>Ga0099823_1000664_pt1 | contig 24426 bp, 14 predicted proteins | sample CowpearedBW_FD_76831 | JGI IMG/M metagenome (GOLD analysis project Ga0099823, IMG submission 76831) | Root nodule microbial communities of legume samples collected from California, USA - Cow pea red BW | ecosystem: Host-associated > Plants > Roots > Nodule | place: USA: California | collected...
GCCTTGAACCATCTATACGTCAAGGCGCAGATCGTTCATGACCGCTGTGTTAATAATACAAGCTTCTTTCGCCCAATTCTCAAATAATATAAGACACAAACAGTTAGAGAAACAATAAATTACAATTAACAATGTTTTTTTTTTTTTATATTTAGATATTTGAATTTGCACGCTTATGGAGTGATTTTCTTCACCTGCAATCTAAGTGAAAATGCCAATATATAACATTATTCAGTTTTTCTTCGATTTCCTTAGCATTTAACAACGTTAAACAAAAGCAAATTAAACTAAATATGCATCGTAATTTTCTCGACTACTTTAAAATCAACTGAAAATGAAAGTGCAGATGTCCGTAACTTGTAGCTATTTGTTCCTAAAATGGTTAATTTGTTCCTAAATGTAGAGGCTTTTACCAGGTCCTGTTATGAAAACTGATATACTTCCCTCTCCAATTCAACCCAATCACGACATTGACATACTTGGAGGGTTACACATAAATAGACCAAAATACAAATCCTAGACATTGACATACCTGCAAACTAGGGATTGTCTAAAACAGGCAAAAAGGTTGATAGTTTAGGAAAACTCGAGAATTTCAATTGCAATTTGCTCTGAGTAAAGCCAAGGTAATTTCACTTTCAAAGTCTGTCTGTCTCAAACAACGAGGATTGAATCCAGTTGGCTTCTATAAAACTGAAAGCTGTTCTGCTTAACATCCCTGGCATTTTGAAGATGGCAATAACTTGATACAGAGACAGACTCAGCAGCTTACAGCAACACATGCTTACAAATTACACAACTAAAGCGTCTGCGGAAGTTGTCCCAAAATCTACAAGTCGATAGGCACGATCTAAGATCTCAGAAATATTGCCTGCTGTTTGCTACTATGAAGCCAAGAGTGCTTCCAGCTTTGCAATCTTATCATCCTCATTCTGCGGAATAGGATCCTTACTTACATCTTGATACAAATCATGCTTCCACTTCTCAGTTTGAATTTTATCCAGAGGATAACCATGTCTTCCATTAAATTTATCTCTTCCCCTGTAACTGTCATTGCCCCCATACCTTCTTCCTCTTGATGGAAACCCATCTCTCCTACCTCCAACCTTGTTAGGTGCTCTGTCATCTGCAAAAGGCTTCTCAGGTCTACCCAAATGCTGTGGATTGTTGCTTCTTTCCTCCTTCTTCCTGTCATTCCTTCCTACAACCAGATTAACATCTCCTGATTCCACTGGAATCCTCTTCTCCCTAAATGCAGGTCTTTTCCTTGAGGTAGGAAGTGGATCATCTTTCCTTTCAGAAAAATCATCTCTTCTCTGGAAAGTATTATCATCTGGTTTAGCTTGTGATTTATCATCTCTCTGTTCTCTACGGTGACTTGTCTCTGCTCTTTCATTAAATTGCTTTCTTGTGTCCTTCCACCATCCACGCTCTAAAATACAAGAAACCAATAAGATTGATTATATTTCGTGAACAACTAAGTCTTTTATAACTCATATTTCCACTTCATGCAAAGAAGGCACCGGTGGCTCAAAATTACAAAAAAACTTCTTCAATTCGCAACCACGTTTTACAACAAAATGAATAGAACACATTATAACTGAAAAAAACTTGTTTTCTAGCATAAAATGAAAGAAATATTTTACTTGCATGACCAGAGTCAATATACAAATCATCCATATACGGGACTCCCCATCACGACTCATGACTGAAAAGATAACACAAAATACGAAGATAATACAAATCCAAAAAAAAAGAAAAAAGGAAACTCACCACCTGCTTTCCTTTGACCTGAGCTTTGGCCAACCTGCGCAATGCTACCTCGTTTCTCTTGCTGTTATAAAACATGCATAGGCAAGCCTAAGGTGGTTATATATATACAGAGGCACTTGAAGGTATGGTGCTGAACACGAACCCCACTACAACACCCTCAAAAAATATAGAATGCGTACACTGAATAAAAATCAAGCACACAAAATTTAAAATCTCTAGTTTAATAAAGACATTTTCTTTCATATGGAAACACAAGTAACTATAAATATTCTAAGCGCTTACAAATTTGAAGCCGTAAGAATGATTTCCAATAGTAAGAATTTTGATAGTAGTTCCGACAGTGTGAAAAACAAATTAAAAGCGAAAGAAAGTAATAATGAAAATAAGGGAGATGTGGGTACTTGAGTGGGATGAGGTGCACGCTGATGATTTGGTTCATTCAGCCGCCGGTGGTCTCCATTGTGTACGTTAGCGCTGTTTTCCACTCTCTCTTTCTCTTCTTTTCCATATGCATCTTTTCTGTATCTCTTTGGGCTACAATTCAATACAATACAATGCATCCATTACAACACTCGAAGATCTTTCCAAACTCAGGTTGCAAATTTAGAATTATTGATTGGCTTAAACGCATTAAAGAGTGATAGGCATTACTGTTAAATACCGCACGACGCAAAATTTGAGAAATAGAGCAAACAATTTAAGCATTAAAAGTGTGAAGAGGGAGAAAGAGAAACAGAAAAGTTGAGAAGAAAAGAGAGAGAGAGGAACCTGGGTTGCGGATCGAATCTGGAATGGCGTCGCTTGGAATCGGAGTGACGACGAGACATTGTCATTAGCAAGTGAGTGAATGAATAATCCTATGTCTTAGGTTTCTTTCTCCCTTTTATCCACACAATCACGCACTTCTTTTCGATCTATTTTTTTTATGAATATTAAATTTTATTAATTTAATCAATATATTTGAAATTTCAATAAAAAACTTAAATAATTGATTTTTGATTAATTGATTTATATTAACGTTGGTATGTTGTTAAAATATAAGAAGTTAATTATAAATTACACTAACGAGATATTTGTAAAGTTTAGATTTTTTTTTCCCAAAAAGTAGAAATGGATACACGATATTTCTTATAAATTAGTTGTCATCCTCATTTTTATCACTTGATCGGAAACACAGTTCCGAACAGATACTTGAGACGTTGGAATAAGTTATTCTCATGAAAATCAATGAAGTCTTTGGTAGTATGAAGTGAGAAGGAGATTTTCTTTTATGTTAAATATATTTGTGTTATAAGAATATTTCTAATATAAGTGCTTAAGAGGGTTAATTAATGTTAAACATCATTGCTTATACAAGGATCATTGTTTAAAAAAAAAAAGTGGACAAAAAGAAAGCTATTGGATCAACAAGGAAGTAGAAACAAAACTAAAAAGGCTGTTAGTTCCTTTACTCCATCAAATTTCTTCATGAGCTCCATAATTCTGAATTTTATTTTCCAGAATACATTAAATCAGTTTCGAAAAGTATTAAACTAAGCAATTTATGTGGCATCGTAAAGACCATACGATTAAACTAAGCAATTATTACAAGACCCACAATAAACATGACATTTATATATGAATATTGACCTTTAAAAAAATAATTAAGTAAAAGAAATATCTACGACTATTTCTTAATATTTTGTATAATAAAAAAATTATTCATTTTCACTTAATGTGTAACAAATTTATTCATTTTTGCTAATGATGGTAACAAGAATTTCCAAACATGACAATACCACAGATGTGTGAACTTCTTTGTTCTTGTGTGTCGTGAAGCGATTTTTTTGTTCATTATCAAAGAAAATCACCATCAAACATAGAGACTACTTTTTTGGGATTTATCAAACACAAATTAGGTAGACTTAAAAATTTTACACTCAATGCAACTCTCATAAATTTTATTGGGTTTGAAAAACAAATAGAAAATCCATCACACTTTTTTTTTTAATGTATCCCTCATCTCTCTCCATGAACTGTATCAGAAAATGTGTTGCCAATAAACCAACTCCTGTTTGTCAGAGAGTACACCTTTGGGAAACAAATTTCCTAGCAATTTAAGTCTCTTCAATTTAACTCACAATGTTTCATACTACGGCCTGAGTTACAAGCAGATGAATTTATTATTTTGTACACGTTACAAGGAAAAATAGCATGCATATTATACAATAGAATGCAAAATTTTGTTATTCTGTACATTATAATAAATTTGACAGCTATGATTGATTACTTTTTAACAAAAAAAGAATCAATGGGTGTATATTTGCCTTCTTTCTGCGACAACTTTTGCTTCTTAGATTTGCTTTGTCTACTCATTCCATCCTTTTGATTCCGACTGAAAGAACATTTGTCAATACGTTACATTAAAGAACACCTTAAGCAAAAATATCGGAACACACGCTTGCACTCTGTCAAATTGTCAATTCCTATCTATCAACTTGCAATTGTAAAAAAGGTAAAGTAAATTGTAAAAGATAAATATCGTACCTTCCACTCGGAACACATGGTTGGTGAATCCTAGATTCTTCCTTTTGAAGCTTTTCAGCAAGATGAAAATCGGAGTGCTCCAATCTTTCCTCAACAAAACTTGGAGGTAGTTCTATTCCACAAAGTGAACATTTGTAGTCATTCAGCCACAACATTGTCGTCTCCTGACAACAAGAATTAAGACTGGCACCCTCCAGGAGCTTAGATTCATTCATCACATTTATGCCTTCAAATTGCCCCTGGAAAGAAGTAGATCCCAGCGCTTCTGTAAATCCACTGTGGTGAGAACTTGTAGCATCATTACTAGGTGTTTGTACCTGGTAACACAACAGAAAACATAAATAGAAGTGATAGGAGAACGCTCCTCAAACAATTTCTGAATCCATTTAAATATCTGCTACAAGTCTAAACAAGTGGGGAGAAAGAGAGACACCTCTTCTATACCATCATTTTTCTGGAGAACACAGCTTTGGTAATCTCCATCTGACAAATAGTTACCAACAAAAGGATCTCTCCAATCAAGTTGACTTGTCTGCTGCTGATTGTCAACGGAAAGATTGGTTTCTGCATCACTGACAAAGTCACGATCTGCAACATCTGGAAAAGAACTACAATTTCTATTGACATCTCCGGAAGTAATGAAGTTGGTAATGGTCTTCTGTGTAGGATCAGGCGTAACACTACATTTGTCTCCATTAAACTGAGATACTCTAAGGCCTAACAGAAGAAAAATCTTTGTTACGCTGACACAGTAAGTGCCTTCTTATCTATAGGCCTCGAGCACTGTCTTGATAAATACCAACAATAACAAACCCAATAGAAACATATACCTATCAATCTTACTGAAATAGGAAGTTCAGCTTTTAGCAACTTTTTAGCATGCTTCAAGATATCCTCAGTTGAGCTGATGTATTTTTGTAAAGTCACAGCTCTGGTCCGAACCTGTAGTAGGACAGTAAAATGTAACGGGACTAGAACAAAATTCAAGAAGACAACAAATCACCTTGATGTTAAGTTAATTTCTCTTCAACAACTGGTGACTTCTTTTTTCCAATCAATTTTCATAATCTGAGGTGACAAACCTACTAAATTTCTCTCGTCTACTAGGAAAATGTCAAGGCATTAATAACTAGTAATACCTCAAAAGAAGCAGTTTTCAGTTTAAGAGTCAATGTTCGCCCACACAGACCCTCTTTCTGCATGTCCGCCGATAGCATTTCAGCAAGCTCCACTGCAAAAGTAAGCTTTGCATCGTTCATACGCTGATGAGTCAATATACCCAATCTCCTATCTAATTCAAAAACTCAGCATGACATAGCTAAATTTTTTGAAAAGTCAAGTATGCGTAGTGAATTTAGGTCCGCAATCCAAATCAATTGAAACCCAGATATGAGTTTCAATAAAGAGATACTACAAAGTCCAACCAATTCACTAGAGTTTACATTGACTACATTTAAAATTAAACAATTTTCCTTTAAAGGTAAAACGGTAATAGGCAAGATGGATACCCAATTTTTTATGCAATAGCACCTCATCTTCAGTGGCAGAAAACGTTCTTTCATTGCTAATACTTTTCCGAAATCTTACTTGGGGAGAATCTGTTTGCCCAAGACCTAAACCTACAGAGCAAAAAAAGTCTGCAGCAAATTGACAAAAAGAATCATGTTATTAAATAATTCTATAATTAATTTGGAATTGGACATATGATCAACACAAAAAACAATGGTCAGAAAACCTAAATTACAAACATGCCAAAAATAGTAGCAGTAGAAAGCAGAAGATATATAATTTTCAGAATGGACATCAAAATAGAAAATAAATAACTTGTTTTAAGTTCAGCTGAATTTCCACGAAAATATAGGAAATCTACAGGGAGTAAACATAACTTGCACAGTAATAACGAAAGCAACAACACCTGAACAGATGGCTAACCTGCTGTTGGCTGAGAGAAAAGTGCATAAAGGTAGCAACTCTTCTCCAGCATCTGCTCACATGTGTTAATTTCAAAAACTCCCTTTAAAATATGTTCTGTGACCTTACCAATGCCCCCAATCTGTCAATACCATTAATGATTATTAATCACAAAGTAACCTCTTTTAAAGACAAGCAAGTGCATATAAAACAGTCCTGCCCAAGCATTAATATGCACTTGGCTTGTCTTTAAACCCCAATAATGGATGAAATCAAGTGCATATAAAGCAAGTGCATATTCCAGAAGATATATAAAACCAGAGTAATTTGGAATCAGTAAACCCCAATAATTGATGAAATCAGAATAGAATACACTCAAGCATACCTTTCTGATAGGAAGGGAGGATACAAAGGTCATAACAGCCATCCGGTCATTTGGCAAAACATACTGTCCATTTGGCTTGTTTATGTCAGAACAAACCTACATGAGACTAAATGTCAATATTATAATGTAATAGCAATAAACTTCCCAAGCAGATAAAATAATCATTTCATCTATAATACTTTACAGTTTATCAAGAAAATACGAGTTAGAAAGAAGTGCTATTCCAAAGCCTCTACATAGCAATATTTGAAATGGAAAACATTGGCCGTGCAAAACACTGAAACAAAAAAATCAGATGCATAAACTCAATTATGCTAACAAAAAGCTAACACCCCTTTAGGAGTTACCAAAAATTTTAATTTATGACTTTTAAACTGGGGTAATGATTGGTGAGTGGGAATGTGGAACTACGCAAGAAAAATTCAACCAAAAAACTAATAAAAGACAACTCTAACTAACAATTATGAGAGAATTGAGAAGGACACAGAAAGAAATAAAAGAAAATGGAAAATGAAAGGGAAAAAAACGTGTACATTGTGCATTCCTAATTAATGGGAAAGTGCAGCGCTAATGAATTTAATTTGAAAACAGAGTACAACCCCAGGCAATCACAAAAGTGCATGCACATGGGTTAATATCTCAAATGTAACATGATAAGGTGCTTTTGAGAACAAATGGGCTGATAACATGGCAATGAGAAACATGTTTGGCAGACAATATCCAGAACCTTAGCAAGTAAGCGATTTGGTGCCACTCCAGCACTACAAGTGAGACCGGTCTCTTCATAAACACCAGCTCTGAGTTCTTGGGCAATCTACGTATCCAAATTCACAAAATCAAGAGATTTAATAAATTAAAGGTCTTCATTGTTAATTTAATTGTGCCAACTTACTTCTTCACTTTTGACATTCCTTTCTTTGCAAACTTCAGTTATATCAAGGTATGCTTCGTCCAGGCTACCAGCAATGAAATTGGGGTCGTATATCCGGAAAACTAACAATAATAAATTTATATCAAGCTAGCATCAATAATTAAAAGAAAAAGTTACAAAATTAATCACAAAAAGAATAATACCTTTTCTAGTCAAATCACTATAGTAAGTATACTTCTTGAAATCTGTTGGAACAAAGATTAATTCTGGACATAGCTTACGTGCAATGAACCCAGGCATGGCAGCACGAACCCCAAATTTTCGGGCCTGGGTAAAGACCAGATAAGTATCAGGAATTTCATAATTCAGTGGAGTTCATGCAGATTAATTTTTCAAACATCCACCAGATCATTTCAGATACTAAAATAGTGAAAAAAATATATATATCAAGATTATTATGCATTGAGAAAGTAAACCTCATAGTTGGCAGTAGATATCATGGACATGCTCCCAACAGCCATTGGCTTGCCCTGTAATGTAGGGTTACTTAAAGTCTCCACTGCAGCATAGAAAGCATCCATATCTACATGTAACCAAATCCTCGAAAGATCACGCGAAGCTTCTAGCTCAACAATTCTTCTATCAGCCACCTGTAATAATAAAAACTGATACATTAAACTAATATGTGTTAAAAGCATTAAAATTTAATGACCTCTCCTTTAAAGAAAGGGAACTAGCAAAATGGGAATTTGATGGAAAAAAGAGAATCGGGTAACAAGTGTGAGATGATTTCATTATATTACCTTACGATAGTGGGCCAGGTCTGCTTGTGTGAGCTTAGCACACTGAATTCGCAAGTTCTGAATTTTCTGGTTAATAAAAGCCTCCTTGCGTTCCTCGTTTTGAAAATATTTGGATCCTTTACTCATTTCGTAAACTACTCTCTGAACTTTCTCCTTGTCAACCCCTTCCATTCCTTAACAATAGGCAATAACAGAGCAATAGTATCCATTTAATTCAAATGTGAAATTCAGAGGAAAAGGAGCGAAATAAGTGTTTGTGAGAGTGAATTAAAGAGAAGAAAAGAAAAGAGGGGCATGACACCTGCTTTAGCGGTTGTGTAAACAGTGTGGTAAGATTGCCATGGACGATCGCCGCCATCGCCATCGCCATCACCATTCGCTGCGCCTTCGTTTCCCTCCATCGCCTTCCACTTCGCGCTCACTTCTCGCCAAATTTCTATCCCACTAAAAACACAACATGAACTGGTTAAAACATTTTAAATTTCATTAATTTAATTTCAAATATTTTAATATTGACTCAATAATCCTTTGAAAATATATGCGATAAATAAAATTTATTTAATGAAGTATCAAATAGTTGAAAAAGTTTTCATAAAACAATTTGATTTGGACTTTAAAAAATTGAAACGTTGGCCAATTGGTCACTAAGGAATTATGTCAAGCGAATCGGAGCTATGAATTTTTTTTTTGTCCTCCATCTGAGTTATTTCATTGGTATAATTGTTAACAAAAGTTTACATCAATATTTAAACAATTTAAATGTTACAGAGACACATTTTTCACTCCTATGTATCTGGTTTTAGGCTGGTGTGATACAAAGCGAGACTTGAATGCTTGTAAATGTGTTTTTGAATAATTTAGGGTTTGAATTTATGAAATCACAAAAAAAATGATTTATTTTGGTTGGTGGATGTATTATGGTGCCTGATGATAGTATAGTGAGAATTAAGCCTTGTATTTATGGTAATGATACAGTAATAGTAATGAGGTAACATTGTGATGGTGTATTGAGATTTAAGATTTATTTCATGACTTTAGATTTCATTTAAGAAAAATTGTTGGTTCATTCACTGTGATTATTTCTCCTAGCATAAAATGATTTATATTTCTATTAAAAAAATCTCATTAACAAAATTACTTATATCCATGACAATAATTTTCAAAAGTTCATCGGTATGAAATTATTATTGATGAAGCTATCAAACCAACAACACTTCAAACTTTAAGTAATTAAATTGGTAATCTTAAAGTGATATGTATTGATCCAAACTCAACTTCTCCATAATGGAAAAGTTATACTAGAATAAAATGGTAGAATATAATACTTATCTATCTTCTCGAGTTCTCTGCAGAAGGATAATGCAACCACGTCTCATAACAACTAACTAAAACATGATAAAAGCGTTAGTTCATATTGATTTGAATTCAACTTCTCAATAATTCCAATCCACCTTCAAATATATATTTTGGTTCTTCTATTTTTGAGAATCTTCTGTATGAATTGACGGAATCCAGGCTCATCCTTGCCTCTCTTGAAGTTGTTCTTACCCTTCATATGTGGTTTAAATTTACGTGGAGGTATAATTGAAAAATAATAGAATTTTTCTCTTGCTGATGGAATCAGGTTAAACTCAACACATGATACGTTAATAAAGTACAACAATCTTCAAAAGCACAATATAATGGAATGAATGCAGTCATAGAAACCATGAGTAGTGAAATAGTCGCAAAACAATTGGCATGCGACTAATCTTAGGCTTAGGGGCAAGGAAAAGTGCAGGTGCATGAGTTATAAACACAACAGGATTCATGACCCTGCAGGATCAAAGCAGGACAGGTTTCAACTACCAGCCGAATATACAAAGCACCTAAGATGACTTATATTATCACAGACAGAGCTGTTCATAGAACTTTTATACCAGGAACCAATACTATCTTGGTTTGCAAGTCCCTCAAAATCTGAGCCGAAAAAATCAAAAGCTCAACCATTTCAAGCCCTGCAGCAGAAACAGTATCCATCTTTTCATCACTGCCTTCGTGATCTCCCCTGTCAGTGCCCACGCTGTATCCAATGTAACTAATATCTGCCTCAACAGGCCAGCTGGTTGGCAAGGAGCTGCCAAGAGCAGTCCTCAAAAGTTCTGCTTCATGAATTACGTCACTAAGGATTTCTGAAACACCAGAAATTGTACCTTCCGAAGTCACACAATCCTTGGCCTAAAAACCATGTCAATACATTTTAGCTTTCAAGTTTCAAAAAGTAAACAGGGTATGGTTTCTGGTTAATCCATGTTAAAAGAGAGCTTAAGTTGAACAATTTCCCTTTGTGACCCAAAAAAATGCAATCTCAACGTGAAGTCCCCTCTTTCCCTGATCTCTCTCAAATATCAAAATTTTAACAGTTGTGAAACAAAACAGTATGATACCTTTGAAAGAGAGAGACGAAGCCTATGAATTGATGAAGTTAAATGTTCCATGCTTTCCATGCTTTCCTTAAGAGTTGCATTTTCAATCTTCATTCTGCTACACACAAGTAAACTATGTAAGTAAACAGAAGGCTGAAAAGTAACAACACACGTAATGCTATCTCAAAATAGATGAGATTGACATGGTTTAAAGTTTAAACTATCCAGAACCCGAAGGGATTAATTTTAGTGGAGTAAGGCAAAATCTTGTGTTTGACAAACCAAAGTCTAAGACCCTACTTATCTCGTTGGGGTGAATTAAATGTAAGTTCTCTGAAGTAATGAAAGGCTTTTTGTAATTGTACCTTGGACTGAGGGTATCATCCCTCTACCATAAAATTTTAATTACCCAAAAAACGTAAGTCTAGCCACAATCATCCATTAATGGAATAAAATCAGAAAACACAAATTTCATGCCTTGCGAAATCTATACTGCCGCTAGATTGATGATTGAAAGTTTTCCCTTCATTATTTGAACTACAGTCAACTTCATTTCCACTAACATCCAGGGGGGCAATCCATCGTCTCAAATAGGATTTCTTCAGTAAGTTCTTTAAAGTTCCATCTCTTTCACGAGTAACAAGCTTTCTGTCTCCAGTGTTGACTACACCTTTCTCTTGATTAGGTTCATTACCCAATTTTCTGCACATGCGTTAGAAACAAAAAAATGACATTCCACATTAAAGGAGAATCTTTTGAAGTAGCAGGAGAAGGAAACACAACTAGAGTGGGATAAAATTCAACTGATAGCTGATGAATGATGAAGAATCCAATTGCTTGTAAAAAAAAATAGTAAGACATAAAAATAAGATTAAAGGAAGCGACATGGCTGAACTCTTATTGTTGCATAAATATATTCTATTACTTTGTTTGCGTGCAATACAATAAATCTAACTTTTATAAAATTATCAAGACTGAAAAGAAACACCAACAGCGTACCAGAAGAGAAAAGTAGGGTATATGAAGGGCAATCAAAGCCAATTAGACTCATGAAGACTTTGTAATTTCTATAGAAATAAGGTGGTGGTTGCTACTGTAGTTTAAAACAATAAGTTTCAGGGAAATAAAAAAGAAAGCACGCCTTTGAGCTTCATACTTCAGTATCATAAAGATAACTAGTGTTACTTTTAAACCTGAAAAATGAAAATAGTATACTGGTGTTGCATATAAGTTATTCGCATGATGTCCATCTGCTAAGCTTGAAGAGTTGAAGACAATCAAATTCATTTACTTGTGTAGTATTTTGCCCAACTCTTTTGTTAGTCTCCTTTCATTAAATGGAGAAGCCGAGACATAACTTTTACCAACGAACAAAAGGCCCAATAATAGAACCTTCACAGAAATTAATCAGAGGACTTATATTTTAAAGGATCGGGAAAGTACAAAAAATGTAAGTCAAATACTACCTTATAAGATACATGTACGAAAAATAGTATAGACAGCAAAGCATGTTAGTGCAACTTTATCCTTTAAAATAGTAAAATAACACAAGAACCAGAAGTATAAAAATACTATTTTCTTTTCAATGGACATATTTTTTGAAGAAGACAGATATGCTTTGGAAAAAATTCACTACAAAATAACAGGGAAACTGCGTAAAAATATACAGTGATGCAAAAATGATTGAATAAGCAACTGTCATCATTAAAGTAATCATACTCCAAAAGTAATTGATACTCCTGCTTCAATTGAGCCAATTCCATGAGAGCTTTCACCTTTTCATTAGTAACCTGAAGTTTAAAAAAAAAAAAAAAACTTCCAAGTAAAAAGCTATTTGTGAACAGTAAATAATACCAACGATCTTTGTACACGTGATTCTAAAATTTTATTGCTTCAACACTATAGTTAGAGGCACAAAAGTTATTTCTACCATACTATTTACATATCTTGAAGAGGAACATAACATAGCTTCATTCATGAAAACTACGAATAAAAAATTACAAAAAAAGAAAAGAAAAGAATATAGTAACCAATAATCCCTGGATGAGTTTAAGTTGGCTTTGGAAACCGATTTTATGAAGTTGAGTTAAATATAAACTCAGATAGTGCAAACAAACAACTAACATTCTTCTCAGACCAGATAGCCTATATGGTACACTAAACACAACCATAAAGCATTTTCTAGACTCTATTAGAACCAAGCTACTGGAATGTCAGTAATTCAAGTGTTCCAAGTGTTACAGACAAGTACCTGCAACAAGTTCCTCTGAAGTTCTTCAATTTTTCCTTGTAGGGCTGAATTCACATTGCTCTCCAGTAGATGTCTCTCTTCCTGCTGTGATAAAAGCAATAATGCATCAACCTGAAATATAAAACATGGTAAATATCAGGGAGCAAGATCGGAAGAAGTTGGAAGCACAAATATCTTGATTAGCGATCAGAAAAAGAGAAAGTAAATACACAATATGTTTAATAAACGTGAAGATGACAAAAATACCTTCTGTTGCAATGCCATTGCTAAAACATTTGATGCATCACCTTCTAAACTAGCACCCACTGACAGTGCCCAAGGACTGTTCCTCTGTGAAAGAGTAATAAAAAAATTAATGAATACCTAGTCTTGCATCTTGTAACTATCAACAAATATCAATAAAATGAAGACAGACTGTAAACTCGACCAAGTTAAGATATATTTGTTGCTACTTTTATAAGAGCACTGCCATTATTATACCATCATAATTAACGCATTTCAATTTAAAAATAAAAACTCATGAACTTCTTTATTGTATTAAAAAACAGATTATTTTGTAAAAGCTGTAGGAAAACCCACTGCATTCTTTGTTATAAGGCTGGCTTGATTTCAGCTTGGAAGTAATCAGGTGAGCATGAGAGTATTACATCTGCCATAAAACTTACACATGATTGGGCTGGTCACATTGCCATTGAAAGTGACTAGCCCAATTTCAGCTTGACAACTACTGAACTGATTGAAAAACTCATTTTCTTAGGTTTTTATGTCATTCTTTTCTATCTACATCTCTTCTTTTTAGTCCACTGTTTTAATTTGTAATTGCAAGTGTAATACTATAATATTTTTAATTCTCAACCATGAAAATATTAAAGAAAAGCATGTGTATGTCCGTATATAAAATAAATCATATTCCTTTACTACACTATGCACTATCTATAGATCTACAAGTATCGTATTTCTACAAGTGCACTATTTGCTATAAACAAAAGTGAGCTATCGCTTTTGTAAAAGGGATTCAGTATTAGCATGGAGTTCCAAACCTTGTACTCAGAGATAGGTTTAGCTTGAGGACTTATATGTATATCAACACCTTCAGATTCTTCTAGTTCTGCATCTCTTTGAAGGGTCAAATTTGGTACGGTACTCAGATCAAAACTCTGGATTTTTTCATCAATCACATTGGTTATGGATTTAATAATGGATTCTCCATCACCAAGTAAGTTCTTAATTTCATCCCTACACTTAGAATGACAATGTTTCAAGTCTGCTATGCCGTTCTGAACCACTTTGTCCATAGAAATCTGCAAATAAGTCATCAGAATCCCAGAATAAACAGATGTATTAAAATGACATTTTGATTCCAAATTTTAAAAGTACTCACTTGGTTCTTTTCCAGTACGTTGACTCTCTTCTTCAAGTGATTTTCAATTTCCAAGCCCTAAAGCATCCAAAACAGAGTAAGAAATAACTGATAATTGAAAATTAGGGTTGCCTAGACAGCAATAAGCTGATAACAAAGATAATTAGATCATACCACCCTCAGTTTATTTTGAAGATATTCCATGGAATTCCTAAGTCTCTCCAGCTGTTCTTCTAATGCACTCTGTCTGAGAAAGTGTTATTCACAAAATGTGCAGAGTATATAATCTCAATACAGTAATCACCTATGTAACAACAGTCAACTGTTATCACATAAGTAAATAGCATGCCAAATCAAACTACGTTCCAAAGGATGTGGTGAGTTATAGCAAGTCATGCTGGATAGCATACTGAACAACCAGCATAACATAACGAACACATCATCTGATAATCAAGGAAAGAGAATATAACAATGGTTTTTGAAATCTTACAACGTATTTAGAGGTGGAAGCATCATTGAAACTCCAAGCCTCCTCAGGGTCACCCAAAAGACATGCACATTTCTCATCCCAACTTGTATCTTCAAATTCCTTCACAGAATGTTGCCTGATCTGAAAGAACTTATTAATTACCTGAAATTCATAAAAACATACAGAGAGAGAACCAAAGTTGAGTCATGTATTTAAGATCCATTAAATGCCAAAACAAATGTGTTATTATAAATTGTATATTGAAGAACTTGATAGGATATATGCAGGATAACTCTTTTTCAAGTATTAGTTTTGTATCCTAAGAAACCATTGGATAAGCTTTGTACTGACTAACAAAGGAAATAAAAAATGAAAGATAGAGTCACAGAGGAGGGAGGAGGGAGAGCGAGAACACTACTTTCTTGAAGTTTTCATTTTGCTTCATATGTACTGCTTGATCAATCTGCAGAGCATCATTAAATTCCTTTAGTTTAAGACAATCTGCGGTGAGCTCCTCTACCCTGTGTTAAACATAGGTTGCAAGTAAAATAAAAATTGTTTTCCCACGTAAACATATCCTACATGTCATAGAAAACAAGATCATACAGAACAGAGGTATAGGTAGGTAATCATATAATAGGCACATAAGTTTTAACCTTTCAATCTTGTTTAGCAAATTACCTTACAGAAAATAAGGCCCTCCATATAAAGAGAACAGACACACTAGCAACATACAACAACAGTTTCAACTGAAATAAATGTAGAATATATGAAAATACAACATACCAAATTTGCCATGTAAGATGAATAAATCATTTAAAATGGAAAACCATAGGTGAGAAAAAGTAAAACAAGTTTCTTCTATTAAGAATGGTTGTTATAATTCTTGGGTGGATCTCAAAATGTTACACCAAACATAATCAAGCAACAAGTGCATCATCACCGTATATTTACATAAAATAAAAACAGGATCTTTTCTCAGACATCCTAAGCCACCTATCTTTATTGATGTGTAAGCACTAAAATGACACAAAGATTGAGATACCTCTGGTGGATGCCATGTATTTGTTGCAACACTGTCTCCTCCTTTTCTTTGGCCTTTTCAGCCTGTTAATATAAAGGAATTTTGAGATTATCAACCACAAAAAAACTACGAAGTACTAAAAACGATATTCTTTAAGGAAAACAGACAATATTGTAACCTCAATTATTGCTTGATCCCTTTCAGCGAAAGCAGTAGCCATACAACCTTGGAAAAATTTTACCTGCTTCTCAGCTTCCATGTTCTGAACATTAAATTTGAAGTCACTAGTAACACTATTCCTCATGGACAACTCAGTCAAAGTACAAACCAAAACCATCAACCTCACAAGTCACATCAGTAAGAACATGTTAACTCTTTCAAGAAACTATAGCATGATCACAATCAATTTATAAATTGGATTAAGAATGTTCGCCATCATGTTCTCACCATAATCCATTATAAGACTTTCAACTAAGTGTAAAAAAAACTCAGACAAATAAATGTAATCAGTTTGTAATTTCGCATCCAGCAACTCTCCACAGGTTGCTAAAGCTGGACAGCAATTCCTCATGCAATCTCAATGCTAGAGTGTAAAACAAAATGAAGAACAACGGGTGAGGAGAAAGAGAGAGACCTTCGAAACCTCAGCGTTGTGCAGATCTGCAAGTTGACCCTGAATATAGTAAAGTAAATATGTAAACAAAATATAAGGAATTTTACGCCACAAAGTCAAAATATTCAGTAACTCACTTTAATTCTGTATGCCTCAGAAAGCTCCTCTTGCAGATTTAGATTGTCTCTTGAGCAAGCGGCCAACTTCTTTTTCAAACTCTCAATCTCCTGCTCCAATCCAGCTGTCCTAATTGGGCATAGAATTGAATATAATAGATACTCTTTGTTGGCATTAAGACAACATGTAATCATTGGATGTAGATTGCCTTAAGAATAGGAAAATAAACAGATACCGTTGAAAATGCATTCGGGTAGCTACAGCAAGATATCCAGGCCCAGCTTGCTGCATGCATAACTGTTCGATATCCTTGTGTAATTCATCACGCTCTACAAAATTATATACTGTGTAAGTTCAATGACTTCAATGCCAGATAAAATTTTACAGGAGACAACAGTTTAATCAAATCAACATCAGTCTAGTGTTCTTACTAAACCTAAAACGACCCGTTGTAAGAGAGTTAAAGTAACATGTACAATAAAAAATGCACATACCCCGTTCCAGTTGTTCTATGCGAGCCAACAATGATTCGTCATCTGAACTCTCTGCCATTCTGGGGGAAAAAACCATTAAATCAACAAAAGTTGAAAGCTCAATTACTGTCAAACCCAAAGTTCGAAGATCATACCATCGAATGAAGCGCAAAAGATTCACAAAGAGAATAAGACAAATTCGAAGCACTAAGATTGCAGTTCAAAAGCTAACTCCACTAAGCCTTTTATACTCAAATGAAGAACTAATGAGTTTGTATAATGCTTCCTATTACGTGTCGTTTAAGTCGAAAAGTATATCAGAATGAACAAAAACAGCAAAATTTCACCACGCAATTATAGGACGGATGACGGATCCTATACTACAAAAAATGCACCAAAAGAAGAGTTCTATTTCTTGAAAATTCTGCAAATTACTCCATAAGAGGGGTAAAAAGAGGCCAAAAAACCAGGTGTGAGTGTCAATAACATGAATTGGGTTAATTTCCTCCGAAAACAGAAATCTAATGAAGAAGCACAATCCTTGTACTCCCAATCCCAAAAAACAAAACCAACCTTATTGTAAAAAATCAATTCCAAATAGTAACAAAATAATCTGTACACGGATAACAATAAACTAAAAAGTATGAATGATGAGAGCATGGAGATGACCTGGAATTGAAAAAGCGAGATAAAATTGAAACGAAGGGTCTTCAAATCGCCGATAAAGCTCAGCGAATTCGAATGGTTTCTGAAATTCTACCAACTTCGGTGAAAGGATTTCGTAACAAATGGGAAAGGGAAGGCGATACCAAAAGAATTAGTAACCAAGGCGATTAAAATAATCTTAATCTATTTTATTTTATTTACGAACTTGTTTACTGGAAACTCAAGAAAAGAGCAACGACGGTGACTCTTTTCCGTTTCCACAGTAAACTTTCTCTTCTTTTCTTTGGGTAAAAACCGAAAGGAAGACAATTTATACAAGATTTTGTAACATGTAATGGGATGCTTTAAAGAACTTGCAAAATCTTTAAAATTTTATATGTAAGATAAATATTCACATTTCAATGTATATTAAAGAATATGTCTGGTGCCAACATAATTTTCATGAGATAAACTTAAGCTCTCGTTTTCTGTAATGTTTATTTAAAATAATAATAATAATAATAATAATAATAATAATAATACTTTTTCATATAATTTTTCCTCTTATGACTTATAATGTTATCCTATCTAATATGTTGAGTTATAATTTAAATATAACATATTTTTCCCTTAAATTGTCAATTCATATATTACACAAATCTTAAAAAAAAAAAAAGTCAACGTGTTATTTAACACATCTTTTAATAATATTTTTAACCATTAATTAAAATGCATAATAGATTATTTATTTTTTAGCTGCATGACTTTTTTAATAAGTTTTGTGCATATAGATTTATAGTTTACAATAAAAAAAATCATCCAATAGTAAAAGATTATATATTAAAAAAATATGTTTTAATTGTATTGCTAAAACTTTTCTTAAGTGAACTACCAATTAATTAATATATAATCAACTTAAATAGTACTTGGAGTTAACAAAAAGTCACATTTGAAAGAAGTATTAGTATCGGTTGCTACACTAATTAGTCACGCATGTTTTACTATAAAATGTATAGAGTTCTACTAAGACAAGAATCCAGTTTTCTTTTAATATACCATTTTGAGTTTAAATTATGTTAGTTGTTGTTGAATCATGAAGATATACTTAGGTATTGATTTGAGAAACTATAATTAAATTTTCTCAACAGTACAATGAAATATTTGTTTTCGCTTGCATTATAGTTTTTCTTTATAATTAATTGATGTAAGATTTTTAATATACTTTCTCTCTTTAAAAACGTCATAAAAGTCTCATAATAATATACTAAGTTTAAATTACAACTAGGTTACTCTGAATGACTCTAATATTATAGACAATATATTAAATTTATCTCAATTCTACAAAATTGACCTATTAAAAAAGATGTATCGTCACTTATACGTTACGTTGCAATTTAGTCTTATCTCTGATAAATTTGATATCTCTAAGTAGTATTTATAAACCTATAAAAATAATTAGTGGTTCTCAGTGAACGTGTTTACCATAGAGTGCATATAATGTGGTAGCGGTCATATTTGTTTTATCATTTATTTTTTCATTTAAAATATTTCAATCAATGGAAAATTATACTACGATGGAAATAAAAAAAAAATTAGAATTATAGTAACATTGTCCTACAAGAATTTAATATCCAAATAAAGAAAACGTAATTTTCTTCGTTTGTAATGAATGGTTTTGAAATTTTCTATTGTATTTTGTTTCATTTTTATTCAACAGTAAATGCATATTAATCATTTATATGTAAATTAGTAAAACAATTACACTTGTAAAAAAAATATTAAAATTTAGAACAAATAAAAAAATCTAATAAATGTCATTAAAAATAAACAGACTAATTACATCACTTCATTCACACACTTGAACTATTTGACAAACCCAATACAGTTTCACTATAACCATTTTATAAAGTAGGGGAGGAACCTATAGTTGTGGGAATAGACTTATTACCCACCAAGAGTTTAAACCTGTCGAAATTGAATAAAATCCAAGACAACAATTCACCATTAATATGTCTTGGAAAGTAAAATCTATTTAAAACATACATACCCGAACATAAATTAGAAAAACCTGTCTTGTTGCATTTGCAACAACATAAAGAATCAAACAATTTTACTTTTGACATGACTTCAGACAATATAACCTATGGGGTGTATGTATATTAATGAAAAATTCCAATTGAAGTAATTACAGTGCATTCGTTGTTTATGTTTTGATGGTTTGGGGGGAGAAGGAGCATGAAGGTATAACTTTCTTAGCAATAAAACCATGTGAATGAAGCAGTTTGAGGTTTGGAAGAAAATAGAAGATCATATTATTTAACAAAAAGTAAAAAAAGTGAACAAGGGACAAGGTAAAGCAAAGAAAAGAGAGAAAAAAGAGAGAAATTTAATCGAGTTCAATGCTGAAACAAACTTCATCGAGTTCAGTTTGTGCAAAACAAATGTCATCTCAGAAGCACGCATCCAATAGGCAGCAGCAGCAGAGAGCAGCCAAACTGCACAATTCACAAATTCCACAAAATCAATATCAGCACACAACAATGCAGTGCCATGGCATGTGCCATTTCTCACTGCTAAATATGAAAAACAAACACTAATAAAAAAACATGTCAAATTCAAATCCCGTAATTCAAAATTTGTTATGTGAATAACAGTATTTTATTCAAACAGTGGGTCCACGCAAAGAACAGGTCCAGTAATACGGAGTCTCCAAGAAAATAATGTAAAGAAGCAGTTACGAATAGAGCGCACAATAGCTAATTATGTCTAACGTTGCGCCGGCAACGGTCACCGAGTCAACTCGGAAAGAGCCGGATCGGATCTGACTCAGCGATCGAAATTAGAGAGATTGAGAGAGAGAGAGAGAGACGCACCAGCCTTCCAAACAACCAGAGCTCTGTGAATTTTGTTGCCGCGGGGGCGGAGGCGGAGCGTATTGAGGAGCGTAGGGCGGCGGAGGGTAGCCCTGGGCGGGGTAGGGCGGCGGAGGATAGCCTTGTGGGGGATAGGCTTGCTGTGGGGGATATCCTTGCTGCGGGGGATATCCGGGAGGCGGGTATCCCGGCGGCGGGTATCCCGGCGGTGGATATCCTTCCTTTCCGTAACCCTCCGGCGGATAACCTGAGAAAGAAAAGAACAAGAATGTGAACAAGAACAATAATGAAAATGAATCGGAATGGAGGAGGAACCTTGCGGCGGTGGAACTCCGACGGGTGGTTGCTGATTCGGATTGTAATAACTCATTGGGTTGCGGTGTAATGAAGATCGGAATGAGATGATTGGATGAACGAATGAAAGAATGAATCAGAGAGAACAAGGATTGGGGTATATCTCCGTACACCCAATAAATTATTTTTTGCATTTTCTCACTTTATATACACTCTGTAAAACACCTCTGCACACACCAAATCACTACTTTCTTTTATTAATTCTTAATTTACAATTCCTAATCTTACTTTTTTTATCACTCTACACTCATATTGTTACTGTTTAAATGCGGTAAATACGTGTGAATTTATTATCTATCATAATCGTAACAACCCAACTTTCCATGTACTATAATATATAATATATAATATATAATATATAATATATAACCGAGCTTATACATATTTGGTATTAAAACGTAACATAAAATTTATAGACTTGTATAAAACATATAGAAACTGTATTATACATAGTCTCTCGTAATAAAAGATTTATCATATAATTATAAATATATTATCTTTCATTTAACAATTAGTAGTTTATTCCGCCATTAACCATATCAAATCACATATTTAACTTTTCAGACATCATAACTTAACAAAACCTTCGAAAGACTCGGTGTACATTGACTATGTTTTAGGACTATGTCCCTGCTATACTATGCTCCTATTTTTAAGATCTTTCTTTTTCATCTATCTCATGTACATATCTCGAACCCATAATATAATATGTAAGTTTAACCTTGAAGTTAAACTCACGTGATGATCTCTTTTAACTCTTGCTCTAAATATTTTTGTTTATGTAAATCAAATCCTCAGCAGAGTTAGAATAATCAGAATATAAGTCATTTTATTAAAATGGGTTGAAATCAATGAGTTAATCTAGTTCATCACGGATTAGGTTAAATTTCTTTTACAAATTTCAATACGGATTAATTTTTGACCCGGCTCATCTAGAATTTGATTCATCCGAGTTGAACCCGTAGTGAGCCAGGTTTAGTAAACCAACCCGCAGATAAAGGGGTCACACAAGTATTTTTTATTTTTTGTATTAAGTTGAGTTTTATATTTGGGTCATGTTAGTTTTTTTTTATCTAACACATAAATAATTTGTATTTTTTTATTTTGGTTTGTATTTAGATTGTATTAAAGTTTATTTTAGATTTTAATTAGAATTACAATTTAGTTTTGACCGAAAAAAAAATTATATTTTTTTAATTAAGTGAACCCGTGAGTCAATCCGTTTAACCCATCAACCTGTGCTGGGCCAGACCAGGTTCAAAATTTGTTGGCTCGCTAAAAAGTGAACCAAATTGAGTTAGCTCATTAAATCATTAACCCGTGGTGGGTCGTACCGAATCGAGCTAGGTTACCCGTTTTAACAGCTTTACATTTTATAAATAAACAAACTCTTTATAATAAAAATCTATTTATAATTTAGTTTGTTTTTATTAATAAGATATACTTATATAATTTTATTATAAATACCCGTATACTAGGTCTTCACAATAATTATTAACTTTTATAAATTAAAACTCAAACCAAAAGTAATTTGTAATTAATTGATGATAAAACGAATGTACATTACATTATCGTTAAACTAATTTAAAAGTTTTTGATACCAAAAGACATGAAATTAACTCTGGTATATTCATACTTTGCTGGAGAAGTGGAATGCAAAGACATGGTTATGAATGAAGAAATGGAAACATATTGGCAGAATAATGATTGGAAGTGGAATAGTGTTTTTGTAGGCTGTCACAGCGAGATTGTTAGCTTGGCCATGTGCACCAAATTGAAACTTCCATTATTGAATTTGAAATGCCAAAATAATTCTTCTCTTCACTTATCTATCTTTTTCCGATCGCAAAACAATTAGATGGCAAAGCAGATTAGTTCGGTCCATTTTGGTCCGTTCACGTTTTGGTCTGCAAAGTGCAGATCGGGTTGGTCCGTCCCATAGTTTAATTTCGGGTTCACTTTTCTGACCTGTTCCATCTTGTGGATTGGTCTGCGGGCTGGCCCGCATTTGTGATGAGTAAAATATTTTTTTTTTTGTTGAGCAAATTTTATTTTTTTTAGTTTTTCATAATAATAATTGATATTCATTTTCTATCAAAATAATTCCAATTAGTTTACCTAATCAAAGACAATAAAAATAACAACGAAGATTATAACTAAAATACAATAGCAACATGTCACCTTACAAAACATCTACTTAAAAATGCATAAAAAGATATTCCATATACAAAAATTAAAATCATTGTCTTATATACAATGATTATACATAAACAAAATAACAATAATAAAAATAAAAGGAACTTAAAGAAACAACATGATGAATGATGTGAAAACTAAAAAAATGAGAACATGTAATTTTATAAACGGGCCCGCGTGGATTGCGAGCTCATGGGACGGGCCATTGCGGGTCAGTGAGTTCAACATCCCAACCTATCCCGTATTTTTTTTGTGCAGGCCTGTGAACTAGCCCGACCCGAATTGCCATCCCTAAAAGCAAATAACCAAACCTTATTCTTACTCGTGGAAGAAACCCCAAAAAATTCTTATGTTTTGCATATCACAAATGCCAAATAGAGTCCATTTTCAATTTCATACCCAACAAGGTGTATACTTCATTATTGTTGGAAAGAAAAAAGAAACACAACTAACAAGTTCAAAAACAATCAAGCAAGGAAAAAAAAAAAGTTTTGCATAATTCTCCATCTTGGGCTGGGTGGATATAGGATTGGGCTTAATGGCCCATATCAGATAACACACAATTTGTAAGACTTTCAGATTAAGTTTTTTGGAACACGTGTGATGTCTTTCAGAATAAGTTTTCAAAACAAACTATCTAACACATGACATGCATGATGAATGAGTTTTTTTTGGAACAAACATTTTTCTACAACGGTAACGGTGTACTGTTGTGGAAAGAGTATTTTAGTCTTTTTCTATTATTTTACGGGTGCAATCAGTAATAATGGAAATAATGGGAGTTCAGGAAGAAAAAAATATTGTTTGTAAAAACATTTGCATGAAAGGGTTTGTTAGTGTAACTGTGTTTATGAAGTGATTAAACATTTTAAACAAATATTAGGCCTTAGGAGTACTCTAATTTGACCGTCAACACGTGCACAACACCTTTTAAGATTACAAAGAATCATGCCTCATTCCATCCAAACTATTTTCACACAATATTTCTTTATTGCCCAGTCACTTCTCCATAAATATTCTAACCCAAAATCAGAGCTTATTTTTTTAAAAAAATTGTTCTTTTTTATGATAATTAATACAAAAAAAAATCAATTTTTACAATACTTACCTTATGAATCATAATAATAATTTTTTTGTTAAATTACTCTTTTGATTCTTTTATTTGTCATGAAATTTCAGTTTGGTCTTCAAGTTTTTCGTTGTCTAAATTTGGTCATCATTTTCTTAAAAATGACTCAATTTAGTCCTCACCGTTAATTTTGACCAGACGATATTAAAGTAATGTGACATGTCAATTTCTAGTTTTTTTTTTAAAATTTTTGAATTTTTTTTTGAATTTTTTGAATTTTTATTTTATTTTTGACACATGTCATTTCA
>Ga0099823_1000669_pt1 | contig 24377 bp, 16 predicted proteins | sample CowpearedBW_FD_76831 | JGI IMG/M metagenome (GOLD analysis project Ga0099823, IMG submission 76831) | Root nodule microbial communities of legume samples collected from California, USA - Cow pea red BW | ecosystem: Host-associated > Plants > Roots > Nodule | place: USA: California | collected...
AAATATACTTTTATTTTGTTATTTTGTTTATTAAATTAATAACATTACAATATCATCAATTATTAATATAATTCAAAAAATGCGTACACACAGGCGCGATAGCGCCTGTGTTTACACTAGTAGTTTGAAAAAGGAGATCAGTTCTTAACAAATTCAAAATTTGAATTCAGTTATCCTTACCAACAAAAGGAAAGAGGAAAGCTTCAACTTTAGACAAATATATAGATGATTTATTATGTTTATTATAATACAAACTGATTAAAATTTATTATCATTGATATATTTTTGCATTCACCTAAAATTATTTAATACATCATTGAAGTATAACAAAATAAAAATGATTCGATTAGCAATTTATCAATGTCAAAATCTTATATGAATTAGTTCAGATAAACACAAAGAAGTTACATGCTCAAAATACTAAAACATGTCTGAATTTCGTGTGTATTGAATGACATTAAAAAGGTAAGGGCCCACGTAATTGTATAGTCTTAATTATTGTTAGACAAATGAAAAACTATATAAAAAGAGTTATGAGTTTTTCATAGTTTATGTATAAATTTATTTATAATATATATTTTTATAAATTTTATTTTTATCTCAATACAAACTAATACTAATTTATAAAAAAACAAATTATTTTAAATTGGTTTATAAAAGCTGCTCTAAACAAACTTTACCTAACATGTTGGAAGTGAACAGGTATTTAATCTCGTCAAATTTTATTTAATTTTGATTAAATCATATTACATCTGGGATTTAACATAAATAATTGATCACCTAACCGTTAAGGTATTGCATTAAATTGAATTCATTTGATCATTAAAAACAATTAACTCAATTTATTTTAAATGAATTTGTAAGGATTTTAGTGTGTTTATCCATTACAATCTCCCCAAGCAATTAAAAAGTAACTTCTCAAATTCATTCATTCAATGTGGCACTAATTCTTCTAGGGGGTATTTGTTGTTTAAACAAGTTTTCTGTAAATATTTTTCAAAAACTAAATCCCTTTTAAAAATGTATTTGATTTATACATAAAAAAATATTGTTTATCTCTATTTCTAAAATCTGATTTATTCCATCCATTGTATAAATTGACTTAGTTTTGAAAAAAAAAAATTAAAATATTTAAACTGCTAAACTTCTTTTGAAATTAATCTTTCAGATTCATCCGTCTAGATTTCTATCTTTTCCTTTACCATAATGAACTTATTCGGTGGCCGCGAAAATAAGTGCGTTTGGTACAAGCTATTCATGGTTCGCGCTAACGTGACAGAAAACGCAGTTTCTGTGTACGGTTTTTTTACCATTGTGATTTTTCAGGATAGAAACCTAAAGACTGCGTCAAGAACACCCTCACACAAAACCAAAACAAGGAAATTTTTTCCACTTGATTCAAATACCAACAAAGGGTGAAAACACAATGCATGAAAAAAGTTGACAATAAAGTACAAATAAAAGGGAACACAGAACAGTAGTTGAATTATAATCAATGATAATTTCTTTTCAATAAAAAAGAAGTTTTGAATTACATCTCACATCCTTAAAGTTTAGAGAAAATATAAACAACACTGTATTACATTCTCCATGCAAAAACTGCACAAGGGTCTTCCCATCTTTTTGAAATCTTACCTCACTATCTTCTTTGTATGAGAATATTATGAGTCAGAAAACAGCATCTCTTTGATGCATACCTTCACCCCCACATGATGGAAAAAGGGAAGTTACCTATAAATTACAGAGCTGTGTGAATGGGGTGTGACTTAGAGCTTCCAGAAAGTCTTGGTTGCAACAAGAATCTTCTCTCTGCCGTGTGATTCAGGTTCTTTATCATAAACGGTAGGCTTCCACCTCACTCCTCCGGCAATGCGAGCTACTTTGTCGATCACTTCAGGTGCATCCCTAACCACCACAGTTCCCTCAGGACGCAACATTCGATCAATTTCTACCATCAAATCAACAAGACTACATCTGCAATCAAAGTGTGAAGCTACCCAGGTGAGATCATTGTCTACTATTTCGCATCAAAGTAAAGAATTTCTAAATGCAGAGAGAATGAAAACACTCTATAAGTCTTGAGTGAATATAATTGTTTCTCTTGAACATCACAATAGAACCACTAGTTCGGAGGCAAATGAAGCACTGAAGATATATGCTTCAGTACACATGTAACATGTTCATATGTAATACTTATAACTTAGTTTCCGTAGCAATGTTTCTTTCTATCACGCTTGCCTTGTTTGTTCTCTTTGTCAACAAATATCTATATGCAATGACCATGAGTTTTCATTTAGGAATTCAATATATTCACCAGGATCTTGTAGTACAGTCCCTTTATGCGAAAAGTAGATATCCCAAATCAATACCTGTTTTTACCAGAAGCTGGATCTTTTATAAGGGATTCGATGCTGGCTACGTGGATTAGATCATAGCTACGAGGGTATGTTGAAAATGGTTCACACCTGGGAACAGAACCATAAAACTTAGATCCAATAAAATTCATCCATTATAAATTGAAAAATCATATTCAAATATATTAAATAAAAAATCAGATGCAGGATCTAGATTAAAATTCAAAGTTAGAGAGCTTATGTGCTTAATTTTTTATGTTACAATGATATGTAGAAGACTTTCACTCCTTTTCCATAGAAGATTCGCTACAATCACAAAATGTTACCACTAAACTTTTATTTGAATAAGCCATATGATTAATTGGGCAGTTTAACATAAAATTTAGATCCAAAAAAATCTAAAATGAGAACAAAGTTAGCTTGACACACCCTGAATTTCTTATACAGGCATATCAGTTAGCACACACATACAGACAGATCCATAATACAGCATAAGTCAGTAATTTTCAAGCGTAGTAGAGCGACAAGCATTGCAACCAAGTAAAAATTGGAGAACAAGAAGGAAGCAACTTGCAAACAACATAAAACCACTGAATACCATGTGGATAATCATTGCAAACCACAAAAATTTCTCACAACATTTCCTATTTTCAAATTATATTATCAGTTCAAAAATGAAGGCTTATTTTCAAAGACAAGTGCCAAAATGATCAGATAAAGATCAGAGCTCACCAATCATGATAGACTCCAATGAGACCTCTGTCAAAGATAACATCAAGAGTGGGTGGCTTTTCAGCAGGAACTACATTCATCACCCACACAGGATCAGATTTTAAGGCAGCAGCAAAACCCCCAAATAATGCATTCATGTCCATGACATTGCGTACAAATTGAGTGCCCAACTTGATTTTTAGATAATTCTTATAGTGAGCCACCCTCCTTACCCATCTCTTAGTGTCAGCCTCAAACAAATCAACACCATTCTTCAGGAGGGTGGATCTTGGAGGTGTTGTAGTTAACCTCTCCGGCCACTTGGGAATTACCCCAATAGCATAATCTCCTTTTACAGATGTCCTACTGACACATTTCTTCAATTTCAAGTACCTACAAAACAATCAACTTATGTTTGAATTTAAAATAATCCATAAGATCTTTTAACAATGGCAACATATACTCTAGTAGTACTATACACTGATGCCGAACAAAGCAAACTGCAAAGCACTGAAAATAAGAGCAGAAATAACTTAATCTAGCTAGTCTGCTGGAAATTACCAAGCTTGACTTGGGTCATCTGATTCATCACATAACTGAAGACCAAATTCATTTTCATTAGGAACACAAGTTTCTCCTGCAGGCTTCTTCCAGATCACAGTGTTACCATCTACAGCAATCAGTTCATAACACAAGATTCTTGCCACAGCCTGGAGATCAGACCATTCTTTATCTTGTTTATGCCACTGAACAGGGGGACCAGAAATAACTAAATATCCACCAGGGCGAAGCAATCTGTCAACTTCAATGAAATAAGAGGCATCTGCAAGGCAGATCCGCTGTATTAGGGATGTGACAAGCGTGTGTAGAATATCGGAAGACATACAAGTGAGCTGCAATGCAGAACTTACTGTAGGCTGTAAATGGGATCAAACACCTAGAGCAATGAACTAAGTCAAATCCAAATGCAGGAAATGGAAGTCTTCTAGTACCAAGCATAGCAACAAAAGCCGGTATTCCTCTTTCCAAAGCAAATTGTATTTGAGCTTTATGAGAATCTCTTGGAGCAAAAGACATGGTCAAAATATTGTGAGAGAGCAAAAATCCTCCAAAACTAGCAACCTGTAAAGAAATGAGATATGTTTGCATGTTAAACAACAATGAATGCTAATGAATTCTCAAAAGGAAAACAGTATAACACCTCTTACCCCACACCCCATATCAAGTGCAGTCCTCAGAACACCTCCACTTATTGGAATGTACTGACCAAGTTTTTCAATATATTGCTCTGCTCCATCTGGAAACATTGTACCACCACCAGGGAATATAAAGTGTTGACCTTCTAGTTTCATCCATCCCTGGTGACCTTTCCTGTCAGCAATCTTGTTGTATGGCATGTTGCTGTGCCATATCTGCACAGAATATATCATCAATGTTTTGGATAGACAAATCATGAGTGATAAATTCCATCATCATTCTAAACTACAGTATAGGACATCTTGAAGATGTCCCTCGTTAAATGTGAAAGAGCAAAAAGTGGAAAATATAGAAAGAAAACTATTATGGGCATTACCATCTCTCTTCCATCCTCTTAAAAATATTTTTAAGAATAGAGTAATTAAAATGAGAACCTTCTATACAGAAAGCAACCAGGGGAACATCAATTGATCAGGTGGCCATATACACAACACAACTACTATTAGGGGAACATATTTTGTCCATAGCTCTATCAGGAATTACAAATTTACTCAAGAACAATTGGCTTTAGATCGACCATTTACGGAAGTATTAGATAGAAATAAATTGATCACTCAAAAGAATCTAATTTAATCCTTTCTTCTCTTTTCTGTCCTTTTTCTCCGTACCATCTCGTTCTCAATTTCATCACACTATATCCTAAATTCTATTTTGGCTGCCAGCCTAACATCATGATTAAAATAAAGTGACACCATCACCAAAGAGACCTTTCCTAAGGATTTGAATTCCTATTCTGAAAGGAATTCTCTATGTCCTAGGGGATTCTAGAAATAAATACGAGGTAGCCATAGTAGCCACAATTTCACCACTGAAAAACATGAGCACGTTCTTTAGACCATAAAAACTCTAAATTGGAGACAGCCATAAGGGAGCATCCGTTAGATCAATAAAAACTCTAAATAGAGACACCCATCACCGCACTTCCTTCAAAAACATTGTACTAACATCTAATCATTAATTGATCTTGGTCTGGACCATTAAAATATGAACTCTTCCTCAACAAACAGCACAAATACTTTATTATTTCAACCACCAAGACGGATCAATAACAAGAATCATACTGGCAACAAGGTCCAAGATCCAAAACCGCTAATAATGCAAGTTTCTTCCAAAACACAAAATGAACAATAAAAAATACAACCGATTTTACCCCCATCCCATTCTAAACTCCAAATCCACAAAACTAGCTCCTTGGCTTCTAAGTCAACAATAGTCAACAAACACAATAACTAAACACCGGAATCAAAAAAAAAAAGGATTCATTTTGATGCACAATAAATGTGAACATTCACAATTACTCAATAAATGACTTCTACAGAATTATTACAGAAGTCAGCGTAAGGGTGGATCTGTTAAGAATGGATTATTCATAAGTTGCTTGAACTAATTTTGTGACAAATATTTAATCGTTTTTTTATCTATGGGAATTAAACACGTACAAGGGAGTATACAACTCACGCCCCTACTGAAAGACTCCCTTGAGAGCTTATGAAAATGACAGGTCTGTTGATTAATGGCCTTAATTTGCTAGTTAGGGGTCAATCAAAGGGTTACTCAGTTAAAATCAACTTTGGGAGAAGCTATAAGAGAATTTTTACAATCCAGCTTAAGTATAAACTAATTTGATCTCAAGGAAGAAGCTTAGCTTCTTTTCTTAAAAGTATTCCTTGAGAAATCTATCCAAACCTTAATCAATAACTTCATAACTAAGTTGTTTATCCACATGGACCCTAAATTCATTAACAAAACACAAATAAGACAAACATTCACCAACTCTACAAAGTACCCTCAGCACAAAAACGCATCACACACCTTGTGCAAGCTCTCCGGCCACGGCACCGGCACCCGGTACCCGTCCGGCGGCGGAATCAAGCAGAGTGGCGACTCTTCCGGCCTGGGACAATGCCTCTCCCTGTAGTAGTTCATTTCCCTGCTCAGCTGGCTGTTCAGCCTCGGATCCTCGCACGGCATGTAATCAGCCGTATCGGCGGGGCACGCCTCCACGCCCCGCCCAGCTGTCTCGACCGCCTCCACTAGCTGGTGGCGGTGACGGGAGTCAGCACCGGAGAGGAGCAGCGTCTGGCGGCCGGATGCGGCGAGCGAATCGCCCAACGGGGTGAAGACCATGACGAAGAAGAGCAGCACAAGGAAGAAGAAGACGCCGGAAACGAGGTCCAGGAGCCGCCACTGCCGCGCGTGGCCGCGCTTGGACGGCGACGAAGAATTGGAGTGACCCATTTGAGGAAAATGACGGATCGAGTCAAAACTTCATCTGGGTCTCGGGTTTCGGCGGTAAAAATCGTGCTTTAAGTTGGAATCGTGATGGGTTGCTTGGCTTGCTTAATGGGGTGCTTTTATTTTCTTTCTCAGGTTTTGCTCTCTGATGGAATGAAGAGAGTGAAGAGTTTACAGAGAAGTGAAGTAACTTCCTTTGTTCCTTGTGGATTTGATTAGAAAGTGCGGGTAGAAACAAGTTGAACGAATGAGAAGAGTGAGAGGGAGAAAGAGTGTTGAAGAAAAGAAGCAGGATCTGATGTGATATTGTTCCGCTTCTCTGATTTTTAACCATTTGGTTTTCTAGCAAGCAGAAACTAAACAAAACATCAGCATAAGTAAAACAAATAATAAAATAAATCTTACTTAAAAGAATTCCCTCCTTCGTATAAAAAATTATTTATATTCTTTCAAAAATAATTAATATCATTTAACTGTATCAATATTATTCAAAAATATTTTGTAAATTAATTTCATTAAATTTTGGTATAAAAAATGAAAACAATACCTGGAAAAAAATCTCAAATAAATTAAGATATTTTAGAAATAATTTTAATAAATATAATCAAATTATTCGAATTTTTATATTTAAGAATGAGTAATTATGAATTTTTTATATTTAGCACCGGAAGATATGAAACATCTTACCTTGTATTACAAATTTAAGATCAAATATATTTATTTATAAATAGATTTAAAATGTTGAGATAAATGCTAAGAATGTTAATAATTATAGAATTTTGTTCTAAATCAATATTTTGCACAATGTTTAAGATGAAAATTGTAAATTGAGAGGAGTGTAGAAAGCATAAAATAGTATGGGTTTCTAATTGTGGTTGAACCATAAGAAAAATAGATCTAAGAGTTAAACATGTTTTTTTTCTATCTTAGAAATAGTCTCGAAACTCTAAAGTATTTTGATTTTCGTTCTTTCAAAAGTAATAAATTTAGTTTTTGATTTTGAACAACATTAAAAGAGATTATCCTACTAAAGAGTGAATAGTAATATTAAGACAAATTGTTTAAGAAGAGACTCTTCCATTTACCTGAAAAAAATAATTTGTGTTACTGAAATATTGGAATCGGAGGTAGAAGAGTACAGCGCCTCTAATAGAAATGGGTCCGTTCCCTGTTGTAGTGGTGTGTGAACAGGGAAGAAGACAAAATTGAGTGATACTTCATAAATAAATTAAAAAAAAAAACAGTAATAACTTTCCACCCTAAACTGTGAAAAGAGTTACACAAAGAGAATATATAATCTATTGAACATAAAATTGAATTCATTAACTTTAAATAAAGTATTTTATTTTATTGTAACAAAATAAGTTATTAAAATATATGAACATAAATAATTATTAAATATTTACAAACATATTATAATATAATAAAACGAATAATTAAAATGAAAATATTAAAATATTTAACAAAAAAATATATAAATATTTTATTAATATGTTTTATATTAAAAAATAGAATTGTCAAAACGGGTAACTCGACCCAACCCGGCTCGACCCACCACATGTTGATGATTTAGTGAGCCAATCCAACCCGACTCACTTTTAAGCGAACCAAAAAAATTTGAACCCGACCCGAGTCACCACGGATTGACTCACGGGTTGACTTAATTAAACAAAATATTATTTTTTTTTTATTTTTTTTAGTCAAAACGAAATTGTAATTCTAATTAAAATTTAAATAAACTTTAATACAAACCAAAATAAAAAAAATACAAATTATTTATGTGTTAGATAAAAAAACAACCTAACATTATTCAAATGTAAAAGCCAACTTAATAAAAATAAATAAAAAACACTTATGTGACCATTTTATTTGCGGGTTGATGAGTCAACCCGACTCACAACGGGTTCAACCCGGCTCACTATGGGTTCAACCCGGATGAGTCAGGTTTTAAATGAGCTGGGTCAAAAATCAACCCGTATTGAAATTTGTAAAAAAAATTCAACCCAACCCGACCAGAACCCATGGTGAGCTGGGTTGACTCACGGGTTCCAACCCATTTTGACAGCTCTATTAAAAAAAGGGTTAAATATTTTTTGGTCCCTTAACTTTCAGTGAATTTTGGAAGTAGTCCATTTCGAAACTTTAGACCAATTTAGTCATTCATCTTTCGAAATACGTGGATGTAGTCCTTTTAGTCAAATTTATTTTGTTAAGTTTATTTGATATTTCGTACGCATTTCAGAATTATATTGAAGTTGTTTATACTATTTGACATATTTTTGCTTTAATGTTAAGTCAAATATTATTATGAAACGCGTTTGAAATGTCAAATAAACTTAACAAAATTTGATTAAAAGGACTAAATTCATGTATTTCGAAAAATGAAGGACTAAATTGGTCCAAAATTTCGAAATGGACTAATTCCAAAATTTATTGAAAGTTAAGGGACCAAAAACATATTTAACCCTAAATAAAATACATAGTTAAAATAAAAAATATAAAAAGTTAATTAATTTAAACTTTGATGATTTATATTAATATATTTTTACTCTGAAAATAATTTTTTAGTTACTAAATTTATATGACATTCTTTTTATTTTAACTTTAATTACATTTTTATTTACATTAAATTATTTTTAAATTTTATTTTATAAATTATTTTTTAAACATATTGTATTGTATGACCTTTCAACATCCCTAGTCAGATCTTCAGTCAGGTGGCCAAAGGATAAGCGACCGAAGGTCGCCTACTATAGACAGATAATCATGTGGGTTGTTAATGTGGCAATTTCTCCGGAGTGATTTTAGGGAACTCATGACTCGAGCGGCCATAGCCGCTCATTCTAGTGGAACTTTGTCGCCATAATTATGAGGGCTTTGACAGCATGCACTATCCTTAGGTCGGGCGATTGTATCAAACTAAATATGTAAATTAAAGTAATACAAGTCAGTAATTAAATTTAAAAAACAATTGGGTCATGATTAAGAAAACTCTAATTGTCAGCCCATATCAAACATTATAAATAGGAACCAAGATAAGTTGGTAAGGACTTTTACTTCGTATTTATTACAACATTAATTGCATTAACTCGAACGGACTTGAACTGACTACCTTATAGACACGTACCCTGATCGTCTCGACTACTGATCGAGAAAGAAGGAAAGAAGATCAAACGGTTAAAACTGTAACGAAGAGAGAGTAAAATTAAATTGAGTGTTTTTATATAAGTGCTAGATTCCTATACCCGAAATACATATTAATAAACATATAAATTTATTATATCACATCAATTAATTTATTACAAACTTTTATTTTATAATTCTTCCATCCAAACAATCCCTCTTTCTACTCTTTTAATAGTCTTTTCAATCTTTTTTTTACTCTCACTTAATTCAAACAAAGCAAAGCATGTATCCTTGAATAAAATAAATTGCTAAAGTACTAACAAACACAAACATTTAGATAATAGAGATAAATAGGTGTCACCATTGATTGAATTCTCAATTGATCACCGTAAAAGTCAAAGTCTTGATTTTATTCTGGAATATCACGAAGCAACTATAAAGTTCTTTCTCTTAAGAATACATCACTTGCTAATGTATTTATGACATTTCCAAACAAGAATTTCCCATTTTTAAGCTCCAGGGACTTAACCCCGAAAGGAAAGTGTGGGCTCCGATTTGAGGACGAGAGTCACACATGGCCGTGTTTCAATTTCTTATGTGAATGTCATGCTCTTCTGAAAATCAAAGAAGGAGGAGGCTTCATTGGCACTCGAAAGTTGTGACTACGCTTCTAGTAGATGATTTTGAAGGAGCTTGTGCATTCTATGAGATAATTGATGATGGCGATGAGGAAAAAATTATGGAGATGAGGAAGAAATTGTTGAGGGAGGAAAGAGAGAGGTGTCCTTTAATTTTAATTCAAAATAATAAAATTAAACATAAGGTAATCATGTGTTACTATATGTTACAGCCTAAATGGAACGTTGTTCGGCGAAATTTTAACGTCTTTCAAAATAAAAGACTAAAATCATTATTTTTTGAAAGTATGAAAATCAAAATGTTTCAAAATTTTGTGCAGAAACCATTTTCAATTTTGCATAATAAAAAACATATCTAATTTTTTATTTAAAAACAATAAAAAAAAAGGAACAAGAATAATAAGAAGAAGTTATTAAGAATAATGATACTTTAACCTACTTTTTTTAAAAGACTTATAGTTCTATTTTTCTTAAAACAAAAAACTATGTCTTCCTTCGTTCTCTATTTTTTTCATTGTTTTTTTGTTTTTTCATCACAATTCCTTCTTCCTTTTACGTAATTCATTGTCGTTTGGATAATTACAAAAACATCTCTAAAGTTAAATTTTTTTCTGAAAAAATATCGACATAACTACCATTTAAATAAATATTTTACGTAGAAGTATAAAATAACATTTTCTTTCCTTAGACATGTCGAAACAATTTAAAGATGAACTCTTACAAACTACATTATATATTATTTATAAATCAAATAAGCACCAAATTGTGTACAAATTAATTATTTTTTTTATTTTAAAATGTAAAGTAAGATAGAGTAAAAAATTAAATTTTCAATCTTGTCATTTTCGGTAGCTCTTCCGCTTCATAAAAAGAACTAGGTCGGTCCTAGAAACGGCGGCAGCGGCGCGAGGAGTTAAGTATTTCCTTTATGTTGATAAATCTTTTTAGAATTCTTTTTACTATATTTTTTTATTGAATTTTGTAAAAATCTGAACAAAGCCCGGTGGGACTCGAACCCACAGTCGCCTAATTAGAAGTCAGGCACCTTATCCATTAGGCCACAGGTGCTTAGTATTCATTTTGAATAAACAGTATATAATGGATAAATTATAGTAGGTTATAAGTTTGTTCTAAAAATTTAAAATTGTATTGAAGTTGTGTAGCGTATAAATTTTTACTTATTTTTAGTTGTAGATCAAATATGTTCACAATGGATCTAGGTAGTTTAAAATTGATTGGTAGACTTTTAGAATGTACTTATGTTTTCATACATTTAATAAATTTTATTATTCCTAATTTTCACAACATTAATTACAACAATTAAATTAAATTAAATTATATATATACATATATATATATATATTATTCTCTTTTTGTTTACGATTTCATTTAATCAAAAAAATATTCTTTTCTACTCTCTCCTTTTTTTTCAAACACAAGTATATTTTAACAACTTCTTTATGTTGAACATAACAACAGAAATTCAAGAATTAATTTTCTTGACGATAGAAGTCCATACAATGATAAAGTCAATATAACTATAGTTTTTGAGATTTTAGACCCAATGGGTTCAGTTAGATTTTTTTAAGCCAAATTCAAATGTTTATCGTGACCTTTTTTCATATGGACAATGATACTTTAACTCACTTTTTTTGACCTACTTTTAACTCACCACTTCAATCCCCATTAGATCATCACATCACATCACTAAAATGAATAAAAAAAGATGATCTAATGATAATTAAAGCAATGAGTTAAAAGTGGGTAAAAAAAATGGGTTAAAATATCATTTTCCTTTTCATATCTATCTTTTCACCAATATTTCTTAAGAGACATTCCTTCCAGAAGCAGGTTTATTACCAGCTTTTCTGAAGTGCCATGATTGTGACATGGGGACAAATATGTCTACAATGTTACGTGACTCAATACTCAAGCATCATGGGGTTGAAAATGATTACTTTTATGTGTTTGTTGCATTAGTCAAGAGTCGTTATCTTTACAATGTAGTGAATATCACATGTTTCATTGACGAAGAAATTGTTCTATCAAAAGAGTTCGTTTGAAACATGGCTTATGAGGGTCAGGGTGGACAACAATCTTTGCCTCTTGGAGCCACAACACTTGAAAAGTTAAGGATTGAAGATGAAACAAGTAATTGTTCCATATGTCATGAAAAGTTAAATTGTAGTAATGATGGAACAAGGTTAATTATTCTCATACTTGTCATTACAATTGCATTTATCCAATAGTTTGAGCGTAGTGATATTTATCTTTTGTGTCATCTCACATACACTCTTGACTCTTGATATTATTAAATTATGATTGTAAATTTTTATACTTTTGAGAATACTATGATCTTGTGATTAAATGTTCATTGAATTCCTATAAATTGTTTATCTTGAAAAAAAGTTTCATTTATGGTCGAAAATATTCACTTTCCTTACATAATAACTTTTACTATGATTTAATATTGAATTTTTTCGTTTTTTTTTTCAAATCTTAACATGAATTTAATTTAAAAAATTTGAATATTGGCATATATACTATATCAAAATAATAATAACCGTAAGATGTATTAACAACTCATAATAAAAATAACTATTTAACAACTAATTATATTAATTTTAAATATATATAATATATATATATATATATATTAAAATAAATTATTAATGCATATTATTAATTATACTATTAAAATTTAGGGTATTTCTCTATTTTCTTACAATTTCTCGGAGTAATATTTTTTTTACCAAACAATAAACTCAATTAAAACGGAGCTAGATATTAACTTATAGAATAGAAAATGTCATCATTCTACCTATAGACTGTGTGACATATAAAGCTCACATCATAAAGAAACTACAACAAAGGATATTATTTTTAATATATGAAAATAAACAATTAATGTTGTTAAAAAATAAATACTAACACATAAAATTTATATAAATCAGCTAATTTACACATTCAGTAAACTTTAAATTTATGAATGTTAATTTACTAAATATAGACTTATTGAAAAAACGACTCTCTAACAAATTTAGTCGACATTATTTCATTACTAAATTTTAATTTATACCGTACCTAATGTAACTATATAGTCCTTGGTAAATACAATACAGAGTGAGATTGAATTGAATTGATAATAAAATATAACTTCTAGTAAGGGCAACATCTCCTTCTTGGCGGAAGAGGAGTTTCCACATAAAACTTTTGTGATATTTAAATTTGATTGTTTTTATTAAAAAATTATTTACAATCTCTTTCTTTAGTGGCAGAAATAAGATTAGTTTCATCTAAATCTACGTTAATCTAAATAAATATCAATTTTTTTATTAATATTGATTAAAATGACACTAATTTAAATAAATATAAAATTAATAAAATTAATATCAATTCAATCTCATACTTAAATAATTATTAAAAAATAATATTAATTTTGATTAAATTTTTAACTTTAATAAATATTAAAATTAAATTATACTATTATTAACTACATTAGTTAAAATTAAACAAAGTTAACATGCATAAGTATACAAATTAAATAATATTAATATAGGTATAGATAAAACATGAAAAATTTTGTTGTTTAAAGCACATTGCAAAAACTCTTCAAGCCAAAATATTTTCAAATCCAAACCTCATTCTAAGGTGGAACAGGACGTGCCTATAAAAGACACTCTAACACGGGATTACATCAAATGTAACAAATACTATAATAAATGAACACATAATTAATTACACCGTGAATAATGTTATTTATATTAAGTTTATAATCTTTACCTGGTTGGGTATGAACCATACAGATCATCCTTGGTTAATTTGTTTAATGATATGGCAATACATTTTAACTATTAACTTTTACTAATCACATTTGATCCTTACTCTTACAATATGATAATGGCGAGGTGGTCTTAATCATTACAAAACGAAATGATGTCGAGTAGGCATTCATGATTGTTTGAGACAATTTCATGTATCTAGGTTGAGATAGTCTTTATTGTTATATATGGGTCAAGATAATTGTATGAATATATGAATCGAAATAATGTCATATATAATACACTAGTCCCATACTATAATTGATTCTTGAAATATCGAGATGTTTTTTAAGATGACACTATCGATATGATGCAAATATAATACATTAGTCCTATACTATAATTGATTCTTGAAATATCGAGATGTTTTTTAAGATGACACTATCGATATGATGCAAATATAATACACTAGTCCCATACTATAATTGATTCTTGAAATATCGAGATGTTTTTTAAGATGACACTATCGATATGATGCAAAGAAAATTTCATGTTCTTTGATCACTTCATCTTATCAATAGAAAAAGAAAATAAACATCTTTATGACTAATATGAATAAAAAAGTATATATATGAAATACCATAAACTTCACTACTTCTTTTCTTTTACCGGAAACATCTGAAATCGTGAATTATGTTTGAAAGATTAGAGAAAAGGAGTTCTTAGCCTTCTTAATCTCTTACATTTTCATAAATAGATATTTTAAATCTGAATTAATCTTCATTAATTCTCAATTTTATCACATTTAAAAAAATGGATATGACGAAACTTAGTTTTATTCAAATATTCTTTTCGATAAAAAATAGTTTTATTCAATTATTCTTTTCGATGAAATTTAGTTTCACTAAAAATATTGAATTATTCTTTTCGAGAAAGGTGCTTTGATCATCGTTATTAACTGTTTCATTATTTTGATTTTAATTAAAAAAATGGCAAAGCTGGCATCAAGTTTAACTTTTTATATTATTTTTTAAAAAATGTTGTCATCTAACTATACAATAACATTATTAAAAAAAATAACTTACGCGTTATTAAATTTGTTAAATACATATGAATGTATTAAGTAACAGTAGTCACAGTAAACAAAATAAAACGCGTTATGAGCCAGCTCCAGCTCGATTACTTACATAACCGTTAATTGCCAGTAAAGACTAAACGTACGTTTTATATTCCTAGTCTTTATAAAGAAATTGTGATATTAATCTGCTTAAATTTTATTTTACAGTTTTAACTTTTAATAATAATTAAAATTTTAATTCTTATAAAATTGTAGATATTGGTCTCTCTTATATTATAATACATTCATTTTAGTCTTTATTATTTAAAAAAAAAAAACATTTTCCCATAAATGATCGTAAGATGTCAACACAAACAGATTAAAATTCTAAAAAATGATACTTTGTACGGAGACAAATATAAGATGTACATCTTAGTGTCTGGTAAAAAAACATTATAATTGGTTTCTTAGCACCCATTAGTTAATCTCTAATTTGACTGATAGATTTGGAGAAGTATTACAGGATATAGATAAGTAAACAAAAAGTGAAAAACTTAAGAAACCATAATTGCTGTAAAGAAAAAAATTCACTTTGCACCACCCATAGAAGCCGGGGTTGGAAAAGAATAGAATTCTGAAAAAAATTTGTGAACATGAAATAAAAAATTACACATATGATGAAGCAGAAAGAAGATGAATTTAGAGTTTTTCTATGCATGTTTTTGTTGTGGGGGTGGAGCAGTCCAGTATTGCTTAACAGCAAAGAATATCTTTTCTCTCTGGTGAGGTCCCTTTTCATGGTCTGCAATTCTGGAATCCCATTGCATTGCATCTGCAATTTTCTTCACCTTCAACAACACATCCACATCATCACGCAGGATCACACCGCCTTGTGGCCGCAAAATTCTATCCATCTCAAGAAGAATGTCCTCCATTTTACACCTGTCACAAATCACTTTCACAGGTTAATTACGACAATTATTGAACCACCATTGATTGAAGCAGTTATCTGCCACTGAATCAACTATTGAAATAGTACTTAGTCAACTTCGAAAGTAACATTTTTTAGCTGACCAAATTGACAAATACCTGTTTTGGTATAGGCTGAAAACTGAATCACCGTGTATGAAGTCATAAGTTCTTGGGTATGTGGACATAGCTTCACACCTGTGAACAAAAGTGTAAAGTGTAAAGACAAAGATTTGGTTTCTAAATCTATTTAGTCAATCACAAAGCTACTTTCTACCCAACTAATATGAAAAAAAAAATAATACCAGTTTTGGTAGGTTCCAATCAATCCACGCTCATATATGACACCAAGGGTGTTGAACTCAGCTTCAACAGGGACAGTGTTCATGACCCACACAGGATCATCGATCAGTGCAGCTGCAAAGCCTCCCAAGAAAGCATTCATATCAAGCAGATTACGGTATCTACCATGCTCTGCTAGCTGATAGTCCAAGCTCTTGTAGTATGCTACTCTCTTCTTCCATAACTCTGTGTTTTCTTTAAACATCTCGACCGTAATTCCCTTCAAGCTTCCACTACTAATCCTTGGTGGCACTGCTGTTAATCTCTCCGGCCAATTTGATAATTTCCCACCACTAATTTCACTCACGTCATTCACCTCTGGCAGTGGTGTCAAGCATGTCTCCATTTTTGTGTACCTAACAGAGATAAAAAAAATGTTAAAAGTGAAACAAAATATTAACATTAGGGGCCAGACAGAATCTTCTCCTTTTGGCTGATCTGCTAGATTCAGGAAGGTAAAGGAATGGAGTGAGAATGAAGATGGAAAAAGCGACATAGATTATGGTTACACTGACTACTGACTAGTCACTTTAAAAGCTTTATGTTCCAAGTGGTTTTGGTATCACTACTAAACTCTCATTGGCAGCAAGCATAATATACTTTTTATCCTTACAAAAGAGAAAATGAAAAAGCTATAGGCTGAAAAGAAAAATCAATAGCACACGGAACTAACAGTGACAGTGATTGTGAGTTAATCTTACCATGCTGTGTCTGGATCCTTTGCCATACAAAAGGGTCTATTCTTGAAGACTTTTCTTGTTATTTTGCAATGTATGTGATTGGTGGGTTTCTGCCATATGGCAAGGTCACCCTTTTGCACCAGTTTTTTCCAGCACAGGCTTTTTGCCACTTTCTCAATTGTATCTTGTTCCTCATTGAGACTCTCACGAGTCCTCTCCCAACCCTTCCAGTGGCTCTGCCAGTTTATCGGTGGCCCTGAAAGAATCCAGTACCCACCAGGACGCAGCACTCGATCAACTTCCGTCAAATAAATCCCCTCTGCCAGCAATCACCATTGCAAACCAGAAACAAAATTAGTCCACAAAAAAAATCTTAATGAGCATAGAAACAAGTTTTGATGAATTTATTATATGTACCTCTCTGGCCCCAGGGAATGAGGCACCGTGAGCAATGTGCCATGTCAAAGGCCCTTGAAGGGTAAGGAAGCCTAATGGAGGCAAGAACTCCAATCAATGCAGGAACCCCTCGTTCAAGAGCAAATTGAACTTGAGCTTCATGTGTATCTCTTGGTGCAAATGACACTGCTAAAATGTCTCGTGACAGAAGATATGCTCCCCAACTTGCAACCTTAATGGTATAAACATGTCAATAGTAGTAGGTTTATAATGTGTTACAAGTTTTTAACAGAAAAGCATTCCAATGTGATTAACAAAATAATGCTCCAAATGGAACATGTTTGAAAACCATGAGAAATAATAAACTTGAGGGGTCCAACAAAATGTCTTCTTCTAATAATGAAGTTTGATGAAGTAAATTGCAAAATCAGATGAGGGAAGCATAATTTTGATGGTTGGTTAGGGATCAACATCTAACTCCATAATCAAGATTGTGCTTTCCACAAATTCTTCAACGAACAACATAAATTCCAATACTATTATTATCACCATGATTAGCACCGATTGAATTGAAAAATACATTTAATATTTGAATCCAAATGATTAAGACAAGAAAGAAAAAAATGTATGTTTGGCCACTTGCGTAGTACTTTTTTTTCCTTAGTGAAGATAGCACTTTACTTCGATCTGAAGAATTAAGTTGATTGTTTTGCAAACTAGTTCTATTTGATTCCCATTTCACTTTCTCACTCCACAACTAGACAAATTCATAGTTCCATATTTCACGTCTCCATTATCATCACTCAAATCCTTATCTATTAACTTCCATCCATGGCATTCTCAAAGAAGGGTCACTATCATATATATTATTAAAAATATATTTAAAAAAATTGGAAGAACATGTGGAAACAAAATTTGCGGGATTTAATTTTGATCAAATTTCTACCCCCTTTTTTTTTCTTTCACCCACATGATCACTCAAATAAAATATTCCATACCATAAAAAATAACATTTTTTAAAGCATCGAAGGAAAGAATACGTAGCGATTTACAATCCCGATTCATCCTCATTCTCTTTTCGAAACATTCCAAATAAGACAAAATTTCACATTATTTCTAATACCAGAAAAAGAGTTTATCTTTTCTGGAAAAAACCCAATTGGTCAAGGGTGGACCCATTATTCTATAGTTGTTAAACCACCAATGAAAAAGAGGCGAACCACCCGGTTCACCTGAAACCAAACACAAACATAAAGCTTCAACAGAAAAATAAAATAAAATTGTCAAAAGTAACAAAAATCCATGAAAAGGTGCTGACCCGCCCGGTTCAACTGAAACCAGAAAACATTAGAAAACAAAATAAAATAAAGTACGAAATGAGATTCAGGCTTCACGATTTTCAATCAGAAATTGACTGTAATTCGTATATCGAATAAAACAATATGATATTCAGAATTTTTATTTTCAAAGTACAGGAATATAGACCATTTTTAATCGAAAATTGAAGATCTGAAAACACATGTTACGGTAAAATTAAACAAGAAAACAGTGTAGTATGAAAGAATGAAACTCTTAAACCGAACCGGTTCAAAGAAAGCACGTACCCCACAGCCAGTGTCTAAGGCCGTTCGGATGGACCCATCTTTTAGATTAATGAGTTTTCCGATGTCATCAATGTATGCACCTGCGCCACGTGGAAACATAGTCCCACCCCCCGGAAACCTGAACCGGTCCCCCTCGAACCGGACCCAGTTCTGGTTCTTCTTCTCCACGGTCAGCTCCTTGTGCGGCACGTTCGCGAACCACGCAGCGTCGCGGCTCTCCGGCCACCGCAGCGGCACACGGTATCCGAACGGCGCCGGAATCCGGCACCGCAGCACTTCAGCCTCCACGGGACAGTGCCGCTCGCGGTAGATCAAGTCCTCGCGAGGGAACAACAGCGACCGTTGCACGTCCTCGCAGGGAGTGTACTCCGACAGCGCCGGATCACACGGCGGCGCGTGGAACCCACGCGCCGCCTCATCGGGATCGGTAGAGAAATGGGTAGCGGAAAAATTCAAAGTTGAATTGGAAGCGGAATTGGAGAGGAATTTTGACGTTGGGTCGGGGCAGTTGCGGCGGCCAGAGAGGTGTGTGCCGGCTGAAATGGCGGCCAGTGAGGGCGGAGAGTGTTGCCAGAGGCCTAGGAGGTAGAAGAGGGTGCAGAGGAAGGTGGTGAAGGTGAGAAGGTAGAGTCTTGTGAGTTGTTTGTTTTGCTTCTTGGAAACACAGTTCTGAACTAGGGCTGCCCAGTTGGCCATTGTTTGACCGATGAAACAGAAAGAAACCGAAACCGAAACTGAAGGGTTTGTGCTGGCGTTTGTCGTGAAAGGTGTTACTGTCGTTATATAATGGTGTTAAGCGTCTTCATGGGGATTTGTGAGAACATGACTGAAGAGAAAGACGCGTTATTATTTAAACGAGAGCGTGGTGTAGAGAGAGAGACACACACACGCATGGAGAAAGAGTCGATGAGAAGAAGAAGAAGAAGAAGAAGAAGAAGAAAAGAGAAAGAGAAAGAGAGAGAAGAGTGTGGCGGTGGAATCAGGTTCTTCTGTTTGGTTCTTGCTTTGCTTGGACTGTGTTTTTGTGTGAAATGAATGGACGATGAGTGTACTGTTTGTTTGTGGAGAATTGAATGAATGAATAAGCACTCTGTGTTGTTGCTATACGTTGCCTTTTTCTACAGATTGAAGTTTAAGAGATGGATTAAATTTAACAAAATTATTGCAAGCGACAAAATATTTAATCACTAATTTAATGCTCTTAATTATTTATTCAAATTTCATTTAGTTTATTTAAGTTGGAATTGCATGCTGCTATGTTCTGTACACGTTGATCAAGTTTTATTACAATATATTTATTATTCATGAATTGAAAATTCTTGTTCAACCATTATTAATTTTTATAACATTTATTTAAGGGATATATTAAATTAAATTAAATCATTTTTAATTGATCAATAACAATACCCAAATGTTTAATCATAATTAAAAACTTAAAACATGTTAATACCATTGTAAATGAATTGGTTTCGGTTAACAATATTTTTTCTTTTATTTTATTCTACCAAAAACATTTTAATTTGATTACGTTTTTACTCATTTCATTTAGACCAACATGAGAATTGATATAATCAAAATATTATATTTAATAATTGTCTCATTAAAATATGTTTTTTTTAATTATTATGTCAAGTTGTTTATCTCGGATGGAACGTTGCATGAAAAGTTGACTAATTCTTTCTACCCAAAATGTAGTGCTATGATTTCACCAGGATTTGACTTGCTTCATCTATATTAACATGACAATTATAAACCAAAATTCCCTCTTCAATAATTTTCACCTTAAAAGTCTAGCAAGATTCAATTATAGCTTTTCTTATCTACATTTTTTTATGCAATTCATTACAAATTATTTATTTCAGAAAATTGGTGCCTTTTGTTGATAAAAAAATGCCGTGCAGAAATAAAATCTCATTAAAATTTATGAATGAAGAGTGGTAGCTTTTCAAACTAATATATAAATTGTTAATGAAAATTTAATTGCCAGATCAATTTGAAACCACATTTTAATAAATAATGAATACAAATAAATTATCTCAGTGTATATGTATATGCATAAGTAGAAAAAAATGTCTTGAAAAAGGAATGGTGGTATTAATTACAAAGAGAAAAGGATATGTTGAGGAATAATTTATTTCCAGAACAACATGGAATATTAAGATTAGTAGTGTACTAAAATTTTTTCTACTTTAAAACAAATACTATTTATAAGTTTATTACTATTCAAAATAATTAGTCTAAAATTGTATATTGGATGGAAGTTTACAATTTTTGGTTTTTGGAAAGAAGTAAAGAATACTAATTTGGTTAAACTGACAAATTCAGGGGAAAGGGAATGAAAACTGAGTTTTTTTCTCCAGAAGGATGGAAAACGTAACGTGAATTGCAAATTTAATTTTAAGAGATGAAACTGAAAATAATCCACAAAACGGAAAAATGTATACTTTTATTTATTTATTATAAGCTGTTCCCCAGCTCACAGAATCATCAACATGATGTTGACCTTAATGAAAACGTAAATGTTTAGGATTGAGAACTTGGAGGATTTCAAATTTGGCATTAAATGTTTTTTTGAAAATATAAGAACAATTTAAGGATGATATATTTCTATTTTACATTCAAAAAGTATATGAAAGGATTTGAGTATTAGTGAGAATATCATATTTGTCATGTTGATATATAGAAGATTAGTTTGTTAGGAATGTATGTAAAAATAGTTATTAGAAATAAAGATGCTATGAAACTATGTTTCTTAAAAAAAAAATTAAATTGTTTTGGCTTGCATTTCTACCTATCAATCCATGTTGATATTTTTTTTTTAATATTTTGTGTATTGCACGAATATTATTAAGTTTTAATGAAAGAAATATATAAATTTAAAAATTGTCAAAATATATGTATGATTAGTTTATAAGATTGACTTAATAATAAGACTTAAAGGGAGGAGATAGGTGAGATTGTGTTTGTCCTTTCTAACAATTTGAAGAAATAAAATTGATTCGATAGTTTGAGAGAGGTGGAAGATATTGCTTGCTTAAAAAAATAACCCAAAATATTTTTAGATAAATTTTTTTTTTATAAATCATTTAAATATTTAACTAATAAAAAACTATTTTAATCACATTAAAATAGAAACAATTATTGATTTAAAAAATAAAACTTATGTTATTCACAATAAAAATTTAAATACAAAAACTAAATTATTTTAGTCAATTTGGAATTATTTTCTCTTTGGAAAACCTTAAAAATAAGTTTATTTGAGGTAAAATATTGTCTTGTGATTATTTAAAAGATGATATATTTGGGTAGAATTTGAGCATAGTTTAGTTGAGTTAATATTGTCTTTTTATTAATTAAATCTTAAAAGTGATTTTTTTTCTAATAGTTCTGATAAGTTTATAAAGTAATTTTAAACAGTCTCTTTTATTAGTTGGATACAACTTTTTCTCCAAACTTAATATTTTGAACATTACAATTTGGTTGTAACTTAGTTCACCTGAACTTAAATCCATAACAGTTGATATCACTTGCATTAATTTATTAAGCAAATGTTTTATTAAAAATTGAATTCTTAATTTTAGTTAACTTTTAATCAATTGTCAGATTAAGTTTCAATTTGACAAAGCTATAATTGACAGTGAAAAGTATATTTGTTTCTTCTTAGCAATTTATGTGTCACAATTTGATTGTGGTTTACTCTACTTAACCTTCATCATTAATTGATGTTGTTTGCAACAATTTCTCTCACAACAACTGTGAGTTAGAAATCAAAATTGTGACATTGATGTTGATATTGTTTTGTTGGATTTAGTGTTTGCCATTGTCCCGACAAAATTACAAAATAATAATTCTTTTCACTTAAGAATATAATAACTCGAGTATTATAATTCGATAATAACTTAACTCACCTAACATTCATTGTAAGCATGATAATGTTACCCACACAAATTCCCTCATGTGACTTCTATATAACATTTATCAATAGGTCACACAAAAAAAGACATAAAACTCAATTGCCAAATGCAAATTTACTTTTGAATTTGTCAAACCATAGTAATAAGTCATCTCCATGTTGACTTTCTAGTTTGAATAAAATCTCTTGCACATAGGTCAACTTTCCATACTAGTGTACTAAAATTGATGTTTAGCAAAGAAAGGGATGTTTGATACTAAAAGTACTTTGAAACATAACAAGTTTAGTATGGTAGATATGTATGTCACCTAAAAGACTATCAAACATTTGTTACAAATTTGATTCATCATAAAAGATTTGCAAGTAAGTCTTAGTAATCTTACTAAACATTCACCATAAATAGAAGTCTCACAATATAGAACTAACTAACTATCACGTGAGAAAATATTAGCGTACATTATATGTGTTATTGCTTTAATTTATTATGTTAGATCATAAAGTCCTTTATAAACAACATAGAGAGAGTGTATCGCCTTTGTAAAATCTTTACTTTGTGAAGTTATCTCTTAGCAAAAAGCTTTTATTTATATTCCATATTGATTAAGATTTAAACTATATCTAAAACAATTACTTTTGTTATAGTTATGCGTAGTTGTTGAAGAATGTATAAAATCACGATTGACACATGAAGACAAACCAAATGCTCTCGGAATGAAAAACTGAATATGACAACTGGATGAGGAAGCTTTGGTGAGTCCTATCACTGTGGTTTGGGAAGGATGTGATAGAAGGAAGGCGATGTGTGAGGCTCACACGCTCTACAACAGTGAGAGGAAATGGCACACCTGACGATGCGTCGTGCAGAGCATGGCTTCAAGACTGACGAGGTTGGCCATCACTCAAGGAGAGGCTCTAGATTCGATGGTCACCAATGGAAAACTGTGACGGTTGTCAACGGACGACGACGAGCGACAATGAACAATAAAACCAACGACAAGCAGTGACAAACAACGTTGGACACTAGTAAACAATTGCAAAACAATGGTGCACATGTGACAAGACATAGAAACTAACAGAGTAGGATTAACCTGCTCTAGTACCAAGTTGAGATTAGTAACAAAGAAAATATAGAATTGGAATTTGGAGGGCTAAAGAGATCCCTCTTGTGATCTTCTATTTATAATGGTAAAAAGCTAATACAAGAAAGATTAAAGATTATTATAGACAATTGTAGATTCTAGGTACAACTCATAGAGTACACTACTTATTACATATTTCAACAATATATATATATATATATATATATATATATATATATATATATATATATATAT
>Ga0099823_1000672_pt1 | contig 24367 bp, 10 predicted proteins | sample CowpearedBW_FD_76831 | JGI IMG/M metagenome (GOLD analysis project Ga0099823, IMG submission 76831) | Root nodule microbial communities of legume samples collected from California, USA - Cow pea red BW | ecosystem: Host-associated > Plants > Roots > Nodule | place: USA: California | collected...
AACAAAAAAAAAAATATATATATATATATATATATATATATAATAACTAATTTTATTACATATTCTACAAATATTTCTTTCTCCAAAAAATTTTCCTTTAAAACGACATCATTAGTGTATTTTTTATTTTTCATTTCTTACTTTTAATATACTTCCCATATGTAAGAACCTTTCTCTAAATATATTTCATAATTTCATATCGAATAAAATCAAAACGTGATAAAATCACACACGCGCACGCACCGTGTATATTTTTTAGTGTATGAAAATTAAAATATATTTGCTTTATTTTAAAAAAATCATCATAAAATTCAAACTAATATCTCATCAAATTTAAGAATATTACCATTAACTAACTACTAACTTCAATAAAAACACACACACACATATTTTTTCTTAATTTACTTAACATCATTATATTTTTTTTTCTTCTCAAATTCTAAAGATTATTTTTCTTAAAAGTGGACGAAAATAATAAATGTACAATAAATGAATAACATATATTGGAAACGTGAATTTATTTATATAACTCCGATGGAATATGATGAAATAACACCAAATAACTATTTTTTTTATAAATATAACATTTACTTTTATTAAAGATATACTTGTATCGTGAATTTTAATAATGAATTCGTATTTATTAATATAAGCATAACAAAAGTTAGGAATGCCAAAGGAAACTCTTCTCGTTTTCATTAAGTACAGTTTAAGAATATAAATGTTAACAATGAAACAATTAATATTAGTCTTGAATTTTAAAAATAAGATTTAAATAGATTTAGAAATGTTTAAAAAAAATGGTTAAATTGTGGTAGTATGTATTAATTATTAATTATTAATATTAATTAGTAGTTAGTAGTTAGAAGGAAGGGAATGACATGAGTAAGTAGCCAATTAGAGTGCAGTTAAGATGAGATGTCGCAATGTTATTGGATATCTCTGACATGTTAAGAAGAGAGTGGCTTATATATGTAAATTAAGAAATGTAAGAATCAAGAGAAGAAAGGCGAAGGGGAAGTAGAAATAGTTAGTATAGTATTATATTTGATTTGATTTGATTTAATTTATTTGATTCATTGTGTTGTGTATTTTCTCTCACATGCATTTCTCCTTCAGACAAAGGTATAGAGGAAGAAATTCCTTTCGGTGGCTGTGACAGCAATTGCGACCAATTCTTCACCACAAACAATTCGTAAGGATTATTAGATCTGCGATCTCAATTTAGGATTTCACTCAGATCCCATTCCAGACGAGGATGCGGATCTATTCTAATTCAATGCCAAATCGAATCCAAGCATAAGCATTTGGATCCATCTTTGTTAGTTAGTTAGGCACTGATGCAGTATCATTTGCTGCATTATTCATTCAAATGTATGATAAATTATTTTTTGTGATTAATTTTGGGCAGTCTCAGCACTAACTCCTGTTGCGGCTGCGGAGAGGAGCGAGAAGGGAGGCGTTGCAGTTTGATTCCCTTAGGAAGCGTAAATCGTTGTTTGGGTGTTTGAAAAGACAATTCAAAATTCAGCGACCGGGTTCAGGGGCTGACTTGCCCCAAGGAGGTGGTGAGTACAACCCTTATTCTGTAGCGCGGAGGGCGAGTTCCACACATTCCATAATGATGGAAAATGACATGGAGAGCGGTACTTTGGGTTTGGGGGCTTACCAGGACAAGCCCAGAGTTTTTCCCAACATGCGCACTAAACCTTACACCCCTCTGGTTCGTTCCTAAACCATAACAATATAACAAAGTTCTCACTTCTTCATTGTTGTATATCTGTCTGCAACTGTCTGTATATTTTGTCCACTCCTGTTTTACACTTTGCTGCAGATATTTCGGATTCTGCTCAGTATAAATGTTCGTGTCCTGTTCGTTATTTTGCTCCTTGGGCTGGGTGCTATCTTTTACGTGGGAGCCAGTACCTCTCCAATTATTGTGTTTGTCATCTCTGTTTGCATTCTCAGCTTCCTTGTTGCCATTTATCTTACAAAGTGGGTGCTCGCAAAAGATGAGGGACCTCCTGAAATGGTTCAGGTAAATCTATTTCCTATAATTACTGCAATCTCTAACGTGTGGTCCATCTCCTCTAAGCATTCCTAAAATCAGCAATTTCGTTTTAGGAGATCAATACTACAATAGGGATTTTCTCAATAATCAACTATTTCTCTGTGGTTGAAAGACGAGTTTATTGCTGTGAATCCTATGAAAGAGGATGAGGTTGATTATCGTTGTCAAAATCATACATACATTATAGATAGAACTACGAAGTCCTTTTAAAGTTTGGGTGGTCCTCATCTTAAACTCAGTTATGTGAAATTCAGCTAGGTCCTCATATACCCGATACAGTATTTAAACCCAATATTGGGCCGCCTGCCTTTCTTTGTGCTATAGATATATATTCCTAAGCATAAGGGTGTATGGTCATTGGGCTACCTGCATATGTCCGTGCTACAAATGTCCAGTGTTGGCACGAAATGGTGTGTTGAGATCTCACTCTGGCCCGAGATATGGCCAGTGAGCCCAAATTCTAAGAACCGAGTTCCATCTGAGAGGTTGAGATGGAATGATATTGCCACATCGTTTGTACCCTTTCATACAGGTGGGGCTATTTTACCGGAAGTTTATATTGTATCAACCCTGTGTAATTCTTGTTGAAAAATATACTCCTCAGGGGGAAAACATTTGTGTGTGTGTGTGTGTGTGTGAAATAGCACTTTTTGGTGATTATTGTTTCGCTTTTATAAGGTTAGATTGTTAATTTGATTTGGATTGGAGGGCATGAAACAGAGTAGCACGTACAGAGTAGGAATGATTAAAGCTTGCCGGTGGATTGGTCATGTGAGAAGAATACCAATTGAGACTATAGTGAGAAAAGAGGATCACATAACACTAGTCTTTTAGTAAAAACAATTAAAAGACAACAAAATTTTAGGACAAATCTTAAAGATTTAAATAATTTTACTGAAAAATTGCTTTATAATAGAGCCTAATGGTTTTGGTTGATCAATGTAGCCAACCTCACCCAGTGAGGTACTGCTTTATTGTTGGTGTGTCAACGTGAAAGGAAACAACTCTTTGGCTACATCCCTAGCCTCTCTTCTTACTTTCCTTGTTTATAGAGATTTAGAGAGAGTTCTGTAGTGTTGATCCCCATCAAAATCATTATGTAATAGTGATTCCTGCATTTTTCTTAACCAGGATAAAGTTCCCATGTACTATACAAGAAAAGATTCTACAGTTTGGGTTCTACACCCGTAATGTTTTTCAATTTGGTCCCTACATGAATAATTCTAACAGTGTTTATAACTTTAGAAAATGGTGGGAATCGATTTGGGAATACTTTTTCATGTAGAGACCAAAATGCAAAGGTACTTTTTTGTGAAGACTGAGATGAAAAGCAGTGCCAAGATTACGGACCACAATTTTAGTTTAACCTTTGGTTAATTACAAAATTACTGTTAATGAGTATTGTTTTTTCCTCTTTGCTTTCACATTTGATGAAAAAAAACTTTAGAAGTGAGAACATGCAAATCTTTAGTTTAGGACATTTCTATTGAGTTCTATTTTCTCTTTTTTTTGGGAGGACAAGAAACTATCTTCCAACCTCCAAGAAAATTTCCTTTCCTTTTAATCAAAATGGGGGAAATATAAACCCAGGAACAGGTGGGCTTGTTAAATTTCATTTTTGCATATCTTCAAATATAGAACATACCAAGAGATTTTCTTATGAATAAAATTCTAGCAGTGGAACCTTTTGTTAATATGCTATCATGCAATGAGCCTGATTTTTTGAACCATTTTTTTCGATTGACCAAAATAGTCTGAGTGTTTAAGTTATTGTACATCTTAGTGCCTTTTATGATGACTGATTGACAGTTGGATCACATCACCATGAACCCTTGTTTTCTTGTCCTGAGCTTATCATATTGCTTTCTAGATAGCAGATGCTATACGAGATGGAGCTGAAGGATTTTTCAAGACCCAGTATGGTAGTATATCCAAGATGGCCATGTTGCTTGCTGTTGTTATTCTTTGCATATATTTGTTTCGCAGTACAACTCCTCAACAGGAATCTTCTGGCCTGGGAAGGTGATGTCATAAAATACATATGCTGTGAATACTTTTAGCTGTTTACTTGTTCTTATCTGTCATTGTCATCCTGTTTCAGGTCAACTTCTGCATACATCACTGTAGCTGCTTTCCTTTTAGGTGCCCTTTGTTCGGGTATTGCTGGATATGTAGGGATGTGGGTGTCAGTTCGTGCCAATGTGAGAGTTTCTAGTGCTGCGAGACGGTCTGCAAGAGAAGCATTGCAGGTTAAACCATAATTAGTTCATTATCAGTTTCTGTGAAAACTATGAACAGTTCACTATTCGTGTGTTAACTGGAAGGAATTTGCACAGGTAGCTACTCGTGCAGGTGGTTTATCTGCCATCATTGTTGTTGGTATGGCTGTAATTGGTATAGCAGTCCTTTATGCCACATTTTATGTTTGGTTGGGAGTGGACACACCTGGTTCAATGAAGGTTACTGATTGTAAGTGTAGACTTCTCCCCCTAACTTGTCATCATAGAATATTTTTTAAAGTTTGAAATTTTAATATTGTTATTATTCAACATACATGTTGCTCTGTATGTTTCATCATTATCTTTTCAAGCTAGTTTTCCATGTTTATAAATTGGTGAGTTTTTATGTGCATTTGTAAACTGAAAATAAAAAAGAGAGCCGAGTTGGTGAACTTGGGGGAGGTTTGATTGAGGTCATAAATGGTTCCTTATATAATTTCTCATTAAATGTTCCCACTCGACTTATATTGAGCCAAAGGCCAATAATTAAATTGACTGAAATAAGTGTTAGCTGATATGCCCACAATTATTAAGGTATATTGATTGTCTATCTCACTATGGCATGGCATGATTAATTTTTTGTCCATTATCTCACCTATTCTCTCGCTAATTGGGGTTTATTTGAACATTTTTGTTTTCTCTCAGTACCTCTTCTTCTAGTTGGATATGGATTTGGTGCCTCCTTTGTTGCTCTATTTGCTCAGTTGGGTGGTGGAATATACACCAAAGCAGCTGATGTTGGAGCAGACCTTGTTGGAAAAGTAGAACAGGGAATACCTGAAGATGATCCTAGGAATCCTGCTGTTATTGCTGATCTGGTAATTGTTTTGTTTTTGTTTAATTTGTTTCGTTGAGTCTATGCATTAAAATTTGTTGGTTGTTCCAAGTCAGGTTAATGGAAAGACATGAGAGGAAGGATTGAGTTGAACGTTTGTGCTAAGGTTTCTAACTGAAATCAAACACTATGCTAATGTTCATTGAAATGCAGGAGAGTTTGTGGAAATGATTTTGAAATAATATTATATCTTTATAAGTAGCTTGAGAAGTATGTCTGCATGGTTCTATTTAAAGGTGGAAACACAACAAAAGCCTTATCCCACTAAGTGAGATTGAAACACAAAAATGTAATTTACCATCCATGAGTCAACTGTATAACTGAACCTATTTAGGGTGTTCTCTGATTTGAAGTTTCTGAATATTTGTATTTATTTTTAATTTGTCAGAGATTTCTGAGATTTTTCCAAATTTTATGATCATTTTTGTTTTGCCAACCTATTGGATAAATAAACAAAGTGCATTGAGGTGTCTATATTTCATTTTCTTTTAACTATAATGTTGAGCTTTAAGCCTTGACGGTAAGAGAATAAAGAAAGTATTGTTATATGAAAGACATTATTAACTGATAAACATTCTGGATTCATATTTTCATCTTTTGTAAAATTGATTGATACTTGCAAAAGTTACATAAGATCAATGAGAAGAACTGTCTAATGTTTATAATTTCCTTGACTTGTGCTTTTGTTTTTTCTGCCTATACTTTTTTTTTCTGAACTTGTGCTTCCATCGGTACCATATTGGTTTTGTTTTGATTTTAAGGTTGGTGACAATGTGGGAGATTGTGCTGCTCGAGGTGCTGATCTCTTTGAAAGTATTGCAGCTGAAATAATCAGTGCCATGATACTTGGTGGATCAATGGCACAGCGTTGTAAAATTGCAGGCAAATACTTGAGTTGCTCTATTGTGTCGCTTTCTTGCTTACTTCTGATCTATTACTTGTATTCGTGCCCATCCAATATGATGTTTTCAATTTTGATTCAGATCCATCGGGCTTCATCTTGTTTCCTCTTGTTGTTCACTCCTTCGATTTGGTGGTATCGTCAGTTGGAATATTTTCTATTCGGGGAACACGTGAAACTGGAGTAATGGCTCCAATGGAGGATCCGATGACAATTCTTCAAAAAGGATATTCTTATACGATAGTCTTAGCTGTTTTGGCATTTGGTTTGGTAATAGTTAATCTTCATTTGTGTTCTTTTAATTTGACTTTTTTATATTTCCTGGATTGGCCAAGCATTCATTGTTCCAATTGGCCAAGCATTCATTTGTCAATTATGACTAAAATAACGTACCTATCATTTTTCAATTTTTTGTTGCACGGGTTATTTTCTGCCTAATTTTTAAATTGAATTACTTTTGCAGTCTACCCGCTGGTTACTTTACACTGATCAAGCACCTTCAGCATGGTTCAATTTTGCCTTGTGTGGGTTGATTGGTATTATCACTGCATACATTTTTGTCTGGATTGCCAAGTATTATACTGATTACAAGCATGAGCCTGTGCGCATATTAGCGCTTTCCAGTTCCACTGGTCATGGGACTAATATAATTGCTGGAGTCAGTTTGGGTCTGGAATCTACTGCTCTTCCTGTCCTTGTCATCAGTGTGTCAATTATCTCAGCTTTCTGGCTGGGTCGCACCTCTGGACTAGTAGACGAATCAGGAACCCCAACTGGTGGGTTGTTTGGCACTGCTGTGGCAACGATGGGAATGCTAAGCACTGCTGCCTATATTCTTACTATGGATATGTTTGGCCCAATAGCTGATAATGCAGGAGGAATTGTGGAGATGAGTCAGCAGGTAGTTATTGCCAGAATAATATGGTCCATTGTGTTATGAGATTTCTCATGTCATGCGTTCTGACAGTCAACCTGTTTTCAGCCTGAAAGTGTCCGAGAGATAACGGATGTCCTTGATGCAGTAGGAAACACGACCAAAGCTACCACCAAAGGCTTTGCTATTGGTTCTGCTGCTCTTGCATCTTTCCTTTTGTTTAGTGCTTATATGGACGAGGTTTCCGCTTTTGCTCATGAACCTTTTAAACAGGTGTGCAGGACTAGCTCCTAGTTAATGAAGTATAAATTTTTTAGGTCCTTATTATATTTCATGTTATTGTTTTGGTACAATTTACTTCATGTTGGATTGAGTGTTTAACATTGGGCCAAAAGCTATAGGTGATACTCAAAGTGCAACTCCTATCTAGGAGCATAATAACCTAAGATCACGATTTGATTGTAACTTGGTTCACGTGACCTCTAGTACTTGACAATTGATGTCACCCACAACAATCTCCCTCTCTTCGTTAGGAATCAAACTTGAAATCTTGACCCTGTTACCAATTGTTGGATTAAGAATTTACCACTAGGTCAAAAGCTATAATCAATAGTCAGGGTAAACTCTTTCTAGTGTAACGTCCATGGGCCACAATTTGATTATAACTTGGTCCACTTGCTTCCTCCATAGGACAATTGATTCCATCCACGAAACTACTTCTATTCCAACATAGATTGAATATGTTTAAAAAGAATAAAATGTTCAAGCTAGATGTAAATTTAATGATTGGTTGCATTGGGAAGAAATTGCCTTTATAATGTCCAGTTTGAAAGATTAAAGATGCATGGACTACAACCAAAACACGTGCATTTTTAGGAACATATTGAAGTCACCACCCTGATTATTATATTATTATTTTTATTACTTTGTCTCATCATTGGTTCTTCTAAGTGCAACTTGTGATTGAGTTACAGGTTGATATTGCAATTCCCGAAGTTTTCGTTGGTGGTTTGCTAGGTTCCATGCTTATATTTGTCTTTAGTGCTTGGGCCTGTTCTGCTGTCGGCAGAACTGCACAAGAGGTTGTTAATGAAGTGAGAAGGCAGTTCATTGAGAGGCCTGGTATAATGGTGAGTTTATGTTTGTAATGTAATATTATATATCTCAATTAAGTTTTGATAATCTCTCTTTTTTTCTTGTTTATACTTTGAACAGGATTACAAGGAAAAACCAGATTATGGTCGCTGTGTTGCTATTGTAGCATCTGCATCATTAAGAGAGATGATAAAACCTGGTGCATTGGCAATCATTTCACCTATTGTAGTCGGTGCGTTAAGTTTTATTTGTATTTGCACATATATTATCATTAGTGAAAGCTGGGGAGAATGGAAACAGTTATGCTAATTTTCTTTTGTTTTATAATTACGTGACCAACATAATTGTTGGATAGGCTTTTGATCGCATGAACTTGTTTTGGGGAGTTCTTGTATCTCTCATATTAACCTTTATATTTGAATGTTTTGTTTTTCCGACGAGTTCTGCCTCCCTTATATCTTTTTAATTCTTGCATTAGTTTGTTGGTAGTAGTAAGTAATTGTTCCCCGAGCCCCTCATCTCTCAAATTCTATCTTTGCGAAAAATTCTGGAGCAGACTTTATAAAAAAAAACCTGGGAATCAGCTGTCTGTTTGATCTTTTGCCTTTTTGAGATGACCTGTTTAGTGATACGCTATTCTTATATTTATATGATATGAAATATTTTTTATGCCACGTAGACTTTACTATATTTTATCTTTCCATCACATGCAGGTTTTGTATTCCGAATTTTGGGCTACTATACAGGACAACCTTTACTCGGGGCTAAAGTGGTGGCTGCTTTGCTCATGTTTGCAACAGTGTCTGGTATTCTTATGGCTCTTTTTCTGAACACAGCTGGTGGTGCCTGGGATAATGCAAAGAAGTACATTGAGACTGGAGCTCTTGGAGGGAAGGGAAGTGAAGCTCACAAAGCAGCCGTAACCGGAGATACGTAAGTTACCGTTTGCTTATTCCACTGGGTTCTCTATTCCCTTGAAGTAATAAATAGGTTTTTGTTTCCTTATATGTGGAATGTGGTTTGTAGTTTCTTGTAAAGTTTTATATTCAGCCATTCAATATGGTTGCTGTTGATTATAAGTATAGTCGGGGCTCTCTTTTTTTCTGTTCTGTCTAGCAGCAACGGTTATTGTGCTTATAATGTGTCTGTTGCATTGCCATGACTGCCTTTGTGACCCTGACCTGTGGCCTCAATGTGCCGTTAACCAGAACAGTTTCATCCTATTCCTTATGCTGTCCCTTTTATTAACACCGCCTCATATCTTCTTCACCCTATCATTATGTTGCACATGGTAATTTTTTCCCCTAATTGCAGCCATGCCAAGCGACCCACTACTGCTAATCCATTATCACCGTTTTGACAAGATCCTTTAGTATCATTGCCCCCAGTACCAGCGTTATCCTTGGAGCTATATTTTTTTACTTTGTTCTTGTTTCGAGTCCTCCTCAACCACCAACCTAAACTTTAACTACATACCTTTGGATAAAAATCACAGGAGATAGCATGAACGATGCTTTTCCTACAATTGTTATTTTGTTGTCTGATTGTCGATGTAAACTGGGACCCTATATAGTTTGTTTTTGGAAATTAATGGAAGATATGATGTACTGCAACTATAGGTCCTTTTAACAAGTCTTCACTTCACCTAGGCTAGCGTAATTGCTAACAGTGTTTTCCTTTTCGTGATTTTTTATATGCTGGATTAATAATTTACATGTTTGGAAATTTGACTAATTTGGCAGGGTGGGAGATCCATTCAAAGACACAGCTGGTCCTTCAATCCATGTCCTTATAAAGATGCTCGCAACGATTACGCTAGTAATGGCTCCAATCTTCCTGTGAGAGTTGTTGATATCACAGAAAAAGCATAGTTGCGCCAATTTGATTTTGCTAATTTTGGAAAGTATAGAGATAGGTTGTATGAATCTATGATGTACATCGATGAGCCTGATTAATAGTCACAATGATTTTTCTTGTCCTTGATCAGAATAAGAGATATTAGTTGACTGAACATATGGAGAAAGTAGTGATTAGAAAATTTCCCCGTATTATTCTTTGGCTTTTTAAATTAGATGATGTTCACCTGTTATCCAAATCCAGCGCAGCTAAATTAAAATTATACCTAAAAACCAATTAAGGTTTACATTGCGAAACACTTCATTGTAATTCATCCATGTTGCAAACAAATTTGTCACTTCTCAACTTTTTTTACTTTCAACGATTGACGGTAACTTTTGTATCGCTAATCTTCAGCACTGCTTACACATTCCAGGCTAATTTTAGGTTAATTTGTGCCACTATAGATGATGATTAACAAGCAACAGTTGTGGCAGTAGTGAAGGGTTATGAAAGGAAAGATAAATCTTAAAGATAAAACTAAATTGAACAAATTTAATTAAAACTTTATTTAAATCAAACATAACAAATTATAATGTGAAGAGTGTTATTTGATGTAAATCGTGTCTGTTTATACACTTTGTTGTTATTAATTTACAAAAATATAATTTAATAAATCAGATACTAAATTGAACTTGTAAAACAAAAAAGTAACTAAATCGAATAAATTATACTAAAAACAAAAACCAAAATAATTTTTAAAGCTTTGAGATTAAAGTTATGAAAATGGAATACCAATATCATCTCTATCATATGTATAGATTATTCTCTTTGATATTCTTTTGTTATACATACTTTCTTTACTATTTGTTTTTTCTTTTTTTTCACCGAATTTTCCCATTTAAGTTATTTTTCTCTCATTTCCATGTTTTTTAATCGAGTAGGTATAATTGTACCATTGACAATTTTTACCGTCATACCTCATTTTATTTATATATATAATATGGTTAATTCTTTCTTTAGGTGACAAAACAAATTAATACAACAGTATATAATTATGGATACATGGTTCAAAGTTTAATAAGGTTATTCATATATTTAAGACTTAATAGTTATTTTAATCGTTTTTTTTATTTCATTATGCTGTAACATTATTAATTTGGTCTGATTTTCTAAAAGTTTGAGTTAATATATTTTTTTTTTCATGAAATTAGTAGTAACAAAATTATCACAATAATATGTAACAGACAACAAACGTGCTATTATGGTAAATTGTCATTATTAATTTGACAAAATATATTATGTTGACTCATTTAAAAAAGGCTTAAATGCCCTTTTGGTCCTCATTTTCGTAGTGTTTGTTGCGGATGATCCTCATTTTGACAGGATGCTTAAAATGATCCTCATTTTTACTGAATGTTTAAAATGGTCATCATTTTCGCAATTCGTGTTTTATTTGGTCATTTTCTGTAACGCCGCTTAAATCATTAACGGAGCATTGTACATGTGGCACAGTTTGTATTTTGTATTAGGGTGTGTTATGTGTACTGTACAGGTGTGGTAATTAGATATTTAGGGATAAATAAGTGAGCTAGGGTTTTGGTAAGGAATGTTTGGGCAGTAGGTGAGTTTTTGCAATATTGTTCCTCCATTCCCCAATTGGTGTTGCTACAATCTTCTTCTTCCTGCAATCCCATTATATAGGTATGTTATACGGTCTCAATCTTCTTTCTTTACCTCTGGTTGTAATTGTTGGAGGCAACCGTGTTGTATCACTTCATGCACTGATGATGGTTCAACAAGAAATGGATTAATTCCGATTTGTAGTTGCGGAGAGATGACAACTTTGAGGATGGCAATGAATGTGGATGCTCAACATTGCAGTTTAGAATGAAATTACAGATTAGGATGAAATTACAGATTAGGATGAAACTACAGATTAGGAGGATACCATGATAGCAGCTACAAACGTCTTAGTTATTTTTTGGAATTTCTGATGTAGAATTCATTATTGATGTACTGCATTTCGACTTTCCTTAAACTTCGTTCAATTTCACTTTTGTCAAACATTGATGTAGTGCATTTTGATGAGAATGAATTAATGTTATGAAATTAACTTCTTCAGGACTTAGATCAATTTAATTTTTCCCAAGCTTAGATCAATATCACTTACTTCAATGCTCAAATTAAGGTGTCATTTTGAACATGTTGGGATCAAACTAATTCCTTTCTTCATTTAACAATAGTACAAAACAGATTGGACTTTAAAAGATTACACACAATAACAGTACGAATAATACAATAACAACTCAAGTGAACCTTATTACTAATTGTAGCCTCTCCTCAACAACCTTTAATGACTTCTCCAAATCATTAATCGTCTCATTTGTGTCATGATGATGACATCCTTTTCATCAACACCATCATTTGAAAAAGTTACAGCCCACATTATTGGAACCACCACTCTGTAAATCAATAAACCAAAAATTAAAACCAAATTATTATTAACACAAAAATAAAAACAGATTATACCCAAAATTTTCTACCAATATTCTTTGGAGTTCTTGCCATCCTCAAAGTTGTCATCTCTCTGCAGCTACAAATCGGGGTTAATTCATTTCTCGTTGAACCACCAACAATGCACGAAGTGATACAACACGGTTGCTTCCAACGATTACAACCATAGGTAAAGGAAGAAGATTGGGACGGTAACATACCTATGTAATGGGATTGCAGGAAGAAGAAGATTGCAGCAACACCAATTGGGAATGGAAGAACAAGATTGTCAAAACTCACCAACTGCCCAAACATTCCTTACCAAAACCTTAGCTCACTTATTTATCCCAAATATCTAATTACCACATCTGTACAATACACGTAAAACACATTAATACAAATCGTGCCCACATGTACAATACTCCGTTAATGATTTAAACGGCGTTACAGAAAAGGACCAAATAAAACATAAATTGCGAAAATAAGGACCATTTTAAATATTTGGTCAAAATGATGACCATTTTAAACATTATGTTAAAATGAGGATCATCCGCAACAAACATTACGAAGATGAGGACCAAAAAGGTATTTAAGTCTTTAAAAAATAATGTTGAACCAAATAATACGTGTTGTTGTGGTAGCATTGTCATTATCAACTTGACAAAATATATTATGTTGACTTATTTAAAACCAAATTAAAAACATTCAAGATAGGGAGATGTTGAAAAGATTATTAAGCATGTGTAACAGTAATTAACTTTATCTAATAAGTGATTAACATTATTATACATTAATTGTCTCACAGAGGTTGAAAAAATGATGTAGCTATTCACTCAGGAGCATCTCAGTAATACTGACATGTCAATGTTTCTATGAGTTTCCACTTATGTGACGAAGATGATATATTAGGAAATATGTTAATCTTTTTGTTAGTTACTTGTCATTTAAGGAAATAATAAATGGTCAACTAATCATGCACGCACACATAAAAATAAACTTGAACCTATTTTTAGAAAAATAATCTTACTAACAATATCTAAATAAATTTACAAATAAACCTTCGTTCAGTACTTGTCTCACCCTTTCAGCAACTTGTCTAAAAACATGCGTGTTTTAGTAAGAACATTCTATTGTGAGAGATCTCGGTAAAATATTTTTGACCACACGAATAAAAATACCCTTACTCTCTTCTAAATTTTTTGAGGCAAGCTTCAATTTTTATTAATTGAAAGAACAACTTTCATGCGAACATGTCTTTTAAATTTCATGGTTCCCGTCACAACTTTGGGCATGTCTATTGTGAAATTTTTCATGAACTTGTTTTCCACGTCATGTGGACACTACCACGAATATGTTATCTTAATAATAATAATAATAATAATAATAATAATAATATTTGAAAGAAAGTGAGGAAGTTTGACTGATTTTAAAAATGAAGAGATTAAATTGAATCTTTTGTTAATAAAAAATTAAAATAAATAATAGAATCCTTTGATATATATACCTGACAGTTGCATATGTTGCATATAGTGGAGAGGCTCTCCGAACCTTATCACAACTGTGGTGTGGTGCAAGTATGTGAAGACAAAAGCTCTATGCGATGTCTCTCAGAAGCAGCGGTTTGTTTTGGTTTCAAATAAAGTGCTCCGATTCCAAGCAAGGTGGTCGTGGTTTTGGAGAAAACTCTAACAGGATTAAGGTTAGGCTGCGTCTTCTTTTTCTTCTCCATTTCCATTTCCATTTCTTTTAAGCTCCCATTTCGATTGATTGTTCTTTTATTTCTATCTCAGACCAACAAATCTGACACAGGTTTCGTGTCGCAGCAAAGGTACGATGATTATGCATCATTTCATGTGTATATACATATTTACAATTCACAAACTATGTCATGTGTGTCTGTCTATTGTTGCAGTGTCAAGGGACCAGCACCTAAACAGTCTCGCTCTCTGTCTTCTCGTAAGTGCAATTCAATTGCATCTCTTATCTTCTGCTACTTTTTTGCCTCTCACTTTATTTCATATGATGATATGGCATGTGCAGAGGCACCCCGTTTAAGTTCACAACTTGACGGCAAATCTAGGAACGATTTTTTGGATGTTGACTTTGAGGAACGCCTAAAAACAGTTAGAAGGTGCACCTTACACTCGCACCTATTTCTCTCTTTCTAATTATGACCACCATTGCTCAGTTACTCTTTCTCCACACTGCGTAGGTCAGCACTTGAGCAGAAGAAGACAGAGGAGCAAAAGGAATTTGGAGCAATTGACTATGATGCACCAGTTTCTTCGGACGAAAAGACAATTGGCCTTCCCACTAAGGTACCATTGTTGCTTCTTACCACATAAAACCCTGTTTTCTCTTAGATATCAAAACTATGTACATGTATGTAACTGTCATGATACAGATTGGAGTGGGGGTAGCTGTTGTACTCTTCGGTCTGGTTTTTGCTTTTGGAGATTTTCTTCCATCGGGAAGGTATGCATGCTCTTAAACCAGATAATTAGTTATTGGAACAGCCTATTTTTGCATCTCGGTCTTTTGCTGCACAATTACTCGTATTTTATCTGAAAAAAATATATAGGTTGTTATGTTACCAGTTAAATTAACTTCTCAAGCTTGTTACAAAAATAATACTGGTAAATAATCTTTAAATTGGGGTGGATTTTTTTTTAACGTTGTTAACTTCAAAGCGTTGTTTGAAAAGCAAGCTAATTAGGTTTTCTTTTTTGATTGGGATTGAATGAATTCTATACTCAACCTATTGTTTTATGAAAAGGATGATACCTTAGGGCTAACATCTAAATCATTCATAAGCTTAATAAGCTTGCTGTTACAAATAAACTAGGGAAAAATGTTACTAGGCCGACTTATCAACTTCCATCAAATCCTCCATCAAACATATATAGTTTAAGATATTCATCATCTTGAATTATAAACCATGCCATGCTCTGTGCTGCTTGTAATTATGGATGCTATTCATACATTTCCTCATCATGTTCATTATTTGTCATGTAGTTTTGGTTACAGTTTAAATTGGGATATCATTATGTACCCTAAAAAATGGGATATCTTGCAGTGTTAGTCCTACTGATGACAGTGCTGTGGTCAGTAGTAAGTTGTCCGAGGAGGAGAAAGCTACTCTCCAGGTATGATTTCCATCCAATTATTGTTATCTTCTGGTAACTAGTCAGGCACTGATGTCCTTCCTAATTATTTTTTGTCTTATACTCTTATTTCCTTTCCTTATGAAGCAAAAGTTCACTGAATTAAGATTGTTTCTTTTCACGGACTGATGGAAAAGTGGAGATTTGGTGCTTAAGAGTTTGGTATTGTTGGTTGTGTTTTGTTTTCAACATTATTTATCTGTAGTGGACTAACATTAGGCAAGATAAAAATAAATATAGTTAGCTTTGATATGACATAGCAGTATTTTTCTATCAGATGTAAAGCTTTCCATGCACACTTACCAACTGTAAAGAAGTAATGTGTAGATAAGGAGATTTTGTGATAATGATCCAACAGGAATTTAAATATGCTTAATTCTCTTAGTAATTATGGATAGAGATTCTACCGAAAGGCTAGTTGATTTTCGTTTTGGGACTTGCAAGTTGTAACTGTTGAACAACTTATGGTGTAAATACAAGTGCACACACACAGCAAAGAAACTTTATAATCTATTTTTAAAGATTTTGAGCAGTTCTGCTCATGTAATCAAGTTAATAGTACTTAATATGATTAGTTCTGTTTAAGAATTATCTCATCAGATAATTTTTTCAGGATCCTAATTTTCCCTTAGATACCGGTACTACCATTGGAGTAACTAAGGTGTGTCTATGGAAGGATAAAAAGGAGAATGACATACGAAAGAAATCATAGTTATTGAGAAAGAATGTCATATAAATTCATATGTAACTAACTGCTGAGATGGCAAGAAGGGTTAGGAAGTAGGCGGAAATCAGTTGGGGCTTCTGGGAGATTCACGCTCTTGAATTGGCTAGACCTCTTTGTTCTTTCATTTTGTTTAACGTCCAGAACCTGTTATGTTAGCACCTTGATATGGCTGTGGGGTTTGCATTAATACAGTGTACATATTCTATTATTTCTGACACCTATCATCTGGGCATGTCATTAATTAGCTTAGTTTGGTCTGGTTCCATCTGATTCTGAGATAAATTTTCAGTCACACAGGAGTATTATACTCCTTCCATTAGGGAGTATCGACATTTATTATGTATAAACAAAGTTACCACGTTTACCCTTAATCCTTCAAATATCATCTCTATACATTCTGACAAAACCACAGAATCATTTATGGTATACTTTGTGATATATGGCAGAGTAGGCTCAAGGAATTTGAAGCAACATTAAGTATTTCCCCGAGAGATCCAACTGCTCTTGAAGTAAGTTTTGGATACTAGTTCTGTTCTTCTGATTTCTGTCTTTTTAGATACATTTTAAATGACTTTCAGGGAGCTGCAGTAACTTTGGCTGAACTAGGGGAATATGCAAAAGCTGCTTCTCTACTTGATGATTTGACGAAGGTATTGTTTTGAGCATGGATATCCCCTGGAATTTTCCAGTTACATGTGTTGGAAAGTATCCTCTACGTAGGGAATTATAGCTATATATTTATTAGACAAAAAATTTCTCTTTCAAAAATATGTTGTGAAAGTCTTGCTAATTGACCTTAAATTAGTGTTGAGAAATTTTTTTGGTGTTATTCCAAGGTAAAACCAAATGATCCTGATGTTTTTCGTTTGCTTGGAGAAGTTAAGTACGGACTCAAAGATTATGAAGGGAGTGTTGTTGCATATAAAAGTTCAGCAAAGGTCAGTATTTTCAACCTTTTTCTTGGAGTAATGTCATAAAACCATCAGGAATTTGATGATTGTTTTAGGACCTGGGATAAATTATATTTTCTGCTCTTGTAAAATATTTTTTGCACTTTACTTCTCATAGTATGTGCTTAAGTTTTTTATGCTGAAGTTTTTAATGAAAGCAATATATCTGTTGCGTCCACCTGTTAGTATGCATCCAAACCCTCTTAACTAGAATCTGAAATCTAGTGAAGAGGTGGCTATATCTACAAATTCTAATTGATCAAATGTAGCAAGCTTAGTAATTCCATCAAGCATTATCCATAAAATCTGGTTGATCTCTGACAGGTGTCCAAAGATATCCAACTTGAAGTTCTCCGTGGCCTTACCAATTCATTACTTGCTGCCAAAAAGCCAGAGGAGGTTTGTCATCATGATAAAGGATTTTCAGGATATATTTGATGCACGAACTAATTCCTATTATTTTGCTTGATGATGCTTAATTTCCACTCGTCTTTCTAAAAGTAAAATCAAGTACACCTTTTTGTGATGATGTTCAGGATCGTTACTCTGTCCAAAGAGGATAACTAAGTCACTTTATTTTCGTTTTGTTTCTTCTCTTCAAAGATTTGTGCACTCAAGCAGTGAAAACCCACATTTTTTCATTTTTGTATTCCATAATAATCACAAAAATTTCTACCCTTTTTCATTTTGACCAGACAATTCAATCCATTTGTCCACTAATCATCCTATCTATCCATATAGAATCCGATCAATCCCTCCAATTATAAAAGTAAATATTAATGGATTGAATCACCACTTTTTATTGGTTTGATTATGAGTCATCCAATATATTTTTTCATCCGTTGGGTTAAGTAGTCTAAAGTTCGCTGGTTGAGCATGTTTTTTTATGGGAGTCATGGATGGAATTAATTTTCTCGATGCTTGTTTAAGGGGTCATAAATGGATTAATGGTTTATTTTTAACTCATTATAATTCACTAAAAAATTTACAGAGTCCATTTTTTCACACCCCTATTTCATTTTGTTTCTTCTCTTTAAAGATTTGTACATGAATATTGATTTTCCATTTTCTGTACATACCTTTGGAAAAATAAAACATAAAATGGAAACAAAAAGTAATTCCTTAAACCTATTGGAGTTCAAGTATAAGTTGGACTCCCACGTTATAAATAAATAGATAAGCTGAGTAATATATAAGAAGAAGAACCTACTTTTAAGGTTCTGGTTAAAGGTAGTGTTATATTATCGTGTATTCTCTTCCTTTGATTTCCCAACAAAACCAGACAATATATTGTACAGAAATATGGGGTTTTTCTTTTGGACTCTCAGTGGTACTGTGCATTTTGAATTAACATTCTATTTTTCCATTCTTTCTTCAACAGGCTGTTCAATTACTTTTGACTTATCGTAAGGATTTGAGTTCCGAAAACTTGAGCAAAAATTCTAATAGCAACCCATCAGACTCACAGAAGCTGGATCCTGTCCAAGTAAATTCACAATCCTAGCATGAGATTTTTATTTCCTCATTTGCATTCCTGTACAGATTTATTTCAGAATTATTTATTTACTTTATTTATCTTATTTAGGGTGGTGAGTCGGTATTTTTATTTTGCCTGCAACTACTGGGTTAGAATTAATTAGTCAGCTGTATTTTCATCATATCCCTGTGCTAAATAATCAGGGAATAATATTCAGTTATCTACTCATTTCAAAGTTGGTATATATCACATACTTCAATTTTCTTTTTGTTTCTTCCTTATACATATGTTTTTTCTAATATTCCTACAATTCTCAGGTTGAATTACTTCTAGGGAAAGCCTACTCAGATTGGGGCCATGTCAGTGATGCTGTAGCTGTTTATGATCAACTCATATCTACTTACCCTAATGATTTTCGTGGATACTTAGCTAAGGTCTGTATTTTTCTCTCATTTAATCACTAAATGCTTTTTTTCTTTATAAATCTAATTAAAGAAAATAATCATTGCAGAAAATTTATATAGTTGAAGAATTTGTTATTTACAGAACTCTGCTTTAGTTTATTTTTATCCATTTGGGTTTATCCAAGGTTGTGTTATAATTATAGAAAATAAGGAGCTGATCCTATATATAATCAAATAAATATTGAAATAAGGAGTTGATTCTATATCATTAAGAATATCTAGATTATATATGTGTATGTATAATTTATTAGAAACTTTTTTATTTATTCGTGTATCACATTTTTGTTATTAAAAGATATCAAATATTGTATTAATTTCTTTTCCTCAATATAAATAAAACACCTATGTTGTCTCAAATACACATTGTTTCTCTCTTTCCTAGAATTTAACATCGTATCTAAAGCCTTTTTCAAAACTGTATTGCCCAATTAGTCCATTTTGGCAAAACCATGAGTTGTAAGAAATACTAGTTCCACCAAAATAGTGTGGAAATACATTTCAAAAACATTTATTTAGTTCGACTGAATACACAACTAGGTTTAATACATAGTTTAAAACATTTTTATATAGAGACAATAAGAATTCACCCTATGTACAAATCATATTTAGAATAGAAATATGTGATAAAAGGATTAATTCTATTGCATGTCTGCATGAAAACAAATATCACTAATAGTGCCAATAAGTTAAATTCGAAAGCAAAATACACTGAAATATGCAAATGATTCGTACACGGAAACATCTTTGGAATATCCGTGTTATCTAGACTAAATTTACAAGATAATTTTGAAGAAAAGGAAAAGAACTTTGATGTAACTAGTAAAGAATAAGCCACGCTCTCTTAGGAATCAACCATGATAGCCTGCAATGTTCATTTTTCATTGTCTTCCTCAAACTTAATTTCTCATAGTCAGTTGTGCTATGAATTACGGCCATATTTTTATGCTTCTAATTTGTTTTGAGTATGTCTTAATACAATTCTATATTCAACTTTTCAAAAATGACTTGTGTTAGATATCTTAAATCAATCGCTTTCTCTGCCATTTTATTCACCCAGAAGATTATTTGATATTATATTCCTATCAGTTATGCTATTTTTGTCCAAAGGGCACTGGAAGGAGCTATTCACCCAAAGTATGTCTTGTAATTTTTTACAGGGAATCATCCTAAAAGAAAACAAAAATATTGGTGATGCTGAGAGAATGTTCATACAAGTAAGTTTCTGAGTTGAACTTTCATAATGAGTAGGTGAATAAAATGTAAAAATAACATTATATAAACTAAAATTTTCTTTTTCTACACTGTTATAACTTTTTTTGTGCAGGCTAGGTTCTTTGCACCAGAAAAAGCCAAAGCACTTGTGGACCGTTATTCAAGATAAAAAATTTTATGGACGTTAATGATGAAGGTAGTATGAAGCAAAGGATGAAATATGTAAATATACTGCAGAATCACAAGGAAAATTTTCAATGATATCTGTAGTGTGTTGAAACTCATTTGTGAAACTATGCTAAAACAAGAACATAATTTAATCAACAAAAACTAGAAACAAAAGCCACCCACTCAAAATGTAATACATGTATCAGCGCCTTCTAAATGCAACAATTACTTAAGAGAACAAAATAGAAATATTTTAAAAGTGAGAATTTAAATAAAACTCTTAAAAATGTTTGAAAAGTCTTTCACAAGTTATTCAAATTAGAGGTGGATAGGATTCTCTAATGATTTTAAAACTATTTCACAGCCTCATTAATGATGTAAAGTATCGGGTAAACTCATTTTAAAACTTCAAACTAGATTCACTTATCTCATTCCTTTTCTCGAGTTCTTTTTCCATACATAGGTGAGTTTTCCAAAAGAAAATATCAGGCTTTAACGGAACTTGTGGGCGTTTTCTTCCGGTGGCATTCAAATTTACGAATGACTTGTAATAAAAATTGCGAGAAATAGATTTTTATGTCTTCAAATAATTTTTATGTTATTTTGTTATTTTTAAATGATAAGTATTAAAATACTAAATGTCTAATAAAGTTAGAGTGAAAACAAAATTTGTATATGTATTAAACGTTAAATATATTAAATATAAAAAAATATTGAATATACTTAAAATATTTAAAATATTAATATCAATACGAATAAATATACCAAAACTTATCTATTTTTAGATGTCATAATTTGAATTTAGAAAATTGTAAATACGTATCTAAATATATGTCAATATATGTCTTACATGATATTAAAATAAGTGCATGATCTTTTAGTTTTTATTTCAATTTAAATGTTTTATATTAGATAAACTAAGTTCAATGAAGTATTAAGAAAATGATGAATTTCATAAAGTCTAATTAAATATTGATACAAAAGTAATTTTATTTTTATAATGTGTATGTAGTGATATGCATTATATTTATATAAAAAATAAATAAAATCTATTATATCTTTATTATGATCTCACAATTTACAATCATACAACCTCTTCACCAAGGTAAATCATTTACAAATAAACACAAAAGCCTCCTCGTACTTTAGATCCCACGTTAGTTAATTGGCGGTTTCGTTATTGTACAATAAAAATTGGATAATGAATTTGTGATTTCTAGAAATAGTAAATAAAACCATAGTTAGGAATAAATTAAGGAGACAGATGCATGGTGTGAACAGAAGCTGCTTTGTCTTCCATCCATTTACTTAATTTGAAGCTTTAAGTTTGAAGCAGTTAAGGAGGGAAAGTTTCTTGAGCAAAAAGAAACTCTTCTTCTCCCCGGTCGATTCCTCAATCTCCCAACCACTAGAGGAGACCGGAGGAGGTTGAATGAGCACTGGAAATGAAACTCTCAAGAAGCTTTTCGATATGCGCCCCAAAAATCATTAAGAAAATCCCAAACCATATCAAAAAATCATCCTTCTCCAGATCCTTAAGCTGTCATATTCAGCATCATTCCAAGAAGCCATTGCTAGGTTCCGGAGAGACCTCCGACGGCGCCGCCGCAAGGAACGCCAAGGTTCCCAAAGGCTTCATCGCCGTCTACGTGGGCCCCGACTTCCGACGCTTCATCATTCCGGTACGGTTCTTGGCCATGCCTGACTTCACCGCCTTGATGGAATCCGTCGCCGAAGAATATGGCTGCGATCATCACGGCGCCATTCACATCCCCTGCGACGAAGACTATTTTGAGCAAATTTTGACCTCCTGTTCCCACCGTAAACGGGCCCTCCTTCCTCTTCCTCCTAAGAAACTTTCCGACATCCCAATCATAAGTAGCCATTGATCCATTCCTTCGCACACTCCTTATAACAAACCACAACAACGAAGTATTGTATACATACATGTATATACTTTTATATACGTATGTAATATTTTCGGCATGCCCTTCAATTTTTTCATTGTGATGCATGAGTAACGCCAAGTTGGATTAATTAAAGTTGATAGCGGAAGTGTTGGATCATGCACGAGGGGCACAAAGGCTAATTAATGTTTGTTTTCAATCCTACCTCTTTTCATTTGAGAATCCTATCTCTCTATGGCAATCAAGATCACAGAATATCTATTGCACATTTTATAATTTTGCATACATTCATGTACATATGTCATAAGAAACAAATAGGAAGACATCAATGTATATGTTATGAAAATTGTTAATAGGGAAATATAACCAACACATGCATCTAATCAAAACTAAGCAGCACTTTGCACTACTTTATAATGAACTAGAACTAATGCATGCATGTGTTGATCATCACAAAAGGAGAATTGATATCTATGTACAAGTTTGAGGATGATGAGAGGGAGTAACTTCACAATCTGATCAGTAAAACGGTGGGAAATCGGAAATCTAAATGTGAGTCTAAATCTTGCACACTGTGTTAAAATGAGAAAATTGAGCATACATAAGAATGAAGACCCATCAACCTATCGTCTTAAGGTTTTGAGTCAGAAGTGGTGTGAATCTCTTATGTGTGGATTGTTGTTGTCCTCCACGGACTTGAGTATTGTCTGGAAGACTGATACATGGCATGGGATTTTGAGCACACCCTCTTGCTGGAAACCAAATTCATCTTGGGCTTGTTGGAGCAAAATCTCAAAAGCTTGGTGTCTGAGATAATGCGTGGGAATGATGAATCTCTTGAGCTCTTTCCCTACACAGACAGCGAGGAAGCCTTTTGGAACAATGTCTGCAGTGTTGGAAGCAGAAGAAGATGTTGCAGCTTTCTTCCACTTTCTGAGGATCTGTTGAAGCCTAACCACTTCACGGATCTTGTTACACTTCTTTGAATTTGATTCCATCATATGTGTGTGCATTCAAAGTGAAGAGTGATGATATGAGTTTATGTAGAGATGTAAAATTTATAATCAAACTCGGCCTCAGATGCCAACTGCTATATCAAAATTTAATTCATGCACACATCATATTTTATTCTACAACCAATAATTTTTCTGCGCAGTACAGATAATCATTGAGATAGAGATCAGCTGCAGGTGTAAGAATCAGATCCATAAATGTTCAGTTTGTTTGAATCGGTTTGCTTACATTTAAAATATTTTTCTCACTATAATTAGAAACTCATACTTCAAATGCACTTCAAACAACATGTTTTTTAGGTTTCCATGCATTTGTTTTAACTTTTCAAAGTAATCAGAAATTGTAAAAACAAAAATCAAAAGCTATTTTAATTCAATAGTTTCTTTAAAACATCAGAAATTAATATATACAACATCATATATATATATATATATATATATATATATATATATATATATATATATATATATATATATATAAATTAATGTTTTTTTTTCTTTGGCTTGTTATAGGTTGATAAAAATGTTTTCATTATTATTTTCTCACTTGATCATCATGAAATTGAAATACCTTTGAATTTGATAAGGTTTTCAAAATTCTTAACAAATATTCATGATATCTATCTATGTTTGTATTTCGTTTTTTTATTGATAAAATAATTTCAACATGCTGGCTTAAGTGTCTGTTTCATAAACAAATAGACGAGTCACATGCAAAATCACAGAGTACCATCTTCCACGATCTTCTAAGCATCCAAACACCAATCATATGTTCAAGTTGCCATTAAATAGTTATCTACATTCAGATAACTCAAACAAAAAAATTAACCTTGATTGACAGTTATATATATATATATATATATATATATATATATATATATATATATATATATATATA
>Ga0099823_1000674_pt1 | contig 24341 bp, 22 predicted proteins | sample CowpearedBW_FD_76831 | JGI IMG/M metagenome (GOLD analysis project Ga0099823, IMG submission 76831) | Root nodule microbial communities of legume samples collected from California, USA - Cow pea red BW | ecosystem: Host-associated > Plants > Roots > Nodule | place: USA: California | collected...
ACACGCTGGCCAACGTGCGGGCGCTGGTCGAGACCGGCTCCCCCCAGGCCGCGCCGGTGCTGCGCAGCCTGATCGCCTACCTGCGCGCCGCGATGCCGCGGCTGCAGGGGGACTCGACGACGCTGTCGGACGAACTGGCGCTGGTGCGCGCCTATCTGGAACTGATGCACCTGCGGATGCCGGACCGGCTGGATTTCTTCGTCGATGTGCCGCCGGAGCTCGCGAGCCTGCGTTTCCCGCCGATGGCGCTGCTGACGCTGGTCGAGAACGCGGTGCGCCACGGCATCGACCCGGGCGAGGAGGGCGGCCGCATCGAGGTCGGCGGCGCGCTGGACCAGGGTCAGGTGACGCTCTGGGTGAGCGACACCGGCGTCGGCATGACGCAGAGCATGGGCACCGGCACGGGCCTGCGCAACCTGCGCGAGCGGATGACGCTGTTCTACGGCCTCAGTGCCGGTCTGTCGCTGACCGAGAATTCCCCGCACGGCCTGCGGGCCGAACTGCGCTTCACGCCCCATTGAGAGGACTGCCTTGCCGACCGCCCCCACGGCGCTGATCGCCGACGACGAACCGCTGCTGCGCGACAGCCTCGAGCGCAGCCTCTCCCAGCTATGGCCGGAGCTGCGCGTCGTGGCGCAGGCGCGCAACGGCCGCGAGGCCGTGGAGATGTTCGAGGACCACCGCCCCGACATCGCCTTCCTCGACGTGCACATGCCGGGCCTGAACGGCATGGAGGCGGCGCGGCAGATCGCGCGCCAGGCCCATGTGGTCTTCGTCACCGCCTATGAGGAGTACGCGCTGCAGGCCTTCGAGCGCGGCGCCATCGACTACCTGGTCAAGCCGGTCGACGAGTCGCGGCTGGCCGACACGATCGACCGCCTGAAGGAGCGCTTGAAGGAACGCATGAGGGAGCGCCTGGCCGAGCGTGCGCCGAGGGCCCCCGGCGCGCCCGACCAGGCCGCGCTCGAAGCGGTGATCGATGAACTCGCGCGGCGCATGGCCCGGCCGCCGGGCGTGTCCACGCCGGCCGCGGGCGGCCTGGGCGCCGACTCGGGTCCGCTGCAGTGGATCCGGGCGTCGGTGGGCTCGACGCTGAAGCTGATCCCGGTCGACGAGATCCTGTTCCTGCGTTCCGACGAGAAATACACCTTGGTGGTCACCGGCGACGGCGAGGCCTTGATCCGCACGCCGATCCGGGAACTGATCGAGCGCCTGGATCCGCAGCGCTTCGTGCAGGTCCACCGCTCGGTGGTCGTGAACCTGCATGCGATCAGCCACGTCACGCGCGGCCCCAACGAGACAGCGGACCTCCATCTGAAGGCCCGACCCGAGGTGCTGCCGGTCAGCCGCAGTTACCTGCACCTGTTCCGGCAGATGTGAGCAGCGCTTCAGCGCTTGGGCTGAGCCTGTTCGAGCGGCTGCGGCGCCGCCGGCAGCGGCACGTTCTGCGCCTTGCCCTGCACGACGACCGGATCCAGCCGCCACAGTTGCACGCCCATGTTCACCATCTGCACCACCGCCATCACGGCGACCGCGATGACCGCGGCCATCAGCGCGGTGTGCATCGCACCGTCGGAAAAGCGATGCAGCGTGTGTTCGTCATGGGCCGGCGTGGCGCCACGTCCGTGCATGCGCCAGTCGTGCCAGGCCTGAGAGAGTCGGGTGTCCATGGTCTCTGCTCCTCGTCGACAACCTGAATCAAGTCTAGGTGCCGGTTCGAAGCGCTTCCAGGGCGTCCGGACGTAAAAAAAGCGCGGCTGATCCGCGCTTTTCCTCGCTCTGTCGCAAGCCCGGCCGCGAGTGGACTGGGACCAGTCGCGACCAGCGCCTGCAGGCTCACCGGGTCAGCGGCTCGGTGCGCGTGTTCAGCCAGGCCAGCGCGTCCCTGTCGACCAGTGGCGCGAGACGGCGGCGCACTTCCGCGTGGTACGCGTTCAGCCACACGAGTTCTTCATCCGACAGCAACGCGATCGCGATGCAGCGGGTGTCGATCGGGCACAGCGTCAGCGTCTCGAAGGCCAGCATCTCGCCGAACTGCCCCTGTTCGGGGGTGTCGCGGGGGACGTTGAGCACCAGGTTCTCGATCCGGACCCCCCATTGGCCGGGGCGGTACAGACCCGGCTCGATCGAGGTGATCATGCCGGGCTCCATCGCCATGTTGGCGTCGGGCACGGCCTTGGAGATGCTCTGCGGGCCTTCGTGCACGTTCATGAAGTAGCCGACGCCATGACCGGTGCCGTGTCCATAGTCCAGGCCATGGGCCCACAGCGGCGCGCGGGCGAGGGCATCCAGCATCGGGCTCAGCGTGCCGCGCGGGAAGACCGCGCGCGACAGCGCGATCGTGCCCTTGAGCACCAGCGTGTAGTCGCGGCGATGGTCGTCGGTGATGGTGCCGATGGGCCAGACGCGGGTGATGTCGGTGGTGCCCCCCAGGTACTGCGCGCCGGAGTCGATCAGCAGCAGGCCGTCGCCCTGGATCTGCGCGAAGGCCTCCTCGGTGGCGCGGTAGTGCGGCATCGCGCCGTTGGCGTTGAAGCCGGCGATCGTCGAGAACGACAGGCCGACGAAGCCCGGGCGGCGGGCGCGCTCGGCGCTCAGCCGCTCGTCGATGGTGAGTTCGGAGATCGATTCGCCGCGCGCCATCGCCGCCTCGAACCAGGCGTAGAACGCGCACATCGCGGCGCCGTCCTGCTCCATGGCCTGGCGGATGAATTGCGCCTCGGCGGCGTTCTTGCGGCTCTTGAACAGCGTGCTGGGGTTGATGGCCTCGACGACGGCGGCCGCCGCGGGCAGCGCCTCGCGCAGGCCCAGCGTCACGCGGCGCGGGTCGATCAGCACCTTGGCCGTGGCGGGTAGCGCGCCCAGCGCGGCGCGGGCCTCGGTGTAGGGGGCCAGGCGCACGCCGTCGGCGGTCAGCCGCTGCGCCAGCGCGGCGTCGATCTTGCCGGGCTGCACGAACAGCGTCGCGCCCTGCGCGTCCAGCAGCGCATGCGCCAGGAACACCGGGTTGTAGGTCACGTCCGAGCCGCGCAGGTTGAACAGCCAGGCGATGTCGTCGACGCTGGAGATCAGGTGATGCGACGCGCCCTGGCGCGCCATCGCCTCGCGGACCTGCTGGAGCTTGTCGGCGCGGCTCACGGTGGCCTGCGGCGCGGCATGCTCGTAGATCGGGGCGTCGGGCAGGCCGGGACGCTCCTCCCAGGCGTGGTCGATCAGATCGAGGCTGGTGTCGAGCTTCACGCCCTTGGCGCCGAGCGCCGCGCGCAGCTGCTGCGCCAGCGCCAGGCCGAGCACCTGGCCGTCGACGACCAGCGTCTGGCCGGGCTGCAGCGTGTCCGCCAGCCAGGTGATGTGCTGCGTCGACGCGCCGGTGGGGATCTTGAAGAGGTTGATGCCGCTGCCCGCGAGTTCGCGCTCGGCCTGGGTCCAGTAGCGGCTGTCGGCGAAGAGTTGCGCGTCGTCCAGCGTGACGGCCAGCGTGCCCATCGAGCCGGTGAAGCCCGACAGCACTTCGCGCGCCTGCCAGCGGCGCGGCAGGTATTCGGAGAGATGGGGGTCGGCCGAGGGCACCAGGATGGCGTGGGCGCCGGCGTTGCGCAGCGCGTCGCGCAGCTTGGAGAGGCGCAGCTTGATCTGGGAGAGACGGGTGTCCATGGGGAGCCTCGGCGGGTTGGCGGGCAAAGACAAGGGGGCCGCCGGATGGGCGGCCCGCGTCGAAGCCAGCGATTGTGTCAGAGCTCGGTGCGCAGCGCCCACAGCTCGGGGAACAGCACGACATCGAGCATCTTGCGCAGATAGCTGACGCCGCCGGTGCCGCCGGTGCCGCGCTTGAAGCCGATGACGCGCTCCACGGTGGTGACATGGCGGAATCGCCAGAGGCGGAAGGCGTCCTCCAGGTCCACCAGTTCCTCGCCCATCTGGTACAGGTCCCAGTGCTCCTTGGGATGGCGATAGACCTCCAGCCAGGCGGCCTTGACGCCCTCGTCCGCGGCGTAGGGCTGCGTCCAGTCGCGTTCCAGGCGCGCGGCCGGCACGTCGATGCCGCGGCGCTTCATCAAGCGCAGCACCTCGTCGTACAGCGAGGGCGCCTGATAGGCCGAGGTCACCTCGGCCAGCAGGTCCGCGCGATGCGCATGGGGCTTGAGCATCGCGGCGTTCTTGTTGCCGAGCATGAACTCGATGCGCCGGTACTGCGCGCTCTGGAAGCCGCTGCTGTTCGACAGATAGGGCCGGATGGCCGAGTACTCCGGCGGCGTCATCGTGCCCAGCACGTCCCACGCGTGCACCAGCTGCTCCATGATGCGCGAGACCCGCGCGAGCATCTTGAAGGCCTCGGGCAACTGGTCGGCCGCCACGTGGGCGACGGCGCCCTGCAGCTCATGCAGCATCAGCTTCATCCACAGCTCCGAGGTCTGGTGCTGGATGATGAAGAGCATCTCGTTGTGGTCGGGCGAGAGCGGATGCTGCGCGCTGAGCACCTTGTCCAGGTGCAGGTAGTCCCCGTAGCTCATGTCCTTGGAGAAGTCGAGCTGCGCGCCTTCCTCGCGGACGATCGCTTCGCCGCCCGGCGCCGGCGTGTCGCCAGCACCGCTTCCCGTGACGGCGCCAGTGCCGTGTCCCATCGGGCAGCTCATGTCACCGCCGCCTTGGTGTTGAAGCGGGCCTCGCGCCATTCGCCGCTGGCCAGCACCTGATGCAGATGCTCGACCGCATCCCACACGTCGGCGAAGCCGATGTACAGCGGCGTGAAGCCGAAACGCAGGATGTGCGGCACCTGGTCCAACCGCGCCGCATCGCCGGCGCGGAAGTCGCCGACCACACCGCGCTCGATCAGTGCCTGCACGACGGCGTAGCCGGCCTCATGCAGCGGCGCCTTCAGCGCCAGGCAGACCTGGCTGCCGCGCATCGCGGCCTCGCGCGGCGAGACGACGTAGACGCCCTGGGCGCCGCAGCGTTCCTCGGCCAGGCGCGCGAAGAGCTCGGTCAGCGCGATCGATTTCTCGCGCAGCGCCGCCATGCCGCCGAAGGGCTCGGCCGCGAGCAGCGTGTCCACGCCGCATTCGAGCGCGGCGGTCGACAGGATCGCCGGCGTGCCGCAGATGTAGCGCTTGATGCCGGCGGCGGGCGCGTAGTTCGACGTGAACTGGAACGGCGCCGCATGGCCCAGCCAGCCCGACAGCGGCTGCCAGAAGCGGTCCGCGTGGCGCGGGTGGGCCCAGACGAAGGCCGGTGCGCCGGGGCCGCCGTTGAGGTATTTGTAGCCGCAGCCGATGGCGAAGTCCGCGTCGGCGCCATTCAGATCAACCGGGATCGCGCCGGCGGAGTGCGCCAGGTCCCACACGGTGAGCGCGCCCGCGGCGTGCGCCGCCGCGGTGACCGCCTTCATGTCGTGCTTGCGGCCGGTGCGGTAGTTGACCTCGGTGAGCATCAGCACAGCCAGGCGTTCGTCGAGCAGGCCGGGGATCTCATCGACGTGATCGACCAGATGCAGTGTCATGCCGTGCTGCTCGGCCAGGCTCTCGGCGATGTAGAGGTCGGTGGGGAAGTTGCTGCGCTCGGACACGATCAGCGTGCGGCGGCCGCTGGTGTCGTCGCTCCTGACGATGCGCAGCGCGGCGGTCAGCACCTTGTAGAGGTTGAGCGAGGTGGAGTCCGCGACGATGGTCTCGCCGGGCCGGGCACCGATCAGCCGGCCGATCTTGTCGCCGATGCGCGCGGGCAGGTCCATCCAGCCGGCGGTGTTCCAGCTCTTGATCAGGTCGCGGCCCCACTCGTCGGCGATGACCTGCTGCACGCGGGCGGCGGTCGCCTTGGGCATCGCGCCGAGCGAATTGCCATCGAGATACAGCGTGCCCGCAGGCAGCGAGAACTGGTCCTTCAACGGCGCCAGCGGATCGGCGGCGTCCAGGGCCAGGCAGTCTTGTCTTGTCGTCATGGGCGTTCCAGACAGAGCGATGAATGGGAAAGGGAGGGAGAGGGAAGAGAGAGGAATGCGAGAAAGAGAGGGGAATGAGGGTCTGTGTTTCAGAGCGAGCGCAGCACCGCGCGCACCGGAGATGCGCAGGCGCCGGCCAGCTTGAGCGGCAGTGCGATCAACTCGTAGTCGCCTTCGGGCACCTCGTCGAGCACGAGGTTCTCCAGCACGCGCAGGTCCAGGCGCAGCAGGCGCTGATGGCTGTCCAGCGTCTTGCTGCTGGCGGGATCGACTGATGGCGTGTCCAGGCCGATCAGCTTGACGCCGCGCGCCGCGAGCCACTCGACGGTCTCCGGCGCATAGGCGCTGAACTCGGGATTCCAGACCGTGTCGGCGCGCTCGTTGCAGCGCACCAGCACGCGCGGCGGCAGCTCATGCGCGGCGTGCTGGAGGTGCTCGACGTGGATCAGCGGGCCACAGCCGATCGCATGGATCACGCGGCAAGGGCCGAGGTAGGGATCGAGCGCGACCTCGGCCGCGCTCGCAACGCCATCGGCGTAATGCAGTGGTGCATCGGCATGCGCGCCGACATGCGGCGACATCGTGATCGCGCTCAGGTTCACCGGGCATTGCGGCGACAGGCGCGCGGTCCACGTCAGCGCGTAGGGTTCATCGCCGGGAAAGATCGGCGCGTCGGGCGCCACCACCGGCGAGATGTCCCACAGCGTGCGCTGCGGGTGGGGACTCGTTGACTTCATCTGCTGCTCCTGCCGGTCCTCGGGACGGCGGCGCGCACGTTAGCGCCGGGCCGGTGGCCGTGGTGTCGGTTAATTCCAACAAGGCCGGATCGTTTCCGCAAGCCGCCCGGCCTCGCGATGCCGATGGGCTCAGGGTTATCCAGATCGTTGACACCTCAACTATCAATGCCTAAAGTGCTCCCGTCAAGCAGTCATCGGCCGGCGCGAGCGGGCCTCGGGAAACATGCGCATCACCTGCATCGGCGGCGGTCCCGCCGGCCTGTACTTCGCGCTGCTGATGAAGCGGCAGGACCCGGCCCATCACGTCACGGTGCTGGAGCGCAACCGCGCCGGCGACACCTTCGGCTGGGGCGTCGTGTTCTCCGACCAGACGCTGGCCGCGCTGCGCGAGGCCGACCCGAAGACGGCCGAGCAGATCCTGCAGTCCTTCAATCACTGGGACGACATCGCCGTGCACATCGGCGGCCGCACCATGGTGTCTGGGGGACACGGCTTCTGCGGCATCGGCCGCCGCAAGCTGCTGGACATCCTGCGCGCGCGCTGCGAGGAACTGGGCGTCGAGATCCGCTACGAGACCGACGTCACCGACGACGCCGGCATCGACGCCGACCTGATCATCGCGGCCGATGGTCTCAACAGCCGGCTGCGCCAGAAGTACACCGGGACCTATCAGCCCGACATCGACCTGCGCCACTGCCGCTTCGTCTGGCTGGGCACGACCCAGCTCTTCGACGCCTTCACCTTCGACTTCCAGCAGACCGAGTGGGGCTGGTTCCAGGCGCATGCGTACCGCTTCGACGAGACGCATTCGACCTTCATCGTCGAGACCCCCGAGCAGGTCTGGAAGGCCGCCGGCCTGGAGGACATGAGCAAGGAGGAAGGCATCACCTTCTGCGAGCGGCTCTTCGCCAAGGTGTTGGACGGCCATCCGCTGATCTCCAACGCGGCGCACCTGCGCGGCTCCGCGCAGTGGATCCGTTTCCCGCGCGTGGTCTGCAAGCGCTGGGTGCATCACAACGGCCGCGCGCCGGTGGTGTTGATGGGGGACGCGGCGCACACGGCGCATTTCTCGATCGGCTCGGGCACCAAGCTCGCGCTCGAGGACGCGATCGCGCTGGCCAGGGACATCGCCCGCCACGGCGGTGGCGTCGAGAGCCTGTCTTTGGCGCTGGACGAGTACGAAGCCACGCGCTCGATCGAGGTGCTGCGCATCCAGAACGCGGCGCGCAACTCCACCGAATGGTTCGAGAACGTCGAGCGCCACGCGCGCCTGGCGCCGGAGCAGTTCGCGTATTCGCTGCTGACGCGCTCGCAGCGGATATCGCACGAGAACCTGCGGCTGCGCGACGCGCGCTACGTCGGCGAGTACGAGGCCTGGCTGGCGCGGCGCGCGGGCCTGGATCGCGCCGCGCCACCGATGTTCACGCCGTTCACGCTGCGCGGCGTGACCTTGAAGAACCGCGTCGTCGTGTCGCCGATGGCGCAGTACTCGTGCGAGGACGGCCAGCCCGCCGACTACCACCTGACGCACCTGGGCGCCCGCGCGATGGGCGGCGCGGGGCTGGTGTTCGTCGAGATGACCTGCGTGTCGCCCGACGCGCGCATCACGCCCGGATGTCCCGGGCTGTGGAACGACGCGCAGCGCGACGGCTGGGCGCGCATCGTCGATCACGTGCATCGCCGCTCCACCGCGAAGATCGCGATGCAGCTGGGCCACGCCGGCGCGAAGGGCTCGACCCGCGTCGCCTGGGAGGGCATCGACCAGCCGCTGGCGGAGGGGAACTGGCCGCTCATCTCGGCCTCGCCGCAGCAGTACCTGGAGGGCGTGAGCCAGTGGTCGCGCGCGATGACGCGCGAGGACATGGACCGCGTGACGGCCGACTTCGTCGCCGCCACGCGCCGCGCCGCGCAGGCCGGCTTCGACTGGCTCGAACTGCATTGCGCGCACGGCTATCTGCTGTCGAGCTTCCTGTCGCCGCTGACCAATCAGCGCACCGACGACTACGGCGGTCCGCTGGAGAACCGGCTGCGCTATCCGCTGGAGGTCTTCAGCGCGATGCGCGCGGCGTGGCCGCGAGACAAGCCGATGTCGGTGCGGATCTCCGCCAGCGACTGGGTGCCCGGCGGCACGACGGTCGATGACGCGGTCGCGATGGCCGAGGCCTTCAAGGCCGCGGGCGCCGATCTGATCGACGTGTCCTCGGGCCAGGTCAGCAAGCGCGAGAAGCCCGTCTACGGCCGCATGTGGCAGACGCCGTTCAGCGAGAGCGTGCGCAACCGCGCCGGCATCGCGACGATCGCGGTGGGCGCGATCTCGGAGGCCGACCATGTCAACAGCATCATCGCGGCCGGCCGGGCGGACCTGTGCGCGATCGCGCGGCCGCATCTGGCCAATCCGGCCTGGACGCTGACCGAGGCGGCGCGCATCGGCTACCTGTCGGGCCCGGGCCTGGACTGGCCGGTGCAGTACCTGTCCGGCAAGAGCCAGATGGAACGCGACTTCGAGCGCCAGCGCGCGATGGGCGGCGGCGCCGCGGCGCAGGAACAGGCCAACCGGGCGCTTGGCGTCTGAGCGGCGGAGGAACGCATCGATGAGCGGCAAGTACCCCCTCGAAGGCCTGCACGCGGTGGTGACCGGCGGCGGCTCCGGCATCGGCGCCGCGATCGCGCAGGCGCTGATCGCCGACGGCGCGCGCGTCACGCTGATGGGACGGCGCCTGGACACACTGAAGGCGCAGCGGGACCGGCTCAGCGTCGACGGCGGGCCGTCGATCGGGCTGCAGGTCTGCGACGTCGCCGACGAGGCCGCCGTGCGGCAGGCTTTCGCCGCCGCGGTCGCCGAGGCGGGACCGGTCGACCTGCTCGTCAACAACGCCGGCCAGGTCGAAACGGCGCCGCTGGGCAAGACCTCGCTGGAGACCTGGCGGCGGCTGCTCGACGTGAATCTCACCGGCAGCTTCCTGTGCAGCCGCGAGGTGCTGCCGGCGATGAGCGAACGCCGTTTCGGCCGCATCGTGAATGTCGCGAGTACCGCCGCGCTGAAGGGTTACGCCTATGTCGCGGCCTACTGCGCGGCCAAGCACGGCGTGCTTGGCCTGACGCGCGCGCTGGCGCTGGAGACGGCGCGCAAGGGCGTGACCGTCAACGCGGTCTGTCCGGGCTACACCGAGACCGACATCGTCGCCAGTGCCATCGACACGATCGTCGCCAAGACCGGCCGCACGCCGCAGGAGGCGCGCGCCGAGCTGGCGTCCGTCAATCCGCAGGGGCGGCTCGTCGACCCGGCGGAGGTCGCGTCGACGGTCGCATGGCTGGCGCGGCGCGACAGCGGCGCCATCACGGGCCAGGCCATCGCGGTCGCCGGCGGGGAGGTGATGTGAGCCTCGACGCAGACCAGGACCTGGGCCCCGACCTCGAGTCGCGGCTGCAGGACGGCGATCACCAGGCGCTGCGCGTGTGGCTGCGGCTGCTCTCATGCACGACGCGCATCGAGGACCAGATCCGCCAGCGCCTGCGCAGCGATTTCGGCACGACGCTGCCGCGCTTCGACCTGCTGGCGCAGCTCGAGCGCAGTCCCGACGGGCTGACGATGCGCGAGTTGTCGCAACGGCTGATGGTGACCGGCGGCAATGTCACCGGCATCACCGATCAATTGGAGGCCGAGGGACTCGTCGTGCGCGAGCCGCATCCGTCGGATCGCCGCAGCGTGACGGTGCGGCTGACGCCGGCGGGCCGCCGGCAGTTCAAGCGCATGGCGGCCACGCACGAGGGCTGGATCGTCGAGCTGCTGGCCGGCTGGTCGCCCGAGCAGAAGACCGCGGTGAGCGAGCTGCTGGCGGGGCTGAAGGGCCACCTCGCCCAGCTCGACGCCGCCCGCAAGTGAATCCGTTTCCAAGCAGTCCCCCGATCAAGGAGTTCCGATGGACAGCCATCTCATCACCGGCAACCGGCGCAGCCTCGAAGGCTTCGCGCCGCGCCACTTCAGCTGGCGCCAGGACGGCGCGGTCGGCGTCATCACGCTGAACCGCCCCGAGCGCAAGAACCCGCTGACCTTCGAGTCCTATGCGGAGCTGCGCGACCTGTTCCGCACGCTGGCCTGCGTCGACGAGGTGAACGCCATCGTGGTGCAGGGCGCGGGCGGCAACTTCTGCTCCGGCGGTGACGTGCACGAGATCATCGGCCCGCTGACCCGGATGGCGATGCCGGACCTGCTCGCGTTCACGCGCATGACCGGCGACCTGGTCAAGGCGATGCGCGCCTGCCCGCAGCCGGTGATCGCGGCGGTGGACGGCGTCTGCGCCGGCGCGGGCGCCATCATGGCGATGGCCTCGGACCTGCGCGTGGGCACCGCGCGCAGCAAGACCGCCTTCCTGTTCACCCGCGTCGGGCTGGCCGGCTGCGACATGGGGGCCTGCGCGCTGCTGCCGCGCATCGTCGGCCAGGGCCGCGCGTCGGACCTGCTCTACACCGGGCGCAGCCTGGGCGGCGAGGAAGCGCATCAATGGGGCTTCTTCAACCGCCTGGCGGAGCCGCACGCGCTCGAGGCCGAGGCCGTGACCTGGGCGGCGGAGATCGCCGCCGGTCCCAACTTCGCGCATGCGATGACCAAGCGCATGCTGCATCAGGAGTGGACGATGGGCGTGGACGAGGCCATCGAGGCCGAGGCGCAGGCCCAGGCGATCTGCATGATGACGCAGGACTTCCACCGCGCGTACCACGCGTTCGTCGCGAAGCAGCGCCCCGAGTTCAAGGGCGATTGAACATGGCCATCAACCAGTTGAAGCATCTGGACTGGCCCTTCTTCGAGGACCGGCATCGGGCGCTCGCGAGCGAGCTCGACGCGTGGTGCGCAACGCACCTCGCCCATGGCGCGGTCGATCACGAGGACGTGGACGCGAGCTGCAAGGCACTGGTGAAGGCGCTCGGCGCCGGTGGCTGGCTGACGCATGCGGTGGCCGGCGAGGGCGAGGCCATCGACACCCGCGCCATCTGCCTGCTGCGTGAGACGCTGGCGCGCCACGACGGCCTGGCGGACTTTGCCTTCGCGATGCAGGGACTGGGATCGGGAGCGATCTCGCTGATGGGCACGCCAGCGCAGCGCGAGGCCTACCTGCCGCGCGTCGCGCGCGGCGAGGCGCTCGCGGCCTTCGCGCTCTCCGAGCCGGAGGCAGGGTCCGATGTCGCGGCCATGCAATGCGCTGCGCGCGAGGACGGCGACCACTACGTGCTCGACGGCCAGAAGACCTGGATCTCGAACGGCGGCATCGCTGATTTCTATGTGGTGTTCGCGCGCACCGGCGAAGCGCCCGGCTCGCGTGGTATCAGCGCCTTCATCGTCGACGCGGGACTTCCCGGCTTCGAGATCGCCGAGCGCATCGACGTGATCGCGCCGCACCCGCTGGCGACGCTGCGGTTCACGAACTGCCGCGTGCCGAAGTCCGCGATGGTCGGCGCGCCCGGCGAAGGCTTCAAGGTGGCGATGCGCACGCTGGACGTGTTCCGCACCTCGGTGGCCGCGGCGGCGCTGGGCTTCGCCCGCCGCGCGTTGGAGGAAGGGCTGTCGCAGTCGAAGGCGCGCGCGATGTTCGGCGCGACGCTGGCGGACCTGCCGCTGACGCAGGCCAAGCTGGCCGACATGGCCTGCACCGTCGACAGCAGTGCGCTGCTGGTGTACCGCGCGGCCTGGGAGCGCGATCAAGGCCGCACCATCACCCGCGAGGCCGCGATGGCCAAGCTGATGGCCACGGAAGGCGCGCAACGCGTCATCGACGCGGCGGTGCAGCTGCATGGCGGGCGCGGCGTGCGGCGCGGCGAGATCGTCGAGTCGCTGTACCGCGAGATCCGCGCGCTGCGCATCTATGAAGGGGCCAGCGAGGTCCAGCAGCTGATCATCGGACGAGACCTGTTGAAGAACGGATAAGGACTTGCTCATGCACCGCAGCGCCCACCAGGACACCTTCGCCCGCGACAACCTCCCGCCGCCGGACCAGTGGCCGGCGCTGGTCTTCGACCTGCCGTCGCTGCGATTCCCGGAGCGGATGAACTGCGCGCATGAGCTGCTGGATCGCTGGGTCGAGGCGGGGCAGGGCGATCGCCCATGCGTGATCGGGAGCGGCGGAAGCGATGGAAGCGGCGGAAGCCGCGGGGAAGTGCGCTGGACCTACGCCGAGCTGCAGGCGCAGGCCAACCGCATCGCCCAGGTGCTGGTGAACGAGATGGGCGTGGTGCCCGGCAATCGCGTGCTGCTGCGCGGCGCCAACACGCCGCAGATGGTGGCCTGCTGGTTCGCGGTGATGAAGGCTGGCGCGATCGCGGTCGCGACGATGCCGCTGCTGCGCGCGAAGGAGCTGGGCCAGGTCATCGAGAAGGCGCGCATCTCGCATGCGCTGTGCGACGCGGCGCTGGCCGGGGAGCTGGAGACGGCGCGGGCGCGGTTCCCGGTGCTGGAGCGGGTCTGCCTGTTCCGCAGCGAGGCGGCCGATGGCCTGGAGGCCTTGGCCGGGCGTCAATCCGATCGTTTCGACAACGTCGACACCGCATCCGACGATTGCGCGTTGATCGCGTTCACCTCCGGCACCACCGGCCAGCCCAAGGGCACGATGCACTTCCATCGCGACGTGATCGCGATCTGCCGCTGCTGGCCGGAGCACTGCCTGCGCGCGAACGCCGGCGACGTGTTCATCGGCAGTCCGCCGCTGGCCTTCACCTTCGGGCTGGGCGGGCTGGTGCTGTTCCCCTTGAGCGTGGGCGCATCGACGGTGCTGTTGGAGAAGGCCTCGCCGGACGCGCTGCTGCCGGCGATCGCGAAGCATCGCGCGACGGTGTGTTTCACCGCGCCGACGTCCTATCGCGCGATGGCGGCGCAGGCTGCTTCTCACGACCTCTCGTCGCTGCGCAAGTGCGTCAGCGCCGGCGAGGCGCTGCCCGCCGCCACGCGCCAGTTGTGGAAGGACACGACCGGCCTGCAACTGATCGACGGCATCGGCGCGACCGAGATGCTGCACATCTTCATCTCGCACACCGAGGAGACCGCGCGGCCCGGCGCGACCGGCAAGGCGGTTCCGGGTTATCGCGCGCGCGTCGTGGACGACGAGGGGCGCGACGTGCCGCGAGGGCAGGTCGGCAAGCTCGCGGTGCAAGGGCCGACCGGCTGCCGCTACCTGGCCGACGACCGCCAGCTGAAGTACGTGAAGCAGGGCTGGAACCTGACCGGCGATGCCTATCTCATCGATGCCGACGGCTATTTCGTCTATCAGGCGCGCACCGACGACATGATCATCTCCGGCGGCTACAACATCGCCGGCCCGGAGGTCGAGTCCGCGCTGCTCGCGCATCCGGCGGTGGCGGAGTGCGCCGTCATCGGCGTGCCGGACGACGAGCGCGGCCAACTGGTGAAGGCCTTCGTCGTGCTGAAGCCGGACGCGGCCGGCTCCGGCGACGAGGCGGCGCTGGTCAAGGCGATGCAGGACTTCGTCAAGGCGACGATCGCCCCGTACAAGTACCCCCGTGCGATAGAGTTCCGCGCCAGCCTGCCCCGGACCGAGACCGGCAAGCTGCAGCGCTTCCGTCTGCGTGAGCAGTAACCGCAGCCTTCCGACCGTCTGTTCCTCCGTGGAGATGCCGATGAAGAAGTCGCCGAAGTCCCTCGCGTTCCTGCTCGCCATCGCGGCCGCCTGCGCCGTCCTGCCGTCCGCGGCGATGGCCGCCGACAAGCTCAAGGTGGGCATGCTCAGCACGCTGTCTGGCGCGGGCGCCGGCCTGGGCGTGGACATCCGCGACGGCTTCGCGCTGGCGGTCCAGCAGGGCGGCGGCAAGCTCGGCGGCCTGCCGGTCGAGATCGTGATCGCCGACGACCAGCAGAACCCCGAAGTCGCCAAGCAGTCCGCCGAGCGGCTGATCAAGCGCGACAAGGTCGACGTCATGACCGGCATCGTGTTTTCCAACGTGATGCTGGCGGTGGGGCCCGGCGTCTTCGCGGCGCAGGTGCCCTATGTGAGCGCCAATGCCGGCCCGTCGCAGTACGCCGGCGAGCAATGCAACCCGTACTTCTTCAACGTCGCCTGGCAGAACGACAACTTGCACGAGGCCATCGGCAAGACGGTGACGGACAAGGGCTTCAAGAAGGTCGTCGTGCTGGCGCCCAACTACCCGGCGGGCAAGGACGCGGTGGCCGGCTTCAAGCGCTACTACAAGGGCACGGTCGCCGATGAGATCTATACCAAGCTCGGCCAGCTGGACTATGCCGCCGAGCTGGCGCAGGCCCGCGCCGCGAAGCCCGATGCGATGTACATCTTCCTGCCCGGCGGCATGGGCATCAACTTCATCAAGCAGTTCGTCGGCGCCGGCCTGTCCAAGGACGTCACGCTGTTCGGGCCGGGCTTTTCCGCCGACGAGGACGTGATCAAGGCCGTCGGCGAGCCGATGCTGGGCATGTTCAACAGCTCGCACTGGGCGCATGACCTGGACAACCCCGTCAACAAGCGCTTCGTCGCGGACTTCGTCAAGGCGTATGGCCGCCTGCCCTCGCTGTACGCGAGCCAGGGCTACGACGCGGCGCTGCTGATCGGGGCCGCGGTGCGCGACGTGAAGGGCAAGGTCGAGGACCGGCCCGCGATGCTCAAGGCGCTGAAGGCGGCGAAGTTCGAGTCGGTGCGCGGGGCCTTCCGCTTCAACCACAACCAGTACCCGGTGCAGGACTACTACCTGCGCGTCATCACCAAGGACCCGCAGGGCCGCGTGACCAACCGGACGCTGGGCAGGATCTTCGAGCAGCACGCCGACGCCTACGCGCCGCTGTGCAAGATGAAGTGACGGCGGCGGGCGCGCATCGATGGATCTCATCCTCGTCGCCGAGCAGGCCCTGAACGGGCTGCAATTCGGGCTGATGCTGTTCCTGCTGGCCGCCGGCCTGACGCTGGTGTTCGGGATCATGGACCTGATCAACCTGGCGCATGGCTCGCTGTACATGGTCGGGGCCTACCTGACCGCGGCGGCGCTGGCGGCGGGCGCGCCCTTCCTGGCGGCGGTGCTCGCGGCGATCGCGGGCACGGCGCTGCTGGGCATGGCGCTCGAGGTCGCGCTGCTGCGGCGCCTCTATCAGCGCGACCACCTCAGCCAGGTGCTGGCGACCTTCGCGCTGATCCTGATGCTCAACGAGGGCGTGCGCATGATCTGGGGCGAGCAGCCGCTGATGCTGAACACGCCGGCCGCGCTGTCCGGCCCGGTCGAGCTGCTGCCTGGCTTGAGCTATCCCGCCTACCGGCTGCTGATCATCGGCGTGGGATTGGCGGTCGCGGTGGCGCTGTACCTGCTGGTGACGCGCACGCGCTGGGGCATGTGGGTGCGCGCGGGCGCGTCCAACCGCGCGATGACGTCCGCGATGGGCGTGCCCGCCGACCGGCTGTTCACTGCCGTCTTCGGCATCGGCGCGGCGTTGTGCGCGCTGGCGGGCTCGCTGCTGGGGCCGCTGCTGGCGGTGCAGGTCGGCATGGGCGAGAGCATCCTGATCCTGGCCTTCGTGGTGATCGTCATCGGCGGCATCGGCTCGATCCGCGGCGCGCTGGTGGGCGCGCTGCTGGTGGGACTGGTGGACACCGGCTCGCGCACGCTGCTGCCGGCGGCGCTGCGGCAGGTGGCCTCGCCCGAACTCGCGTCCAGCGTCGGCCCGGCGGTGGCGTCCATTCTGATCTACGTGCTGATGGCGGCGGTGCTGTTCTGGAAACCGCGCGGCCTGTTCCCCGCGAGAGGCTGAGCCGATGAGCACGCCGGCCTCCCCCGCGCGCCCGCGGCGCCAGACCTTGCTGCATCACCGCGGCCTCGGGCCCTGGACCTGGGCCGTGCTTGCGCTGCTGGCCGCGCTGCCGCCGCTGCTTCAGGTGATGGGGCTGGAGTTCTACACGGTGGTCGCGACGCGGGTGCTGATCTTCGCCATCGCGGCATCGAGCCTGAACCTGATCCTGGGCTTCGGCGGCCTCGTGAGCTTCGGCCACGCGGCCTTCGTCGGCCTGGGGGCCTACACGGTGGGCGTGCTGATGGAGGCGGGCGTCGCCTCTGCGTGGATCGCGTGGCCGGCGGCGATGCTGGTGTCGGGCCTCGCGGCCGCGGTGATCGGCGCCATCAGCCTGCGCACGCGCGGTGTCTACTTCATCATGATCACGCTGGCCTTCGCGCAGATGTTCCATTACCTGGCCGTCTCGCTGAAGGCCTATGGCGGCGACGACGGCCTGCCGCTGGCCGCGCGCTCGAGCTTGACGGCGCTGCCGGTGAACCTCGCCGATGACGCGTCGTTCTACTGGGTCGCGCTGGGGCTCTTCGCGCTGGTCTTCGCGGGTTTGCAGCGGCTCGTCAACTCGCCACTGGGCTGGCTGCTGCAGGCCGCGCGGGAGAACGAGACCCGCGTCACCGCCACCGGCGGCCGCGTCTTCGCCGTGCAGTGGAGCGCCTTCATCATCGCGGGCGCCCTCGCGGGCCTGGCGGGCGCGCTGCTGGCCAACCTCAACGGCATGGTGTCGCCGCACCTGATGCACTGGTCCCAGTCCGGGCAACTGATGGTGATGGTGATCCTCGGCGGCGCCGGCGCGGTGTGGGGGGGACCGCTGGGCGCGCTGGTCTTCCTGCTGCTCGAGGAACTGCTCTCCGGCGTGACCATCCATTGGCAGTTCGCGCTTGGCGCGATCCTGCTCGCGGTGGTGCTGTTCGCGCCGCGTGGTCTGGCGGGACTCTTCCGGCCCCGGGGAGATGCGCATGCGTGAACACGGCAACACCGAACGCGCCTCGCCGTTGCCGGCGCTGTCGCTGCTTCAGGTCCATCGGCTGGTGAAGCGTTTCGGCGCGCTGACCGCGACGGATGAGGCGAGCTTCGACGTCCGCGCCGGCGAGACCCATGCGCTGATCGGCCCGAACGGCGCCGGCAAGACCACGCTGATCCACCAGATCTCTGGCGCGCTGGCGCCCGATGGCGGCGGGCTCTTCTTCGATGGCGAGAACGTGACCGCGCTGCCGGTGCCGCGGCGCGTGCAGGCGGGCCTGGTGCGCTCGTTCCAGATCACGAGCCTCTATCGCCGCTTCACGGTGCTGGACAACGCGGTGCTGGCGGTGCTCGCACGGCGGCCGAAGGCGCCGTCGTGGTGGCGCCCCGCGCGCGCCGACGAGGCCGCCTTCGCCGATGCCGAGGCGATGCTGGCGCTGGTCGGACTCGGGGCGCTGGCGGGCCGCGTGGCGGGCAGCCTCGCGCACGGCGAGCAGCGCCAGCTGGAACTCGCGCTGGCACTGGCCGCCCGGCCGCGCCTGCTGCTGCTCGATGAGCCGATGGCCGGCATGGGGCCGGACGAATCGGCGCGGATGGTCGAGCTGCTGCTGGCGCTCAAGGCCCAGCGTTTGACGCTGCTGCTGGTCGAGCACGACATGGATGCGGTGTTCCGGCTCGCCGACCGCGTGTCGGTGCTGGTTGGCGGGCGCGTCATCGCGACGGGGGCGCCGGACGAGATCCGCCAGGATGCGGCGGTGAAGCAGGCTTATCTTGGCGAGGACGCGGAGACCGGCGCATGAGCGAGGCCCTGCTCGAGATCGACGGCCTGCGCGCCGGCTATGGCGGCAGCCAGGTGCTGTTCGGGCTGGACCTGCGCATCGCGTCCGGCGAGGTCGCGACGCTGCTGGGCCGCAACGGCATGGGCAAGAGCACGACACTGCGCTGTCTCACCGGCTGGCTGGCGCCGAGCGGCGGCCGCATCCGCTTCGCCGGCGAGGACGTCACCGGCTGGCGCGCCGACCGCATCGCGCGGCTCGGCCTGGCGATCGTGCCGGAGGGGCGGCAGGTCTTTCCCAACCTGAGCGTGGCCGAGCACCTGCGCGCTTTCGCGGCCAATCGCTGCGGCGCAGCGCAGCCCTGGACCATCGAGCGGGTCTTCGCGCTGTTCCCGCGGCTGCGCGAGCGCGCTGATCATCTCGGCGGCCAGCTCTCCGGCGGCGAGCAGCAGATGCTGGCCATCGGGCGCGCGCTGGTGACCAATCCGCGGCTGCTGGTGCTGGACGAGGCCACCGAGGGCTTGGCGCCGCTGATCCGCGAGGACATCTGGCGCTGCCTGGAGACCTTGCGGCAGGCGGGGCAGACCATCCTCGTCGTCGACAAGTACGTGAAACGGCTGATCCGCCTCGCGGACCGGCACAGCATCCTGGAACGCGGCCAGGTCGTGTGGCGCGGCGATTCCGCGGCGCTGTCGGCCGACCCGGGGCTGTGGCACCGCCATCTGGGCGTGTGAGCGCGGCGGCCGCGATGTTCGAACTCTCAAGGAGCACGACGACATGAGCGCCATCTTCGAGCGCGAGGTGCTGATCCGCTTCGGGCACTGCGACCCGGCGGGCATCGTCTTCTTTCCGCGCTACTACGAGCTGCTGAATGCCTTCGTCGAGGACTGGTTCAACGACGGACTGGGCGTGCCCTATGCCGAGCTGCTCGGCCCGCGCCGCGTGGGGCTGCCGACGGTGCAGCTGCAGACCAGCTTCGAACGCATCAGCCGGCAGGGCGACCGGCTCACGCAGCGGCTGTGGATCGAGCGCGTGGGACGCAGCTCGCTGACGCTGCGCATCAGCTTCGACGGCGCCGACGGCACGCGCGTGAGCTTCGGCCAGGTGCTGGTGTGCACCTCGCTGGACACGCACCAGTCGCAACCCTTCCCCGAGGACGTCCGCGCCGCGCTGGTGCGGGCGGTCCAGCAACAGCAATCCCATCAATCGTCATCGCAGTAGAGGAGTCCGACGATGAGCAACGACAACGATCACGACAACGAGTTCGGAAGGACGGGCGCCGGCAAGCGCCTGCTGCAGCCGCAAGGCTGGATGGCGCCGCGCGGCTATGCGAACGGCGTGGCCGCGGCGGGCACGCAGGTCTTCGTGGCCGGCCAGATTGGCTGGAACGGCCAGTGCCAGTTCGAGAGCGATGACTTCGTCGATCAATGTCGCCAGGCCTTGACCAACATCAAGGCGGTGCTGGCCGAAGCCGGCGCCGAACCGAGGCACATTGTGCGGATGACCTGGTACCTGCTCGACAAGCGCGAGTACGTCGCCCGCGGCCGTGAGGTGGGGCAGGCGTATCGCGAGGTGCTGGGCAGCGAGTACGGCATCGCGATGACCGCCGTGCAGGTGGCGGGGCTGATCGAGGATCGTGCGAAGGTTGAAATCGAGGTGACGGCGGTGGTGCCGGCGCGGGACTAGGATCGGTCCCAGCCTGCGCCGCGTCCCCGGGACGCAGGGTCACATCAACAGGAACGGAAGAGACATCATGAGCCAAGCATCGAAGGCCTCGAAGGCCGCATTCCACTGGGACGACCCGCTGCTGCTCGAGCAGCAGCTGAGCGACGACGAGCGCGCGGTGCGCGACGCGGCGCGGGCCTACTGCCAGGACCGGCTGGCGCCGCGCGTGCTGGAGGCCTTCCGGCACGAGAAGACGGACGCGGCGATCTTCCGCGAGATGGGCGAGCTGGGCCTGCTGGGCCCGACGATTCCGGAGGAGTACGGCGGCGCGGGGCTGAACTACGTGTGCTACGGCCTGATCGCGCGCGAGGTCGAGCGCGTGGACAGCGGCTACCGCTCGATGATGAGCGTGCAGAGCTCGCTGGTGATGGTGCCGATCAACGAGTTCGGCAACGAGGCGACCCGGCGCAAGTACCTGCCCAAGCTGGCCAGCGGCGAATGGATCGGCTGCTTCGGCCTGACCGAGCCCAACCACGGCTCGGACCCGGGCTCGATGGTGACGCGGGCGCGCAAAGTGGAGGGCGGCTACTCGCTGAGCGGCAGCAAGATGTGGATCACCAACAGCCCGATCGCGGACGTGTTCGTCGTCTGGGCGAAGGATGATGGCGGCCAGATCCGCGGCTTCGTGCTGGAGAAGGGCTGGAAGGGCCTGAGCGCGCCGGCGATCCATGGCAAGGTGGGGCTGCGCGCGTCGATCACCGGCGAGATCGTGATGGACGAGGTGTTCTGTCCCGAGGAGAACGCCTTCCCCGACGTGCGCGGCTTGAAGGGGCCGTTCACCTGCCTGAACAGCGCGCGCTACGGCATCGCATGGGGCGCGCTGGGCGCGGCGGAGTTCTGCTGGCATACCGCGCGGCAGTACACGATGGATCGCAAGCAATTCGGCAAGCCGCTGGCGGCGAACCAGCTGGTGCAGAAGAAGCTGGCGGACATGCAGACCGAGATCACGCTGGGGCTGCAGGGCTGCCTGAGGCTGGGCCGGATGAAGGACGAGGGCACGGCGGCGGTGGAGATCACGTCGATCATGAAGCGCAACAGCTGCGGCAAGTCGCTGGACATCGCGCGCGCGGCGCGGGACATGCTGGGCGGCAACGGCATCAGCGACGAGTTCGGCATCGCGCGGCATCTGGTCAACCTGGAGGTGGTCAACACCTACGAGGGCACGCATGACATCCATGCGCTGATCCTCGGCCGCGCGCAGACGGGGATCGCGGCGTTCTGACCGGTCGGCCAGGCCGGACCACTTTTCCTGTGGGGCTCGTCACTGATCATTCGAGCGATGGTTGGCGAAAGCCAAGGTCATCGTCTGATGCTGCACCAGACTTTCCAGTCGGCGGTTGAGGCGGATCGAACGCACGCTCGGATTCTGGTCGGGGGTGTGGTCGAGCGTCATTGCCAACCTGATCGCCGCGGGCATTTCCGTCTTCCTTGTCGTGCTGGTGTTTGGAAGCAAGATCAACTTCTGGTCTGGCTTGCTGAAGTAGCTCGCGGAATGACGATGTCCTGAACGCGACAGCCACTCCTGCGCTCCGGGGGGACGATCTGCGGCGGACCGGGCTCGCGCGATGGCCCGGCGCGACCAGGAGACGCGCTCATGGACGACATCACCGCCCACATCCCTTCGCTCAAGGGTCAGGTCAGCGACGCTGAATGGCAGCTCCGCGTGGACCTCGCCGCCTGCTATCGGCTGGTGGCGCGTTATGGCTGGAGCGATCTGATCTTCACGCACATCAGCGCCCGCCTGCCCGGCGAGGCGCACGAGTTCCTGATCAACCCCTACGGACTGATGTTCGACGAGATCACGGCGTCCAGCCTGATCAAGGTCGACGCGCAAGGCAACAAGCTGCAGGACACGCCGTTTCCGGTGAACCAGGCGGGCTTCATCATCCATTCGGCGATCCACGCGGCCCGGCCCGATGTCGGCTGCGTGCTGCACACGCATACGCGGGCTGGGGTCGCGGTGTCGGCGCAGCAGGGCGGGGTGCTGCCGATCTCGCAGCAATCGACCTTCGTGCTGGCCTCGCTGGCGTACCACGACTACGAGGGCGTCGCGATCCGTCCCGACGAGCAGCCGCGGCTGCAGAACGATCTCGGCGACAAGATCTTCTACTGCCTGCGCAATCACGGGCTGCTGACTGTGGGGCGGACCATCGGCGACGCCTTCCTGTCGATGTACACCTTCGAGAGCGCCTGCCAGATCCAGATCGCCGCGCAAGCGGGGGGCGCCGCGCTGACGCCGGTCGATGACGCGATCATCCGCGGCACCGCCGAGTCGATGCGCGTGCAGACCGGCGGATTGGGGGGCGCCTTCGTGTGGCCGGCGCTGCTGAGACAGGCCCGCCGGCAGTGCGCCGGGTTCGAGACCTGAGGCACGGCCTTGGGGTTGGCGGAGGAGGTGCTGGCGGGTGGGTGATGGCCGGCTGTTGATGGTGGCCGGCCGGACGGGCGCGCGTCAGTCGTCGTTGGGCACGAACGGGGCCTGCCGCGGGCCGGTCCACCCGTCGACGAGGGCCATGCCCCGCGACGAGGCCGGCGCGCCCGCATCGTCCACCGACGCCATCGCCTGGGTCAGCAGCGCGGCCCAGCGATTCGCGGCCTGGCCGCTGGCGGTCCCGCTCACGAGCGGCGCGGGCGCGACCACCGTGCGCAGGTCCAGGAGCTTGGCGTTCTCCAGCGGCTGCAGCGCACCGAGCGCGCGGTTCATGAGGTCCAGGACGACCTTGCCTTCGCTCGTATCCCCCGCAGGCATCCGCAGCTGCAGCGGCTGCCAATTCGCAGCGGCCTTGAGCGCCAGGAGATTCAGGTACAGGGGCACTGTGGCCTTCAGCGCCTGAATGGGGTCCTGGCCCTTGGCGAAGCGGTCGAAGAGCGCGTCGATGAGGCGCTCATAGACGCTCAGCACCCCGACGACCGTCTGGTCCTCGTATGCGAGCGCCGCCGGTCGCGTGGGCGGCCCCAGGACTGCGAATTGAGCGAGGCGTCCAGCGGTCGGGCCCTCCCGCTTGAAACCCTCCGATGTGAGGCAGTTGAAGGCCAACATCAACGACTCGGTCCGGCCCAGCGCCGCGTCCAGGAAGTGCTGCGGGACGTAATCGGGCAGCGGCTGGCCACCCGCCAGGCCAAAGGTGTCGAGCACCAAGGCGGCGACGTGCGAGCGCAGGGGTTCAAGTGTCTCGGGCCGGATCAGCGCAGATTCAAGCACCGGCAGTCTCGATGCGATGGCCCTCATCCGTTGCGAAGCGGTGCTGGTGCCCTCGGGCGGCGCGATCGGCCCTTCGATGCCGACCTCGGCGGTCTCGAAGGTCACCTCGGTGAACCAGGCCTCCGTTGGCATGCCACCGCCTGCACCCATGAGCCGATAGGCGCGATGGGGAGCCCCCTGGGTGTTGACCTTCCAGATCAGCGTGGCGTCCACGTTCTCGAAGAAGAGGTCGGGAGAGACGTCGATCCATTGATCGTCGGCGGTCAGCGCCTGGACCTTCAGCCGCCCCTGATTCATCGAGTGCGGATCCGCCTTGGTCTCGCTCGGGTCGGGCCGCAGCTTGAGTTGGAGCCTGATCTCGGTCAGCGCGATGGCGTGCTGGAAGTCGAAGCGGATGAAGACGGGGGAGGCGGGGTCGTCGTCGTTGAACAGGGGCGGCGCGCGGCGTACGCCTGTTCCGTCGTCCTTGGAGAGCGTGAAGAAAGGGCGCCAGGCCGTCACCTCATCCGGCAGCGTCGATCCGTCGACCAGGTTGCCTGGCGTGCTGCGTCCGAACCAGGCGCCCCCCGCTCCGAGACGTTCGATACCGACCAGCCCCTGATTGAACATCTGGACGACCGAGGACAACGGGGGCGTGTGCTTTTTCACATAGGAGTCGCGGTGGCGCTCGACGTACTCGCGCGCCTCCTTGGTCCAGTGCTTGTAGGGGTCATCCAGCCCTTCCTTGCGATTGAACGCGTCGGTCAGCCGCTGGATGGTCTCGTACCGGTCGTTGTTGGCCGCGGCGGGATCCGGCGACAGCCCGTTCGCGTCCACGACCTGACCCGGAAGGAGGTGGTACGTGACGTCGGGCCGTGGCGTCGGATCGTTGAGTTCGATCTTGCCGTCATGGTCGAACTTGAGGTAGTTCTTGACGAGGTAGCGTGCGAGCGAGTTCGGTGGCTGCCTGAAGAGGTCGCAGGTGCTGACCTCGATCACCGCGGAGCGGTCGCCGCCGCCCTCGTACAGATGCCGGTTGGCATTGCCGATCACCAGGTCCTGCACCGAGACCTTGGCGGCGTGCAGCCGCTTGAGCTGGTCGAGGTCGTTGACGCCCGCGCGCAGCATGCCGTCGACCCAGTCCCTGTCCAGCGTGACGGCCACCATCGCCTCGGCCAGGGCTTCGATCACATCGTCGGGCCGGCCGTCAAGCCGCAGCGCGATCGTCAGCAGGGCGCGG
>Ga0099823_1000678_pt1 | contig 24324 bp, 11 predicted proteins | sample CowpearedBW_FD_76831 | JGI IMG/M metagenome (GOLD analysis project Ga0099823, IMG submission 76831) | Root nodule microbial communities of legume samples collected from California, USA - Cow pea red BW | ecosystem: Host-associated > Plants > Roots > Nodule | place: USA: California | collected...
ATAACATTCATACCCAACCAAAACAGATCATCCAAAAATAAACAAACATCTCAACACAGCACTGTCTCGCCCAACACCTCGCTCAGGCTGAGGGGTTTCGCTCAAGCGAGACGTGCTCGCTCAAGCGAGCTCCCCCTTCGCCTAGGCGAGGGCTCGAGAAAGGGGCAGGAAACAACGCGGGATCTCGCTTAAGCGAGACCCCTCTCGCCTGGGCGAGTTGTTTGCTCGCTCAAAAACACACTTTGGTCGCCTGGGCGACCACTCGTGCAGAAAACCCTGGGCGAACCTCTGCACATCTTGCCTGGGCGAGGCAAGCTCGCTTGGGCGAGACTATCAGTGTCCGCCACTGTTCGCACTTGCACAACGCATACACACGCCCAACAGATATTTCCAGCCAGTCCAAACGCCCATAACAGTACACAAGCTCAATAGAACAACGAACAACAATGATACAAGTCCAATCACACCATACAAAGCAGTTCTAGCTTTCCTTACCTGAAAAACAAGTTAGTAGTTGGATCCCTAGGCACAAATAGTGAACGCAACGACGTCTAGAGCGGATTAATGAAGTGAAGTGGAGTTCTGGTCGGAGTTCCCTTGGGGGTTGGCAGCTAACCCTAGCAGAGCTTTGGAAAGGAAAAGAGGCAGCGTTAGGTTCAGATTGTCAAGTGAGGCTGAAAGGGGGAACCCTAACAGCTTTAGGGCCTCTGCACTCTATGGGCCAGCCTTTAGGCCCAACGGATCAAGGCCAGCCCTTAGACATTAGGGTAGAAAAGGAAGCAGATTTTTAATGGCCTTACACTTTCTACCCGCATTTATTAATTAATTAATTATTTAATTAATTAATTTTCACGGGTTTTACATCAATGCCTTGGTGAAAAGGTCAGTGATGAGTTTAGATTGAATCAATATTGTGATGAAGTAATGGTTGATGAGAACATGTTTTGAATGTTCATGATGATGAGTATGATTAGATGAAGATAGAAAATTCACTGATATTTACATAAAAGTATAGTGGTGGAGGAAATTTGAACCAGAATGCTACGATAAAGATATAATAGATTGTTTCTTTGACTTCCTCAATAATAAAGCATTTCTTAGAAAACATAAAACTTAGTTGACTTTTTTTTGTCTACGCAACTTCTCCAACAATTAACATCAACATAGACAATAAGATTAAGAGAATTATATGTTAGAAAGATTAATCCTTGACCAAGAGCTTATAGGTTTAGTTCGATTCAGTTCGGTTCATTTCAGTTCAATTTGGTTCAGTTCGGTTCAGTACGATTCGATTATTCTTGTTCGGTTCGGTCCGGTCCGATCCGGTTCGGTTTGATTTGGTTCAATACAGTCTGGTCTGGTCCGGTTTAGTCCAGTCCAATTCAATACGGTTTGGTCCGGTCTGGGTCAGTTCGATTTGGTGCTATTCAGTACGGTGCGGTTCAGTACGGTGCGGTTCAGTTCGATCTGGTCCGGTACGGTCCTATTCAGTGTGGTCTGGTTTGGCGCTATTATGTACGATGCAGTTCAATTTGATCTGGTCCCGGTACGGTCCTATTCGATGTGGTCTAGTTCGGTTCAATCTGGTTCGATGCCATATGATTCGGTCTAGTCCGTTTCTGTATGGTTCAGGTCAATATGATTCGGTCCAATCCGGTTCAATTCAGTTAGATCTGGTATGGTTCGATCTATTTCAGTGCGGTTCGATTTGGCCTTGTTCAATTCGATGCGGTTCAACTTGGTTTGGTCCGATTCGATCTGGTTCAGTTTGGTCTGACTCGGTTCGACCCAGTTCGGTTTGGTCCAGTATGGTTCATTTCAATTCGGTCCAGTTTGGTTTGGTTCAAACCGGTCTAGTTTGGTTAAGTTCTGAGCATCTTGGTTTGGTTCGGTGCGGTCCAATTCGGTTTGGTTCAATTCAAACTGATTCGATCTGTTTCGATCCAATTCAATTTGCTCCATTTTGGTCCAGTCTGGTTCGTTGCGATTCAATTTGGTCTAGTTCAGTCTGGTCTAATTTGGTCTGATTCGATCTGGTTCGCTTGGGTATGAGACAGTGTGGTTTGATTCGATTTGATTCGGTTCGGTCTGATTTGGCCCGGTTAGGTCTATTTTGGCGATTTGATCTGGTTCGATCTGGTCTAGTTTGTTCCGGTTTGATATGGTCCGTTCTGGTTTAGAGCAATTTGGTTTAGTTTAGAGCGGTTTGGTTCAATTCGGTCTGGTTTGGTTTGGTTCGGTTCGGTTTAGAGCGGTTTGGTTCGATTCGGTCTGGTGTTATTCGGTCTGGTTTGGTTCGGTCTGATTCGATCTGTTCCGATTTAGACCATTTTGGTTTGGTTCAGAGTAGTTTGGTTCGATTCGGTGTGGTTTAGATCAGTTCTGTCTTGTCTAGTTCGGTCTGGTTCGGTAAAGTCTGATTTGGTCCGTTTTGATCCTGTTTAGTGTGGTCCGTTTTGGTCCACTACGGTTTGGTGCGGTTCGATTCGGTCTAGTCCAGTCCAGTTTGGTCCGATCTGTTCCTGTTCGATATGGTCCGGTTCGGTCCTCTTGGGAACAGTTTGGTTCGGTTCAGAGTGGTTCGACTCAATTCGATCTGATCCGATTCGGTCCAGTTCGTTTCGGTCTGGTCCAATTAACTTGGGTTCAAAGCGGTTTGGTTCGTTTGGGTATGAGTTGTCTGGTAAGGTTCAGTCTGATTTGGTGCGGTTAGGTCTGTTCTGGTCATTTGATCTGGTCCGATTCGATTTGGTCTTGTCTTGTCTAGTTTGGTCCGCTTCGATCTGGTCTGGTCCGATCTGGTTCAGTCCGTTCTGGTGTGGAGCGGTTTGGTTCGATTCAGAGCGGTTTGGTTCGATTCGGTCTGGTCCGTATCAGTCTTGTCTAGTTCAATCGATTTGGTTCGTTTTGGAGCAGTTTGGTTCAATTCAGTCCGGTGCGGTTCGGTCTGGTTCGATTAGGTCTGGTTTGGTTCAGTTTGATACAGTCCGGTCTGGTTTGGTCCATTCCGGTTCAAAGTGTTTTGGTTCGATTCGGTGCCATCCAGTTCGGTTCTGTCTAGTTTAGTTCGGTCTGATTTGGTCCGTTTCGATCCAATTTAGTTTGGTCCGTTTCGATCCAATTTAGTTTGGTCCGTTTTGGTCCACTATGGTTCAGTGTGGTTCGATTTTGTCTGGTCCAATCCAGTTTGGTACGACATGTTCCTGTATGATCTGCTCTGGTCCGATTCGATACATTCCGGTTCGGAGCTGTTTGACTCGATTCGGTCTGATCCGGTTTAGTACGGTCCAGTTTTGTCTAGTTTGATTTTGTCTGGTCCGGTTCGGTTTGGTTCAAAGCGGTTTATTTCGGTTCAGAGCGGTTTTGTTTGATTTGGTTTGGTATGGTTTAGTCTGGTTTGGTTCGGTCTGGTCTGGTTCGGTCTGGTCCGGTTCAGTCTGGTCATGTTCGGTACTCTCCGATTCAGAGCGCTTTGGTTCGATTCGGCTAGCTGCGGTTCGGTATGGCGCAGTTCGATGTGGTTCAGTTCGGTCAAGTTCAGTTATGTCTGATTCGATCCGATTTGGTCCATTCCGATTCGAAGCACTTTGGTTCGATTCGGTGCGGTCCAGTTCAGTTTTGTCTGGTCTAGTTTAGTCTGGTTCGATTCGGTCTGATTTGGCCCCTTTCGATCCAATTTATTTTGATCCATTTTGGTCCACTATAGTTTGGTGTAATACGACTCGGTCTGGTCCGATCCGGTTTGGTCCGATCTGTTATGGTTTGATCTGGTCCTGTTCGGTGTGGTCCGGTACGTTCCGGTCTAGTACGATTCAGTGCGGGTTTGGTTTGATTCGATCTGATCTTGTTCATTTCGGATTGATCTGGTGGGTTTGGTCCGATCTGGTTCGATTTGGTTAATAGCGGTTTGGTTCGATTCGGTCTGGTCCAATTCAATCTGGTTTGGTTCGGTTCGATATGATTCGGTCTGGTCTGGTCTGGTCCGATTTGGTTTGATCTTGTCCGGTTGGATTCTGTTAAGAGCAGTTTTGTACAGTTAAGTGCGGTCCAGTTTGGTTCTGTCTGGTCCTGTCCAGTCTAGTTTGGTCTAGTCTGGTTTACTCTGGTCCGGTTCGGTTTGGTTCAAAGAGGTTTGGTTTGATTCCATCTGGTTCGGTTCGATCTAGTGCGATTCGGTCTAGTCTGGTTCAGTCTGGTCTAGTTCGGTCTGGTCTGGTTCAGTCTGGTTCAGTCCGATATTGTCCGATTCAGTTTGATCTTGTCTGGTTGGATTCTGTTAAGAGCAGTCTTGTTCAGTCCAGTGTGGTCCAGTTTGGTTCTTTCTGGTCCGGTTCGGTCTGTTAGGTCAAGTCTGGTTTGGTCCGGTTCGGTTCGGTTTGGTTCGAAGAGGTTTGGTTCGATTTGGTCTTTTTCGATTCAATCTGGTTCGATTCGATCTAGTCTGGTTCTGTCTGGTCTAGTTTGGTCTGGTCTGGTTCAGTCTGGTCTGGTTCGGTTTGGTCTGGTTTGGTCCGGTCTGGTTCAGAGCGGTTTATTTCGGTTTGGAATGGTTTGGTTTGATTCAGTCTGGTGTGGTTCGTTCTAGTGCGGTTCAGTGTGGCGCGGTTCGGTCAGGTTTGGTTCGGTCTAATTCGGTCCAGTTCGGTCTGGTCAAGTTCGATCGGGTTCGGTTCGGTATGATTTGGTCTAGTTCAGTTCGGTCTTGTCTGGTAAGATTCGATTTGATCTTGTTCGGTTGGATTCTGCTAAGAGCAATTTTGTTCGGATCAGTGCGGTCTAATGTGGTTCTATCTGGTCTGGTATGGTTCGGTCCAATCTGGTTTGGTCTTGTCCGGTTTGGTTTGGTTCAAAGAGGTTTGGTTCAATTCGGTCTGGTTCGGTTCGATCTTGTTCGATTCGGTCTAGTCTGGTTCACTCTGGTTTAGTTTGGTCTGGTCTGGTTCAGAGCAGTTTGGTTCGGATTGGAACGGTTTGATTCGATTTGGTCTTGTGCGGTTCGGTCTGGTGCGGATCGATCTGGCGTGGTTCGGTCTGGTTCATTTCGGTCTGATTCGGTCTGGTCCAGTCTGGTCAAGTTCGGTCTGGTTTGGTTCAGTTTGGTTTGGTTTGGTCCGGTTCAGTCCGGTCTGGTCTGGTCCGATTCGGTTTGATCTTGTCTGGTTGGATTTTGTTAAGTTTTGTTCAGTTCAGTGCGGTCCAGTTTGGTTCTTTCTGGTCCGATCTTTTCGATCTAGTCTGGTTTGGTCCGGTCTGGTTCGGTTTAGTTCAAAGAGGTTTGGTTCGATTTGGTTTGGTTTGGTTTGATATTGTTCGGTTCGGTCTGGTTGGACTAGTTTGGTCTTGTCTGGTTTGGTCTGGTCTGGTTCGATACGGTCTGGTTTAGAGCGGTTTGGTTTAGTCTGGTCTGGTTCGATTCGGTCTGGCGTGGTTTGGTCTGGTGTGGTTCGGTTTGGTCCGGTTCAGTCTGGTCTTGTTCGGTACGGTCCGATTCAGAGCACTTTGGTTCGATTCGGTCTGTTGCGGTTCGATATGGTGTACTTTGATTTGGTCCCTTCCGATTCGAAGAGGTCCAGTTCGATTCTGTCTGGTCTAGTTTAGTCTGGTTCGGTTCGGTCTGATTTGGTCCGTTTCGATCCAGTTTATTTTGGTCCATTTTGGTCGACTACAGTTTAGTGTAATACGATTCGGTCTGGTTTGATCTAGTTTGGTCCTGTTTGGTGGGGTTCGGTACGTTTCGGTCTAGTCAGGTTCAATGTGGGTTTGGTTCGATTCGGTCTGATCTTGTTCGATCTGGTTCAAAGAGGTTTGGTTCGACTCGGTCTGGTTCTGTTTGATCTGGTTCGGTTTGGTCTAGTCTTGTTCGGTCTGGTCTGGTTCGGTCTGGTTCAGAGCCATTTGGTTTGGTTAGGAACGGTTTGGTTCAATTCGGTCTGGTGAGATTCGGTCTAGTGCGGTTCGGTCTAGCGTGGTTCGGTCTTGTTTGGTTCGGTCTGATTCGGTCCAGTTCGTTCTAGTCAAGTTCGGTCTAGTTCGATTCGGTTTGGTCCGGTTTAGTCCGATTTGGTTCGGTCCGATTCGATTTGATCTTGTCCGGTTGGATTCTGTTAAGAGCAGTTTTGTTCAGTTAAGTGCGGTCCAGTTTGGTTTTGTCTGGTCCTGTCCAGTCTGGTTTGGTCTAGTCTGGTTTAGTCCGGTTCGGTTCGGTTTGGTTCAAAGAGGTTTGGTTTGATTCGGTCTGGTTCGGTTCGATCTGGTTCAATTCGGTCTAGTCTGGTTCGGTCTGGTCAAGTTTGGTCTGGTTCGGTTCGGTCCGGTTCAATCTGGTATGGTCCGATCCGATTTGATTTGATCTTGTCTGGTTGGATTCTGTTAAGAGCAGTTTTGTTCAATTTAGTGCGGTCCAGTTTGGTTCTTTCTTGTCCGGTCCAGTCTGGTTTGGTCTGGTTCGGTTCGGTTTGGTTCAAAAGAGGTTTGATTCGATTCATTATGGTTCGGTTCGGTCTGGTCTGGTTCGGTCTGGTCTGGTTTGCTCTGGTCTGGTTCGGTCCGATCTGGTTCAAAGCGGTTTGGTTCGGTTTGGAACGGTTTGGTTCGATTCGGTCTGGTGCGGTTTGGTCTGGCGTGATTCGGTCTGGTTCGGTTCAGTCTGATTCGGTTCAGTTCGGTCTGGTTCGATTCGGTGATATTCGGTCTAGTTTAGTCCGGTCTAGTCCGGTATGATTCGATTTCATCTTGTCCGGTTGGATTCTATTAAGAGAAGTTTTGTTCGGTTCAGTGCAATCCAGTTTGGTTCTATCTAGTTTGGTCCGATCTGGTTCGGTCCAGTCTAGTTTGGTCTGGTCCGGTTCGGTTTGGTTCAAAGAGGTTTGGTTCGATTCGGTCTGGTTCGGTTCGATCTGGTTCGGTTCGGTCTAGTCTGGTTCGGTCTGGTCTGGTTCGGTCTGGTCTGGTTCGGTCTGGTCTGGTTCGGTCTGGTCTGGTACAGAGCGGTTTGGTTCGGTTTGGAACGGTTTAGTTTGATTCGGTCTGGTGCAGTTCGGTCTAGTGTGGTTCAGAGCGGTTTTGTTCGATTTGGTTTGCTTTGGTCTACTATGGTTCAGTGCGGTTCGATTCAGTCTGGTTTGATTCGGTCTCATCCGATTCGGTCTGGTTCAATTTGGTCTGATTCGGTCTGGTTCAGTTCGATCTGATTCGTTTCGGTCTGGTCTGGTCAGGTTTGGTTCGGTGCGGTCCGGTAGGGTTCGGTCCAGTCTGCTCTGGTTTGGTCTAGTTCGAAGCGGTTTGGTTTGGTTCGGTGCAGTCCAATTCAGTTCGGTGCGGTCCAGTTCGGTTCGGTCTGGTTCTATTTGTTCTGATCTGGTTTGGTTCTATCTGGTCCAGTTCATACCATTTCAGCCTAGTCGAGTCCGATTGGATTGGGTTCGGTACGGTTTGGTTCGGTCTGCTTCGGTTTGATCCGGTCTGGTTCGGTTGGGTCATATTCGGTTTGGTCTGATTCAGTTCGATTTGGTCTGGTTCAGTCCGGTTCGATTCGGTTGTTACCATGAAATCTGAGCCATTGTTTAAAAAAAATTATCTTAATGAGATTTCTTAGACATTCTGTTCCACCCGCTATATCGGGTCACTATCGGATCATCCATTTGTGGTCCCATGCACGTCTTGGTTTGAGGAGGGTATGTTGGAACTAGAGATGAAATAATTTCATAGTATGTTACAAGCCAATTTTATGAGATTAAATTAGACTTAAAGTTCACTCTAACATGGTATCTAACAATTTTTACATTATTTTTTTTTTATTTTGATGGATTTAAATCAACTACAAATTTTATGTTTCTATTTTAATAACATAACAATTTTTATAGATCGTTTACCAAGCGACGGAAACTATCTTTAACATCAAATTTTTTACTTTAGACATTAACTAAAATAAATTAAAAGTAAATAAAATTAATAATAACCTAATTGATGTAACATAACGTTATTTAATTTTATTATTTATATTTATTTAAGTTAATACTAACTAGATAAATACTAATTTTATTATTTATTTAAGTTTGCATCAATTAGAATAATATTAATGTAATATATCTTTTAATATTTATTTAAATTAACATATAGGTTTAACCAATATAATTTGATAATTTAAAATAAATTTTAAAATAATAATGTATTTCCATTAATATGACCAACATTAAATTGTTTTGATTAAAAATCAAGTTGAAAATTAATTATGAATTTGTGAGTTAAATTGAAAATAGCTACAGTCGATGTTTAAAAGTCGAAACTAATATTATTGTATATATGATATAAGTTGTGAATATTTAAACTGAAACTGAAATTAATGTATATGATTTTAGGATCCTTACACATGTGATATAAATTCATCATTATTTGACTTTTATTTATTAACATCCACTTTTAGGTATACATTTCGTTTTAAGAATCCGTGTTCAACCATTAGAGTTTAATGTTACCTATACTATATATCAAAAAGACAATCTTATTACAATTATTATTCTATTATTAATATTAATTTACGTTATTATTATTATTATTATTATTATTATTATAATGTCCATATTTTTTTTATTATTATTGTTATTATATTAGCATTAATATTATTAATATTAATAATAGAGTTATTGTTAGTATAATCAAAAAACCAGTTTATTTTTTTTTTAAATACGTATTGATGAAAATCAATGTCAATTACAAATGATATTTGACTTGTGGTTCTCTTTAATTTTGATTTTTATGTACACGTGTTTTAATGTTGTCGTTGGATGGTGATACTAGATAATATATTTAGATAATATATTTTGTGATATTTGATTTGTATTCAACTTGTTTATAGTCATGTCTAGTTACTTGACATAGACAACTTACAGTTAAAAATTCTGATTTAGTTAGTTTGATAGCTCTCAATCTCATACACAAAATAATTAACTCACTTAAATATAATTATTCAAATAAATTGTCCATTTAAATATTACAACAATAATATTTAGTTTTGAAATATATAAAAAAAAAACAGTAAAACGTATGCGCGGTCTTCTACTGGTTTGTATACAGAATTCAATTACACAGTAATATTCACCCTCAAAAGAATGCTACACATAACCATTCATCAAACTAAAAAACACAATGTAGTACTAAGGAGAAAAAATTCCACGCTCATCATAAAACTCAGCTTGTGTGCAACTCAATATCTAAACTTAAATCCATGCATCTTCCTACTTAAATCTTCTTCTCGGTAGGTACAAGTAGCTAGCTCTTGCATTAAAGATCTCATTCACTGCATCTATATTCACACAAAACTTAAAGCAAAAACATGTTGCAATATTTCTTGTTTTCTTCTCTCTCTTTCATTTTACTTTGTGCCTAATCAAACCAAATATTGCACAAGAAAAAAACTCTCTTACAAACCCACTCGTAATCACGACCAACCACCATATTCATTTTACACTCAAATCCCATTTTTTATTGTTTTCTCTGGGTGTGAGGAGAAACCCTATGTACTGGCCAGCCCACACAATTTTAGTGTTGTAGCGATATATAATTCTGTAATTTTGTTTTAGTATCGATATATATATATCTTCACTCACACTGTATGAACGGCTAGGCTGTGGTATTTGCATTATACATTCACATGGCTATATAGATTCTATGAAAGTGAAAGTTTCGTGTTGATTTCTTGGGTTTCTCTGCAATGATCATTCTTCCCATCACTGTTCCCATCTCTCTGACTTAAACTCAGTCGCAGATCAGGCACCCACTGCTTCTCGTTCTGCATTTTTTCTTGATTCGACTGCATTATTTGATGAAAGCAAGTTCTTATATTAGAAAAAAATTAATGAATTAGAATTCAAATTTAGTAAGAAAAAAAATGCTTATACTATTCATTTCTTACTAAGCCCTGATGATGTTACCTTAATCCGAAATGGAGGTTCAAATTCTAGCTTGAAAGTGTTGGAATAGCTGCGGTGCTCATCGGAGTTAGATAGATGTTCCCTGATTCTTGTTTTGTTTGGTGAAGTTGTGGAGCCAAATTGATGAAGTAGAAGAGATTGTGAGTCAGTATTAGAAGGTAACCTTTTCTTCCAGGGGTGATTGTTCATGATTTCTAATGGAGGCCATCTTTTCTCTTCAAGAAATTGGCTTGGTCTCATGGGTGCAATGCTGGTAGCATCCATTACTTGAATTTGGTTTGAAGACATTGATCTTCCTTGCGTTTGTAAGGTTGCTGACCCAACTTCGTTGCTAAAGTAACTTGGTTTTCTAAAAGGTTGATGATTGTTGAAGAACCATTGTTGGTGTCTGGTGATAGATTTATTGCAGATTCGATTAAATTGGAAAACATTTGGAATGAATAATGGACTTAAAATGTTTGCATGGTTACCTTGAATGTGGGTGTGATAGGTTTGAAGGATGCAAGAGGCCATGGAAATAACTGTGATCGGTGTAATCACTTGCCAGAATAATTCCACCATTTCCCATCTTAAAATGTTGACGAGGATGGCTCACATGAGAAATACGACCAAGTTCGTGGGTTGATTTGTATGTTTCACTTAATACTGCAAAGAGAATGTGGATGAATATATAGTACAAAAGATCAACTAACATTACCTAAAACATACCCAGAATCTGACTAACAATAATTTCCAACACTATCAGCAAAATCACACTAATGGCATCATTGTGAGAAGAGAAATCTCATGTTCGGATAAAAAAAAAACTTATAATTCCAGTGCTACGATTGCTTTTAATCTTAAAATTTGAAATAGATAGAGATAAACAGATATCAAAATATTCTAAAACTGCCTTTTTTCAAAATTAAAACTTTCTCCATTAAAAATAATTATGTAAGACATTTACCTTGCAACTTTGTTTGATTCAACTGCTCTTTTTAAGAAAAGAGAGACCTAAAATAAATTGGACAACATTATACTTGAAATCACTTTGTTCAATAATTTCTTTTTACCTTTTTGAGCTTGTTAAAAAGCATGGCGTATTATGAAAAATCACACGGATAATGAAAATATGTTCATCGGTTTCCCTAAGTATGATATTTTTAAAGCAAATTTGGATTCTTAATATAAACATTCTGCTTAGTTAAATTAATATAGTTTTGAATAGGAAATATTGAGATATACGTTGTCTGCATAAAATATTTTCAGATATTGTTTAAACCACCGTTTCTATTTATTTCCTAGTAAAGATTATACTTATAAGTTAAGAAAACAAGCCTAAGGATTAGCTTTATTTCTCAAGAAATATATTCACTTACTTAATGACCAAGTTTAACTCTAATTAAATAATAACTTTTGTAGAATATAAATTTAACAGATATAAGTATGATTTACTTTCATGACGTATATTAAATTTTAGATAATTTAAATATTTATAGTTAACTACGCAATTTTATGAAAGTCACATTTCCTACATATTGAAAAAACATTTTATGTTAAAATAAAGAATTAAAAGTTACTAATTTATATAAAGTTTTATACACTTATATAGTATCCGCAAGTTTTTGCATAATTTAAAAAAGAAAGTTTATTTTTCCTTTTTCTAACCAAATTATTTGGAATGTATTTTGGATAGGGACAAATTAGTAAACAATTATATGACATTGTTTAAGCATCCAAGTATTTCATGTATAAAAAAAATTGCTGATAAAAAAATTAAGAAATCTAAAAAGACTAATTTTTACACCGTGTTTTTAGGTGAATTCACTATTAAAGATGATTGGAAAACAAAGATTAAAGAATAAGTGACTTGTTTTTTTTTGGAGGTGACGAAAGGTGATAAAGAGTGCAAATTAGATAGATTTGTGGTAAATGCATTCCCAGTGAAAAGTGATAAAGAGTTTATACTAACTCTTTTTCTCTTTCCCTCAAAAAAAAAAACACAGTTTGAGTGCACAAATATGCATTACTTTATTTAAATGCTAGTTGATTTTTCCTCCATAGACCAGTAGTTCCAACTTCGATGACACCAATGTTTAGTTATTCCATATCCTAGTTGCTAAGTTAATATAATAAAATATAAAAAGAATACAAAATATGACACCCTGTCCATAACAATTTGTTAAGTTCAATGCAGATAATGGTTCGATCTAAATCACACTTCAATTTTCTTTGTTTGAATAATGAAAATGGTCAAATTTGCATCCATTTCAATTTCAAAATAACGAAAACTATAGTGTTGGAAAATTGAGTACTATCAGTAGTAAACATTTTCTTCACAGTGAACAATTATCTATATAAACTTAGTTCATGAATATTAATTCCATACTAACTTTTCTATGTATCGTGCGTTTAATTCCTTGATGTTTTTAACAATTATATTTTTCAATATATGTCCAATTTATCAATACTGTATTTAGTTTGTTTTAACCCATCAATGAAGGTGAGATATCTAAACTGAGTGAATATTGTTTCCATGTTCTCCGTTTTTTATCACCCTTATTTATATTTTATAGAGGAGGGTGTTAATTTGGAATTTGTATTCTTTATCATAATTTGTATTCTGTTTTTATGTTATAACTTTAAAATATATTTTAATATTTTGAAATATATTAATAATTTTTTTAATACATCATAATTGGCCTATTTTTTAAGACACAATAAATAAACAAATTAACAAACAATGATTAGCTACTATGCATGTTAAAATAGTTTTGTTGAGTAGCATCCATTCTGAGGCTTTAAGATTAATGGACCAACAAGTGGGAATCCCTTTTCCAAATCACACATTGTTGGTGAAAACTTCTAATTATTAAACAATTGTTGAGTATTATATTTGATAATTGAATGTACTGATTATAATAGGATTATTTAACCAAGTTTAATGATAATTGAAATGGAATTAGTAGTGAGCATGATAAAGCCCGAGAATATGTGACATTATTCTCATTATTTGTAATTCTAAGGTGATCGAAGTGACTTTGTAAGAAGAACAAACAAACCAACCTAAACAACAGCTAGTGCATTTGGATATAAAAGTCTTAAGGATTAAGAATCATATTCCATTTTTTATTTATTTTAATGGACGTGAAATTCTTAACATGTTTACTTTCTCTAAAAGGTTGGTATTTTTTAATAAATTCTTAACATCTATTATTGCGTATTGTTCTTATTTTATAAGAGATCTTTTAAGCAGATGTTTTAATTCTTGTGCTTTAGTTTAGCCTTCTTCTTTTTAAAAAAAAAATGTTTTCTCTCTAAGGAAAAAAAAAAAGTATTTGATATCACACCTTATAATTAAGCATAAAATAGTTATTTCTGTAGTTTAATTCTAAACATAAGAATATCTATTTAAATTTAAGTATAAAGAATCCAGTGCAAAATATTGATTATTAAGCGAAAGATCAGTCTTAACTTAAAATTCAAAATACTATATCAAGCCTTTATTTAACTTATTATGAGACTAACAAGTGTGATTAACATGGTCATTGTATGAGTTGTGAATTTTGAATACGGTATCTAACAAAATATGAGAGAGAGACATACAAAAGAACATAGTAATTAAATTATATCCCAAGCTTATCGAAATATAATTAAAAACTTTAAAAGTCAGATAAATAAATATATTAATATTAACTAAAAAAAGATTCTAATGTGATGAATAAAAAAAAGGGACTAAATTGCATTAAGCACGTTTTGCAAGATTTAGAATAGATCTTACCTTGCCCGGCCTCGTCGAGTTTCTTGCTCCGGTACATCTAAAATGAAAATTGCATAATATAAATTATTATTTATGGCAATTAAACATCAAATATCTTTCCAGGAAAAACTGCAATCGTATGAAACCAAGTTTTGTGGCTACCTGCAAATGACTCTTGACATGAGCAATGCTGAGTCCTCTCACATTCATTAGCTGAAGCACCAACTTCGGTGTTGCTCCTGCAACAATTGATGCAAACATTTTACGTCAAACAGTTCTTTTAGTAGTAAAAATTTGTTAATAAAGAATACAAATACTGCTCTAACCCTATTGCAAAAATCTTAACAACATCGAAGAATAAATAAAGACAACCTACAACGAATAGAAAAAGAAGAACAAATAAACAACACTTGACCTTAACTAAATCAAGTTAACAATCTAATCTTTATCAACATTAGATGACTTACTCTCTTGACCTCCAAGCCTTTCAACAGCATGCACAAAGGAAAGATGAAGTTCTGGTGTCCAACGAAGCCTAGGCATTTTCGATCTAACATATTGTCTCACACCACCTCTTCGTTCACTATTTCCTTCCCTTGTTATGCTGCTACTTTTATTTGTTGAAGTACCTTCATCCTTAGCTTCCTCGTACCTCTTATCATTGCCATTGCTATTATCTTCACTACTAGCTTCTTCGTTCAGATCAAAGGATGAACACTTTTGCGATGATCCAATTGAACTGTCATCAACCTGTTCATCACTCATCTCATATTCATCCGACATATTCGTTTGTTGTTGCTCAGGAATCAAATTCACCACTTCAATTATTTATTGTGTACAAGGCATTCTGAAACAAACACAAAATCTTTATATATTTTTAAATGTACAGATCAAAGTTGGCAAAATAAAGAATAACAGAATTGTGACACGTACGTAGTTTCTCTACAACATTTACGAAGCTTTAAAACTCATATAATATTATTATATTACAAGAAAAGAAAATCAGAGAGTAATGAACAGTGAGAAGTTATGGCACATATAGCTGTAGTAGGTCAAAATTCAAGAATTTTAGTGTTAAAGTGCAACCAACTTGTTTACCGTGAAGCTGTGAGTAAAATTTATGAGGATATGCCAAGTTCAGATCTACATATTTAAGTTGAAAGGAATTATAACTGAAGGGGTAGACGAAGAAATTTAGTGCTACTAAAAGGATGTAAATTGTATGAACACACGCTTGCTTTAGTTTGCTTTAGGTCATCTCATTTCCTTCTCAGGAAATATAACGATAAATATATCGTTTTAATTTAATCACTGAAACAATGAATTTCAAAAGGTTACTATATATATTACGAGTTCAGGAGATTTACAAAACACACTCACATGATTATATCCATGAAGTCACAAATATTCATGCGTATAAACATTGGGCAGTGAATAAAGAAAACCAGGATATAGAGGAAGAGAGAGAATTTGTTCATTCCGAGTTAAAATTAACATTTTATAATCAATTTGTCTCCATTAATTTATCTATACAAACGTTTTAGGATATCTCGTGAAAAATGGTTTTTAGGACAAGAACAAAGTGCGACACTTGTATCTTGAAATAAGAACCATGGTTCTAGATATTAAGAAAAGATGTAGGATATGAAGAGAAAGGGTTATTGTTTTGCCCCTTATGAAAGATAAATTGAAAAGCACTGCTAATCACCAGGAACAAAACACATCTCAGGTAGGGAAATGCGGTTCAGAAGGAAGTATCCTGTGCTGAAGTTTTTTCTGCGAAATAGAAACATGATTGACTTAGAAATCCTCAACAGATTGAGTATGAATGAATTCAAGATGTTTCATAAGATAATGACAATTTTCGGGAAGTAATGATTAGAAGCAAAGTGAAAGAAATAGTATTCATATATATATATAATCATAAGAAACAAAGAGAAAGGTATATATTGATGATCCTAAGTCCGCAGAAAAAGGAGAAGGAGAAAGAAAGGCATGAAAAGGGTGGATTATATATATAAACTGGTATCGTCGATTGTTTGCCCAAGGAATCAAGAAAAGAAAAGAGAAAAGAATAGTTGGATTTTGAGTGTTTCACCTTTTTTCCCTAAAGTAGTTCCATTCACGATGCTGATGTGCCCTCTATAAATGAGTCTGAATTGTTTCTTTTGCAAAGCCTTTTTGATGATATATGAAGCTGCTCTTACATCGAAATTCCCAACATATATTGAGTGAGAGACATGTGTGTGGCCATGGAAAGATTGAACTGAATTGAGTGTTGGTATTGGATGATGGTGTTTGGAGGGGGAAAGAAGGAGAGAGAGAGAGAGAGAGAGAGAGAGAGAAGTGGTGTTTGTTTTTGGCATATAATTCAGCAGCAGAATTAGAGTCATAAGTTGAAGATATTAGATAGGGTTTTATGGGAGGAAAGAAAAAGAAAGAAAAAAGAAAATTTAGAATCAACAATATTCGGACAGGCTACTTGTTCTCCTTAAATTGTAATAAACCTACATAATGGATACAGATGTTGCTGGTCCCTTTTCCACTGTTGCAAATCATGTGACAATTCCTAACCTTTTTTTCTCTCCCTTCCTTGACAGTTGTAAAAATCAATCTACCTCTCTGTCTGTCTCTAACTAGCTCCTCATAGCTCGTGATTATCTTAATTGTTTCACCTGTGCTAGGGACTTCTCACTTTTATGTTAATTCTCTCTCACACACAATAATCTTCTTTCATTACTCTTTATTTTCTGTAAATTTATTTTACACCTCAGGTTTATCACACACAAAGTAGAAAGGAACAATGTTTTTTTTTTTTTTTCCACTCTTTCTTCCTTATAAAAATGTAAGTTTAATTGACCATGCTAGCTTCATATTCTTAATATAGGTGCATGTATGTTGTGGACCCCATTTTTAATCCACCTTTCGTTTTCTTCCCACCTAAACTAAGACTTTGTTCCCATTTCAATACCACTATTTTTCTGTCCCAATAATGTGCATTTTCTCAATCCCTTCCTTCATATATTATTTTTAAAATATATCTCTCTCTTTTCTTTTCTTTTTTTTAAATGCCATATGTTTTCCACAGACTTCTTTGCTTTGTGTGTGCAAATGTGACGTCTAATTTTCTGTATAGAATTAGACACTGGACAACCTTAATATAATGCAGTGATGTTGTAATGGGAGTGTGATTATATATAAATAGTCAAATTTGGTGGGGAATGTGAAAAATATTTCAATGACATGTACTATAGTTTATTTTTTAGGCCAGAGTAACTGATGCCAAAATATTGATTTCATAATATTGCAATATTTGACCAATTGTATAATTTACTTTTCTAAGTGCATGCATGAACTATATGACTGGAATCTTGACTCTTAACTTTGAATAGTTCCATGCATGGGAAAGGAAAAGAAAAGACAATAGGTGTTTCTCAATTTACTCAATATTGAAATAAAGAAGTCCAAAGTCCAAGCACTATATAGATATATTGTAATCCAAATAAACTAACACTTGAACTCAACATAGCAATAGCCGAGGTAATTTTTAAGCATCTAAGATCCCACTTTTTAACCAATATAGTAATTTATTGTTGTTCAGAGAATCTGTAGGAAAAAGAGGATTTGTTAGCAAAATATTTGACAATTGAGCTTTCTTCTAAAGGAAATCTAGAAGCTGTAAGGGGAAGTTGAAATTTATATCAACTTTATTGACTTCTGATGCACCCAACTCTTTTAATTTGTTGAATACCGCAACCACATATGTGTGGTTTAACTTAGTCACGTCTTTATCAATCCCATATACCATTACTATTATTACTATTAACACCAATTTTCCTACTCCAGGTTTTTTGTTCAATGTTCAAAAACTACTCTAACTTCCATGAGATCACAACTCAAAAACTCACATTGCCAATTCTTCTTATCTATCCTCTCACAACCAATTACTATATATTGTATAAATTACACACACAAATTCACACTTTAGTATTGTATAAATTTTCATACAGCACTATTTATGTACTTTTGCTGCCTGAATTTCAGAAAGAAAAAAGATGTGCAGATACAATCTGTCAGTATATTTGGTTAGTATCAAGAGTAACTGTTTCAATGTTGAATTGGTTGTGATTATTATACATATCATCTCACGTGCTCCACTTTTATATATACATTATGTACCATTGTAATATATATATATTTTCTACAAACTCATTCATTTAGCTAAGGTTTAGCAAACAGTATAAATCATAAACAGTATCCATTAGAGTGAAATTCACTATAACTATAATTTCATGTTTTTCTGTAAACTTTAACCAGTAATAATAAAATGTTACTTATATGTTTTAGGACTAAAATGTCTAACATAAGTGCGTTCGTCAAATAAATTAATGGATATTGAAGGTCTCTTTAGAAATAAATATTAATGAATAAAGATTTGATTTTCGGTAATATTCATCTATAGAGAATTAAACTACTTTTAAGTTATGTTAAGAGAATAACGTTTCATGTTCATATTTTCTTTTTTCCTCAGTGTAATGTGTATGAATGAATTACTCAATCGAACTAATAGATTGAAGTAAATAATGAGTCAGGATGAGTAATTTAATCACTGAAAAAAAATATCATTTCACTGTACAATTAAAAAAGGATCAATAATCCCTGGTTAACAACTGAGATGAAGAAGGCAGTGAAGTTTGGTAGATGAAAAAAATGAGGAATGGCAGTGTCCGAAATCAGAAAGCAAACAAAGAAAACATGTCTCTCCCATAAGATGTGCTGATCATAAGGGCACAAATTTTGATGAGTCTGTGTCCCAAAAGGACAAAGAGGGCATGTAGATTGAGACAACGTTGGAATCAGCAGGGAAATTAGGTTTAGCTAGATAGCGTCCAAAGCTCGTTTTCCGTGGCATGTGCATAGATATAATATTTGAGCCCAGTGCTCACAGTGAGAGTGTTGGAGAGAGGAAAGAGTGATGACAGATATTCGAAGAATTAAAGTAAAGAGTTTGGCAGAGACAAAATTACGTGGAAAGACGAGAAACAGGAAAACCTATGAATAGAGATTAAGAAATTTTAAAGCATTGGGTTGGTTTTGTCCTCACGTTTGCATGAGAGTTGACATTTGATGATATATTAAACATGATAAGAATCTTTCAAAGAATTAGACCTATTTTTATACCATTTCATGGATGAGGACGTCCAACCTAGCATTACATTATTATTATATACATAATACACTGACATACCTCACCATCCACAACTATAAAATACTTCATCATATTAAGCATTTCTTGATTCACCCATAAAGGAGAATCATGTCTTGTAACAGCCACAGAAAAAACACTTTTATATATCAATTATCCCTTCTTCTGCTATATATCTTGCATCATGCTGCTTGGCATTCATCTTCAGAATCTGTAGTCAAAATAATGAAATTATTTTAGCCCTAACTTCCAAACACCTCTACTTTACTAATAATAACGGATGATCAATGCAAGAAAATCATCCAAGGATTAATTAAGTTTAAACTCTCTTCTAATATTATATTTTATCTTATCAAAGTTAGACTTATTATTACTTGCTATTGAGATCAATTTTACAAATATTTAAATCCACACATGGCATATATATACATAGATTGAGATAATCTATATTATTTAAAAGTTAAACTCACTCCTTGAATTTTTATATCGAAATTTGTTAATTTGGTAAATAGTTAATTGAAAAAGGCTGTTAAAATATATTATGAGAATTAGACTTTAAACCTAACTCAATTTTACAAAACTGACTTGTAATATGATATTTGTGCTTATTTTTATATTTTAATTTGGTCTTATCTCTAATCGACGTGGAACTTCCAACGTATATCAACTCTTTCTGTAATTTAAATTTTTTATCTTTTTATTTTAAACCATATCCATAAAAAGATAACTTGCAAGATCATTAAATTAGTGTTTCTAATAGTATTCATTGATGCATAAAGGAAGAGATCATTTTATTTATTAATCTTAAGTGAATTGTTAAGAGTACATTTTATAAAAATACAGAAGTCTACTAGTTATTTTGCAATAATTTATATTGGTGAAGAAAGTTCTTCTTAAAAGCATTGTGTTTCGAATAAATCCAACTATATAGTTGTTGAAACTTGTAAGTATGGCAAGTAACTACAATTATGGCGGTCCCTTGGTAGTTTCAAGCACATGTTAATTAAGGAGATTGAAATGTACACAAAAAAATTTAAACATTTCAATCAACGTTATTTTATTATATGGGGTCAAAAAAAAATCAACTTTATATATTTGATTTTTAGAGTATACTTTCCATCTTATCTCTGTTTTATGTTTTTATCTGAATAATCAATATTTAAAAGAAACCGTCGAAAAGTGAGGTATACTTTTACGGTTCAATCTGGGAGTTTTCTAACTCAAAACCTTTTAAGGTATTTGTTTTATAAAGAAACGTGTATTATTTTATTTTATTTTTTGGATTTAATTGGATTAGTCCTCAGCTCTTAAATCCATAAATACGCCTTTAGGGTTAGTTTTGGTTTTGGTGGAATTTAATTTTAAGAAAATATTTCATGACACAAAACAACTTATAAATAAAATGGGGGATAATAGTTTACAGAAGTTCCACACGGGCATATCATTTTTCAATGTTAACTTATGATTTTAATTCTTAGAATCTAAAGTACATCTAATTTTGGTTTCCCGAATTTTAGAAAACCATTTAGTTTTTCTTATTAGAGTAAATTGGACTTGATGTAGAGTCAAGTAAAATGAATATAGAGAAAAATAGGATAAAATTACCAATTGAAATTAATGTGTAGTATGAAAATCAATTTTAAATTGTACTTTATGCAAACTTTAAAGGCCTTCGTATAGTGAAATTCAGATTGTGTATATATACACGTTTAAAGACTTTAAATCTAGCTTTTGTGCATTTTTTTTGTGTGTGTGGTGTTATTTGATTAATATAATTGCTTACTTTTGTGAAGATGGTTGGGTATGTTGTAAGTTTTTTCTAGGTTTCTCCTTTTCAATTTTAGATTAAAAAAAATGTTTAAATATGTTTATATTCTTCAACTTGTAGTGAAAATTAGAATTAATCCTTCTTATAAATCTTGAAAATCAATTTAGTCATTTATTTTTAAGAATGGGTCGATTTAATCATTTAAATCAATTTTTTTAAAATTTAGTTGACGTTTTAAACACATCTTGAAACGTCAAATTTAAACAAATTTAATTAAAATGATTAAATTCACACATTTACAAAATTGAGAGCTGATTCTAATTTTCACTGAAAGTTGAAGGATAAAATAATATATTTAATCCTAAAACAAAAAAATGCATGGATACCTTTGATTGTAAGAGGCGTGTCATGCATCTATTAGAGACAACTGTTTGTTCCTTTGTTTTAATTAGTAAAATAAGTATGGATAATTGGAAGATTATATTTAAATGGAAAAAATGGTTGGGGTCTCTATATTATAAAAAATTAGTCACCATAAATATATTTTAAAAATTTTATATTTAATTCCTATTCTTTATAAATCACATGTTTTTCCCTTCACCATAAACCACTTTAAAGTCACTGACCTGGCAAGTGAAAGTGTATTTTTTAAATTATAATTAAATTCACGTGAACCTTTTATTTCATACTTAATTGAATAATATAGCTTCCTAAAGTACATAACATTATATTGAACTCTCTTACAACCACACAAATTCATACTCAACCTAACGTTGGGTCATTAGTAAGAATGCACAACCCATTATTGTTGGAAGGCATTGAAGATATTCAAACAAACACATAAATTATTATAACTTTTAACTAACAAATGTAATTGAAAACATTATTGTGTACTAATATATCATAACATAAATGGAACTTTTTACTAAAATTACTTAGTTCTTATGCCGACATTTTGTCTAAGTCCTTTCGGAAAAAATTTAAGGATGTTAATACAAAAGAGAATGGGATTGTTCGGATTCCTCCTAATGAGATCGTATAACTTCGAAAACAACTATTCTATCTGTTATAAAATAAAATAAAAAAAAATCAATTAATTTTAATTAAAATAAAAATAATTTCAAAATTAACTTTCAATTGTTAGAGACTAAATCTATTATAATTATAAATGACTAAATGTGAGTATATGGATGCTCAAGTGTTTTAACTAATATATTCTTTCGTCTTTAATTTAATGATTTTTTTTTTCTGTCATCTTGTTTTTGTAGTATGTACGTTCTTTTTATTTATTGATTAGAATATTTATCTAATTGGTTTAGTTCTTGCTTTCAATTTTAAAATACTTAGTAATGAGTGTGATACTTTATTCATTACCCCTTTTCACATATTATACCTTCTAGTGTTTATAACCATTTTCACCATTTTCAAGTAAGTAAACGCACTACTAAAAAAATTTATATTTTCTGCCAATTTTATTTTGAAAATTTTTTAATAGGAAATATTTATAAATTTTGTTGAGAAAAAAAATTTGCAAGAAATTGCTACCAATTTTCTTGCAAAATATTTTGTATAAAACACTTTTCGCAACAAATTTTGTAGGAAATACTTGCAAATTTTATAATTTCGTAAGAAATGATTCCTCACAAAGGAATTACCTGCCAATTAGAAAAAATGACAAAAAAATCTTTTCTTGCAAATTTTTTTAACAAATTTGGAAGAAAAATCTCATGTAATATAAAAATTTCTAGTAGTGACGACATATTCATAACCTTGCAATTTAACATTTTTGCATATCTCAATATCATGTTTACAACTACTCTCACTCCACCTAATTTGCTTTCAGAAAAGTTCATCTTAAGTCCAAGAGCAAGATCAAACTACCTCAAAATACTTTTAAGTTATAACAATATATAAAGATATATCATTTTTTATCTCCACATTATTTCAGTTTTACCTCTAATTATTATTTTAAAAATTAATTATTTTACGCATAAGTTTATTCTAAAAGCATCTTTTGTCTTTAACAATTATTTTAAAAACCTTTTTTATATACATATTTTATTTTTTTTAATTTTACATTTAACAACTATTTTAAAAATTAATTATATATTTTTTATTGATCTTAACTTTCTACAAAAAGTAAAACATGTGAACACACAATCGTGATAACACCAAGATTTTCGCAGTCTTTATTTTATATTGTTTGGATGCAAAATTTTTCTTGCATGATGACGACAGACACCTCAGAGAGTGGAGGGAGGTAGGAGTATTTAAACTGCGTTTGACCTCGAATCCTAAATGATGTAAGACTTTATTAGGTGTACCGGAATACTAACCTTGCGTACGGTTGACTTTTCTTTAAACAAAAAATTGTACTTAAATTTTTGTGAACAATTAAGTTGCAACATGATCTCGACAATATATATTGGTTATTCAATTGTGCATGAAAACACAACATAAAGAGGGGTTAAGGGACGGTGTGCATGTACTTGCAGTAGTGCAATACACATTCCATGAGATGAAAAATGTACACAAGTTCCCTTGTGAATGTACCCAGATAGATAACATGGAAATCCACTAAAATAGCCTAATGGTCTAATGTTCTTCATACAAATCCACTAAAAAATACAATACATTTTAGATTGCTTTAACTTGGTTGACTTTTTTAAATCACTTAGTCTATTAAAACTTTCAAGATTATTCTGTCCAGAATATTTTTTTTTTTGTTTTTTAACTTTTGATTTGTTTGATTTATAATGTATTTTCAGGTTACATATAAACAACTCAATTCAAAGTCTCTTTGGTAAAATATCTTATTGGTTTTTAAAAGATATATACCTCCTTGAGAGAAACAGACAGATCTAGTGAGAATTTAAATTGATACGCTTACATTCACCAATATTAAAGAGAGATTGCTGCTGCCAACAATTATTGAATATCCTGCATCAATTTAAACTCTTTTACTGTGTGTTCAACTAACTCCTTGACTAAAATTTTCAAAAAATTATTAATTAATTACGTAACATTGCTCATGTAGCTGTTTAGTTAAACCCAGCTTTGATTGCTCTATAACAAGATAATAAAAAGCAAACAATTTTACCTAAATAAGAAATTTTATGATTGGTTGCGTGAACTGTTTCGAAACAGTTGACAAATTAAGCCAAGTACTCGTAAAATGCTAACCAGTAACTCTTACAATTTCAATTCTAGCTGAAGAAGAGATAGAATAAAGAAAAATAAAATAAAACATATTTGATTGATCCCAGTTGAAAGTGTGTGGAATGGTGGAGAGAGAGATTTGAGGATTAGGGAAGAAGGAAAATGAATGTAAATGGTTTGAAAAGTTTGTTCGTAAAAGCTTTGAAGTCAGGTACAGTGGTTTCTTCTGATATTTGAAGAGAAAGATGAGGAGTTTAAGAAAGTAGTATGAGTTTGATTTTCAGTGCGTGTTTGGTTACTTAGTAAAATTGATTAAAATTGATTTTATAACGTAAAATTAATATGAGTTTGATTTTCAGAATCAATTAAATAATAAAAATTTATGTTAAGAAACAACTCATTTTTATTTTTGTGTTAAAAAATTGATTTGATTTAACTGAAATCAATTCTTCAATGCTAAATCAAATAGTTGAGACTAACTTGAAGAATGAGTTATTTAAGTGAGAGAAGAATTTGTTGCACA
>Ga0099823_1000685_pt1 | contig 24251 bp, 21 predicted proteins | sample CowpearedBW_FD_76831 | JGI IMG/M metagenome (GOLD analysis project Ga0099823, IMG submission 76831) | Root nodule microbial communities of legume samples collected from California, USA - Cow pea red BW | ecosystem: Host-associated > Plants > Roots > Nodule | place: USA: California | collected...
CCGAGCCCGTCCATTCCCCCAGGCCCTGTCAGGCCGACCCATCCATCCCTTCCGAGGAGCCCGCCACATGACCACCATCACCGCCAACCAACGTCTGCTGAGAACCGCCTTGGCGAGTTCGAATCGCATGTCCGACGAGATGAAGAGCCTCGGACCGCTGGACCTCGAGCGATTGATCGCCATCCAGATCCAGCAGCAGAAGGAGGTCACCGTGATGAAGAGTTCAGTCCAGCAGCATCGGTTGGCTGAACGCAAGATCCTCAACGAACAGCGGTGACCTCGTGAGCGCTTGCGTCCTGCATGCCAGGCCCGTGTGCCGCAGCGCGTTGCTGGGTATCGCGTTGATGGGCCTTGCCGGCCCGGCGCTTCAGGAGGCGCGCGCCGTCGCACCGGCCTCGTGGCGCGACACGCTGTACAGCTACCGTGCCGACGAGGAGCTGTCGCTGTCCCAGGTGCTCGACCGGTTCTCGTCGACCTTGGGGCTGACCGTGAAGCTGGCCGATCCCGCGCTCGGGCGGCGCCAGGTTCGCCTGGGCGGCAAGGGGGCTTCCCCCGCCGTGTTCCTGGACCGTCTGGCCGAGGCTCAGGGCCTGGACTGGTTCGTCTATCAGGGCGTGCTGCACATCTCGGCGCGATCCTCGGCGACGAGCGAGCGCATCGCCCTCGGGCCGCAGAGCCCGTCTGATGCGAAGGACGCGCTGGTGGGCATCGGCCTCTTCGAAGGGCGCTTCGGCTGGGGCGAGTTCGACTCCGAGCCACCCACCGTGCTGGTATCCGGTCCGGCCGCGTACGTCGCGCTCGTGCGGCGCGTCCTGGCGGTCCCGGCGGACGCGCAGACGCGCCGCGAGCGGCCGCGGCTGATGGTCTTCCGGCTGAAGCATGCGTCCGCGGCGGACCGGGAGATGCGCACGCGCGATCGAACCGTCAACGTGCCGGGACTGGTGTCGACGCTCAATCAGGTGCTGCCGCGCGCGCAAGCGCTGCAAGCGTCCGCGCGAAACTGGCGCGCCGACGCGTCATTGCTTCCCCGTGCCGAGAATCCGTGGGCCGTGTTCCCGAACGATGGCGACGAGGGATCTCTTTCACTGGACCCGGCGATCGCCGCGTTGCCTGCTTCGCATCTGCCGCTGCCGCCGGGCGTCGAGGGCGCCGCGTCCGGGCGCACCGGTGTGTCCGGCGGTGTGTCGAATGCGCCGGCCGGATCCCGGCGCGGCGCGCGAGATCCCGACGCGGACAGGACCGACATCACGCCGGCCATCGCGGCGTATCGGCCGCTCAATGCCGTGCTGGTCTGGGACCTGCCGTCGCGGCGCGAGGACTACCGCGCACTGATCGACGAACTGGACGTGCCAAGCCGGCTGGTCGAGATCAACGTGACCATCCTCGACGTCAGCGCCAATGCCCTGCGCGACTGGTCGGTCGACGCCAGGCTGGGTTCGGACAAGGGGGGGCTGTCCATCGACGTTGGCGGCACCGGCGCCTCGTCCGGAAACACCGGCGTCAGCGGTTCAACCATGGCGCTGTGGGCCTCCGACCGTTTGGCGCTGCGTCTGCGCGCCCTGGAGTCGCGCGGACAAGCACAGATCCTGTCCCGCCCCTCAGTCCTGACGATGAACAACGTCGGTGCCCTGCTGGACATGAATCAGTCGGCCTACGTCAAGCTCATCGGCGAACGGGCGACGGACCTGCGCACCATCACCGCGGGCACTCTGCTCAAGGTGACGCCGAGCATCGTCGGTGATGCTGCCGCGGACCCGGCGTCCCAGAGCATTCGCGTCACCCTGGACATCGAAGACGGTCAACTGGGTGCCACGCCCACCGACCAGGGGCCTCCCGGCGTGGACAACAGCGCGGTCAGCACTGAAGCGCTGGTGAAGCCGGGCGAGTCGCTGGTGGTCGGCGGCTACCGCCGGCAGCAGCGCCAGATCAAGAACAGCCGCGTGCCCGGCCTGAGCAGCGTTCCGCTGATCGGTGCGCTGTTCCGCAGCGACAGCGCCGCCAATGACGAACGGGAGCGGCTGTTCATCCTGACCGCGCGCGCGCTGCCCTGAACCCCGAGATCCACCTCAACTCACGCATCGCCATGACTTCCATTGCCTCTCGCCAAACCCTCGTCTTCCCTGCCGGCGCGGATGCCATCCCGCGCGAGCGTTCCCCGGAGGCTGGCCGGACACGGCTGCCCGGATCGGGAGACCCGCGATCCACGGCGCCGGGCGCTGCGCGTTTCAGCGCGACCTCGATCGACGCCAACAACCTTGCCGGGTTGGGGGTGAATATCGAGGAGCACGCGTTCTTCAGAAGCGAGGGCAAGGAACTGGAAACCCACGAGGAGGCCCGCGAGGCGCCGGGGAGCCAGGAACAGCGGGTCAGGGAATTGATGAGCGTCGAAGCGATCCGGAACGTGTACCGGATGCTGGCAGGCGACTCGAACTTCTTCATGCTCAGGAAGCAGGCAGAGCGCTTCGCGCAGGCCTGGAAGTCGGGAAACACCGCGAAGGCCATGGAGATCCTGGACGAGACGCGGGACGGCGATGAGCGCCGGCTGCTGATGAACGAGACCATGGCCAGACTGAAGCCCGGTGACGCGGCGGACCGGCTCGGCGAGGTGCTGGACCGCCTTCCGCGTGACGGCGAGGGGCTCTTCAAGCGCCTGGTGGCACTTGCCAACGACGCGGCCTCCGTCGCCAGCGCGGCGGCCCCGGGCTCGCCGGCGATGCCGCTGATGCAGTCGCAGCCCAATCCGAAGGTGATCCTGGAAGTCGCCGGCACGATGGGCCCGGACGGACTGGATGCGCTTCAGAAGATGCTGCTGCCCGGCGGCCGTGTGAATCCGAACGCCTCACGCGGCGCGGAAGTCTATCTGGGGGTCACGCTGCTTCGGACGATCCAGCAGCTTCGGCAGACCAATGTCGTCAGCATCGGGACGATGAACGCGGCGGCATCGGCATGAAGGACGGCGGTCAAACCGGGACGCCCTCCCCAGAGGCGGTGCGCGAGGTCACGCGATGGCTGCTGGACATGACGTTCTCGCCGACGCCGGCCAGCGTGCTGGCAAGGATGAGCAAGACGCTCAACGTCAAGGGCGAAGCGCTCGCGAGCGCGCGCCGGTACCTGCTGCGCGCCGCCATGCACGAGCTCCCTCAGGGCGTCTGGCTCAAGCCTGAAACCAAGGAGGCGGTGTGCAAGGAGCTGCGCGACGCCAACACCGCCGACCTCAAGCAGAAGAATCTGCTCTCTCCAACCGGCGTGTGGCTCAAGCGCCGGTGAGGTTGGCCACCGGGCCTGGTCCGGTCTGCAGATTCATGTGACGAACCCAAGCCGGGGAGGGCTGACTGACCGGCACCATGTCCCAGTCCTCCCCTTCCTCCGAGGCGTCCCCTGGCGCCGCCTCTGCCGCCTCGACCGGGGCCGCCTCCTCCGCGAGGGCGCTGGCCCGTCAGATCGCACCGCGCGGCGAGCGCGCCGAGATCGTCGTCACGACGCTGGTGGTCGCCGTCATCTTCGCGATGCTGCTGCCGGTCCCCACCTGGCTGCTGGACCTGCTGATCGCCACCAACCTGTGCGTTTCCGCCTTCCTGATCGTGCTGGTGATGCAGGTGAAGCAGACCACGGGGCTCTCCGCGTTTCCCTCGCTGTTCCTCGTCACCACGCTGTTCCGCGTGGCGCTCAGCGTGGCGAGCACGCGCCAGATCCTGCTCAACGGCGAAGCCGGCCACATCATCGAAGCCTTTGGCGAGATCGTGGTCGGCGGCAATCTGGTCGTGGGTCTGGTGGTGTTCCTGGTGTTGACCGTGGTGCAGTTCATCGTGATCACGAAGGGCTCCGAGCGCGTCGCCGAGGTCGGAGCGCGCTTCTCGCTCGACGCGATGCCGGGCCGGCAGATGGCCATCGACATGGAGCGCAAGTCTGGCGGCATCACGCAGGACGAGGCCAAGGCGCAGCGCGACATGCTGACCGAGGAGAGCCAGTTTTTCGGGGCCATGGACGGGACGATGAAGTTCGCCAAGGGGGACTCGATCGTCGGCATCGTCATCGTGCTGGTGAACCTGATCGGCGGCCTGTCCGTGGGGGTGCTGCAGCGCGGCCTGCCGGCCTCCGAGGCGCTGCACGTCTACGCGATCCTGACCATCGGCGACGGGCTGGTGGCGCAGATTCCGGCACTGCTGATGTCGATGACCGCGGGCCTGCTGGTGACGCGCGTCTCCAAGCCCAGCGGCGGCGGCCGGGCGATCGGCAAGGAGCTGACGGCCCAGTTGCTGCATCAGCCCAAGGCCTGGGTGACGGCGAGCGCGGCGATGCTGGCCTTCGGGCTGCTGCCGGGGATGCCGCTGGCGGTGTTCGCCTGCCTGGCGGGAGGCTCCGCGGCGGTGGGCCTCACGGCCATGCACCGCAAGCTCAAGGCCGAGCGCGAGGAGGAACGTCACCGGGATGCCGCCGTCGAGGCCTTGCGGGACTTCGACCTCGTGCGCCCGCTCGTGCTGCGGGTCAGCCGCCGCATCGACCCCGAGCGTGCCCGGCGCGCGCTCAATCTCTGCCGGCAGGTCCGCAACCGTCTGGTGCGGCGCCTGGCGCTCGTGACACCGGCCATCGACGTCGACTTCGACATCGACCTGGACGACGCGGACCTGGAGTTCTGCCATGGCGAGGTGCGCGTGTTCTCGATGTGGCTCCGCGAGGACCTGCTCACCTGCACCTGGACCAGCGGCGATCCGGCGGACCTGGGCCTGCCGGCCGAGCAGGTGGAGTTCCGCGCCGGCATCGCCTGTGCGCCGCGGATCTGGCTGCCCGAGGCGCAGGCGAAGGCGCTGACCCCTGCGCCGATGGACCTGGCGGACTGCTGGCAGCGCCTTGACGAGCTCTGCGAAGAGACCTTGCTGCGGATCGGACCGATGTATTTCGGCATGGAGGAGACGCAGAAGATCGCCGCGTGGTGCGGCCGCAAGACGCCGGAAGTGGCCAAGGAACTGGAGCGCGCGGTGCCGCTCAGCCGCATGGCGGAGGTGCTGCGGCGCCTGCTGACGGAGAACGTCAGCATCCGCAATCTGACGATGATCGTCAACGCCCTGATCGAATGGGGCCCCCGCGAACGCGATCCGTCGGTGCTCACCGAATGCATCCGCGCCGCGCTGCAGCGCGAGATCTGCGACTCGCATGCCACCCGCAAGGAGCTGCATGCGCTCATGTTCGACAGCGAGCTCGAGTCGCAGATCCGTTCCTCCGTCCGCCAGACCGCCTACGGCGACTTCCTGGCGCTCGACGCCGACCTGACCGATGCGATCCTCGACGAAACGGCGGCCGCCTACTTGCAGGCGCGCCAGAGCGTGCGTCCGGTCGTGGTCTGCGCGCAGGACGTGAGGCCGCATGTCCGCAAACTGCTGGCGGATCGCCTGCCCCCATTGGGGGTGATCGGCATGTCGGAGCTGCCACCGGATTTCCGCGTGAACGTCCGTTCGGTCATCAGCGTGCCGTTGGACGGCCGCCCGCTGCCGGAGATGTACTGACATGGAGGTCTCGGCTTCACAACAGGAGCCGCTGGAACTGCGCGTTCTCACCGGACTGCAGTCCGGCGCGGCGTTGCCGCTCGAGGACAGCCTGGCGGTCGGGCCGGAGGAAGAGTCCGACCTTCTGCTGCTGGACGACGGCCATGCGCCGCAGCGTCTGCGGGTGCGCCTGCTGCCCGATGGCGGCCTGTTGCTCGAGGCGCTGGACGATGGCGTGCTGCTGGCCTCGGGGGCGGTGCTGCAGCGCGGTGAGTCGGCGCCGCTGGCGCCCGGGGACGCGTTCCGGGCCGGCGAAGTCTGGCTGGCGGTGCAAGGCGCCGGCGAGCCGTGGGGGGCCTGGACGGCGCCCGATGTCGCGGCGACTGCCGGACCGCCCGATGTCGCGGCGCTGGCCGCCGATGCGCCGCAAGAGGCGGCGATCGAGCCGCTGCCAGCGTTCGTGGCTGACTTCCGTCCACCCGGGGCGGCCGCCCGCGCGCGGACCTCCGTGACTCGCCCCATGCGAACCTTCGGCAGCGTCATCGTGGCGGCCGGACTGCTCTCGACCATGCTGGGCGTGGCCGCCTTGGTCCGCCAGGCGGCGCAAGACGAGGCCGACGCGCCGCTGCCCGAGACGCCGAAAGCGGATGCCGCGCCGGCCAGCGGCGGGCCTGCGGCCTCGGCGGTGCAGCCTTCGGTGACCGGCGAGCAGGCCCCTGCGCCCGCGCAGCCGCCTTCGGTGGCCGAGGCGCAGGTGCCTGCGCCAGCGCACCGAAGAGACGGACGCGGCCGCCTGCAGGTGACCATTCCCGGCGAAGGGACCGTGAATCTGCCGTTCGACATCGAAGAGGTCCTGCTCGGATCGGAGAGCCATGTGACCTTGACCGATGGCCGCCGCCTGGCGCCGGGCGATCGGGTCGGCGAGTGGCGCCTGACCGAGATCCGGCCCGGCGCGCTGGTGTTCGACGGTCCGCGGAAGGTACAGATCGGATGGTGACGATGCGAGAAGCCGCGGCGCGCGAGGCTGCCCGGGTGGCCGCCGCGATGGCCGGCGTCCCCCTGGTCCGGCAGCTCGGTCAGGTCCATCGCGTGCTGGGCATGTTGATCGAGGGCACCGTGCCGGGCGCGAGCATCGGCGAGCTCTGCGAGGTCTACCACCCCGCGGAGCCCGCCAAGGTCTGGCGCTGCGAGGTGGTGGGCTTCACCGGGCCGAACGTGCTGCTGTCTTCGTTGATGGCGCTGGAGGGGATCTCGGGCGGTTGCGTGATCCGGCCGTTGCGCAGCACGCATCACGTCGCCGTCGGCCGGCCGTTGCTGGGCCGGATCCTCGACGGATTCGGCGACCCCCTGGACGGCGGGGAGCCGCTGCGCGCCGGTGTGGACGGCCTGGCGCTGCGTCGGGTCATCGCCGATGCGCCGCCACCGGTCGAACGCTGGCGCATCAAGGACCGCTTCCCGACGGGCGTGCGCAGCCTTGACGCGCTGTTGACCCTCGGGCAGGGGCAGCGGGTCGGGCTGTTCGCGGGACCGGGCTGCGGCAAGACGACCTTGATGGCGGCCGTCGGGCGCGGCAGTCCGGCCGACGCGATCGTCGTGGCGCTCATTGGAGAGCGGGGCCGCGAGGTCCGCGAGTTCACGGAACACGAGTTCGATCCCGATCTGCTGGCCCGCACGGTGATCGTCTGCGCCACCTCGGATCGAACCTCCATCGAACGCGTGCGCGCGGCGTTCACCGCCACGGCGATTGCCGAAGGCCTGCGCGATCAAGGCTTGAACGTGCTGTTGATGGTGGATTCGCTGACCCGGCTGGCGCGCGCGCAGCGGGAGATCGGCCTGGCGGCGGGCGAAGCGCCGGCGCGCGCGGGCTTCCCGCCCTCGGTCTACGCGCTGCTGCCGCGCCTGATCGAGCGGGCCGGCAACGCGGCGGGCGGCTCGATCACGGCGCTCTACACGGTCCTGCTGGAAGGCGAGCTGCGCTCCGATCCGATCAGCGAGGAGGCGGTCTCGTTGCTGGACGGCCACATCGTGCTGTCGCGCAAGCTGGCCGAGCAGGGCCAGTACCCCGCGGTCGACGTGCTGGCCAGCTTGAGCCGCGTGATGTCCAACATCGTGCCGCGCGAGCAGGCGCGCGCCGCCAACCGGATCCGCCAGGTGCTGTCCGGCTACCGCGACATGGAGTTGATGGTCCGTCTGGGCGAGTACCGGCCGGGGCTGGACCCCGACACCGACCGCATCGTGTCGGACTATCCCAAGGTCATCGACTTCCTGCGGCAGGACACGCGCCTGCCCGCGGCCTGGGAGGACAGCCTGGCCCGTCTGAACGCGCTCACCGCGGGCGCCGTCTGAGTCACGCATGGGCGGTCCCGGCAATCCAGGCACGGTGGCCGGCGATCGCGCCGGACCGCGCCGCGGCCCGCACGAGGCCGTCGAGCCGGCGCCGCCCGATCCGCTGCTGCCAGGCGTGCGCCGTCTGGGTCTCCTGGCGACCCGGAGGGCGGCCCTCGCGGAGGCGGAGTTCTTGCGCGCCAAGCGCGCCAGCGACGAGGCCGCCGAGGCGCTTGCCCAGGCGCAGCAGGCACTGGCGGACTGCATCGAGGACGTGGCGGCGCGGCGGTCCGCGTTACGCCAGGCCTGTCAGGCGGCGCGCGGCGGCGAACCGGTCCTGCGGCGCTGGCGGCAGGAAGACCAGCGGGAACTCGACCGGATCCCCGCCGCCCGCCGCGCGGTCGCGGATTGCCAGCGCGAGCACGATGCCGCGGAACTCGCGCTGGCGGACGCCGCCGCCCGGCATCGCGCGCTCGCGCGGCGCCGCGAAAAGTTCTCGCTCCTGGAGGAGCAGTTGCGGGACGGTGGCTGAGGGAGCGGGGCCGGCGCCGCGGCGTCAGCCCAGTTCGAGCATCTCCCGCCCGAGCTCCTCGTCCACGCAGGCGAGGTCCACGTGCCGTTCGTCCTCGTCCGGTTTCACCGTCGGGCGGAGCAGCTCAGGCGCCTGCTTCTCGTACTCCTCGATGACACGCAGCAGCAGCGCCACGGCCCGGAAGGTGTGGTCGGGCACCGGCTGGCCGATCTCGCCGGAGGCCAGCAGATGCCGCGCCAGGCCGACGTAGCGAACGATAGGCACGCCGTCCTCGCGCGCCTGGCGGCGCAGCGCGAGCGCTTCCTCGTCGCTGCGCTTGTCCAGGATCAGCGGTGAGTCGGTGAACTCCGGGTCGTAGAACACCGAGACCGCCACATGTTCGGGATTGACGACCACCGCGCTGGGGCGCTGGCCCGCTGGTGCGTCCGACATGACGATCTCCCGGCCGATCTGCTTGCGCGCGCCCTTGAGCATCGGATCGCCTTCGTTCTGCTTGAAGTCGCGGCGCACCTCGCTGATGTCCATGCGGAGCTGGCGGAACACCAGATAGCGCTGCAGCAGGATGTCGGTGACGATGAGGAACACCAGCACGATGATGCATTGATGCTCCAGGTCCCTGAGCATCGCCAGCGACAGCGTCCAGCCCTGGGCCGCGTCAACGCGGAAGGCCTGCGCGACGTGGGGCAGACCGTCGCGGATCTCGATCCAGGCCACCGTCAGCAGCAGCAGGCTGCGCACCGGACCGAGGACCGCCATCACGAGTTTCTGCCCCGACACCAGGCCCTTCAGGTTGTTGCCCGGATTGAGCTTCTCGAACCCCTTGCCGAGCGCCTTGCCCGCGACGTTGAAGCGCGTCTGCGCCAGGGTGCCGATCGCCGCGATCACGGCCGGCAGCACCGCCAGCACCAGCAGCGCGATCAGGACGGGCACCAGCGAGGACCAGCTCATGGAGAGCCCCGGATCCTTCGGCCGCGCCACCTGGTTCAGGGCGGCTTCCAGCATCGCGTTGAACATGCCGCGCCAGAGTGGCTCGGTCGCGAAGGCGAGCTCCGCCATCACCAGCAGGCGCAGGATCTTCAGCGAATCCTGGCTGACGCCCAGTTGGCCGTCCTCCCGGGCCTGGCGCACGCGGGACTCGGTCGGAGGGAGATTCTTCTCGGACATCGATCGCGCGGGGTCCGTTCAACGCGGCGCCGGCAGCGCCAGGCCAAGCACGTCCAGCAGCCCTTCCTGCCACCAGCGCAGCGCGTCGTCGACGATCTTGTCGAACAGCGGCACCGCGATCAGGGCGACGATGGCCAGCGCCGACACGGTCTTCACTGCCATGGCCGAGGCGTACACGTCGAATCCCTGGACCGCGGTACTGGCGATGGCCAGCGCGAGCTCGATCAACAGCAGCAGCAGCAAGGCCGGGCCGGCGAGCAGCAGCGCTTGCGTGAGCGTGCCCGCCAAGGCCTGCAACAGCCCGCGCTGGCGGGCCGGGTCGAACGCAGGAGCGAGGTCCAGCATCGGCCACTGGGCATGGCTCGCGGCCAGCGCCGTGAACATCAGGTGAAGCAACCCGAGGTCCACCAGCAGCGCCACGAGCGCCCGCTCTGCCAGCTCGCCCAGCAGCGTCGCGTCGGCCTGGAGCGCGGGATTGACCTGCTGGGCGGCGTTGGCGCCGCGTTGGTTGTCGATCAAGGTGCCCATGCCGCGCACGGCCCAGAAGGGAATGGCGGCCAGCATGCCGATCAGGGTGCCGATCAGCACCTCCTTGAACGCCAGCAGCAGGAGCATTTCGGCTGCCGGCGGGCGCGCGACAAAGGCGGGCCAGACCTGGAACGCGGCTGGGAGCGACAAGGCCAGGCAGAACGCGCCCCGCACCGTCGCGGAGGACTGCTGCCGGGCCAGGAAGGGGACGAACACGACCATGCCGCCCGCCCGCGCCATCGACAGCGCCAGCACCTGGGCGACCAGGAGGAGCGACAGCGGAGAGTCGGGCGCCATGGGCGGCGCTTCAGGCGGCGATTGGTGAGGCCATGGCCGGCGCGCGGCGCGCCCCGCGCAGCCGCTCAAGGCTGGCGTGGCGGCGCTCGAGCCGGTCCATGTGCGCGAGCCAGCGCGCGTCGTCGAGGCGGCAGCCCCAGATCTCGAGGTCGAAGCGCAGGCCGCCGTAGTCGACCACCGCCGGCATGAGCCCCCAGCGTTCCAGGCGGCAGGCCCTGACCAGCGACAGGCTGCGCCGGTTGCTGCCCAGGATCCAGCAGGTGACGGTGTCGAAGCCGTAGCGGCGGCATTCCTTGAAGACGCCGCGGATCATGCGCATGGCCACGCCGCTCCCCTGCCAGTCCTGCGCCACGTAGAGCCACAGGTCGCCGGTGCTGCGGCACGCGGCCGGTGCCCAGACCAGCGGGCGCATGTGCGCCCAGGCGACGGGGCGCGAGCACGCCGCGCCGGAACCGGTGTCCATCGGCGTTGCCATCACCCAGACGGGCCAGCCCTTGCGGCGTCCGCGGTCGATGATCGCTTCCATCTCCTCGTCGGTGCCGTTGGTCAAGGTCGGCGAATGGCCGCCGCCAGCCACCGACTCGTTGTAGATGCGGATCAGATGCGGCGCATCGGCTGTGGCGGCCAGGCGCCAGATCAGCTGGGAGGGATCGGCCGCCGCCTGCGGCGCGGTCTCCGTGGATATCGAGGTGTTCATGCGCAAGGACCGGAAGGGAGGGAAGGAGGCGGGGCGGAACCGCCGGTGCGCCAGATCCGCCAAGCCTGCCGGCGCAGCGCGGCGGCAGGCTCCTGCAGGCGGGGCACGGCGGGCGCCGCCATCGCCAGGTCGGGGGCGAATCGCAGCCGCAGTCGCGGCCAGGCGCCGGGCATCGCGTCCTCGACCAGGCCGGCCATCAATGGCAAGGCCCAGCGGCGCAGATCGGCATCGGCGGCGCTGGCCGGCGGCGTGCCGGCGGCCAGCAGCGGACGAGCCTTGGCCTGGCGAAGCGCGTCGCACCACATCGGCGCGTCGCCCCGCTTGGGAGAGAACAGCTGGGCCAGCTCGCGATGCGCCCTGTCCAGACAGTGACTGGCGTACCCGACGCGTCCCAGCGCCAGCGCGGCCCGGTCCAGCCCGGTGCCTTCCAGCGGCACCGGCGCAGGCAGGTCTTCGAGCCGTTCGACGGGCAAGGGAAGGTCGGCATCGATGCCGAAGCGCTCGCAGAACCATCGATAGGCGAGCCTCAGCGCCGGCCCTGGCGATCGGAAGCGCGCGAGCCAGGGCGCCGCATCGGCGCTCTCGGTGTCGTCCATCGCCGCGTCCAACCAGGCTGGGTGCATGGAGCGCCATGGCTCATACCAGAGTTCCAGCCAGCCAGCCGCCGTGTGGGATGGCAGCGCGGCAGCACCTTGACCGGTGTCTGCGAGGCGCGCGTTCATGGCGTCACGGGGACGGAATGCGCGTCGGCCTCCGCCAGCCCGAGCGGGTCGGTGTCGGCGTCCCTTGCCGATTGCGTGCTGCGTCGCCGTTGCCACAGCCACCAACCGAGCGGAGCGCAGAGACCAAGGACGACCGCCAGCGCGCCGGCGAGCCAGCCCGGCACGGCGTTCGCGGCGCCCCCGGACCGCGCGGCCGGCGCGGCCGGGACGGCGGCGGCGGCCTCCGACGGGACGAAGATGATGGCCACTTTTTCCGGCGCCTCGGCCAAGCCCGGGATGCTCGTCACCACCAGCTTGCGGATGCGTGCCTCATAGGAGGCCGGGTTCCAGCCCGCCATGTGCTTGATCAGGACCGAGCACGAAGAGGGCAATACCGGCTCACCTGGAACGATGCGTTCCGGCAGCACGGGATGAACACGCGCCAGCACGACGCCATCGATCTGCGACAGCGTGCTTTCGAGTTCTTGCGACAGCGCGCCGAGGAAGCGGGCCCGTTCCTCGATGGGGGTCGAGATCATGCCGTCCTTCTTGAAGACATCGCCCATCCGGGTGAACGGGCTCCGCGGCAGACCCGCCGACTGCAGGATGGACACCGCCGCGGCGAACCGGTCCTGCGGGACCTTCACGGCGAACAGCTGCTTGCCGCTGCTGACCTTGGACGCTTCGAGCCCGTGGCGATCGAGCTCGGCCGTCACCTCGTTGGCGTCCTTCTCGCTCAGACCCGTGTAAAGGTCGATGGAGCCGGAACAGGCTGAGAGCAACGCCACCAGAAGCAGCGGCGCGATGAGGAGACGGCCACCGCGAGTCATGTCTGGTTGACGATGGTCTGAATGCCGGTCGTCACTTTGACCGATGACTTCGCGAGCATGGTGACTTGATAGTCGTATTCCTGCCTCGTCTCGGCCTGCAGGGGCGCGACGTCCAGACCCTCGCGCCCTCGCATCCGCGCATTGAGACGATCCACCTTCTTCTGAGACGCCTCGAGCGGGTCCGTCAGCCGCTTCATGAAGTTGGTGTCGTCGCCCTGTGCCAGCGCGGGCGACAAGGGCCTTTCGATGCGGGCCACCTCATCAACTCTCTGTTGGAACCCGAAGCGGGTGCCGGCCGGGGAGCGCTTTGTGAGATGGACGGCGTCGACGAGCCGGCCATCGAAAATCGAAGAAGTCATGGGGAGCTCCCTCTCAACCGTGTTGCATCGCGTGATCGAGGTCGATCAGGACGACGCGCTTGGCCGTCTCGAGCAGGTCCCGCATGAACGGCGTCTCCGCGGGCAGGCCGCTGAAGCTCGATTCGATGGTCTGGTACAGCTCGTCGCCGGCGGCCAGGCCCATCTTGATGGCCTCCTTGTAAAGCGTCATCGCGCGCGCCGTGGTCGTGGCTTCTTCGTCGGCCAGGTCGCCCGCGGAGAGTTCCAGCATGGCGGGGTCGGCTTCGAGCTCGCCCATGCCTTCATCCTTGGCCAGCGCCAGCACGCTCTGCATGTCCAGCTCGGACGGTGTCCGCTCCTGCGCGGAGCGGATGGCCTGCACGATGCGGCCAGTGGCCTGGTCGAGGATGCGCTCCTCCCGTTCATCGGGGGCGTTGGCGAGATCAAGGAAACCGATCCAGCTGTCGGCGTGGGTCGGGGGCGAAAAGATGTCCGGGTGGGCGTCCATGAAGGCGGCAATGCACACGCGCTTCTGTTGGACATGATCCGGAGCGGGGGCGAGTTCAATCATGACGGAGGGGAATTGGGGAGCGGTGTCGCGCACCGCGGAAGCGGGCGGCGCCGCGAGGCGCCACCCGGGGAAGCGTCAACAGTTCAGGCAGGCAATCACATCATTCGGAGGAACGGATTGCCGCACATGCCGAACGGCATGGAACGCATGATGTTGGCGGCACAGTTGCCGAGGAAGGCGCCAGCGAAGCTCGGCATCATTTGATTGAAGAAGCCGCCGCACATTGCGCCCATCGAAGACGCTTGATCAAGTCGGCCATGCAAATAGGCGTTCTCGCACTTGAGCTGGGTGTTTGCTGCCACGGGATGTTCCTTTCAATTTGTTGGGTTGACGTGTATTGAGGGGCGAGGGCGGTCAGGTCACAGACGGACCATGTTGGCAATTTCCGACTTGGCGTTGGCCTGGGAGACCTCGGCCTTCTGCTGGGTGGTGATGACTTGATTCATCAGCTGTTCACGCGTCGTGGCGTCGTTGGCCTGTTGGGCTTGCGTCGCCGCCGAATTGGTTGCCGCGTTCGACATCATCGAGAAGGGGTTCATGGCTGTTCCTTGTGAGGCGCGGGGATTCCGCTGAAACGATCAGTCGTCGCGCCCGCCCGCGGAGTTCTCGGGGCCGGGAGGACCCTCGGCGGCAAACCTTGACGTTCCGGAGATAATCCGCGCGCTTTTTTGTGCGCATATCCCTCGCGCCTTTGCACCCCGCACTCCCAAGGCCGCTGCCATGCTCCTGACCCTGGTCATCCTCTACCTGCTCGTCACCATCGCGATCGGCCTGTGGGCCGCCAAGCGCGTGAAGAACACGGCGGACTTCGCCATCGCCGGCCGGCATCTGCCGCTGGTGATGATCGTCACCACGACCTTCGCGACCTGGTTCGGGTCCGAGACAGTGCTGGGCATCCCGGCCAAGTTCGTCCAGACGGGACTGAACGGCGTGGTGGAGGACCCGTTCGGCGCCGGCTCCTGCCTGATCCTGGTGGGCCTGTTCTTCGCCGCCAAGCTCTACAAGATGACGCTGCTGACGATCAGCGACTACTACCGCGAGCGCTACGGCCGCGTTGTCGAGGTGGTGTGCAGCTTCATCATCATCCTGTCCTACCTCGGCTGGGTGGCGGCGCAGGTCACGGCGCTGGGTCTGGTGTTCAAGCTGCTGTCGGGCGGCGCGATCAGCATTCCGGTGGGCATGATGATCGGCACCGCGTCGATCCTGGCGTACACGCTGTTCGGCGGCATGTGGTCGGTGGCGGTCACCGACTTCATTCAGATGATCATCCTGGTGGTGGGGCTGTCGCTGATCGCCTGGTTCGCGGCCGACATGGCCGGCGGCGCCGGCAAGGTCATCGCGCTGGCCTCCAGCCAGGACATGTTCCGCTTCCTGCCCGAGCCCAAGTTCCACGACGTGGTCTTCTTCCTCGGCGCGGCTATCACGATGATGCTGGGCTCGATCCCGCAGCAGGACGTGTTCCAGCGCGTGATGTCGGCCAAGGACGTGAAGGCCGCCACCCGTGGTCCGGTCATCGGCGGCCTGTGCTACATCCTGTTCGCCTTCGTGCCGATGTTCATCGTCGTCAGCGCGCTGATCATCATGCCCACCGAGGCCAGACAACTGATCGCCGAGGACCCCCAGCAGGTCATCCCCACACTGGTGATCGACAAGATGCCCTTCGTGATGCAGGTGATCTTCTTCGGCGCGCTGCTGTCGGCGCTGAAGTCGACCGCCTCGGCCACGCTGCTGGCGCCGTCGGTGACCTTCGTCGAGAACATCTGGCGCCAGTTCTTCCCGCGCGTCTCCGACAAGCAGGAGCTGCGCACGATGCGCATCGCGGTGCTGCTGTTCTCGGTCTGCGTCTGCGGTTACGCGATCGCGCTGCAGGGCACCTCGATCTACGAGATGGTCTCCAGCGCCTACCAGGTCACCCTGGTCGGCGCCTTCGTGCCGCTCGTGTTCGGCCTGTACTGGAAGCGCGCCACCACGCAGGGCGCGATCTTCGCCATCGCGCTGGGCACGATCACCTGGATCCTGTTCCTGGCGACGCCCGCGGGCGAGCAGTTCCCCGCTCAGCTGGCCGGCCTGCTGGCCGGCATCGTGGGGATGCTGATCGGCTCGCTGGGGCCCCAGGCGATCCGCGACACGCACGGCCCCCACCACCGGCTGGCCGGCGGCGCGGCGGCAGCGGGCCACTCTATATAATTTCGGGTTTTTGACCCGGTAGTCCCTCAAATGCCGATCTACGCCTATCGCTGCGGCGCCTGCGGCCACGCCAAAGACGTGCTGCAGAAGCTGTCCGACGCCCCGCTGACCGTCTGCCCTGCCTGCGGCGCGGAGAGTTTTTCAAAGCAGGTCACCGCCGCCGGTTTCCAGCTCAAGGGCTCGGGCTGGTACGTGACGGACTTCCGCGGCGGCTCGGGCGGCACCGCGGCCGCGGCGCCAGCGCCGGCGCCGGGGGGCGAGAGCGCTTCTTCCTCCAGCGGTTCAGCCGCTTCCTCTTCGGAATCCCCCTCCAGCGCGTCGCCCTCGTCGGGCACGTCCTGTGGCGGCTCCTGCGCCTGCCACTGACGCCGAGGCCCGGACCCAGGCATGAGAAAGTACATCATCACCGGCCTGCTGGTCTGGCTTCCCCTCGCCATCACCGTCTGGGTGCTCCTATGGGTGCTCGGCATGATCGACGGCGTCTTCGTCTGGCTGCTGTCGGCCGTCAGCGCGCTGCTGCCGGTGTCGGCCCAGACCTCGCTCAAGCAGCTGCACGACATCCCCGGCCTGGGGGTGGTCGTCATGGTCGCGCTGCTGATGCTGACCGGCATGTTCGTGGCGAACATGTTCGGCCAGTGGTGGCTGCGCCAATGGGACCGGCTGCTCTACAAGATCCCCATCGTCAAGAGCATCTACAGCTCGGTCAAGCAGGTCTCGGACACGCTGTTCTCGTCCAGCGGCAATGCCTTCCGCGAGGCGGTGCTGGTGCCCTATCCGCATCAGGGCTCCTGGACGATCGCCTTCGTCACCGGCAAGCCGGGCGGCGAAGTGGCGCACCAGCTCGGCTCCCTCAGCGGCGCCGAGGCCGACGAGCATGTCTCGCTCTACGTCCCCACGACGCCGAACCCCACGTCCGGTTTCTTCCTGATGATGCCCCGGGCGCAGTTGCGGCCTTTGGCGATGAGCGTGGACGAGGCGCTCAAATACATCATCTCGATGGGGGTGGTCGCTCCTCAAGGGGAGCCCGCCATCGTCCTTCCGGGCGAGGCCGTCCGAAATTGACCGGGCTGGGCGCCCCGGCAAGCGCTCAGTCCTGAGGGTCCGCGCGACCCCGCCAGCGCCTTTCACCGAGCTGGCCGCCTTCCTCGAGCCCGACGCGGCGCGTCGCCGCCAGCTCAGCCACGAACACTGAAGAATTTCCGGAGAACTCCATGCGTACCTGCTATGCCGGCCAAGTCAGCGAGAAGCTGCTGGACCAGACCGTGACCCTGATGGGCTGGGCCCATCGCCGCCGCGACCATGGCGGCGTGATCTTCATCGACCTGCGCGACCGTGAAGGTCTGGTCCAGATCGTCTGCGACCCGGACCGCCCCGAGATGTTCAAGGTGGCCGAAGAGGTCCGCAACGAGTTCTGCGTGAAGATCGTCGGCAAGGTGCGCGCCCGCCCGGCCGGCACCGAGAACGCCAACCTGGTCAGCGGCAAGGTCGAGGTGCTGTGCCACGAGCTGGAAGTGCTGAACCCGTCGGTGACGCCGGCCTTCCCGCTGGACGACGAGAACATCTCCGAGACGACGCGCCTGACGCATCGCGTGCTGGACCTGCGCCGCCCGTACATGCAGAACAACCTGATGCTGCGCTACCGCGTGGCGATGGAGGCGCGCAAGTTCCTGGACGAGCACGGCTTCGTCGACATCGAGACCCCGATGCTGACCAAGAGCACGCCCGAAGGCGCGCGCGACTACCTGGTCCCGTCGCGCGTGCATGACGGCATGTTCTTCGCGTTGCCGCAGTCGCCGCAGCTGTTCAAGCAGCTGCTGATGGTGGCGGGCTTCGACCGCTACTACCAGATCACCAAGTGCTTCCGCGACGAGGACCTGCGCGCCGATCGCCAGCCCGAGTTCACGCAGATCGATATCGAGACCTCGTTCCTGAACGAGGAGGAGATCCGCGCGATGTTCGAGGGCATGATCCGCCACGTCTTCCGCAAGGCGCTGAACGTCGAGCTGGGCGACTACCCGGTCATGAAGTACGCCGAGGCGATGCACCGCTTCGGTTCGGACAAGCCCGACCTGCGCGTCAAGCTCGAGTTCACCGAGCTGACCGACGTGATGGGCGACGTGGACTTCAAGGTCTTCTCCGGTCCGGCCACGACGCCGGGCGGCCGCGTGGTCGCGCTGCGCGTGCCGGGCGGCGCCCAACTGAGCCGCGGCGAGATCGACTCGTACACCGAGTTCGTGAAGATCTACGGCGCCAAGGGCCTGGCCTGGATCAAGGTCAATGAAGTGGCCAAGGGCCGCGAGGGCCTGCAGTCGCCCATCGTCAAGAACCTGCACGACAAGGCGGTGGCGGACATCCTCGCGCGCACTGGCGCGCAGGATGGCGACCTGATCTTCTTCGGCGCGGACAAGGCCAAGATCGTCAACGACGCGATCGGCGCACTGCGCCTGAAGGTCGGTCACAGCGAGTTCGGCAAGGCGGGCGGCCTGTTCGAGGACAAGTGGGCGCCGCTGTGGGTGGTCGACTTCCCGATGTTCGAGGAGGACGAGGAGAACAAGCGCTGGGCGGCCGTGCACCACCCGTTCACCGCGCCCAAGGACGGCCACGAGGACCTGATGGTCTCGGACCCGGGCAAGTGCATCGCCAAGGCCTACGACATGGTGCTCAACGGCTGGGAACTGGGCGGCGGCTCGGTGCGTATCCACCGCGCCGACGTGCAGGCCAAGGTCTTCGAGGCGCTGAACATCAGCCCCGAGGAGCAGCGCGTGAAATTCGGCTTCCTGCTGGATGCGCTGCAGTACGGCGCGCCGCCGCACGGTGGTCTGGCCTTCGGCCTGGACCGTCTGGTGACGCTGATGACCAAGGCCGAATCCATCCGTGACGTGATCGCCTTCCCGAAGACGCAGCGCGCGCAATGCCTGCTGACCGGCGCGCCGTCGTACGTCGACGAGAAGCAGCTGCGCGAGCTGCACATCCGTCTGCGCAACCCGGGCGCGGCGGCCTGAACGGCTGACGCGCTGAACCCATCGAGGGCGCCGTCCTGACGCCGCCCTCGAGAGAACGCCCCGGTGGAGCGATCCGCCGGGGCGTTCCTGCTCATAGCACCTTGGTGCCGTCAGGCGTCAGCACCGTGATCGCGTCGGCGCTCAGGACCTGCCGCAGGTGGATCGTCAGGTCCGGCTGCTGGAAATTGCCCTGGCCATCGGTATCGACCTCGACGGACACGTGGCCCTGGTCATCCACGGCCTTGCGCAGGAACGCGGCTTGTCTGGCGGTCGTGAAGCCGATCAGCAGGTTGGTCAGGTCGATACGGTCGCCCCGCGCGGAGGTGTAGTCCTGGACGATGTCCTCGCCGGCCTGACCGCGCGTCCAGACGAAGGTATCGGTGCCGGCCCCGCCGATCAGCACGTTGCCGCCGCTGCCGATGCCGGTGACGCGGTTGTCTTCCGCATTGCCGATCACCACCGTGTCCACGCCATCGGCATGGGCGAAGCGCTGGCCGTCCAGCACCACGGCGTCGCCCGCGTCCAGCCGGACCGTGAGCGTGTTCGCGCCGTTGAGCTCGAGCGTGACGCGCGAAAGCGTCAGCGTGTTGTCGCTGCCATTGGCCATCCAGATCTGCTCCAGGCCCTTCACACCGCCCGGCATCGAGGAGAAGTCGAGATTGGTGGGTCCGGACAGATACAGTGTGTCCCGGCCGGCCAGGCCGTCGATGGCGGTGACGCCGGCTTCTCCCGAGTGGGTCAGCACATCGTCGCCGCCCGACCCCTGCAGTGTCTGGATCGTCGGGGCGCTGTTGTCCTTGGCCAGATAGACGAGGAACTCGTTGTACATGGCCTGCTGGTAATAGTTGCTGTCGGCGTTGCCCGCATACATGCCATGCCAAGCCAGTTTCCATTCGGTCGTCGTGGTGAACGTCGACGACAAGGTGGCGTCTGAAGCGACTTGCACGTCGTTCTCGAAGATGGCCTGCCTGGCGTCGGTGTAGTTGAGCGAAGGTGTGCCGGCGGTGGTGTTGTCGCTGTGCGCCTCGAAGACGATGTCGTTGGACTTGCCAGTGAGCGTCTGATTGGCGCCCACGGGGCGAGAAAGACGGTCATCGGCGAGGGTCCTGAAGCCCACGTCGAACACATAGCCGGTGGCGGACTCGGGATAACAACTGCTCAACCGGGTGTTGCCCGGATCGCTGAGATTGAAGAGCGTGCCGTTGGCGCCGCCCTCCGATTGGACCTTGGCGTAGATGACCGCACTCTTCCAGTCCGCGGCCGCCACGCCGCTGGCCATCATGAAATCGTTGTTGCTGCCGTTGCGCGAGTTGTTGAAGCTGATGCCGACCGAGCCATCCGCGCGCGTGACGACCTGTCCGCCATCAACGACGACGCCCTGCTTGTCGACCGTTGCCTGCACCAGGTCCCGGCCATGACCCGACTGGTCGTACCAGCGCGTGACGTAGCCCTTGGCCGTGGCGCCAGTGCCCACGAACGTGAGCAGGGCCTGGCGGTCGAGCTCGCCATTGGCGTTGAAGCCGATGTCCATCTCGGCGTTGTCCGAGGAGCGCCGCACGCGCACCGCGAAGTCGTTCTGGCGCGGATTCAGGTCGCGAAGGCCGTACGCCGCCTGGAGCCGGCCGATGTCGACCTCGTTGATGTTGCCGATCCCCAGCCCGTCGCCGATCTGACCGCCTTGCGCCTGATCGAGCCGCAGCACCAGCTTGTCGTTCACCTCGCGGTAGTTGTCGCCGTTGATGGTGTAGCGGACCAGCTTGCTGTCTTCGCCCGCGGCGAAATCGAGGTGGCCGCTGCTCAGTCCCGCGTAGTCGTTGCCGACCAGCGCGCCGTTGAGGACCGCCTTGGCGGAACTGGAAGGATCGACGGTGAAGCGCACGCTCCCGGTGCCGGTGATGTCGCCGCTGCGGTGGACGAGGAAGACCATCTCGCGAGTGCCGTCGGTGCCCTCGATCACATGGGCGTCGGAGATGGAGAATTGCGTCGATGCGACGACGCTGCTGGCGGTGCGCTCGGTGGTGTTGCCGGCCAGATCTTGCGTCGTGACGCGGACGTTGACCTTGTCCCCGCCATGAAACTCGTGGATCGGGCCGGAGGCCGGCTGCGCGGTCGCCGTGTCCAGCGCCCAGCGTCCGGCCTCGTCGGCACGGGTGACGTAGCGGACCTCATAGCCGTTGGCCGCGTTGTTGTCGGTGTCGATCTCCACGGTGACCAGCATCAGCGGGTCGGTGTTGCCCGCCAGCGCCGGCAGCGGTCCGACGGTGTCCCCGATGGCCACGGCACTCGCTGGCGGACGCGTGTCCACGGTGATCTCCAGCAAGCTGGAGGTCACGTTGTTCGCGACGACGCCGAACTGGTGGACCCCGTCAGCCAGGGTCGCGTTGGCCAGCGTCAGGTACCAGCGTCCGTCGGAACCTGCCACCGTCGTGCCCACCGTCTCGCCAGCGCTCCAGACGCCGTTGCCATCGGCATCGCGGAACACGGTCACCGTCTGCCCCGCCGGTGCGAAGCCCTGCAGTTGCAACGGCGCCTGGGCCGAGCCGTTGTTGCGAGTCACGCCGTCGTTGTTCTGGGCACCCGTGTCCGTCCCATGCGGCAGATAGATGACCGGCGTGGTTGTGGGGCGGACGTCCAGCGTGGCGACGGCGTCGTTCGCCGTCGTGTTGCCTGCGCGATCGGTGGCCTCGATGGCGACGGTACGTCCGCCCAGCGCCACGCCCGCTTCGGCCGTGTAGTAGAGCGAGCGCAGCAACTGCGCCGCCTCGTCCTGCGTCAGCGGGATGTTCGCGTCGATGTTCAGCACCGGACGGGCCGAGCCGCTCAGCGTCATCGTGATCGTCTTCCCCGGGATGAGGGACGAAGACGTGAGAGTCCCGTTGGCGCCAAGGCGGAGCATTCCGCTGCGATCTTGCGCATGCAGCTCGTCGAAGAGGCCGATCCACTCGCCGCGGCTGGTGGAGACGCCATCGAAGGCGCCAGCGAGCGCGGAATCGAAGCGCAGCGTCAGGCGGGTCACGCCGCCGGTCTCTGCGATCTGTGCGTTGGCGGGATCGGCCACAGCGAAGGCCCACGGCAGGCCGGGCGTGATGGCCACGCTCCGGTTGATGCCGGTCCTGGCGCCGTTCAGGTCGGGTTGCGGCGCGACGGTGTCATAGAGGACGATGCCCACGGCCGTGCTGCCACGGTCGTTATGGTCGACGATCGTCACGGTGAAGGTGCGGTCGCCCTGGAGCGGCTGATTCGACGGATTGCGAAGCCGCAGCGAGTCCAGCATGGCGCGGGTCTGCTCCAGCGACGCCTGGCTGCCGTCGGCGAGCGCCAGCAGGAATGTGTCGGAAGTCCGTGTGGCGTGCCAGCCCACGCCGCCGACCATGAAGTCCGTCGCCGCGCCCGAGAGATCGGTGTCGGTCCCGCCGGCATGGCTGACGAGCTGGTCGTCGCGGCTGGCGCCACGGCCGGTCAATGCGACGCGCACGCGTTCAATGGTCGCGTCGGGATTCTCATGGCTGACGGTCAGGTCTGACGCGAAGATCGGCACGCCGGCGCCGAGGTCCCTGACGGCGTTGCTGGCGTCCCGGCCGGAGAGCACGCCATTGAGATCCAGCGCGGGCTGCCTGGGATCGACAACGATGGTGACGACACCCGGCGCGCCGCGGTTGCCGGCGAGGTCCTCGGCGGTGATCGTGAAGGTGCGCTCGCCGATGAGCGGGTCATGCTGGCCGTTGCGCAGCAGCACGCTGTTGGTGACCGCGGCGGCGTCGGTTCCGGACAGGGGAGCGCCGTCCTCGCGCCAGATCGTCAGGTCTCGGTTGGCGGGGTCGAAGCGGTAGCTCAACCCGTGGACGCCGCCGAGCGTGACGCCCTGGCTGGCGATGCGCGCGTCCAGCAGCAGCTCACGATCGAGCACGAGCCGATCGTTGATCAGGTCCAGCGCCGTGCCGCCCACCGCGATGTGCAGTACCTGCACCTGGCCGTCGAACAGTGGCGCGGTCGTCTCCGTGATCGCCATGCCGGCGTTGCCCTGCGTGCGATCGATCGCAAGGCGGTGCTGGTCCTGAATGCCGGCGTGTTCTCTCAGGTCGATCGCTGGCGCCTCGTTGCGCACGTGCATCGAGAACTGGGTGTCGGCGCTGGTGTTGCCGGCAGCGTCGATCTGCCTGACCCACACGGAGATGTCACCGGAGGCTGGGAGCAGCGAGGCATCCAGCCGATCGCCGCTGCCTGCCGTGAAGTGGACGCCGTCCAGGCTGAAGGCCCAGCGGGCGTCGCGTTCCAGGTTGCCGATCAACAGCGTGGCGTCGCTCGTGACCCGGTCGGTGGCATCGACGCCAGTATCCCGGTTCAAGGTCAGCGATGGCGCGGCGGCATCGGTATCGAGCGTGAAGGTCAGCGTCGTCACCGGGCTGGCGCGGCCGTGGTCGTCGACCTGGCGCAGTTCCACGGTGTAGACCCCGTCGGCTCCGAATAGCGCATCCACGCGGCCTTCCTGCCAGGCCTGCGAGCCGGTGAGGCGGAACTGGACTCGCGCATCGGCTTCGACACCCGTGATCGTCAGCGAGGCGTCCTGGGTGACACGATCCTGCGCCGACGCGCCGGTGTCGTTGGCCAGGTCCGCCGTCAGCATGGGCAAGGTCTTGAGCAAGGTGAAAGCCAGCGACGCGCTGGCACTGACGTTACCTACGCCGTCGGTTTGACGAACCATTACCTGCAGGTCGCGATCGACGGCGGCGGTGCCGAAGTCGTTCGCGGGAATCGTGTCGCCATGGCCTTCCTTCCAGGTGGCGCCGCCGTCCAGGCTGTAGGCCCAGGTGGCGCCGGCCTCGATGCCGGCCACCGTCACCGTGCCTTCGGCCGTGACGGCGTCGCCTGCCGTTCCGGTGTCGTGCATGAGCGCGATCCGTGGCGCGAGCGCGCTGGTGTCCAGGCTCACGGCGATCGCGCCGGCGCCGCCCACTTGACCGAGGTCGTCGACCTGACGCACGAGGACCAGATTGGCGCCTTCCTGGAGCGTGTGCGGGTCGATGCGCGAAGCCTGACCGGGCTGCCAGGCGTTCCCTCCGTCGAGGCTGTATTCCCAGCGAATGCCCCCATCCAGGTCGGTCAGCGTGACCCAGCCGCTGGCGGAGATGACGGCCTGGCCGGTGTTTGTTCCCACGAGAGCCGGTACGTCCGGCACGGCTCTCAGCTCGAAGTCCTGGGTGCCGACCCGGCCGTCCCGGCCGTCGGGCTCGACCTGCTTGAGCAGGACCTGCTTGCCGCCCGACTCGCCGAGCGCCGCCAGGGGCAGGGAAGCGCCATGGCCAGCGGTCCACGTGGCACCGCCGTCCAGGCTGTAGGACCACGAGGCGCCTGCGCGCAGGCCTCCCACCGTCACGCGGCCGGTGGTGAACAGCGCGTGGGGGCCCGGGCCCGTCGGCAGCGTGAGGTGAGGCGGAGCCGAATCGGCCGGGACTGGCACCGGACCTTCGCCGTTCGCCGGTGGCTTGGGTTCGGGGGGTTGCGGCTGCACGGGCGGCTGCGGTTGCCCCGGTTGCGGCGACGGCGCAGGGGCTGGCGGGCGCGATGGATCGGCGCTGGCGCCACTGGCCGCCGCCATCCC
>Ga0099823_1000687_pt1 | contig 24245 bp, 18 predicted proteins | sample CowpearedBW_FD_76831 | JGI IMG/M metagenome (GOLD analysis project Ga0099823, IMG submission 76831) | Root nodule microbial communities of legume samples collected from California, USA - Cow pea red BW | ecosystem: Host-associated > Plants > Roots > Nodule | place: USA: California | collected...
AATATAAAAATATTATATATATATATATATATATATATATATATATATATATCATTGATGAAACATTAAGTATGAACATTATACAGTTATGCATATACATCAAAGCATTGAAATGGGAAAAGGTTGAATGGGTTGACCAAACAAGGGTCTTACACAACGTATTTTTTAATAATGATGCGTCTTATTCTACACTTGGCCTTGGGGGCCGATTACTTTGACATAACATCTACCCAACAATATTCACCCAGTATTTTACGTTTTTCAAATGAATATTTAATAACACAAATAATTTCTGTGAAATTAATAAATTTAAATAATATATTATTAACCAATTTTTCACTGGCATGAAATGGATTAAATTTATTTATGTGATTTTGCATGAAGACGATATTTTGGGTGATAGAGAGAAAAGAAGCAGACACATGCCTCTGCCGACGACTCCTGTGCCCTCTTTTGGTTGCAATAAATAAGTGCCACACATGCAAAAACCTTTTTACTTTCTTCGTCTCAAACCAATAATGCAAACCAAATCCCCAAAAATAAAACGCACTGAATCCAACCACCAACTTCAACTTCTTCTTTCACTAACACCACGCCATCTATGATCTTCTTCATAACAACCAAATTGTTACTTAAAGTTAAAATTAATTTATACACGGTTAAGCTTTTTAACAACTTTCTTGTTAGAACTTGTGAATTTTTTTTATTATGGTACATAATGTGATTCTAATTTTATGATTTCAAATAAAATTGAAGGAGCACACAGAATACACAAAAACAGTGTGCAAGAGTGCTATCACTTCTCAAATGTAAATGCACAGTAACCCCACTCATAATCACGTCTTTTCTTTCTCTTCATCCGTCGCCATCAACTGCGACTTTCGGTCACTTGCGCCTCTTTTTCTCTTCGTTCCTGCATAAATATTATATACATATATATATCAGAGCCTTTTCTTTTCGGTTATGAATCAAATTGCTGCTACTAAGGAGCCAGAGGAGGGTTCCGCGAAGACGAATGAAGCAGTGAGTTGCGAAGAAGAGGAATCAATGGAGCAGGAATCGGTCGTCCCTGCTACTGTCTTCTGCATTAGGCTCCGCCAACCGAAGTCTAATTTGCTCTACAAAATGAGTGTGCCTGAAATTTGTCGCAATTTCAGGTATCTCTGCACTGCAGTGCTTCGAGATTCGTTTCATGGATTGAATTTTACTGTCGGTGTTGGGTTTGAATAGTAATTAGCAAACTCTTTCTCTGCATCGGATATAGCTAGCGTTAGTCTTTAACCGTACCTATAGGAGTAAGATTTTGCTGTGTTTTAAAGTTCGTCTGATTTAGTACATGTGTTGGCTTGAAGAATTGGATTTGTTGACTAAAGGAAGTGGGAGCTAGATTAAACTGAAGAGGATAGTGTGAGGATGTTGCCAACGGAAATACTTATCGCTTGAACTTGATTCTTTCATTGATTTTAGGATTCTCGGGGGGCATGCTTTCGTGTTTATTAAATAGTTGCTTAGTGTTGTTTAAATGAAAGGGAAACGGAAGGAGAAAATATTGCCCTGTATAATTTGGAAAACAATTACGATGAAGAAAAAAAGTGTCTGCGTCTAATTGGAAACATAATAGCCTGAAGAATTGAGAAAAATAAATGTTTGATTGAAGTCATGTCAACCAGTTGATCTGGAGTTTCCGTTGAATGAGTTTCATAATATTTAGTATTTTTCTGTTGAAAAGTTCTGGATTTGGTGTTTATATGTGGGGAGAATATCAAGAAAACTAGTGCAGTGCTGTCAAAGGAATTGATGATGTGCTGCTTAAAAATCTTAAATGGTGTTTGAGATGACACCTGGTGTACCCTGATGATGATGATGGAGCAGAGGGGTGATCTACCAGCGAAGGTATTTGTGCGGCCATGTCTGTCAAGGCACGATAAGATGTGAAGTATTGGGGGTGAACTATGCGCAGCCAAGGTCTTTAAAAAACTGTTAGTAACCTCATTCGTGGATGCAGAATCAGGGTTTTTTTTGGGGTATTGTGACTGCATCAACCTCATTTGTCTACATTTTCTACGATATACATGATGACAATGATGCAATGGAACTAGAATCATGATTGTTATTACATTTTGAAACCTAGTGTGTAATTGATAATGGAGGGTCCCCTTTGTATAATATAGTAATTGTGGGGTTGACTTAAACCGTAAGTCCAAATTCTAAAACCGGCTAAGAGTAGGAGATTTGACTACTCTGTTTTCTGATTTATGCCATGTAGATAATCTGTACGGCATTTGGATACCAGATCCTACCTCAAGGTATCCAGTATCAAGGGATATTTATGCCAGAGATTCGTGTGCCCCAGCTGTACAATAGTTGTGTACGGACAGTGGGATGGACCAATTCGTCTAGTCATGACTAGATTCTTGTATGGGGCTAGAACATATGGTATTTTGAGAGGATAGGAACCAGAATTAAATTTCGTTGTGGTTGGCAAGCTACTTAATAGTAAAGAAGCAGCTGGTGAAGAGTAGAATGACAATGAGAGTATACCACTGGTGCTCTAATAGTATAGGAGAGAAGAAAGTTAATTAGTGAGTTTCATTAGTCAGTGAAATTGTTCTTGATTCAAATTAAAGTTCTAATTTGTTATTGTTCTGGTATATTTCATAATGTTTCCTTCTTTCCAAAACTGTATTCAAGTGGTGCTTGGGGGCTTTCCTTGACTATAAGCTTTGGAAACGTCAAAGTTCACTTATTTATATATGTTATCTGGTTGCTGAAATAAGATAATTTATTAAGTGTAAACAGGAAGCACTAATACATAATAGTGCTCCTATCTCTGCTTGTCAGGGAAAGATATTTGCCGAAAAGAATGTCTAAGACCATTTACTACTATAAAGCTCCACAAATAGTTACATTTCATCACAACCAAATACACCAGAAAACAATATAAAAGACAAACAGCCCCAAAGTTCTTTCTTCGTTGTTCTTGCTGAATCCATGGATAAGTATCATATGAAACTTCAAATTGACACACAATAGTCTAGAAATATGTACCCATTATTGTTAAACCAACCTTAGACAGGCACAGCAGAACTCATTTAAAGTGGTATACACACATTGATGTGTGGTCACCAATCAGAGGATTTGACCAGAAAATTTTGTTGACTACCAAATAGGTTTTTCAAGAAGGAGGCCTCCCTATTAGAAATAGTAAAACTGTGAATAGGATTTGTTTTGGCTCAAAGTTAGGATGACTGAAGTCAGAGAGTTCAAGTATCTTTGGTTTTGGACCGTTCTCCTATTCATAGCAAAATTAGATGTAGATTACGACAACTAATTCTGTTAAGGTAAGAAGTACTGAAAATTTTGACTTGATCCATTTTTATCCATAAATTTTTGGTTTTGATTAACAACAGACTTGTCTTTTTAACACCTACAGTATTATAGGGAACTCAACACTTTCGAGATGATATGGAATATGTTCTACACTTCTTTGTTACCATAAAGTTGGCCTTGTCTAACTTTATCCAAATTGTTTCATTCTCAATTACTTCATTGTGATTGGATAATGTCCAAGATGATCCCTAAATCTCACAACTCGGTATATGAGCATTCCTAAAATGACGGTAGACAACCTTCGAGCCTTGAGTCAATTTAGGTACAAAGGCTTAGGCGACTGTAGAAGCTCATCCACATCTTGACGGTATAGGATATATAACAATGCATACCATGAGTGTTAGAAGTTCAAAATACTGTATTTTTATAATAGGATGGCAGGCAAACAGAATCATGTAAGTCTGAAAGGATTATAAATATGTCTAAAGGATTCCCATTTCGTTTGACCACTGTAGTGAAAATGTCCTTTTATGTCTTTTGAATTTTGTTCATCTCATGGATACCTTTCTAGTCTGTGATACTTATTTGGATAATACTGGCTCAGTTAATTATTTTCCTTTCAAGGAAATCATAATTTTAATGTCTGGGCCAGATAATTGCGAAACAATATAAAATTCAAAGTATAGCTTTTCTTGATAATGTGGATCGAGAAAATTTCAGTTTTTATCTTGGGCTAGAATGTTTTAAAGAAATATTATTCTTGCATATTCGTTTGATTGCTCCAAATTATCATAGGAAGATATTTATGGAGATTGTACTATCAGTCAAGTCATAACCTTTCTATGTTGCTTGGAAATCAACATAGTAAACATCTTGTCTTTGGTACCCACAATGTTTTCATTTCAATAGTAGTACAAGAGGGCACTGCATCAGTCCATGCTTATGCTTTTGCTATCATTTTCTGTCGGAGTTTTATTTTAATATTTTTTTATTGTCTGAAATAGAATTAAACTGTTTCATTTATCTCCATATCAATATAAGCTTGAAAATCTTCATCTCACTTAAAATAATTATATGAGCATCTTTGGGAACTAGAAAATATGTAGATGGCCAACTTCCCTCATAATGGGGGATGCTGGTTCACCGGTGCTCAGTAATAATTCTTATGACTGGGTATGCGCTGATCACCTCACAAGTCACAACAATTTCTAAGTTAATACGGGCCTGACTTTTCATGGTCAGTAGCTTGTGAATCTGTTGTAATAAAATTGAGATTATGTATTTGATTTTCTGAGCATTTTAATAAAGTGAATTTGTTTGGCTATTGCTTTGGCTTGTGCTATTTTAATTCTACTGCTGTCCCTTTTTAAAAGAACTTCTTGATTTTCTTTGTAGTGCTGTTTCCTGGTGTGGAAAACTGAATGCTATAGCTTGTGCTTCAGAAACATGTGCAAGAATTCCAAGGTTTGTTTTATCCATTGATCATATTTCCAGGCTGAAAATCTTTGATTATGTGCTGAATAATCATTTTGGATCCTTTGCATTTTAGAATTTACAGATAAATTCAAGACAATTTGATTAATGTTTTTAAATTCAACCTTCCACCATTGCTTTTATTCTACTGTTGTACATGGGCCGGAAGAAGCACTAGGAAAAGATATTATTGACTATATTTTTTTTTTTGTATATTTACCTGTGCCTTACTCTTAGAACTTATGTTTTTGATGGATTTACATAATATTTTTCTTGCTCTTGCCTACTTTACTCATTTATTGGCAATGACTTTGTCAATCAACTTTAAGTTTTGTCTTACATTTAGAGGGTTCATAAAAAAAAGTGTTAAGATAACGGCTGCAACAAGAACTTCTTATTAATATCAGTATATATATTATGTGCATTTTATACACATTCATTTGTTAAGCAGACCCACAAGCAAATTTGAATGGATAGTGCTCTTGGCAAAAAAAGTGTTAAGAGAACCGCCGCAACCAGAACTTCTGATTAATATCAGCATATATATTATGTGCATTTTATACACATTCATTTGTCAAGCAGACTCACAAGCAAATATGAATGGATAGTGTGCTCTTGGCAAAAAATGTGTTAAGAGAACGGCTGCAACCATACCTTTTGATAAATATCAGCATGTATAATATGTGCATTCTATACACATTCATTTGTTAAGAAGACCCACAAACAAATTTGAATGGATAGTTCTCTTGGCAAATAAACTTATTCACATACTAAATAAGCTTTGCATAATGATTTCTAATGTTTATATCTTTTAATTATTATGCTTCTAATATTTGTTCAAATATTAAATTTAAATACCTAAACAGTCACATTATGTCTAATACTGCACATTTATTAGTATTCAGTTGTTAGTTTGGCTTGTTAGCACCCTCGTATGTTTGCTTTTGCTGGCAATTATGTAATGGTTATGAGTGTTTCTTTTCTCCAAAGCTCAACTGGAAATCCACCATTTTGGATTCCTATACACATTGTGATCCCAGAGAGGCCGACTGAATGTGCAGTATTCAATGTCATTGCAGGTATTTTAATGTTAATCCACCTTATAGATTCATGGATGTTACAGTTTACTGTTCTATTTGTGTTGTTTGATTTTATGGCTTTTTGTTCCTGAACTGAGTTGGTTTACTATATGTGTATGAGTGTGTTTGTATCATAAGTTTCAAAATTTGATCAGTTGAACTGTATGCCTTCACAGATTCTCCTCGTGATTCTGTCCAGTTCATTGAATGGTCCCCCACCTGTTGTCCTCGTGCATTATTGATAGCAAATTTCCATGGGAGGGTAACTATTTGGACTCAACCGTCTCAAGTAAGTGAGAGTTATTGCATATCATAGTGGTGCAGTATAATTGCAAGTGCTCTGCCATAGATTTTAATGTTGCATAAATTTATATATGAACATTGCTGTTTGTCTATAAAGAAAACATGTTACTAAAACTTGTCTGAAACTCTATGGCTTTGTGTATAATTGAGATGGTTTTTCTAGATCAGAGAATGGGAGGTATGGCTTTATACTATACCCTGTGGATTGATCTTTTGTCCCAACTTTAACCATATCTGACTTCTCCGCTATTCATATTGCTTTTCTTATTTATCTGTTATTGATTTCATGTCCATTCAGGGGCCAGCTAATCATGTACTTGATACTAGCTGCTGGCTGCGAGAGCATGAGTGGCGACAAGACATTGCAGTTGTTACAAAGTGGCTCTCGGGGGTGTCCCTGGTATGCCACATAATATCTCTTCCGTGTGATGTTTAAAATTTTAGCACATCATTTTTTTAGGAATTGTTTGTTATTATAATTTTGTTTGTCCAATTTTGCCCTTAAACAATCCTCTCTAAAAATCCCTTTGAAAACATACTCTATTTTTTAACATTTGTCTCTAAAAAAAATTGCAGAGAAGGTGATTTTTTTTCTAGAGAGAAAACTTAGTTTTGAGAGACAATTTTTAAGCTAAATGAGTAATTCATTTTTTCCCTAAAAAATCCCACAATAAGGAGGAGCTTTTAATAGTTACCAAAATATGTACAGAAGAAGGGTTTTCTAAGGTTAGCGAAAAATCATAATTCTCCTTTAATCACAATGTCATTGCATTTTCTGAGTTACAACTTATACTGTGTCATGCTTTCGTGCACTCACATCCTTTAATCCAGTAACTCTGTTTCTTTTTAATCCAAATTAATTGTTTGTTTTAAAAAATCAGTATAGGTGGTTTTCATCAAAACAAAGTGCTCCAGCCAATTCAAGGTCAACATTTGAAGAAAAGTTTCTTTCACAACAATGTCAAACGTCAGGTCAGTTTTATTTGAATTTGCTATTATGATTGTTTCGTTTTTCCAGTAAAATTCTTCGCTGTAAGATATAAAAAGAAATGCCACAGTTGGCATTGTTTTGTGTCAATTGTTGTAATATTTGTTTATTCTTTTGTTCTTTTTCAATGAAGTATCTGGAAAGGCACAAGCTAAGATGCAATTTAGTAAGATACTTTTCTTGCGGAAGAGGGGGGACTTGTGTGTTGTGTGTCGGTATTAGGATTGAGTGTCATATGGATACTCTGTCACTTAGTTGATCATAGCGAATGATTCTATTTCACTGGAGGTCACAGGCCTATCAATTTCTCTTCTAATTAATTTCCACTGCACATTGGTTGTAACAATGTTCTGTTTTGTGCTTCTGATTTAGTCAATATGAAGTATCTTCATAAAGACAAGTGATTTGAAGTGAAGTACTATACATCATGTCATTCCACTAGTGATTGAGTCTCTCTTTTAGTTATAATACTCAATCATCTTAGTGACTGGATGATGCTTTTCAAGCTCAGATTCCTCAAGAGAACTACACACAGACACCATGTCATGTTGACATTTGTAATAACAGGGAGACACTGGCCAGATTTGAGTCCATGCATGTATAATGTCCTGTATCTGTGCATGTTAGTCTTACACTAACACAATTATATCAATCTAATTTGTATGTTGACAATGGTAATAGTGACAGACATGGCAATGCCTGAAATTAGAACTCTGTATTCTCTCTTTATTTGGTTTCTTCTTTTAGTTTTTTAATAATTTATTTTACATGTTCATTTGTTTTTTCTAATTATAGTGCAATATGTATATAATAGTAACTGGATGATGCTTATGAAGCCCCCATTCCTCAAAAGAACTCTGCTGTTTTAGATACCATGTCATGATGATATTTGTAATAACAGGAGTCCATATGTGATGTGTACCATGTCCTGTATCTGTGCATGTTAGTGTTATACTAACACAATTACACCAACATAATTTGTGTGTTGGCAGTGGTAATGATGACAACCATGGAAATACCTGAAATTAGAACTGTTTATTCTCTCTTTATTTGATTGCTTATTTCATCAGCTTTTTAATAATTGATTTTACATAATTTTTTTTTTCTATTATAGTGCAATATGTATATTAAAATTACTGTATTCTATTCTGTCTGACACATGGAGTTGTCTTTTCAGCTAGATGGCCCAATTTTCTTTGTGTATGTTCTGTGTTCTCATCAGGCACTGTTCAACTTCATTGGTCCCAGTGGCCTCCTTCGAATGCAACACCACCCAAATGGTTTTGCACTAGTAAAGGACCATTGGGTTGTGGCCCCAGTGGCATTATGGCTGGTGATGCTATCATTACAGAGAGTGGTGCCATGCATGTGGCAGGTGTGCCAATTGTTAATCCATCCACCATTGTTGTTTGGGAGGTTATGCCTGGGCCTGGTAATGGTTTCCAAGTAATTCCAAAAACAAGTACCAGTAACGGTGTCCCACCTCCAATTAGCTCGCCCAATTGGATTGGTTTTGCACCTTTAGCGGCATATTTATTTAGCTGGCAAGATTATCTATTATCTGAAGAAAAACAAGGGAAAAGCCAGCCAAACCAAAACCTTTGTGGTTCTATACCACTTCACTGTTCACCAGTTTCAAATTTTTCGGCATATGTGAGTCCTGAAGCTGCAGCTCAATCTGCAGCAACTACTACATGGGGCTCTGGTGTAACAGCGGTAGCCTTTGATCCAACTTGTGGTGGTTCTGTGATAGCTGTTGTGATAGCTGAGGGTATGGAACTGATTCTTGATCTTTTTTTCGCACTTCATATTTGTTATGCGCTATGAAATACCATCAGCTTTCGCACCCTAAAGTAAAATACTGGAAAGACCCGTATATTTTATCTATCTTTACATCTCTAGTGTTTGTGACAATGCTACATGTGATTTTTCATTTGGCATAATTTATGCCATAGTTTCTTGTGCATTGACCATTGAACTTGGAAATTGATCTTTTATTTATCAGTGTGTAATTTATTTTACATTTGTAGGACAGTACATGTCCCCTTATGATCCAGATGAAGGTCCATCAATCACAGGGTGGAGAGTGCAACGCTGGGAATCATCTTTACAGCATGTTGTACTCCACCCTATATTTGGGAATCCTACTTCCAGTATGGGTGGACAGCCTCCTATGCAAACTGTTTGGCAGACCAAAGTGGACCTGAGCATTCCACCGACAAATGATTTCAAGAATCATCAAGCTTCTGCGGGTGGAATGAACACAGATGTACAAAAGGTAGCAGAGTTTGGTTTTGATAAATCAAAAAGAGTCTATTTCGATCCTTTTGATCTTCCAAGTGATGTTAGGACACTTGCACGAATTGTATACTCTGCTCACGGTGGTGAAATTGGCATTGCTTTTCTTCGGGGTGGAGTCCACATCTTTTCTGGTCCAAATTTTACTCCTATAGACAACTATCAGATCGGTGTCGGATCTGCAATTGCAGCTCCTGCTTTTTCTTCAACAAGCTGTTGTTCTGCTTCTGTTTGGCATGACACAAGCAAGGATCAGACGATTTTGAAAATAATCCGGGTTCTCCCTCCTGCTATTCCAACTGGTCAAGTAAAGACCAACTCGTCATACTGGGAGCGTGCAATTGCTGAAAGGTGATTTCTTAAAGCCCTTCTAAGTATAAGGCTTTCTCAATTTTTACATAAACATGGTGGAGGTTGTGATTTATATCCCTTTTCAATGGTTTATTTTGTTGCTAACTGAAATCTGTTGGGAAAAGCAGGTTTTGGTGGAGCCTTTTGGTTGGAGTTGATTGGTGGGATGCTGTGGGCTGTACACAGAGTGCTGCTGAGGATGGTATTGGTAAGGAGGTGCAAATTATTTAGTCTTGTTGAAGCTAGTGGCAGGAAAGTTAGAGAGAAGGAATAACACAATTTGCTTTTTTTCATATTAGCAGTCTATTATGAAGCATCTTCACAATGTGCCATTGATACTCTATACTAATGGGTTTCTGTGTGTTTTATGTTTCTGTTTCAGTTTCACTTAACAGTGTTATCGCAGTCTTGGATGCAGATTTCCATTCTCTTCCTTCTGCTCAGCATAGACAACAGTATTGTCCTGTATATTTCTGTGGACTATCACCATTAATTTCCATAGTTATCTTCATTGGTTTATTTATTTTGGGGATGGAAATCTTCTTCATTGTTATTTCTAGGTTGTTATTATTTTTCTGTTATTCCATAGTGTTTTAGGGATATAATATTACCTGGATAAAGGACCTTCCAGTAGATACTTGTTAGTAGCAAGTTTATCCCTATCGCACAAGACATAGGCGCAATTTACATTATTTGTTCTAATTGAATAGCTTGTGGATAATAAAGTTGTTAATTATGTTGTATTGTTCATAACACAGTTCATTTGAGGCTATTTTTACTTTATAATACTTTAAAGATTGGCTTCCTTATGGGATTTTCTGCTAACGCAACGTGAGGTTCATTTTCACCTGATGAGATACAGTCATCCAGATTGGTTTACCATCCTTGTTTTACTGTGTTTCCAACTAGCACAGATCTCTCTCCCCTGGGGGTTGTTAAAGATCTAAAATTGTTCCTTTTTAATTACTTTTAGCCACTGGATTGCTTCAATTTATGCCAGTGTAGTCTGAATTTGATTTTAAAAAGTTTGAGTTCCTTCTGAGATCCACTTAGAGTAAACTTTCTCTATCCCTGTTCTGTGTCTTTCAGATGGGACAGGTGTTATCGTAATTTAATCTAAAGTTTCTCCCGTTTTTGTAGTGTTTGGCATGTGGAAATGGAAGTGTTGCTACTTTTGGGCTAAAAATAATGTGGATTTCTGTTATTGCAGAGTCTAGACAGAATAAAGTGTAGGCTGCTTGAAGGGGCAAATGCTCAAGAGGTCAGGGCAATGGTTCTGGATATGCAAGCTAGGTTGTTATTGGATATGCTTGGGAAGGGAATTGAGTCTGCTTTGATAAATCCTTCAGCTTTAGTGCCCGATCCATGGCAACTATCAAGTGAGACATTATCGAGCATTGACCCTGAAGCAGTGGCCGTTGAACCTGCACTAGTTCCATGTGTTCAGGTTTGTTTGGTTAACTGTTGTAAATCATGTTCTTCATATTTTGTTTAATGAGAAAATCAAGTCTCAACTTTCTAGTGTAGCAATGATTAACTGCTGCATGATTCAGTCCGCATACTCTGTTTTTTTAGGACTTATCATGCATTTTATTTATCTTCACTTGTGTAAAAGAACTGAAATTTTTTCATGTAATTAACTGTTCCTACCAACCTATCGAATATGTAATATTATTAAACCCTTTGTTTCTATCTCTTTTTTCCATTGGCTGTCATTTCTTTAATTTGCTTAACATTGCATATACATCTCATGATTGTTTCTATATTACGCAGGCTTATGTTGATTCAGTTCTTGATCTAGCTTCACACTTTATCACACGGTTGCGGCGTTATGCTAGTTTCTGTCGTACATTAGCAAGCCATGCTGTGACTGCAGGGACTGGAAACAACAGAAATGTGGTCGCTAGTCCTACTCAAAGTTCTGCAACTCCTGCAACAAGTCAGGGTAAGTGTGCAATGATATGAAATTGTATTCATTTTGATAGACCATTTCTAAGGTCTTGTCTTTCTGGATCTAATACTGAAGCATAGATTTGGTGCTCTTTGTTTTTTGTTGTCACAAAAACTCAGTTGCCCTTCCTTGAATACCTTTATTTGTCTTAATCATCATTACCTTTATTCTTTATATTACACGTTGATAGTTACATTTTTTTCCTTTCAGATTTTAATAGTTTTCTAGAAGGTTGAATAGAATAAAATTAAATCTGATTGAGCTTTGATTTTCTCTCTAAATCAATGAATAAGAAAACCATTCTCCTCTAAACTACATTTCAATATTAAGTACGAACTAAAGCAAAAGCATCGATGTCCAGGGGGTCAAAATGGGACAACCAGTTCTAGTGGAAGCACACAGATGCAAGCTTGGGTACAAGGGGCCATTGCCAAGATTAGTAGCACAACTGAAGGAGTATCCAACCCAGCTCCTAATCCCCCTATTAGTGGTCCGTCTTCCTTTATGCCCATTAGCATTAATACAGGAACTTTTCCAGGAACACCTGCAGTTCGACTCATTGGGGACTGTCATTTCCTCCATAGATTATGCCAACTGTTGCTCTTCTGTTTTTTCTTCCGACGGACACAACTATCCCGATATGTGGGGGGTGTACAGAGAACTACTGACACAAATACACAAAAGCCTCAACCCAATGGTTCTGCTCCTGCAAAGGTGGAGGAACCTGTAAAACCAGGATCAACGTTGGTTAGGCCAGATGATGGTCAGGCTGGTCGAGTTAATCAGCTTGTGACTGCACCAAAAGGAGGTGAAGAACCATCTCCAGGGCGTTCAAGAATTGGTACTGGAAATGCTGGCCAAGGATATACATTTGAAGAGGTATAACTTTGCCTTTGTGATGTCTGAAAACTCTTATTTCAGTGATTTATGACTGAATCTGAGATAAATGCGTTTCAAAAGTCATCATAATTCTCTATTGAACTTACGGAGACTAACTATTCATTAAACTTATGGTCTTACTACACTGGTAATTCAGGTCAAGGTTCTTTTTCTAGTACTTATGGATCTCTGTCGCCGAACCACTGGCTTGCAACACCCACTGCCAGTTTCTCAAGTGGGGAGTAATAACATTCAGGTTCGTCTGCATTATATTGATGGAAACTACACTGTACTGCCCGAGGTTGTGGAAGCATCCCTTGGCCCCCATATGCAGGTTACTTTCTATTTTCCCATTTCAAAGTCAGTACTTTTGGGATTTATAATTAGTATTTCAAGAAGATGATATATTATTACCATAAGTTCATGATGCCATTTAATAGTGATGTAATAGTGATAGACATTAGTGAAGTAGAACTGTTGGTTTTCTTTAGTAACGATGCCTTTTATAGAAGATATTGTTTATGATTTCGTGATGGAGCACGCTGTGAAAATACGTAGGAGAATCTACTGATTAAATGATGTGCTTTTGATAAAATACATATTTTTGTTCTTTTTGGATGCCTTAAAATGAGTTTCTTTCCTTGGATTAAATGACTGCCTTTTCTGTGAATGGCACCCACCTACCTTCAAAACTAAAGAAAATGCGGCTTTGCAGAACATGCCCCGTCCTAGAGGTGCTGATGCTGCCGGTCTTCTACTACGTGAGCTAGAACTCCATCCTCCAGCCGAAGAGTGGCATAGGCGGAATATGTTCGGTGGACCTTGGTCTGATTCAGATGATTTGGATTCTACAAATGAAGCACCAAAACTTGTTAATCTTGATTTCAGCTCATTGGAAACTTGTGATGTCTACGATGGAGGCAATGGCTTATTGTCAAGGAAACGCAGGATGTCTGAACGAGATGCAGCTTTTGGGTTGAACACTTCCGTTGGCCTGGGAGCATACCTGGGTATAATGGGATCTCGAAGAGATGTTGTTACTGCATTGTGGAAAACTGGCCTTGAAGGAATCTGGTATAAGGTATGAAAGCAAACTTTCGTTGGGCATTGTATTGTTTTCTGTCCATGTGTGCACATAAAGTTTTATAAACCATTAAATGCTCGTATTGAGTACAGTTCAAGAGTTTTCCTTTTTAATCTTTAATGATGTCAATGCCCGGTTTTCTCTTGATGTATGTAAGACAAATTGCTAATTGTCAATCATGTAAATGTCGAGTGATTGAAAATTTTGGAGGTCTCAGATTTGTTATTTGGATAACATTGACCAAATTTGCAGACAAAGCCATTCTTTCAATGCTGCATATAAATTAGTAAAATACACTTTATTCATCTTGCTGATCGCCGGACTAATTTCATTATCCGCTTGCATGCAGGTACTATTTAATTTTCTCATCTCTTTTTTACTTCTGTTTGGTACAGTGTATAAGATGTCTGCGGCAGACTTGTGCTTTTGCCTCACCAACCTCCACCAATCTTCCTGGTCAAAATGAGAAGGATATTTGGTGGATCAGCCGCTGGGCTCATGGCTGTCCAATGTGTGGTGGAACATGGGTTCGTGTTGTATAGCTGGTTTCAAGACAAAATTGTTACGTGAGTTTCTCTAGGTCAGGGAAGAATTGCTTGTATTTGTTGCTAACCGCAGAAACTGAAGGTAGATGAAACACTGGAAGGAATTGTACAGGAGAGGAGACGTGTAGATTACCTGACAGGTTCTTTATCATTTTATTATCATTGCAGGTAGGTAACCGAACAAACTTGGATTCGGGTAAATATTCTACTAATCACTTTGTAAAGTTTCAAGAATTATCAAGTAATTCACCTAGACCTCAATGTGTTTTGGAATTATGGTCATGTGATTTTTTACACCTTCAAAATTAGGTTTATCCTCGTAATGCTTGTAGTTGCTGTTGCTCCCTCCAGAGATACATGTTTCAGGATTAACTCTTAAAATTGAGTTGAGTGCATATGTCGTGCCCGACATATAGTGATATCATCAATGCATATTACTTTTCCATTTACCCATTACGGTCAATTGGATGGTCATCTGGTCATAATTTTTTTTTTCCTTTCACTGTACTCGTTTTCCTTTCGTCCATGTTTGGATTTAACTTTTTTCCAGGTCATTGAATTATTCTAGATAGCTTCTTGAGTGAGTTTTTAAAAATATTTCTCCAAAAAACTTTTATCAAACATGCATAAATATTCTGTTATTTTAAATTATTCAGCTGACAATGCAGAATGTGTCTCTCTCGTAACCCTGAGGAATAAATTTCATGCATGCAGATGCTAGTCTTTTCAGATAAGAGATCGGTGATGGTGGACAAGTAATTAGTAATGTCCCTGACTAATCCCAGAGAAACCTCTGCATGACTTTCCACATCAGTATTATTGACTACTCGTATTTATACGTGCATAAGAGGAGCAGAAGGTGGTAAGTGGAGTGGGTACTATACAATATTTTATCCATTTCTTTTAACAAAAACAACATATGTAATTAAATAATCAACTATATATGTAAATTGATAAAATAATTTATTTAATTTGGGCGGGTGGGGGCAACGTCACATTTATTGCAGTAATAGATAAATTTTATGTACTGTTTCATGGTTTATATTTGGGTCATTCGCTGTCTTAGTTGATAATGGTATCCACCCTATATATGTTACAAATTAACTTTCAAAAGCAGAACGAGTATGTTGACTTTTGTAATTGGTATGAGACACGCTTGTATTACATATGTATTAAAATTTGGACCAAATCGATACTTTGATCTGGAACCGGTCTAACAATTGATCTGTTAACTTGGAGAAAAAGGAACATGTTAGAATATGTGAGAATTGATAGAGATAAAAGCTGTTCAAAAATTGGTCTGAACTGCTATATTTTCTATCCTTTTTATTTAATCCGAAACATTTTTAAGATGAAGGTATACTCTTAAAGATTTCCCACAAATACATATTATTTTCTAATTACTATTAATTTTTATCTCATTTTAACTTGTTATTCAAAATATTCTATAATATTAAAAATATAAATTTAATTTCATTACTTTGGTCACAATTTATCCAAACGATTACACTATTGAGCCTTAAATTATCTTTCGATGCTTGCATAATTTGTTCAACTTTGGAAAAATGAATTAAAGTAGCATATATAGTTAATAGGATGGAGGAAGAAATATTTACTTACAATGCTTATAAAATAATATTTATATGGTGAAAATTAAAAAAATATGGTAAAATTGTTAAACATTTAATAGTTTTGTTATTTTAAATGTGCCCGGCTTCATCAAGTATGAAACTTATAATAAGCATATTCAACCCAATTCTAATTAGACCCATAAAACAATACTCAACTTAATATACTTACTCAGTCCAACCTGCAAAATGAATGGTGAAGCTACTATATTACTTCAGATTATCCTCTCAAAATCGAAGGACATCAGCATATCAAGTTGTCAATGTCAGAACAATATTTTATACAGATTTCTTTCTATATGATGTAACATGTATTTCCTTTTGTAGATGATTCTAGTTTTGTTTCTTTCGTTCTTTGTCCCTTTGTGTCACCCAAAAAAATGAGTGTGGGCAACATATACATGTGAATGGATTAGATTTTTAGCCTGCCTTCTTGGAATCATATCACTTCTATTACTAAGGAACAAACGAAACGTTGAAAGAATTTGATGAAGCTGGTGCTTTTTGTAATCTGTATTCTTATGTATGACTGTTAAAAGAAAACATATTCCATCAAATCCCACGATGCCGATGAATAGCAAAAATATATATCAGAATTTCACCACACATCTATATCTTTTCACCACAGCCGTATCATATGGTACTTGTAGTTCGTGTTTGTGTTGAAAGACAGATAAAACATTAAAACCAGACGTTTTCTGTGTTTTATACCACTCGTTTCCAAGTCGAACAAAAGCAACCAGCGGAAATTTCTTTACACACATTTATGTGCTATTTGTATGCAAAATATTCAGCAAAGTATTATAGTTCATAATCTATTTGCCGCAGTTTACGTTGACGGACAACATAATCAGAATGTGAACATTCATGGGAGCAAATATTACACCTATACAGAAACTATGTTTCTAAAGCTCCACTTCATTTTGTGAAGAAACATTAACAACGAAAGCAAATACACGCCTAATTCAAACCGAAAAACTAAAATCTCATACCATAGTCATGTTCAACATTGCAGCCTGGTTTGTTAGTTCCAAGCAGCCCAGTTAGCTTCACTTCCAACACGCGGCATCATTTGGATCTTTGATTGAGAGTCAACATTGAAGTTTGCTCCACACATAACCCCCTCGCTATCAATTATGGGCATTGCTTTCATCTTCCTCGTTGGATGTTCAAAGTTCATCAGACCATGTTCACTGTGAAACATACACCCTGCAATTCCAACCAAAGTCACGCCTTTTCCAAATGCTAAATTACAAAACCAGATTAAGAGCAATCACATTTACATACCAGTTGGAAATGGTGCGAATGATTTAGCACAACTTGCTTTTATAAGGTCCAGATTTTCAGAAATCACTACCGAACCATCGGCTGCAACACCCCAGTAGAGCCCGATCTGGCCATCGGAACCCTGATCAAACACATACAAGATGTGGGTAACTATACATTGTTCTGAAATCATACATTACATGTTCCAGTATGAAGAGATTAAGGAAAGAGACTTACAGATGCAACAAAAACAGTTCCATGTTTGTTGTCATAGATCACGAATCCAAAACTGCCTTCGAGTTGAATGAGAACTTGATCGGCAGGGTATGGACCCCTGTCTCGAAGAGTTCGATATGCTTCGGTGATAAACATGGCCTCGTTTGTTCCCTTTGATAGCCCATACTGCTTGTTCATCCTACTAAGGTTGTGCAAGCCACCCATGAAAACGCAGTATATGTCATCCAAACCACTGAACAACCTTTGATGAGTGGAGGGGTTTTTTGAAGGGGAATAGGCTAGCAATGCATCATTTCCGAAGCACATCGAGAAAGCATTGGAGGAATTGGAGGACATGAAATCATTCACGATTTCATTGCTTGGCTTAGGCTCGGTGCATGAACTCAAAGAAGCTGGACTCTTCAGCTCCTTGGGTGCATTAAACAACTTCTCCTTGAAAATTCCCAACATTTTTATCTCTCTCTCGCTGTGAATTAACTTCCAATGACACAACTCTTTGTTTCTTTTCCTGAAGAAATGACAATTATATAAAGGAAAGTGCGGAGAATGGAGAAAAAGGTACGAACGGAATGGGTGATAGAATGAGATGAAGAATGAGATGTGGAAGAAAGAGTGGAAGATGGTTTGATATATAGGAAGAGAGAGAGAGAGGAAGGGTGTGTCATACGAACGTGGCAATCCTATCCGAACAACAAAGGGGGGGAAAAGGTAACGTGCAGAATATAATAATATCAAAGTGTCATAAAAGTGATTTAAAGTATTTAGTGGCAGAGAGTAAACAGAAACTTATATTAAATAGGTTTAATCAGTAGTTACTGGTTTTTTAAACTTTGAGTTGTAATTTTTGAAAAGACGTTTTAATTAGATTTTTTTTAACAAAAAAATTATTAATATCATTGATCGGTATGGATATTTTATTTAGAATGAGTGATAAAATTAAGTATTAATATATATATTAAAATTTAGTAGTAAAAGTTATAAATTAAGTTAATAGTTTTAATAATTTTTGTCCGGAAGGGATATGATTGAGATATTTTTCTAAAAGTTGGGATTCGATCCACATATCTTTAAAATTGGATACCAAAATGACACATTTCAACTAAAGTGAGTATTATCAAACTAATTAAACCTATTAATTATAATGAGACTATGGATGCACCGATGTGGCCCACATTATTTCCTTCAATTTTTTCTTTTCATATACTCTTCTCATTTTAAATTCTTTATTTTATTTTAACGATGTTGAAGGTTTTCCTTAAAAATCATAATATTTATGTTATTTCAATAAAATATTTGTAAGACATTTGAGGACTTTGAGGACATGCGAAGGTAAGGTAAGTGGTGTTTATATGTTTAAAACGAGTTTCATAACATCTTCCATTAATACATGTTGGTATGATACCAAATTTAAGATTTAAATTTTAAATATAAATCTCGATCATAAAATTATAATAACATTTTTATCTTAGAAACATATTTTTTATGAATTTATAAGTTTAGGATTTAAAATATAGGGTTTAGTGTTGGTTTTAGACAAAAAGTTGTGTAAAGATATTAAAAATGATTTCACACAACAAAATTTAGAAATAAAATAAGTTAAAATCTCATCATACTTATATAATAAATTTTTTTAATTTTTACATAATTATATATAATACTTTTTTATAATTTTAAATAAATTATCTCTTATATTTCTTTCTTTCGTTTTTATTTTAATATATATTTAAGTATTATTACAGTTTCATTATAGTTATGACTAATTTTTCTCTTTACAGAACAATTAAGAATACTATCTTGATATATAAAAGTGAATAAGCTTTTATCGAAAAGTAATATTTAGAAAAGGAATAACGAGTAATCCTAACTGTAAAGTGGATTTGACTGAAACACAATATTTCCCAAATGAGAACAAACAAATTTGTTGGTTGGCGAGAATCCGGTGTGCATGACGTGGCAGTGGTTTTGGAAATCAAATTGGAACAAAAGAGGAAACAAAAACAAAAGTGTTATCCTCGTTGCTTCACCAAATCCTATGATATGACAATGATCTGACTCAGCAGTTTCCACGTCAGCTCTTGTAGTTCACATATTCATTTATTTCTTTACTTACTTAATAAATAATATTTAATAATTCATTATTTTTATTAGAATTAAATATAAATTTAGTTATTCTTATCAAATTTTGTTAAGTTTATTTGATATTTTAAACATATTTTATAATAATATTTAAATTGATTACACCGTTTGATAGGTTTTTGTTTAAATATAAAGAATAAAGACTAAATTGGTATAAAATTTCGAAAAATAACTAATTTCAAAATTCATTGAAACTTGAGAGACTAAAAACATATTTAATTTTTTTGTTAAAATAATATTTATTACTTTATCTTTCCTAATATAAATTTAAATACATGTTTCTCAACATTACTTTTATTTGTATTTAAATTGGTTAAAAAAACTAGTATCTTGTTTTAAATTCTAACACTTTATACTAGTTTGGAAAATAATATTTAACAAAATATTAAATTTTAAAGATTAGTATGATTTTATCAAATTTCAATTTTTAATTTTACATAGTAAAATTAAAGCAACTGGCTTAGTTTTTTGATAATTTCTTCTCAAAATTAAAGGTTTATAAACTATTATTATTAGTATATCAAACTATTAATATTTTATTTTATTTTTCTGTAAAATATATGATTTATTAATATTTTATTTTATTTTTCTGTAAAATATATGATTTATTCGTGATAATAATAAACCAAAGTAAAATAACATTTTGCATATTTTTTTATGTTAAAAAATTATTAAAATTTAAAATGTCGATACATCACGATCAACTGATAATAGTAAATCAAAATAATAATAACAATTTGTATACTTTTTATGTTGAAAATTTACTAAAATTTAAAATGTTGATGGATCACGATTAAGTTAAAGATACAATTCATTGACCATACAAAGGCATTTTTATCCTTCAAGTCATATTTAAGATTTGAAGTTTATAAAATATATTCATTTAGTTATATCATGAATGTTAAATAAGATCTTGAGTTTTAAAAATAAAAATTTATTTTTATATTAAACAATAAAAGATATTGAAGTACAAATTTCATAAAACTTCTAATTTGTCAAACATAACCATGGATAAATCCTTAACTGCTAACAACCTTAAAAGCGAAAAGAGTAATAATCAAATAAAAGATCTATAAAAGAAAAATGAGAAACACATGAGAAAAATATAACATTTGAGTAAAACAACTTTAACAATAATAAGGAAACCACCATTGAGCTAATCCAAAAATAACATTAGACCAAGTTAGAAACTCTTAAAAATGAACTCCATGTTTTGGTTAAAAAATTACATGAGCAAGATATCCAAGACATTCATATGATAACTTGACAAACTATAAAGACAAAAGACGAATTTGGAAAATAATAGGTGACTCAACTTAATCGGAAAAAAGACAATATTATTTGAGCCTAATTCAAAGAAGACGTGTGTATCTAAACATGAGTGATTATTACATGAAAATTAGTACTATATTAAAGTGTAATTCTCAAGAACAATAGTTGATTCAATTCTTCCATGACAAAGCTTAGATATATCAAATCATAGTATACTATGATGTTTGAGTTATTGCATTCTAAAGTGAAAAAAGTTTCATTCTAATTATTTATTTTAACTTTTCTAAACTAGAGGTACATTTCCATTCAAATCTTGGAACATTGGCTTTTGATACTACTCTTTTTCCTTCCTCCACTTTACAAGTCATGTCAAACGATGAAAGAACCGATCGATTGGCTCCTTTCCCTCCCTATATTCTCACTTTCTTGTCTCTATATAGTGTTAGATCTCATAATTGATAATTCAGGTAATTTAAAATTAAAAAAAAAAAAAACTATGCATATTCAGAATTCAGTTCTGCATTGGTACGAAGAAATCTGCTTCTAAATATTGATTGATTTCTAGTAATTTCCTCAATAAGCAACCATGAATGGTATTTTTCAATACAGTTTCAGTGACAATCAACCAACTAACTGAAGGTAGATATGATTGACAAAAAAGAATACTGCTAGCACTGATTATCAGTGGGAGACAAATATATTTAGTAAAAGGAAGGAACCTTGTACGGAAAAACAAGAAGCCTATCTTAGTTGCCCAGCATGAACAACAAACTTCAAAAGCTAACAGATTACTATAATTTTACAAAACCACCATGAAGCTAAATTTGCTTACGAAATCAGTAACTTGTCCTGCCATCACCCTCAGTTATCACGTCCTGGAAGGTTCCATTGCTAGGAATCATGGGTAAGACATGCTCTTGATGGGGCACAATGACATCAAGAAGATAGGGACCAGGGGTGTCCAACATTTTCTGAATTGCCGCTCTAAGGTCTTCCTTCTTGGCCACACGAGCTGATGGTATCCCACAAGCATCCGCAAACTTCAAGAAATTTGGAAATATGTCCTTGTCATTAGAGGGGTCTCCCAGATATGTGTGAGCTCTGTTAGACTTGTAGAACCGATCCTCCCACTGAACAACCATACCCAAGTGCTGATTATTCAACAACAATATCTTAACTGGGAGCTTCTCCACTTTGATAGTGGCCAACTCCTGAACATTCATGATAAAACTCCCATCACCATCAATGTCAACCACAGTAGCGCCCGGGTTAGCCACCGCAGCACCCATGGCAGCCGGCAATCCAAACCCCATGGCACCAAGACCACCAGATGTTAACCACTGCCTAGGCCTCTTGTACTTGTAAAACTGAGCAGCCCACATTTGGTGCTGCCCAACTCCAGTACTCACAATAGCCTCTCCGTTAGTCAATTCATCAAGCACCTGTATAGCATACTGAGGAGAAATTTCTTCCTCAAAAGTCTTGTAGCTCAAAGGAAACTTCCGCTTCTGCTCATTCAGCTCTTCTCTCCAACCTCTAAAATCAAGCTTCCCCCCAGCCCCTCTGCTCTCCAACACATGATTAATCCCCTTCAACGCCAACTTCAAATCCGCACAAACCGACACATGAGGCTGCTTGTTCTTCCCAATCTCAGCCGAATCAATGTCAATGTGGACAATCTTAGCCCGGCTCGCAAAAGCCTCAAGCTTCCCAGTGACACGGTCATCAAACCTAACCCCAAAGGCAAGCAAAAGATCACACCTATCCACAGCATAGTTAGCATAAACAGTCCCATGCATCCCAAGCATCTGAAGAGAGTTTTCATCAGCAATGGGATAAGCACCAAGGCCCATCAAAGTACTAGCAACAGGAACACCAGTGAGCTGAACAAAACGCCTCAATTCCTCACTAGAGTTCAAACAACCACCACCTACATACAAAACCGGTTTCTTAGCTTCAAAAAGCAATCTCACAATAAGCTCCAAATGCTTCTCGTTGGGAGATTTAGGCAACCTAGACATGTAACCAGTTAACCTAATCGGTTGATCCCAATTAGGAATGGCAAGCTGTTGCTGAATATCTTTAGGTATATCAATCAACACAGGGCCAGGTCTTCCAGAGGTGGCCAAGAAAAACGCTTCGTTGACGATTCTAGGAATGTCATCAACATCGAGAACGAGGTAGTTATGCTTTGTGATGGAACGTGTTACCTCAACGATGGGGGTTTCTTGGAAGGCGTCGGTGCCAATCATGCGGCGGGGGACCTGACCGGTAATGGCAACGAGGGGTACGCTATCGAGGAGGGCGTCGGCCAGGCCGCTCACGAGGTTGGTGGCGCCGGGACCGGAGGTAGCGATGCAGACGCCGGGGAGGCCGGAGGATCGCGCGTAGCCCTCAGCGGCGAACACACCGCCCTGCTCGTGGCGCGGGAGCACGTTGCGGATGGTGGCGGAACGCGTGAGCGCCTGGTGGATCTCCATCGACGCTCCACCCGGGTACGCGAAAACATCCTTGACGCCCTGGCGCTCAAGCGCCTCCACGAGGATGTCGGCGCCCTTGCGGGGCTCCTCGAGGCCGAAGCGCGATGCGAAGGGTTCGGCGGCGGTGGATTTGGCGGCGGCGGCGGCATCGGAGATAGCGCGGGAGAGTTTGAGAGAACGACGTTGGGAGTGTAAGGGGGCGTTTGGGAGTGGAGAAAATGGGAGAGCGAAACGGAGAAAGGGTTTTGGGGTTTGTGATGAAGGGAAGGCGGTGAAGGCGGGATTTGGAGCAGTGGCAGCCTCCATTTTCCGATTAAGAAAAAGAAAAAAAGGTTTACCAAACAAAAATCCGCAGACCCTAATGTAAGGAAGAGACTGAATCTATGAGTAGTAGGATACCACACAATAATTGTTTATTGTCCGAGTTTCAATCACACTTATACTGTGTTTGTGGTCTTCAACCATTATCTTAATTTAGTTTATTGTACTAGAAGATTCGTGAAATTAAATATATATATTCTTTTAAACACTGATTTTTTTTTGACAAAATAGTAATTTACATAGTGTAAATTCAAAATATATATATATATATGAATACTTTTCAGAGAATAAGTGTTTATTTTTTTAAAAATTTAAATTTTACGTGTAAGAATTGAAATAATTAATTTATCAATGCTAATAAGAAACAGATTTTATAAAAAAAAATATTATAATATAAATAATCCTTACAAAAACTTTACTTATTTGGCACAATTCTCTCGCATTCAAAACTAATTTTTGTGTGTCAACGAGTTTTTTTTTTCTATAAATATTTATAGAGAAACTTGTCTAACTGTTCACAGTATATACAGCTACATACACTAAATTAGAACATTAGATAAATTTATTTTATTAAAACTAAAATGTTCAGTGAATGATAATCTATCGTGTTTTTTTTTTATATGT
>Ga0099823_1000689_pt1 | contig 24238 bp, 7 predicted proteins | sample CowpearedBW_FD_76831 | JGI IMG/M metagenome (GOLD analysis project Ga0099823, IMG submission 76831) | Root nodule microbial communities of legume samples collected from California, USA - Cow pea red BW | ecosystem: Host-associated > Plants > Roots > Nodule | place: USA: California | collected...
CACAATGTATTTATTTACAAAAGTAAGGTAAAATTGAGGATTAAGTAGGTTAAAAGCTTTGGAAGAGATGATTTTGCTAATGAAATATAGCTTGGATAATGGTAAAAATTAACATTATCAACTGTCAAGTTTTAGCAACTTATGCTTAAGCGAGACCTCCTCGCCTGGGTGAGATTACTCTCGCTAACAACTGGAACAGAAACCTTGAGGGTTTTCTACTATTTTGTCTTAAGCGAGGGCTGCTCGCTTGGGCGAAAACAACAGGTTCCTCCCCTGCTCACACATGCAATCAAACATTTGAAGCCAAACAACATTTAAAAAAAAAAATTCCAGGCAACCACAACAGCAAACAAGCTTTACAAACATGAAACAAAACTAAAAACAGATAGATACTAAGGGAAAACGTGAAAATCCTAGCTTCCCTTACCTTGATCGAGGCTAACTGAAGAGCAAGCTCCAATAGAAGAGTGTCACTGCACGATTACAGCTTACAGAGCTCGAAAACAGACCAAGGAAACTAAGACCCTAACATATGTTAAAGTGAGTGGAACCAAAGCTTCCAAACAAAAAAGAAACGAAAGGGAACATAAGTTTAGAGTTCTACTTACACAGATGACAACGTTCAGTAAGCTCAAAGAAGGATCTTGTTGTGTCCTAACAAAACTTATGTTTCAAACAGGAGAGAAAAGAGGTGGATTGTTTTTGAAACAAAGACAAAAATGAGAATTAGTTGCTAAAAAGTGGTTCTAGAAACTTCTAATGGGCTGATTATGAGTCCTTATTTAAAAAAAAAAACTGAGTCAATTTACTTAAAACAAGAGTGAGTCTTACAAATATAATAAAATATCATAATTTTACGTATAAGAAATTGAAATTCAAATTGCTCATAAAAATTAAATATTGCATAATAATTAATTTCAAGGTTGAATAATGCATAATAATACTATTTAAAAATAAAATAAATAATAAATAAATGGTTTCATGCTTAGCTTATATTTTATAATAATCATACGTGTGTAAAGTTGTGTTGTTGATTGAAAGCACACAATTTACCATAAAAAAATGGTTTCATGCTACATCACTGCACCAAAAGGTCTAATTGATCTGTTTGATGAATGTATTCATGTTATTACTAACTCATCTTTTGGAAATAAAAATCACTATCATTGTTCACAGGTAAAAAAAAAATAAGTAGCATGATTACACTCTTTAACCTTTTTCATTAATAATCCTTTTTCATTCTTATTTTATTAAAGTTTAATTCGGAGAAGACTATGAATTTTTTTTTTTTATATTTATCTTTATGGAATGATGTTAATGACTTTTAAAATTATGAAAATAAGTCTGGGAGCAAATTAATATGAATGCAATTAAAATGCTCAAATTAATAAATCTATTTTATTAAATAGTTACAAAATATCATATACGACAATAATTCTATTATTTAAAAGTTATATCTAAGAGTATTAGTAATTGATGTATAACATACTTATTTATAGACAGTTTATTAACATAAACTTAATTAATATATCCATTGATCATGTAAATATGTTAAGTACAAATGATGGTGTGTTTTTAATCATCAAATTTTTACAACTGAGGGTATGTCATCTTTGGTTTAGATTGGTTAAAAAAAATTAGAGATAAATAAATTATCTTTCTTTTCACTCATCTTCATCCCAATATTCAACTAAACACCTCAGTGGTATTAATTGATTGTAAATTTTTTTAGTGATCTCTTAATTTTAAAATGGACAATATGTATAAAATCAATGTTTTCAAATGTTACAATATAAATAACTATCAAATATTTTATATAAAATGAATGATAATATAGTTATATAACTTGAAATGTGTGAGAACCTATAAAAGAATATAAGACTAGTGGTGAGAAACTATAAAGTTAGTATATAAAACAACTTTAAAGTTTATTTATTACAATCTATGTAAACTTATTTCTAAGATTTCTCTTTGTCATCTTTCTAAATTTTTTATCTTTATTAGACAGTACAATCAATCCTGGGAAGAAACTTTACGTGTTCATCCTATAAAAAACTAAAACTAAAACAGAGTAAGTCTTTTATTTGCCTTCTTAAGGTGTTTTAGCTCTTTGGGTTGTATGTAAACCGTATGACTATGTATGTGACTCAAAGGTGCTCTTGGTGATATGATCATCATGATATACTTAAATTTATAATTGAGGTCTTTGTGACAAGTTAGGTTTTCTTGTGTAAAGGAGATGACTTTAAGTCTAACTCAACTTCACAAAACTGACTTGTGAGATGAGATTTGCACACACTTATATACTATCAAATTACCTTGTAAGGTGAGGTTTGCACTCACTTATATACTATGAAATTACCCTATCTCTAGTCAATTGATGTGGGACTTCCAACATCCTATATTAGATAGAGCTCTAAAGAGCATATTTGAGAGCAATGATTGTTTAGCCAAGGAAAGGGAGTTAATTTTAATTTCTATGTACTTTGAATTGTGTTTTGGTTGGTTGGTACATTAATTGGTAAGTTGATTTTGATTATTGAATCACATTTGGAATAAATTGGTTGGTGCATGAATGTGTGTCTAAATGTGAAATTTGTGACATATGTTGAGATTGATGCTAAGTTTTTTTAATTTAACCTTTAATTGGTTTATTTGGGTTATCATGAGTTCTATAAACTCAAATTGGTATATTACGGTGTTAAAAGAAGCATGAGATGATGTTTGTGAATGTATGGTGTTGTCTTGTTAGATATGTATAAGCCATGGGAAGGAAAAATATGCACAAGAGGTCTTTGGTGAAAACAACTCAAAGAGAGCTTGCTTCCTAATTTATTAGAACCTTGATCAATATATAGAGTACAATGTCCCATCATAGAGAGATAAAAGTAAAATCTAATAAAATAGAATATTTGATAATAATAAAAGAGAATCAAATATATGATACCTCTCTCAATATATGAATAAAAGTAGAAGATTATATAATATCTTTATCATGTCTAAAAATGCATATTTATGTGTTTGTCATATGTAGACTCGCTGGGTGTATCTCTTTTCATTGGGCGAGTGTCAAATTTGAGTTTGACAAAGAGTAGGGGATTGCTCGTTGGATGAGTATACTCTCGTTGGATGAATAAATCTGCATTTTGTTGTAGTGCTCAGCTCGCTAGGTTATAATTTACTCATTGAACGAAGGTCCGTCTAGAGGAACTTGTTGAGTAAGCAGTTGGTCTCGTTGAGCAAGTTTACCCGTTTTTATGAATAATTATGGTTCAAAATGTGATGAACTTGTTGGAAATTGTGTTTCATGAAAAAAAAAATGGGATTATGAGTAAATAGTGGATAAATGGAATTGAGTGGTGGAAGTTTAGTGTTATGCATTGACCAATGATAACTTCACATAGAGCGTCATAGTTTAAGTGGTGAGAATTGAGAAAGATTCTTATAGCGAGATTTGTGGTGGAACCCCTTTTACAACGAAACCATAAGTTACCTTACATACCCTAATCATAAGGGGGTTTGAGACTGAGTAGTTTGGTATGACCGGCCTTTGTGCTTTGTTTTACTATTACATGGCAGGTACAAGGTTTTTAGTATCTAAGTTAATGGATAAACTCAAATATTGAGTTTGTAATTTTTGTTGTTTATTATATAGAGAAATTGCTTATATTGGTTGTAAGTGGTAATGGTTTTAATATTATGGATGTTATAATATATGTATGTTTGAAATTATAATTAGCTTATCCTTTTTTTTATTGGTGTGTTTGCTTGTGTTTTCTCTTTTCCAATTATAGTTTTAGGATACAAGTAAAGGATCTTGTTGGTGAAAATGAAAGTAAACCTGGGGAAAGGATGATTCAAGAAAAAATATACAAAAATTGATATGAAATATATTTATATATAATATTTTGTATTGTGTAGTCCTACTTTATCATTTTGGTAGCATATCATTTTGGTACATATTACGTGGATAATGTTTTCTCTTTTTGTAAAACTGTGATACGGATTGTAGCTACACATTATGGATTGATATGGATTGTAACTACACATTATGGATTGTTATGTATGTACTATGCATCTAATTATCAAGTTTGCTCAAATACCTAAAATGTACGAGATCACGGTAGAATTTGTCTATTTTAGGGTTGTTAGAAAAATGAACACAACTTAACATTTGAGCAAATTACTTTGTTTTTTAAATTGTTACCTTCTTCTTTTTCCAAGAAGAAAAATAGAGAAGAAATTGATTTTTTTTAAGAGTTGAAAAAATAATTTATACATAAAGTAATTTTAAGTTTACAAAAAAGAAAATAATTTTAATTTGTTTTCATCTCCTAAAAAATATATGAATTTTTTTTTTATTAAATATATGACATTTAAAATTATTTCAACAAATAGGTAGGGATGTCAAAATGGGTCAGGCGTGCCAGCCCGCCAAGAAAAGGGTGGGCCGGGTTGAAATTTTCAACCCGTCAACCCGCCAGTTTAGTAGGCCAAAACGGATCAGTCCGTCCTAGTCCGTCAACCCGTTTTTTTTATATTTTTTTTTTATGTTTAAAACTAAAGATAATTAAAAAATAATATTTTTTATATTATATAAATAAATATATATATATATATAATAGATTTATATACAAAAAGTTAAAAAAAATAAAACAAAATTAAAAAGAAAAAAAAGAGGCGGATCAGCCTGGTCTTGACCCATTTATGGTGGGTCATAGGCGGACCAAAACGGATCGAACTTACCCGTTTTGTCACTCCTACGTATAGGATAATGGTGTAAAACGGGACAGTTTCCCAAAATTATTGCTTATAAATATGTTTATATTATTATTATTATTATAAAGGCAAAAAAATGTTTTTCATGAAACTGAAATGCTAGCTGTAACAGTACAAACACTTGGTCAGAGGCATGATTTCTCCTTTTCTGGCTTTATACAAGCGAGGATTCAGAATTTGATGCTTGAACTCAATCATGCCAAAAATTTGAGGACAAAGAAAGAAAAATTCATGAAAGGACTGTTAAATGCGCATTTAATCACCCGAGGACATGCATAATTGTACTTTAATCAATAATTTTGAATTCAAATTTTAAATAATAATTATACACAGTTGCCTTTGAGAAAAAAAATAATAAATTACCCGATAAAAATATGTGGATATTTTATAGATATTTTATTTTAGCCAATGAATGCAGAGTCTACTAATAATATTTAAAACAAAGTTCAGTTCAATCTCTTGCTTTGATATCTGAAAAATAGTGCGTAGCCAATAACTACTTACATAGGCTAGTGATGAATATTTAAAAGCAATTAGTGATGAACATTTAAAAGTAATGTGAAGTGAAGAACATCTCTTGCCAAAGAACAAAGTTGACTTGCTACAATTAGAAAACCAACTTTAATACAATTTGAATACTTTTTTCAACGTCTGTATCACGAAGTGACATTATTTTAGAAATAAGGTCTTCCATAGTTAATTACTTTGTTGAAGGAAATAGTAAATTTATATTACTGAATTTATTTAAATAATAAATATTAAAAAGTTACTATATAATTACTAGCTATTTAGTTTTAATTTTCAATGCCTCTTGTTTCTAAAATAAGCACTATTTCTGTGATTTTTTTTTTGTGTTTATGTGAATGTTTTTGTTCTATTTTCATGATTTTTTTTAATTTATTGAATAGGAAATTAATTTCTTTAGTAATTATGTGATACTGCTGATCTATATGAGATTTTTGAATATAAATTCTCATTACATAAATAATCCCGTAACGTGATAGGGTTGGGCGTTGAATTTGGAAAGGAGTTGTTACATCATATTTCAAAAGTGGACACTTTTCCAAAGAATGTTTTACTGTTGAGTGTATAGTTCATTTGTGTCTAAACAAATTTCAATCATTAGATACATGTACATCATCATATTTAGTTCAGTTGAATTAACTTTCACTGTAAATTTAGGAATTTCTTTTTGTTAGGTATTCTAATTTTTTATATATTTTAATTATATGTATAATTTTTTTCTTGGGTATTCAAAAATTTTATGTTCTTTTAATTAAATATTTGTTATTTAATTTTTCATTAATAGATACTTATATATTGTTTTGTCATATTTTTTTCACGTGTTGACATATTTTGTGATTAATAAAATAATATAACAGTTGTTATTTTAATATTGTTTTGTTACCAGAAAAGCCTGGTATTTTTTAATAAGTGGAAGACAATAAATAAAGCAAAACAGTAGGTATCAATTAACAAAAACGTTAAATAATATAAACTTAACAAAATACGTTTGATTAGAGTACAATGGTTATAAAAATTTAAAGGTTGTATAACCGCTTAATATTCAATATTAAATATCTAAAAAAATTATAATTATATACATTAAAATATCAAATAAAATTTAATAAAAATTAAAATATTTATTAATTTTGCAAAATTAATAAAATAAAGTTGATAAAATTAAGAAATTATTAAAACAAACAGAAATCGAGTTTAAAATTATTTTAAATGTCTTATTATTTTAAATCTCTTTTTTGATACTAATAAAAATTAATATACACCATATGAATGAGACTGAGCAATCAATTGAGATTACGTCAAAGAAGATTCACCCAATAGCATGGAGAGCTATAGTATGACTCCTCGACTATTGTGGTCTGTCAGTGTTCGTGTAACGCGTATTGAACCGATCGGTCTCTGGATCGTCGGTCAACTGAAATTACTTCAAATAAGGCTTTCAAATTATGTACAATGTCTGTCGATTGCCTAAAAAGACTTCGTAGATTACCTCACCCAGTGCCAATAGTTGGATTGTCCACATGATTTCACCCTATGATCCATTTGTGAAGGTATGTGCCACATCGACGGCCACATGTTGAATTTCCCTTGCAATGTTAGCATGTGGACTATCCCCGAGATTCCACCCTGGTGACCTCTTATGCAAATTAGGTGCAATGTCATCCAACAAGCTTGATCGAACAACATTAGAGTGAATTAATTAGTTTGGTGATAACGTTAACATGTCAATAATCAAGTTTAAAAATCAATTGAGTCATGATTAGGCTGATCCTAATCATGGCTCAAAGTAGAAAACTTAAAATACAAGTCAAATGTGTGGTTGTTAAGACTTTTCTCTCGCATTTATTATAACATTTATTGTTTTCGTCAATCAAACCATTGCTCACTTTAACATCAGAATGTCTTTAACAAGTACACCCCATCGGCAAACAGACAAAAGGATTGAATGGATGATTGGAGTGAAAATCAAAAGACTCGACAAATTATTTAAGTAGACGTTCAACTCCTATACTCAAAACAATACTCATCACATCTCCATACTCAATTGAAATCTATATTCATACTTAATCAACGTGAGGATTTTTCATCAAAATGAAAACAAGTGCGAATTATATGTACGGAGACAAATTTATTTCTCATTTCTAACCAAAATTACTTAAATTTAAATGTTTTTTTTTAACATAAAATTACCGGGTCATGCTATTGAATGAGTAATAATCACTAATACTGTGTCTTTTTTTCGTCAAGTTTTGATAAAGTAATTTATAATGTACCCAAGTAAATCTAAACAACTTGAAATGAACAGTCAAATAGATTCATATTGTGTAGGAAGTAAAATGCAACACATATATAATGAAACCCGACAACGAAAACCTAATACCTTATGATACAGAGTAAGATGTGGTAGCCACGTAGTTAGTAGTAGTGTATCTTTTTGCAAGATAGAAGTTGTAGTTTTGGTGTGTTAAGGGAGTGCTATAAAGCCTAAAACATGGGACTACGATATCAATTATCCTTATCAAATGTCAATTTGTGTCAGCCACGTTAGTAAAAGTTTAGGTGCAAACAACACTGTGTCCTTTCCGTCATACAATCCTTTATTCTTCTTCAGTGTTCTTCACCATTATTTGGGGGCTTAAATTGTGGAGAGCTTCTTCTCATGCTACAACTTTTTAATGATTTTTTTCTCTTCTTTGTTTATAAATTGGGCACCCGAGATATCTTTTCTAGGGAAAAATGATTTGGATGGTGATCTTTTTGGTGTGAAAGAGATGGTACTGTACCCTGTGACCCAAAGTCTCAAAGTGGGGGCACTAACACTAATTGCACTCCATGTTTCTCCATACAATACCATGCATTATCCTTTCTCTTCTTAATCATCACACGTTCTTTCTATTCCTCCACCTTTTCTCACTCTCCTCGTTAAATACATTTCATAAGTTGGAATTTTCGAGGGATAAATAAAGTCTATTCTTAAAGTCCCTTTGCTACAAAAAAGAAGCAAATAAGTAAAGTTTCCCTATTGTTAGTTTTTTAAATTATTTGTTTTATTTTTGTTTACTTTTTACCATTTCTATCATTAATTCTTATTGGTTTAATTGATTCATTGTATTTAAATTTTTTAAAATTATAATTCTTTTAATATTTTCATCAAGTTGAATGAGCTTTAATATGTTGAAAACACTTAAAGACCTTTATTCTAGTGATTTGAGTACTGGATTAAAACAAGAATAAATATATTAGAATTAGTCGTATTAACTATGATAGTTAGTTCAATATATTAAATGTTTTTTAATAGGTTAAAATTATCAACTTTATATAACATTCCCATAATACAACATGCATCATAAACCTTAAATGTTTGAAGATATGTTAACCAATTATAAAATATTCAAACGAATCGATTTTACAAAACCAATAATACCAATGATGCAAATATATACACTTATTTATGTCTTTCTAAAACAACATTTGTGAATGTAAATTAAGATGCCTTTTGTACGTGAAAACCTGATTACAAATTCTAAAAAAAGTAAAATTATATTATTATACTAATGCTCTATTTTCTTTGTTAATAATATTATATATATATATATATATATATATTATAAAAAGTTAAAAGATTTTAAAGGGAATTTTTTTTAAAAACAGAGGTCGTGTACAAAAACTTATTTCATTCTCAATTCTCAATCTCATTCCTTCTTTTGTAATAAATTGATCTTTTGAAGATCCAAAGTCATAGAAGCAATTAATGTCAAAGATTTTATCATATAAGTCAATCAATTTCATATTGGGGCAAGTTTAAATTTTCTTACTTTGATAGAGCAACTCTAATTTTTTGGTGTCTGCAACTTTCTCTAGTTACATGTGATTTCTCTGTTCTCTATATGCATCTTCATCTAGACGTGGTCCTTAAACAATTATTCAATCGCTGATTTTAGTCTTTGACTTGTGAATATAAAACCGTTGTAACTAGAGATACTGTGTAAGGGAAAGAACGATGATAAGAGTCTTCCTCTGGGTAAATAGGCAAGCGACAGAAAAAACATCTCAGGAAACCATTCATTTCCAACATGCCTTTCCTTTCAAGGGATTTATTCTAACCTTGGATTCAAGTAGGGTCAAAGGATGGGGCACGAGAGTTTGAAACATAAAGCAATCAGGTATGATGGTTGTGCACCACCTTGAAGGGCTAAGGTAATGAAATGAGTGAATTCTTACGACTTCTCTTAAGGTGAGAGAAGCTGATCATTTAAAATTACATAATTGACAACTGTAAAACTGTAAATAATTTGGCGAAGTTTGTTGTAGTGAAATTGTGAGAAATTGTGAAGTGTTGGTTATTTGTGTTGTATTTATAAATGGGTATATATTTGACTGATAATATATTATAGAGTGATGCTTATTAGGAATTTCTTTGATGAATTGAATTTGTGTTAGTGTATAATGGTGATAGTGTTGGTGTAATTACAATTTGACAACAATCTAGAACTAAATATGTTGGAGAAAATTATTATCAGTGAAAGGGGTTAACCTATGAATATTTTTGTGTTTATTTATGACCAATTGTAATATAAATATGATGTTGAAATGAGTAATTTTGAGAGATTGATATTTTTGTAAAGAATAAAGTTGATAAGTTGAGTACGATATTCTAGTAGAAAAAAACTTTTGTTTTTATTTGTTTAAATTGTTTATGTTTTGTTTAGTTGGGATAATAAGTTAGGTGTTCAGTGGCTGTTTTTAAGAAAAAAATACTACGGTCTAAAATGTAAAAAGAGATTGTGATAGTGAGACTATCTTGACTCAACTAGTATCTCATTCACATAGAGTGTGGTATATATGTTGTGTGAGTCGAAGAAGACTTCACATGACAGACAGTATGATATGAAAAATGATGATATTTATGGAGTTAGTGGGTTAACCCTGTCATGGTTGGATTTGAGTCATTTAGTAAGAGTTGAAAAATTAATTGAGGACTTGGGAATAAGCATGACAAGTGCAGAGTTTCACAAGCCCATTCAATACATTTGTCTTCTAGAATACTATGTTGGTGTCTAACAAAATAAACTTCATACAAAAATTTAAGATTTAAATACTGTTTGATCCAATTTGTTTAGTTTGGTACCTCTTTTTTCTTATTTTTTTCGCATTCAATTTGGTTCATGTTTTGCTAAATTATGTTCAATTTCGTCATTTTGTTGACGTTATTTAAATTGATAATGACAAAATTACAGGTTGACATTGTTCACATTATATCGACTGTTTTAATTATGATTATTTGTGTTTTGTTCAAATAAGTCCCTATTTTAATTCAATTTGTTCAATTTAGTCTTGTCCTCCACTTAATTACCCTCAACCTTCACTTCATCATGACTCCCACCATCCACTCTTTCATTATCCTTACCCTCTATTTCATGACCTTTCACCACTGTCACACTGTCACTATCATCATCACTATCGTCACCACCACCAAACTAAAACTATTATTAGTGTTCTTAAGTAATGACTTAATAACATTTAGAGTAATGATTTTATTAACCATTATTAAGTAATGATTTTATTATATATAGATATGTATGACATTTAGAGGATTAGTGTTATTAATAATACCTTAAAGTTGTTCAAACTTTTATGGTGTTATATCGTGTCTGTTAAGTAAATTCCTTTAAAAAAATTCATCAAAATAAGATCAAATTAAAATATATAATTACAGATAAATTTTTATCTTATTAAACTTATTGTATGAGATTAACGTCAATCACAAAGAGTTCACTCAATTTCAAGACTCAACTTTCTCAAAGTGAATGCAAAATATTTTTATTATGAACAAATTATTATAAATCTCGTATTAATTAAAAATAAAAGTAAATTTGATTTTACTTATCTGCTTTGGTTTAATTAAGTTAAATTTATAGTTATTTAAAGAACTACGGAAATCGATAAAGATAATTGCGTTTTGTGGATAGTAGACAGTGCCTGCTTGGCAAAGACATCTACGTTTTTTCTACGTATAATTAAATTATAGTTGTGTGATATTTTATGAATTAACGTGTTATTTTCTGTATTGCATATATAGATTTTTTTTTTTTTTAAATAGTCTGCTCAAGTTATATGTTTAACGAATTGAAGGATTTGTCCCCACCATTTTAAAATCATACCAGACAAATTGTCAAAGCTACACATGAAAAAAAAATCAACATTCTTGCATGTGGATGTCAACAAAAGTTATCTATTAATTGTTATTTCCAGAGTATTTAAAAGAAAATATAATGAATTTTTTTTCTTTGTAAAATTATTTTAACTAAAAAAACAAGAATAAGATACAATGTAGTTTAGTTTTATCTTTCGAGAAATTGAAGGGAGTGTTTTTTTTTAGCCAATGTATAAAAGTGAAAGAAAGAAAGAAACAGCGTGTTTATTAGAAAACATAAATGTCCATAAGAACAAGACACACGTATATAAGCTTAATATTGTCTTTTTATTTTAACATCATCTTTCTATTATTCTTTATTCCTTTCTGACATACTCTTAAATAATGAGAAAAGTGTTTATTTTGTATAAAAGAAATAACTCAATATTAAGCATCTTTGAAAATAAAAATGTATGAAGAAAACTGGGACAATAATTATATTTTATGAAAATTAACTCGATGATTTAAAATATTACAAGAATATTATTAGGTTGCATACGCCCCAAAAAAATCACGGAATAATACCCTTTATATGTAATAAATTAGCAACGTTTGTAGCAATTATCGTAAAGATATATATAATTATTATTAATTAGGTAATAATAATGATAATTTTCACTATTAAATCATAAAATAAACTCTGAAAACATTATGATGTTAGTTGACAGCTAGAGCCCCACAATGAGAATGACAAATATCAATACACTTCCACGCTGTTTTTAAATTAGATCAATTATTTTATCAATTAAGGTAATAAGTCAATATTAAATAATGGATCTCTGATTGAATAGAGATCATTAAAATAATATTATATAAAGTATAAAAGAAATATAATATTATAACTTTACAAATTAAATATAAGCAATAAACAAGTAATTCTAGAAATATTTAACATTTAAACCAAACACACAATTTTAAATAAGATATATTAATTGCATTAAGTTTGAACAACAACGACATTTGATGTTTAATTTTTTTTCCTTTTTGATACATGTGAAAAACGAATTTAAATTCCTGTCGAATTTTAAAAGTTCTGGAATTTGAATTTTGATTTCCCATCTTTGTAATTTTCTTTGTCCCATTTATGATAATAATTATTTACATATTTTACATCAAACACTTTCAAAACTAGTAATTATGTAAATAATACGAGACATAAAATTTAGTTTAAATGACCCATCAGTTACAAATCTTAATAAAGTTTAAATTGACAAACATATTAAAAAAAAAAAAAAGGATGGAGTATGATGTTGGATTGTAATGACATTAATGATTGCAGAAGTACTTTTCTTAGAGGGGAGAGAGCTGTTAGTTAAAAGCAACCTTGATGGCAACAACACCCAAACCTTGCCAATAAAAACCATTATTAAGATTCATTAATCAATAATTAATTAATGGAAAGTGACTGTTTTTCTTTTTATGAATTGCCCAACTAAGATTACACTCGTTTAATATTTCACAGAAGTTAAATAACTGTGAATAATTATTGTTTTATATTTTTTTAACATGATAGTAAAACATTAATTTAATTAGAGTATATGTTGGAAGTCTCATATCAACTAAAGATAAGTTCAATATATAAGTGAATGTAATATTTATTTTACAAGTTGGTTTTGTGGACTTAAGTTAAGCTTAAACTCCACTTCTAACATAGTATCAGAGTCAAGTTAATAAACTATCGAACTTTCTTGGACATTTTATTTTACTCGCTATCTCAAACCGCTAACGAATCATCCACTAATTTATTATATCATGCACAAGATGAATATAAATGTGTTATGGGGTGTTTCCAGGAATGAGGACAATGAGAAAGGTGAAAAGTTTGTGGTATTTAAAGAAAGAGACATTTTCGTAGTTACATAAGATGTATCCATCCATCAATTTTTTTCTCTAACTCCATCCAATTTAATTCCAAACCAAATAATAATATCCAAACCCACTAATTTTGGACTTTTATGAAAGTGGTTGATTTGGTAGAGAGGTACTTTCCCACTCCCACGTGTGCCAGTTTTTTAAATTTTCTTTTTTTCCTTTCCAACTTCATGCGTTGCAAATAAATAATGTTCTGTTGTTGTATACAAAGAACCAAATGGTCGCATTCACCAGACATTCGTCTGAGGGGCCCATCAAAAAGCCTTTTGCCTTTTCAACATCCACTATTTCTCTATTTCAATTTTTGGGCCTAACCCAAACCCTCCACGTAAAAATCTTCACACTTGTCTCTGCATTTTTTCTTATTATTTATTTTAACAAACTTTTACGTCTAATTCATCCTTAATTTCTTACTAGCCACATGGTTTTTAAGTTTTGTTTGTATTCATTTATCATAATTTTTTTGATATTGGAGATACATTTTAGAGTTAAAAAGTAAGATTTATTTTGTGGTTATAAATTTTATATCAGTTTTCTGCTGAAAAAAAATTGCAGTTTGTGTGATAAAAAAAGTTGTCTCACGGTTTCAACCTTGAAAAAGGTTGGCCCTTTCTTTTAATATGGACGAAGTTTAAAATAAAATACGCTTACACCATGCTTCAAATTAAAGAACACAGGCCAAGGCCCACATTATACATAATGTGGTCCATGCCTAAGTTTGTTTTCGTCGTTTTCTTTGTACATCTCCATAATTTCTAAATGTAACCCCATAATTTTTATAGTGACTTTTTATAATGAACAATTTTTCTGACATTTCCAAAACATGATTTTCACAAGATAAATTTTACAATAGAATTTTTGGAACAAACATTCCAAAACTAGCTTTCCAGAACAAATTTTCAAAAGCAAGCTTTTGAGAACATATATATACCTTGCACAACAAACATTTCTTAACAAGGTCTCCAAAAAATTTCTAAAACAAGTTTTATGTTTTTGTTTTTGAAAATAAGTTCTTTCTCTTCTTCTTCTTCCTCTTAAAGAGTGCAGTGAAAAATAGAGGTGCAGTGATATGACACAACCGTTGCTATAACGTGGCACAGCGAAAAAAATTTCAATATTTAAAATTTTATTAGTATGGGGTTACATTTAGTAATAATAAAGTGCAGGAAGAAAAATTCTAATTTTTTGAGGACAAACTAAGAATGCAAAAAGGAAGATAACTTTCAAAACCCTTTAGAAGGGCCTGCCATACATAGGAAAAACAATAAGACATTTCCAAGAGAAAGTTGGTCATATCATATGCATAATACATTCATGTCGGTAACTAAATTTCAAAATGTGTTTTCAGAAAAATCTCATTTCTCCCAAAGTTAATCTACGCCCAAAGAGGTTACTAAATAATTACGTGTAGGAAGCATAGGTTTTGCGTGCATTGGGCCTAATATTTTAGACGGGAGAAATGGTTAGTTTTTCTTTAAATAAAAATTTAAATTAGTTTTTCTTTAAAATTTTACTTCAATTTTAATTTTAAAAATAACCTAATTTTATTAAATTTATTTGATATTTCAAACACATTTTATTATAATATATATGTTATTTACGTCATTTGATATATTTTTACTTCAACATTAGTTGAGAAATGCATTTGAATCGTTAACTAAACTTAACAAAATTGATTAAAACTACTAACTTTGCATATATTTAAATATTAGAAACTAAATTGTTTAATATCTGTTAAGTATCTTGAATATGAATTATTTTAATATATGAACCGGCTAATAACGAAGAAATATATTTACAAATTAAGTAATTTCCATATCGGAGTAAAGTGTGTGGGTGAATATTTTGTTAAAAATTGAAAAGAAGTATTACGAAACAACATTTGGTGATCTTGGAAATGGGCACGCACGTGATCGTGCGTGAGTTGAAGGGAGAGTTAACCACGTGAATCGATGTGGGCCTAATACTTTGTATTATCAGTGTTTTATATCAGAGGATTAGGTGAAAAAAGGACAAGAAGATACATGCAATTGCTTTCACTCAGTTAATGCTCAGCACTTATCTCTCATAACTTTACTGGAGTAGGTACTGTGCTTTTTATAACTCTGAGAAGCTCATAAAACCATTGCAGTTACAGCAATTTCCTTAAAATCTTTTAATACCAACTATTCTGCTGTCAAAGTCTCACCTCTGCTGCAATACTATACTTAAAAGGGAAAATTATTTATGGAGAAACTTGTCTTTTAGAGGGAGAAGTAATTTTATATTTCATTTTCCTCTATTTACTCTCTATGTCTATCCACCAAAATATACCATATGCAGAAGAGAGTACGAAGAGAGCATAATGTGTAATTAATATAATTAATGATAGAAAATATTACATGTTTATATATATATATATATATATATATATATAAAAGTATTTTTCGTATATTTTATATTTGTTTATCTTATCTAAATACTAATTCATGAAATACGAGTAATGGTTAGAAATACAGTGTAAGTTTAATTTAATCTCATAAAATTAACTTGTAAGGTGAGGATTGTATCTCCACTTATATATTGTGAATTGGTCTTATCTTTAATTGATATGAGATTTTTAATACAACCTTTTACGTCGAAGTATATTCATTTGATGTGTAAGACCATAAATTAGTAGTAAGTAGTTAGCGGTCTAATAACAAATGAAACACAGTGTATAAAAAATCTTATTAGCATGAACTCTAATTTGGTCCATGAAATATGAAGAATATAGTCTTTTGGAAGGGAGTGCATTTAAGAGAGGTGGTTGGAGTTGACAGAAGCAAAGAAGCACTGAAAAACAGATAAAGAGTAAGATTAAAATTGAGAGACGCAGAAGAAGTTAAGGCGAAAGAGAATGGAAGAAGAGAGAAGAGCAACATTCTACGTGTACCATCCATGCGGTTTTCTTCAAGAAGCAGTGAGGGCAGTTTTGAAGTGTCTGGGTATTGAGTCTTCACAACCAAAAGAAGAGAGAAACTCATCGCCACAAACACATGCTGCTGCAGATCCTACTACAAACTCTCCAACAAAAACTCAAACATCCCTAGATGATGCTGCAGATCCACCATCTGTAACAGATCGCTCCATTGTTTGCCTCTCTCTCTCTCTCTGTTTCTCTCTCTGTAAATACATGTTTGTTTTGTAGCAGTAACCAAAATCTGAAAATATGTTATGCAGAATGCAAGTTTATTTGCAAGGCGTGATGGTAGTCGAAGGTCTGCAATCAGCCATGGACCCGGCCCTCAGCATAATTAATATATGCCATGGCTCTGCACTTTCCACTTCAAAATTTCAGTAAGCTTCTTCCTGTTATGAAATCTCAAACCCCATTACCTTTTTTCTTTTCTGGATATCAAAATCTTTGCATTTTAACTATATAGTAATCAGGTTAACTAATAATTACCGACGGAGTTACTTTTCTGCAGGAAGTTTTAAGGGCTTACTCTAGGACCAGCCCTTCTGAATAAATAAAAAATTGTGTTCACTTTCCTTCTCAGTGTTTATCTAACAGAAGCAAGTTATCGTAAATTTGCTTTCGCTACCTATTTATTGATCTTTCATCTACTTTACCATTTCTAGATAGAGTTGTATTGTATTGTATGTGTATGGGAATTAAATGTTGTTCTAGATATACAGAAGGTCTCACCTGCAAATTATCAGTATTTATTTGCTGCCTTGTGGCTCACAATTTTCTTATTTTGTGTGTCCACTTTAATATATACATATTATAAATTGTGGCACCATTATTCTTCCGACAAAAAGAGGGGCCTAAACAGAAGACGACGCATTCAATAGTATCTGAAGTTTGAGTTGGTGGTGTGCGTCAAACAAGGAGGGCCATATTATGTTTTTTGATGACTATTATTATTAGAATTGAAGGAAAATGGTAACATCCCATTATTAATAATTGGTGATAATTGATAAAAGAAAATGAAATTGTATATTGTGTGAGTGCAGTTTTCTATATACATGCCGCTCAAATTTTTTCACGTCATGTTTTTTGGTATTAAACCTTTTCTATTTAACGCCTTAGTTTTCTAGCTTAACATTATTTTGGTTCACTATTCCAATATTTTGGGCGTATAAATTTATTAAAAAAAAAAAAACTAAGTTACTTCGTTTTAAAAGGTTGTTATAGAAGAAGATATAAGAGGAGCTCTTTAGTTAGGTACGGCCAATTTTTATTAATTCCATAAAACAGAGTATTTTAATTTTAATCTTTATCCTTTTTTTTTTTAATTTTAGTATCCATTGCTAATTTTTCCAGTTTAATTTAATGGTGATAACATCGTAATAAAATAATGATGATCACATTCTATGTAAAAAAATCCAATAAACAAATGGCATCAAAAGCGTAATATTTAAAATGACAATAATATATACAAAGACCAAACTTAAAAAAATAATAGTTATGGGGGCAAAATAAAAAATAATAGAATAATATATTTACAATTACTAAAATAAACAGCGTTTAAAAAAGATATTTAAGCATATAACTAAAAATTGATGGACGGACAAATAAATATAGCCCATGTGAAAAAAAAAAGAAGATAAATTTCCTACCATTTAAATTTACATGAATTTTAGACGTTAAAATTTGACATCCAACTGAATTCCATCAAATTATTTTATATGTAATTTGGAAATGTATAAGTCTGTATATCCTACCACTTTTTTCTTCCATTACTTGAATATTCATCGACCAGAATCAACCCAGCTGAAATCTATAGCTCCTTAGTTTACCATTATACCAATATTTAAAAAACCCCTTGAAATTCAATGCCCAATTAAAAAAATAAAAAATAAAATCTTATGTACATGAATAAATAGCGGTTCGCTGCACGTAATTGGATACGTAGAAATTTTGGTGTAGAAGCCATAAATAATATCAAATGCTGATTATAGCCTTTTTTAGGTCTCATTGGAATAAAAACTAAAAAGAACAGTTACCAGAGTTAGAAAAGCTTTGCAAAATGGAAGCAATAACCAGAGATTCATCATCGCCATCGAAAACAGAATTCATCTCCGGACAAACTCCGACACTTTGATGCAGCTCCTCCGGGGTAGGTGGCGGCGGTGGAGGAGGCAATGAGATAGAAGGAGGTGGCGGAAGAGAGAGAAAAGGGTAATGAAAATTGGTTCGAGCGTTAATACCACAAATGTTGATAGATGAAAGATCATAGGCTATAGCAGCCTCTTCAGCAGTGTCAAATGTGCCTAACCAGTGTCTCTCTTTGGTATAAGGGTTCCTAATCTCAGCAGCATATCTTCCCCATGGCCTTTTTCTCACGCCAAGATACATTGTAGATCGCCTAGAGCTTCTCCTAATAGGGTTTTTGTAAATCAGTGAAGGAACATTTTCCATTGGCTTGGTCGTGGAAGCTGTTTCAGACATAGAAAAGATGCAGTGTTGTTGAGTTTGTCTGTATAATGGTAATTAGTGTATATATAAATAGAATGATTGAGAAGGTTATAGTTTAATCGATGAAATTTATGTGCAGTCCATGTTAAAATGTCTAAGAAAGTTCGTTAAGATAGACTTTAATTTGGTTTTGATATCATATTGGAGTATGCATTAAGTCTATTTCAATTCCACAAAACGAACCTATGAAATAAGTATTGCATCCTATTATATATTATATATTGTAAATTGGCCTTATTTTTCATCGATAGGAGAGTTCCATAGGAGAGTTCCAACCGTCTTGAGTGGAAAATGGAACAAAGGAGGATGAAAATTATGTGTTTATATGATATAATATTGGGTGGAGTGGGGCAGGTAAGAATCAATATATAGCAATCATGGAATATATAATATACAATTAACTGATCATTTTTTTTCTCTAATGGCTCTATCTTCTTCTTCATTTCCCTGATTTCCTCGTATCTGACATTATCAGAGTCAGCATAATGCGTAAATCACTGCAACTGCTGATTTATTGTCACCTTTGCCAATTAATCTCTCTATTTATGTTCTTGCTAGATTGATGGATGATGAATTAATTATACAAATTTGATTAGTTGTTTTTTTAAGAAAAACTGGTTAATTAAAACTGTCCCATCTTGTTGCCAATTTATCAAATAAAAAATAGGATCTTTTTGTCATGCCTGCATGATTTTGTGGTTTGTGTTTGTGGAAAGTTGAACCGGTGGTTTATCATGACTTCTTTGGCAGGCAGAAAAACATAATGTATTTTGGATCTTTATAATGGAAAATCAAGTTGTGATATGTTTTTAATTGTTTATGTTTTATATAAAAATGATTAAGTTTATATCAAGATTTCATGATTAATGGTTCAATATTGCTGCTTGTTGCAGTTTTACCCTTCTGCCAAGTTTTGCTCATTAATTGTTAATCATCGTGTAATTGCTCACTAACTAGTTTATTAATATATCCAAACCATTCTATGTTTTCTTAGAAAATGCAAAGAGATAATTTTATAGTCCATTATTAGTTTCGTTGATCCAAGGAGTTAGGTTTGTTTATCAATGAGCCATTCGTGCACATAAAAGTTACATTTTTATTTTGTTTTATATTAACCGCGCGTGATGATCTTGCAATTAAGCTATTTTCTTTAAAGTTGGAAAATTAGACGCCTAAAATTGCTAAACACTGTCTTCAAGATTTTTTTTTTTTTTGCAAACTATTGTAAAAATTTGCTCTTTAAAATTAGTTTGATTTGAACACTATAGGCTAAATAATACATATGAGGTGGAGCCTTACATATATTTTGTTAATAAGAATCAACAACGTAATAAAATTTAATATGCTAAATTATTTTTCTAATATCGTCTCACAACACTTATATCATACATACGCGCGCGTGTATATATATGCGCAAAATCATGTATTTATAGTTTAAGAATTTAAATATCAACATAATTATCCAGTTAATGCAATTGTGTAGTTAATAAGTAATTTGTTCAAGTGGAACATAAAATACTCCATAAAAATATATGTAAAAATTTAATTTATTAATTTTAGAGTCAACCAATTTTGGATGATGAAAGGTTTAAATACATTTGGTAGCGCGAGAATTGACATGGGCATGAAAAAGTGAAAACTAATTCCAACTTTTTGATGTACAAATTAAAAGAAAAAACATTAGTTTTATTATTAAAAACAAAATGTTAACACACAGAGAAGTCAGCAAACGCAATCCATCTTGGTGTTAGTAAACTATGAATGAAATGAATACATCAACTAACCAATTTCTAACCACTTACATTGACACATATTAATTTATAAAGTGCAACGATAAGATGTACATTGATTGATTTAATTTTGAATTGTACAGTGTACATATATCCCGTATAAAACACCTACTCGTAGATTCCATCAGAAAATTTTATCGTAATTTCTAATTGAAAAATTTTAACCTAAATTTTTTTACATGATTTTAATTCAAAATTTTAACATAAAAAGTTTATTAATTCATTTTTTTTACATATTATTCAATTTTAATCTAAATGAGACTGATATTTAGATTCACAAATAAAAATAAAAATTAATCATAATATACCTTTACTATACCATGAAAGAATTAAGGTATAGCAATAATAAGAAATTAAAAAAGATAAATACGGATGATTTGAATTGGAGAGGCAGATTTTAATAAAGAATGAATAATTTTTGTATCTTAACTCTATATAGAACTTTTGACGGATTGGTTATATTTATCATTAATTAAATATGAGTTCGATCTATATATAAATAATTGATACTATTTTCTTAAAGATAGTAAATTTATAAAATTTATAAGTCTCCATCTTTATATTCATTTAATTTTTTAAATTTTTAATCAACGTAAAACTTAAACTTGCGATTAGATTTTTAGTATTTTTTCTTTTGTCATGAATCAATGTTATTAAGGATTACATAATGTGTAATTGTTATCCTTTATTCATTCAAGGTAAAAATAGTAGTATATTACGTGTGTGAGAGGAAAGAAACTTGTCACGTTATCTTATGATTTATTAAGAATAAATTCTAATTATTTTATATTCAAATTATTAAAATTATATTTAATTTATATTAGTTTGGTTTCAAAAGTAACCTGGAAGCTAAACGCAACGGAGGAAAGACAACGAAGGAGTACTTGAATATGGAATCTTGTTGTGCTTTGATCCCTTTTCCTTAACTATAGTTGAAATTGCATTCTACAATGGCAGTGGTGGTTTTATCAAAATTAACCCCAACAACACTTCAATAGCTTTAGCAGCCATGTAATAGTGGTAGAGTGTTTGAGATAAATGGTGAAACAAGAATGTCCTATTATGTAGAAATTCATGATAAAATCTAATTCACACTTGAGATATTAAATTGTACGAATATATTCAATATTTTTCTTTTCTAATAAATATGATACTTTTACCTCATACTTAATTTTTTTAGAAAAATATATATAACTTTTATGTAACTCTTTAATAGATATAAAAAGTCTCTAAGAACTAATATTAAAAGTTTTTATAATAATATAATAAAAGTAAGATTTAACTACTCATTTGCTTTTGCCCCTATATTGATTAAAAAGTTATTAAATTTCCACTTTTATTATATTTTCTTATCAAGTTTCAATTTTTTAAATTGTCTCGATCATCTTTCCGTCATTATCTTACCAGTGGAAAAAAAAAAACTTTTGTTTGTAAGAAAACTAACACATTAAAGACATGTCATGTGCAATGTGTTATTTTGTATTTTTTTTTTAAATTTTTTTTGTAAGAAAATTTTGTTGTCTATGTGTCAAGTTCCGTGGTGTGACACATGACATTGTTAGTGTTACATGATTTGATAGTGCCATGTAATATGACAGTGTCATGTGTCACTGTTTTTGTATTCAATTCAATAGTCATATATCTCTAATTGATTCAATTCAATTCAATTTCAATTATTTTTTTTCAGATGAAATATAAGGTTGCTCCTCTTTTGTAACCAAATTTATTATTTGTATAAATATTATACTAATATTTATATTAAATTATTTTTTTTATTAAATATTTATGGAATGATTTTTAAACCAATTCTAACAATATTATTGGAATTCATTTAAATTAATTACTTTTAATCTTAGAAAAAAATGGATTCATAATATAGTAGTTTTAATTTTTTTAAATTTTTGAATGAAACTTAAATTTATTTATTTAATATAATAATATTTATACGATAAATAATAAAGTATTGTCTAACTTAAAAATAATAAATATGGTCTCAACTTGAATACAGACAACATTACTTCATTTAATGAAAAAATTGGAATTGATTTGAATAATATATATATATATATAAACTGAATTAAATACAAGACAATAAAGACAATATATGCTTTGTGTTCATCCTGAGAGTATGATATATAGACAACAATTTTTTTTTTTAAAAGATAAAATTAAAAAAAATGCAAATTAACACATAACATGTCATGACATCCATCGTTTATGAAGTACTAAAAAAAAACCTAATTAAATAAGTTTTTTAAAAATTGAAACTTGATTGAAATAAAAATAAAAGTGAAAACATACTTATAACTTTTTAATAGGATAAAAAAGAATTAATTAAGCCTAAAAGAAAAAGAGGATTTACTGATATTTTATTTCACAGCTTGATTACAAATCTTCCTCATTTTCGCTTTTAATTGAGGTTAGTCTCTCTAATTATTAAGATACTAGGTCGAGAACGAGGTTACATATCGTTTCTCATTAATTCTCTTATATGCATGAGCTATTTGCGCTATCAAAAGAAAGTATATAGTTCGGTATATTATATGAAATTAATTGCAATAATATATAGTTGTTGCAAAATAATTTGCAAAAATTTATGTAGACTTTATAATATGTGCCTTTTTAAGTTTGAGTGGAGAAATTTATTTACACAAGCTGCAATCCAACCACATAAGATACAGGTTAAGGTTAAGACCTGTACGCCTATTTCTTACAAATTTTAAATAAAAATTTATATATTTTAGTACACATGTGTATTACTTTAATTTATCGGGTGCTTGATATAAAAGGTTTCTTCATTCAAAGAAATCATCAACCCTTACAATTATGATTTTAAAATACGTTTGATTATTTATAAATATTTATACTTTTAAAAATAAAGAGAAATACAATATTTTTTTTTTCATCAAATGATTTGATAAAAATAATATAAGGTTTTTATTTAGAAAAACTTTCCAAATAAACTCAAACTAAATTTGATTAAACATAATTAAATTTTGACATTTTAACTATACTGATATTTTAAGTTGAACAAACTACTTAAATTATAAAAGGTTAGTTTAGTTATATAAATACTTTTAAAGATGTATGAAAATATAAAACGTATTCTGTCAAGTCCGACGTCCATATGGCCCACGTCAGGGGAAAATATTTAGCTTTTCACCGCAGTCGTGTAGATGGGAATGTAAATGAGGTGAGGTAATGCAGTTTCACGAAGTTTAAATTTATAAAAAACAAATAACTATTTAAAATTGATTTATTTATTTAATCTAGTTCAGTTAGAAGCTTAAATTTGACTTGTTAAAAAATATTAAAATTAAATTTGTTTTCTTTTTGTTTCATTTAGAATTTAACTAATTTTTGTAAAAATTTCTTAAATTATTTTTAATTTTTTGTTAATACAATGTCTTAAAATTATTTCAATTCCAATTTATTAATATAAATATGTATATACTTTATTTTCTTATAAAAGTTATTCAGACATTAAAATAAAGTTATTATTTTATAGAAATGCAACTCAATATTAATTAATAAAACTTGAATGTTAAAATAGGTGTATCAATATAAAACATAAACTATATATATATATATATATATATATATATATATATATATATATATATATATATATATAGA
>Ga0099823_1000696_pt1 | contig 24178 bp, 8 predicted proteins | sample CowpearedBW_FD_76831 | JGI IMG/M metagenome (GOLD analysis project Ga0099823, IMG submission 76831) | Root nodule microbial communities of legume samples collected from California, USA - Cow pea red BW | ecosystem: Host-associated > Plants > Roots > Nodule | place: USA: California | collected...
AAGTTGTACTTAGTACAAATCTGTGATTGATTGAAGGTATGATTTTTTAAACTGTAACTAAACTTGCTGATTTTAACATCAATAACAATCATCTACATGCACTTGTTACAGGGTCTGGTGTCTATGGCCACCTATCTGATACATGGCTAGGAAGAAAAAGAACAGTGCAACTTTCCTGCATCTTAACCTCCATCACTGCCTTTGCCACCTCTCTGTCTCCAAACATTTGGACCTATGCCTTCTTCCGGTTCACCAATGGCTTTGCAAGGTCAGGAATTGGAATATGCTGTCTTGTGCTCACCACAGAGTCAGTAGGCCGCAAGTGGCGTGGCCAAGTAGGCCAATACGGTTTCTTTTTCTTCACAATAGGGTTCCTCACACTCCCCCTTGTGGCTTATCCAACAAGAACATGTTGGAGAAGCTTGTACAAAGTCTTGTCCCTTATTCCACTAGCATATGCTGTCCTACTCCTCCCTTTGGTCTCAGAATCCCCACGTTGGCTCCTCATAAGAGGGAGAACCAAAGAGGCCCTTCAGGTTTTGGACAGGTTTGCAAGACTCAATGGGAAGCAAAAACTCCCCAGCAACCTCTCTTTAACCGACCCTACTGGATCATCAAATGCTGCACCATGCACCACCAGTGAAGGTGCTGAAATAACTCCAAACAATAGAGAGAATCTTTGGACCACAAAATGGGCAGCCATTAGAATGGTCACTGTTATGTTAGCTGGCTTTGGAGTTGGCTTTGTTTACTATGGAGTTCAACTCAATGTAGAAAACTTGAACTTCAACCTTTATGTCTCAGTAGCACTCAATGCAGTGATGGAGATTCCTGCTGTGGTAATTGGTACCTTTCTCCTGGGGTTTACCAACAGACGTTTGCTGTTATCTGTGTCCGCTTACATAGCTGCAGTGTCCTCCATTCTATGCACATTTTTTTCACACAAAGGAACAACCTCAAAAGGGCAGAACAATCATGGAGGTAGTTGGGGCCAGTTGATCATTGAAGGAATTGGATTCATGGGGGCTTCCACAACATTTGACATTTTGTACATCTATTGTGTGGAACTTTTTCCTACCAATGTTAGGAACTTTGCTGTGTCAATGTTGCGCCAGGCCATAATGTTGGGGGCTTCTGTGGCCCCTTTGCTGGTTGTGTTGGGCCGTTTGAGTCCTTCTATTTCTTTTCTTGTGTTTGGAGGCTTTTCAATTTCTAGTGGAGTTTTGAGCTTGTGGCTACCTGAGACAAGAAATGCTCCTCTCTATGAGACTCTGAAACAGCAAGAGGAGGAAGAGAAACACAGTTGTGTGTCTCATAATGATGGTGCCCTTGAGCTAGGAAAATAACTCATCAAAAGGGTGTTCTTCATGTTAACTTATATACAGTATTGACCTGAAGTATTTTTGTGCATGTAGGTATCTGATAAGATTTAACCATTTTATCATGATGTGATGATAAGGTAAAAGTCTTGTCTGATAATGTATAAAAATACTTTATGTTGAAAATGTATATAAGTTAAACTCTTGTAGAAATAGGGTGGCAGGGGAAATCAAAATCACAATGTAGAAGTGGCTTCATGTTGTGTTCTAATGTAACTGCTTTGATTATCATAACAGTAGCATCTGAATCTCAGATCAGTAATGTATTCTTCTTGTACTGTCAAAGATGCAGAATATAAGACCATCTATCTGTCATATGAAGTGTGTAGTATCATAAGATATGTTTGAATATTGTTATTTGCACACACTTCAACACTGATCACATTTTTAATTTTTGTTTCTTCCAATTAACCATACACATCCACGTACCAATTTTGTTACTTTAAAATATTGGGCAAAAATTAAGTTTGGACCAATTTCTTGATTCAGTAAGTGACTGATTGGATTATTTAACATTGGATAATACTGAGAGTTAGTAAATTAACAATGGTAAACGTTAATGCTTAAGAAAAATGGAAAGGTTGTACAAGAAAGAAAGTGTTATATATAATAGTCTGATCAAGAACTTAGCATTTCTATGTCGATAGACTCTTTTTTAATAAGTTGTTTTTTTCTGAACTAACTCAAAACTTGACAAACAAAACAAAATGGTAAATTAAGCATAATATACTTAACTATTTTAAACTATTTAAGTACTAATTCATATTGAAAAAAAAAGCTCAAACTTGATCACTAAATTTTTCTAGTAGGTTGGATCGTGAAACATTTAAATAATAATTCATATATGTTAATATTACTTTCATCCAAGAATCAATGATACACAAAGTAATAAGACTCTCATTCAATAATTCTTTTTCATTTTTTCATTTCACATGTTTTCATTTTTCTTTTCAATTTTTTATAATTTTTTTCTTCATTTATGTTCACTTTAAAATAAAGATCTAACTCACTGTTTTGACAAAATGTATGGGTGAAAAAAAAAATCACTTGAATTAAAGAAAGGGAATTAAAAATTTTACAAGGGATTATAATTGTTTTGAAGAAATAAGTTTTGTGTGGATTATAAGTCTTTGTTGGTTATCTAGTATTTCTACTTTTGGTTAGAATTATAAATTATAAATGTTATATTTCTTTTGTAGAAGATTTTGCTAGAATTAATAGTATGTTCTGGTTCGCAATAAAAACAAATATAAAAGAAAACAAATAGAAAGAAAATATGTTGTTAAGAGAATCAAATATATAAAAGAAATTTGAATAGAATAACGCTAACAAATATTTTTTTTTATTCATTGATTAAAATAATTGAATGTTATGGAATATTGTGTCTCCACATTTTATTTAATTTTTTTTCTTCGCAATCTAAATCAATAAAAAATAATTTTAAAAGAATGAGAAATACACATCTATCTCCAATTGAGAGGAAATGCTAAATTTTATAATTACAATACATAATTAGATTAATTATATTTTTAATTGTTATTTTTTTTTTAAGATTAGATAATTAGTAAACCATATATGGCATGTTATAACCACGAAATCCAGGTGCATAAAAACCATACGAGGTTATCTTTTAACGTTTTAACGTAACCAAACACACACAAAAGTTCTTTATCTAAATGCGATCATACTCATCCAAATCCCACTGAAACAGTATTCTTCACCCTAATAACTATAAATATATGGAACAATTACCAAAACCTAAAGATCACAGAATCGAGACAAAATCAAATCTCAACAAATCAATTAATTATACGAAAGTCCAAAACTAGAATATCACTTATCATAAATTTTAGAAAATAGGATATTTTTAGGTGAAGATTGTTACAGTGTCACACTGTACTCCAGAATTTTGAGTTAATGCTTTTGACTATTAGTTGTTGCTATTGGAATGCGACACTCGAGATTTTCTCACTCCTCTTCCTTTGGTCCCACTCTTTCTATCAATCCCTTTTCTTTTTTTATCATCACTCACATAAACGTAAGGAACTTTCTTTCAAATCAAGTTCCTCTGCACCTCTAGAGAGCTGCATATCGAGCCTTCTTCCTGCACTTCTCACAGTGAGTTTCTACTCTTCTTCCGCTGGTTTTGTCTATCAATTCTGCTACTGTTCTTGGATTTGTCTTTACCATTGTTTATTTGATATTTTGTGTAAGTTCATTCTTATGTTCTTTTTTTTTTTTTTGCTGAGACATTAGCAGAGTACTATGTGACTATGAATGTGATTCTTGAGGGGCCGTGAGGTTGCCGCTTACTGCATTGTTTACATTGTTTGTCAATGTATATAATCTTTAATGGGTGTGTTTCAGTTTTCAAATTTGATGACGAATGTTAAAAAGTTTCCAACTTTTTATCTCCCTCTTCCTCTGTTTTTTCTCTGCCGTTAAAACAGAATATGAAAAAAAAAACAATAAAATTGTTCATGGTTTCGTTGTTATTCTTCTGTCGTTGATTCCTGAATCTTTACATATGTGTTCTTTGTGGTCATCATGTCGGTCACATGATCTTCATTTATTCCCGGTTTAGCCACAGAATTTGAAAAATTATTAAAAAAAGGAAATTTCCCTTTTAGAATCTCAGAATTCCCAGGTTTAAAATCCCTTGGGATTTGGGCTTTTTGCTATATTCTGAATGTTCAGATTGCACCCTTCCTCATATTTTAAACAATTTGGCTTTGTTCAGTGTGAAGTTTTGCAATACTTTATTGGTAATTAGTTGCTCTGAATTGTCTATGGAGATCTGCGCTTGTTTATGTGTTTGTGTTGTCTTTACCTTCTTAATTTCAATATTCATACCTTCTCAATTTCCATATTTTTTTTTTTCTTTTTGTTTTGCTCTGTTTTTTGTTCTATGCTTTGTTCATCCTTCTTAAATGCAAAGGACCCTCTATTTCTGCAACAGTCCTTTTTCAAAGATTCTGCTGTTGTTTTTGATCCAATGTGTTATCATTGCACTGCATAGGGAGCTTGAAGCAAGGATATTGATGGTGAGGGACCCCAACATGGGCAAGGAAAAGGTGATTTCAAATTTCACATTGCTTCACTCATCATCCACAAAAGGGTCCAAGGACAAGAGCATCCCCAGCAATAACATGCCCTCCTGGCTTCTCACCAACATTTCTGGTATGCATTAATTTTACCCTACTCTACCAACAAAAACAAACTTTCTTCAACCAAGTTAAAACTCAATGTTGCAACTCCCATCTCTTTGTTTTTTGTCTGTATTCTGTAACCAAGTACCCTTTTAACTTAATAATGGAATGTGTTTCAATCAATAGTTGTATATTAATATTAATACTAGTAAAGGCATTTACAAGATCATGGTGTAATTTGTTTTCAGAATTATGGATATATATGTAAAACTTTAAAAAGTTATAGATATGTGTAACACATTCTATTTTCTATTTTAATTATGTTGGAACATCCATATAAATCTTCTTATTAAACTTTTTTAATTTTGGTTGACTATATACCAAACATGATTCATATGGGAACTCTCATTAACTTTTAAAAGCAAATTGAATCATTCTGGTGCAGAAAAAAAAAACCCTAATAAATAATGGAAAGAAGAAGAAATCTGAATTAAATGGAATCACATGCATTAGGTGTGGTACAAGTAATGTTGAAACGGTGGAAACCTTTTTCTGGCATTCATCAATGAATGGAAGGAAGAAGGGAGAAATGAAAGAGAAGAATCCTCCCTACAGGACATGTCCCTGTCAACTGTCAAATGTCCAACTCTTCATTGGAAACAACAATGCCGTACATAACTATTTTCCTTCTGCAATTTCTTATCATCAGACACCACTTCCCACGCGCCCTTTCTCACGCGCCTATAAAATATTGATTTTTTTGTAGGTTTTCGAAAGAAATTTTCATTTTTTACTGGTGTTATTTACTGTATACTAGAGCATGGATTCTGGGGAAGAAAATTTCATATAAAGTTTATATCTTTTCGTATAGGTGGCTGTTGACAGGTCTATCTTTTTGGTGTGTTTTTGTTTTCAAATTTCCAATTTGATTTGAACAAGACTTGTATACCCATTGTCTCTGATCTGGCGATTGATCCATTGTCCCTTTCTCATACCCTTTTGTTCTTTTGTTTGGCCTTTGCGGTGCTTTTTGGACACTCATCTTGTGTTTCAAATTTTGAAACTAGAATGGACCTGGTGGTCACACACACACAACTCACTGGTTCCTGGCCACGTCACTTGCCTTGCTGCAGTGCACATTAGATTTTGGTGGCATTTGTAATGGTGACTTTTCCATTTAGCCTCGTGGCTTGTGCTCATATTCCCCTAAACTTTATTGGCTTTACACTTAAAAAATTTGAAAGTTGGAGAACGTTAGCTTTTCTGTCAACAGTGCACATGCTCAGGTATAGTACATGATTTTGACCTTTGCATTCAAAACTAGAGGTAGTAGATGTAACTCTAGACCAGACACTAGAGTGGCAATGTGCCATACCCTTGTGGCTAACTCGTGTTGCAAATTCAAATTCTGTTTTCAAATTTAGCCCTGCACTATTTAATTTCCTTGTAACGTTTTATCTTGCGTACCAGAATTATTTATGGGGTTTGTCAGTGTTCCCTTTTATGGTGTCATGGTTTGGTAACATGTCCCTCTCTCTGTGCTCAATTACTCATCAACCAAGTTTGGATAGGGTCTATATTAACCTCCTTTGTGGTACATCCCATTTGTCAATCTTTTTACAAGTTGAAACTTAATGGTTCTGAAGCTATGGACTTGTGTAAACCCGGTAAGGAAAAACATTGTTCTCTGTGCTCTTTTTCTTGTAATTACTGATGCAAAAAAGCATTAAGTCTTTTTTTATTTGTATTGAAAAGGGTTGTTTGATCTATGTAGCCAGCCTCACCTAGTTTGAAAAGGGTCTTTTGTTTTTATTGTTGTGCTAATGCAAATGTGAAACTTTTGGTGTTTGATGGCAGAATTAGAGGAGAGGATGAAAGTGTTGACAATGAGTACAACCGAAGAAGAAGAAATTGGTGATACTTTTGCTGAAAGAGCAGAATCCTACTACCAAAAGAGACCCCAGCTACTGTCCCTTCTGCAGGACTTGTACAATGGCTACATAACCTTGTCTGATCGTTACATCCAAACACTGGCCAAACACAAGCATCATAGTAGACACTCTTCCCAAGTCTCAACTGTTGATGAAGGCTTCTCTGACCAGGAAGAAACAAGTGGTGTGAGCCACGTTGATTCAGATATTGAGAGCTCAATCTCCTACCAACACCCTCCACACCTGGTGATGCCTATTTTTCTCTCTAAGAGCTCCATGCTTGATGTTGATGCCGTTGTTGCCGAGCTTGTGGTCAGGAATGTTGAATATGACTTGTTGATGCACGAGGTTGGTGTCATGGAGAGGAGGTATTGCGAGTCCTCAAGAAAAAGTGAGCTACAAAAGAGTCTTCTTGAGGTGTTGGAATCTGAAAGGATTGTTCTGCTGAATGAGAATGCTAGTTTGAGTTACAGAATCAACACTCTGGTGGAAGAGAACAAAGAGCTGGCAACTGAATCAGTTTTCATCAAGAGAAAAGCTGGTGAGCTGGCAAAGTGTGTGCTGAAGATGAGGGAGGATCATAGGGTGTACATGCTACACAGGAAAATTGAAGATCTTCAAGCACAGATACATGGCTTAGAGAAGAGGAACAAGGAGTATTATGAGAAACTTCTGAGAAGAGATGGTCAAGATGGTAACAAAGGGAAGAGTGGGGAGGGGATAGCTTTGGAGGTTTGTGTTCAGATGGATAAGTTTAGGAGGTTCAAGTGGAAAGATGGTAACTCTTCTAGGAAGAGATTTGATGGGAAGAAATCCCCTAGTTTGTGGAAAAAGCTCAAGAACATGGATTTGTTATTGTGTGGCACTAATCCAACCTGTGCTTGATGGTAGTTTTTTTTTGTGGAGTTCACAAAAGTTCTATCAAAATTTATATGCATACTTTTTGGCACTTTAAAGTTAGCAGCAGTAGCTTAATAGGTTTACTTATAAGCCATGGTGTACATTCCAACATGAGGCCTTTCAACATAGAAATGCATGAAGACCCTCTAGCTGAATCCATGACAAACTAATTGTAGATCGGTTAATATCATCTTTGTAAAAGCTAGAGTGTGTCTGTACCTTTGCCTCCACTATTTAAGTTCATCAATTCTGCAATATTATGTTATTAGTTAACAAAAAGTATTAGATCCATCTTCCATCAAGTAACAACTTTGATGCCATTTTATCCATCATTTACTTTTTCACTTTTCACACATTTAATAACTCCAACTTTTTTACAAGATAAAGATCACAGCACTAGTTTTATTTCTATAAATCAAACTTAAAACATGCATTCCATAACTAGTAGCAACTGATGTATATCAGTGCATTTGAAACTCTTTAAAAGTGGAAGTTGAAGTTGGAAACATATGTTGGATTGCGTCATTGAATTGTGTTTCGGCAAGTCTTTAAGATGGTAGGGTCGTATGCGTGTTTTGAAATTTGAAGTTGCTATACCTTGTTTTCAGGCTTCATTTTCCCACAAAGTGCCAATTTCAATTCTTACACAGTGCCCTAGTTCATTAAAATGTTATCATTTTCTATCAAACGTTTGTTTTGTAAGTATTTTTTTCCAAATTTCAATATGATCAAACCAAATCAAAACCAGTGACAGTTTCCATGCTAATGATAAGAGGCATATTTCTCACATACCCCACAAAACAACTAATAATAACAAACCCACGTCACTCGTTACGTAATGAAAGTGAATAATAAGATTGTCTCCATTCATTTCTTCAAGAGTCAGTCGTATAATCAGTATAATAAATTAAATTGAACAGATAAAATTGAAAGCATATGAAAATCTTCTTATTTATTTATTTATTTACCAATGAGCTTTATTATTCACTCAATAAATAGAGAGTAAACAGTTACCTCTTAGTCTTCAAAAATATAATATTTGGTTAAGAAAATATTAAAACAAATATGATATTTAGAAGTAGATAGTGGATAGGTGTTTCATACAATGGTTATGAAACTATAAGATATCTTGCACAAATAAACTAAATTATATTATGTAAACAATACTTTTTATAACTATTTGTATCATATCAATAATGAACAAAAAAGTGTTGAATACTTTATCTGAAGTTAAAAAATGTTAACATGTTTTGTTAATTATCTAGTTATTAACACAATATACATGACTACCTAATTTGTGACATCAGAATGTTGTGAGACACCAATGTTTGGTGAATTATGTTCTTTCTTATCGTATGGTCGTTTGTCATATTGTAGTCTCTTAACATTGAAAAGAAGAAAAGGAAAAAAAAAAAAAAGATGGGTCTTGAAGCTTATCATTGCTCCAGTTTAATCTTGTTCTATCTTTTCCTCATAACCTCCTTCATTGTGCCTCATGCAAAGGGAGAAAATTACCTTGTTGGTGACAGTTATGGTTGGATTGACTTCGTAGATTTCAACAACTGGTGTGATGGAAAAGAGTTTCATGTTGGTGATGTTCTAGGTAAGGGTAGAGTTTCACATTTCATAATAAGAAATATATCACTAACATACTCTTTCACATGTTATGTTATCATTTTTTTTACTATCATTTTCTTTTTGTTAACATGTTCTTTTTACTGGTAAAATTTAGGGCATAATACAGAGAAGCTAAAAAGATTTTATTGTCAACTATGTTTGGTTATGCATAGGAAAACAGCAATATAATATAACTGTTTAATGTCTTTGAAATGTGTCAAACATGATTGTGACTTTTGAGAGATTCATTGTTTAATGGAGTAAAAAGTCACTTTAATGTGAAAGAAACATTAATATTACACTTTATTGTGACTTTTAGTAAAAAAAATTATTGATTCATAACCAAACCAACCACCACTCTTAATTAATACTTTTGGTAAAACCTTCATAGAAGTTTAAAAAGCCTCATGATTTTATTTACATTTTTTAAAGTAATCTAAGAACATACCTACCTACCTTTACTAATTACATGTTTAAAAGTTGGATTTATTAAAATTGTCAAGATAACATAAATGACACATACAAACTAAAATCAAATTTGCAGAGTCAATAACATAATGATTGTGCAAAATAGAATACACACATTTTACCAAAATATGGCATTTTTTTGTATATTTTATTACAAGAAAGTTGAACATTTTCACTAACAGTTATATTGAACAAATTATATAAACATGTTGTACTTCTGTTACCAGTGTTCAATTATGACAGCAGCCAACATAATGTATTGCAAGTTGATTCCACAGTTTATGAGAGTTGCATAAAGGACTCATATATGAAAAGGTTCACCAGTGGTAACGACTCAATAATTTTAAAGAAGGGTGGAGCATGGTTCATATGTGGAGTTGATGATCACTGTGAAAATGGGCAGAAGCTCCACATCAATGTAACTCCTTAACTGATAATCATGTTTTGATATTGGTGTTTTAGTTACTTTAATTGCTACTTTTCGGAATAGTTCAGATGTTATGGATCTTCTTTGAATGGAATCATCATGTTCAATCATCCAACTTCAGAATTTATCTTCTAAATATTGGGAGAAAAAATTATATAGTGATCTTTTAAAGTATCTGATATTTGTTCTTGTCAGTATTATTTACCTTACACAGTCTTGGTTCAGTCTTGGTTCGAGTAGATGATCATATCAGCTTTCTAAAAACAGATCATATAAAGAATGGAAAAGATATAGTTAAGTTATCAGATCAAATCAAGCCATGATCATCAAATAGTTCCTCAGTTAATCCTTGCATCGAGGCACAAACACCGGATCTAAGATGTAATCAAACCATTGCTTAATTTATTTATTACTTGGTAAAACTAAAGTCATAATCATGGTTAATAAGAGAAGTTTTATGTCCCACTTAATCATTTTTAACTGACTAACAAAGAAAAATGTCACACACTTCTGATGAATTGACCTTATATTATAAAACAAGTTGATCTCAAGCAAGGTGACAGCTCTTTAGAAAGTAAGAATTGCAAGATAAATTCCAAAATTGAAAGCACCACTGTTGTTGTAACCCACTCAGAATGATCAAAATAGCTTATCACAACATAGTGCTTACTAACTTAGTTCTTACTCCTATGGATGACCATCAAAAGCTTCAAGGCCAAAAACACTTGTTTGGTTAAATTCTCTACCATTATGAATAACAAGTGACACTTTAGTGCATAAATATGATCAAAATGAATGTACATATATGATGTCCAAAAACTAAAGAAGGGTTCTTCTTTCCCACATACTGAGAATGAAAAAGCTCACTGCTATCTATAAATAATGTAAGTGCCCTTACAGATCAGCGGTGAGCACGTGGTGACATGTGGCAACATTTCGGCTGATCAACTGTTTTTGTAGTCATCATTGTAAATTAGATAGATTACTGTTCTTGTCCATAACGGCATTTAACTTCTTCCCCGTCTAAAAGCCTCTCCACGGCATCTGAAGGAAGACCAATCATCTCTAATGTCTTCTCCCACACTTCATATGATGTTTGAACACTGTGTGCTTCTTCTGATGGATTTGCCGGACGACAATCTTGAGAAATAAAGGCACAAACGGGCCACTCGTCTGCTTTCAACATGTCACAATACTCCGGAACTTGAGGATCGGTGGCCGCAAAAAGAGCACTCCTTGCACCTGCATTGCAGAACAAGTCACATGTATTCAAAGTCAGTCCAGAACATCTTTTACTTTTGCAAAAGCATTCCATCAAATATATGGTAGGACAGTTGATTATAGCATCGGATAATGTTTACATAATACTATGCTGCCAATAGTTAACTAAAAGGAAAGGAAATGATTTCAAGAATACAAAAATGTTGGAACTAAAAGAGAAACGGAAAAGGGAAAGAGAGAGCATATGATTTCATCATGTTTTTTAGAACAATGGGTTCCAAATCCAATCACAACTCAAATATTACACAGGGAACAGTCATGGTAATTCGTGATGTCTTAAAAATTCAAGATTGTTAGGTTGTTATAGGTTTAGTTTGAATATATTGAAGAAATAGACCTTCTTGAGCACTAAAGATGAAGTAAGGGATCAAATGATACGCAGCTTGAACCAGTTTTGGAAGATCTCTTGCCTGAAATAGATAGAGTAGAAAATATAAGCAAAAACAAAAGCTTGATTAATAAAATGCGCAAAAAGATCAAGGAATCAATGACTTCATATATCCCATCATGCAACAAATACATGGTCCATCCAAATACATTCCAAGTTTTAAGAAGACTTACAACATTGGTCTGGACAATTCCAGGCGATACACACAATACACTGACGCCAGATTCAGCAGGGAGTCTTTTATTAAGAATACTACTAAACATAATCTGCAACAGAAAATGCCAAGTCTTGTTTCATTCACAACTTCAAGATGAGAGGTAAACCAAGCAATTCATCTTCTTCATGTGATTTTGCAACATTTATCAGCAAGAATAAATTTTAGAAGTCAATATCAATAACCAGACTTGAAGAATCGACACAAAAAGGAAAAATACAGGGAGAACATGGATTCCATCTATCAAATAAAACTTATTCTTGTTTTAATTCTGAGAAAATTAATATGCAAGATAGAGATTAGTAATAATTAAATGGTCAACATTACACACACATAGAGAAAACATGCATTTAATTTGCATCAAGACCAGACACTATCAGTTGAATTGTGGACAACAAATAAGGCTAAGTATACATGATTTAGCAGCGACAAAAATAACTATGGATAATTGCGCTAGTAAGTTCATTAAACGAAAAACTTATATATAAATTGTAAGCCATGAAATTGACAAAAACATTTAAACCAAGTGTACCTCTGCCAACTTGCTGCTTGAGTACCCTACCAGACTAGAAAATTTCCTTTTTCCAGATGTGACATTCATGTCTTCGGTGTCAACAAAGCCAACATGATGCATCTACAGATAAAGAAGGGAAAAGAAAAGAAAGCACACTGAGATTTTCTTAAGGTCAAAGAGTAGTAAAGGTTAAAAAATAAAATATCAGTTTATCACCACAAAATACTTTTTTTTTTATTTTCCAGGAATTACTTTAACCACTGTGATGACAACAGAAAAGTCATCAGCATTCAAAAGTTAAAATTCATAGAACAGTTAAACAGAAAAACAATAACATTACAGAGAATATTGAATACCTGCCAAATATCAATCTACAGCCTTTACTTCTGCACTCATTACTTATTTGACATGTTTCCTTTGTATTATGCATCCAATTTTTAATTCTTTGGAATACACCAACTATTCGATTGTCAAGAATTTTATAAGCCAAACTCATTTCCTGTTCTCTTTTTCAATTGTTCAAATAAATGACTTACTCTATATTTGAATTTTTGGAATACAATTATTTCATCGAGCAAGAGTCACAAACATATATAAAGGGAAATCTCAGAAATAGCATTGTAGTTTCACAACTAAACAGTTGATACTTTTGAATTGGATAGCAAGATACATTTGAGTAAGAGTATATAATGATATTGGTGTCTGAAGCTAATTAAAATGTCATAAAAAAGTTGATAATACACCAGAAGAAAACTTTGTAACTCGTGACATTAATTTAATAAAAAAGTAAAAGAAAACGAAGTAACTCGAAATTAAAGAACAGTACATATTCCAGGTCACAAGTGTATCATGTTTTTTTACTCAAAATCAAATTTTACTAGAAAACAGTGAGAGGAAACATACCAACCAGGATTCACAGCCCCAAGACAAGCACCTAAACAGAAGAAAGAAGATGTCTTCCAAACTAACGTAACCTTTCATAATAAGTAATTTGCTACTAAATTTGAATTTTAGAAAGTATTAATCCTGAATTCCTCATCATTGCAAACAGAATAGCTCTAGATCATAGATTATATTTTAAGAAGATCAAACATAGAAAACCAACAAGTAATAAATGTGGAATTAGTCAAACCAACCTCTAGCCAAACAAAACTAAGTTTTCATGCATATTAGTATAGTACGAATCAAAGGCAATAATATGAACACTTAATGGATTATATGGCAGTGCCCAAAGCCACAGTGGTGTTTTTACATGGCAGAATTTTGGTCTCCCACCATCCACCGCGGATAATAACTCAGGTTAAATCCTATGGGCTATGACATATAATAATATGCTCAAATAGCGAGAGACTTACTATAGAATTCACATTAACAATGCGACTAGGAGAACCCCTAATAAGGGATGGCAAAAGAAGTATAGAAAGCAACGCAGGAGCCAGATGATTCACTTGCAAGTGCTGTTCATAACCATCTTTTGAAAATTTTTGCGGCTCTGAATATAAACAAAAATTGTGGATGGATTAGTTACATTTGTGATCAATGAGAACCAATCAAGAAGATATTATAGTTAATTCTGATAATTTTGTCACAACAGATGATGAAAAAGAAAAGGAAAAGTACAATTGAACATGTAATCCAAAAAATTACTGGAAAGTAAGTACCAATGGTTGGTGTTGTTTCAGGTTCAGAATGATTGAAAACAAACAGGCCAAAATAACGAACAGTTTTGATTGATCAGATATACCAACCTCCAATGGAAAAAATTCCAGCGTTATTGATGAGAACATGCAAGGGTGCTGAGCGTGCATTCCATGCTTCAGCAAACCTCACAACAGAGTCCAACGAGAGAAGATCAACTTGCATTACCTTCATAAGCCAAAAGGCAATGTCAGTGACGAGAAGTAATCCCAAAACACATTGTTAATTAAGCTTATCTGGCATTAAAACAAATATTCAACCAAAATCTCTCCTCAGAGCGTCATGTATAACAGCTTGTAACAAAATAAGTTAATCCAAACACAGTTAAACTCATAAGAAGATCCACGGATCATAACCATCATAGATGATTTAGCAAAGCATGCACCAAGATTGTGGATTTAATGTTCCTCACGCAATTGAATAATGAAGATACAAGTTACCTCAACATTAAGAGGAATACTCAATCCTGAAGAGTCAATCTGCCACTTCTGGATCAATTCCTGAGCTGCCTTTGTGTTCCTGACGGCCATAACAACATGAGCACCTGACTGTGCCAATTGCCTGCACAATGAGAAGAATAACTAAATAAATGCATCACTCCATTTTTTTCTGAACTTAAAAGCTCACACTTCATAATGTTCAATCTAGAATTTAAACCAAAAAGATACCCAAACCCATACACTTTACATGAGACCCAGTTTAATAAACTTCTCGAGAAGTACTAATTAATTGAATTATGATAAATCAAACTTTTAGCACATAAATTAAAATCAATATAGTTTTGTTATCCACTAGTTAGCGCATCTCCAATGATACACTTGAAGTGAAGGTTCTTAACTCACTTTTAGCAGGTCTTACATGTTTCATCAGATTTAAGAATTTTCTACTCCAACGATGAAATCATTTAAGCACTTTTTCTCATGTTATTTCAGAAAACGATTTTAAAAAAGGTTAATATCTTCTGGTCTCTATATATGTGTCAACTTCAGTCTCTATGAGCTTTACCATTAGGTCCCTGTACCAACCAATTTTTGCACTAGTCCTTGTTAGTTTCCTAGCAGTATTAAACTGACAAAATGGAGACATAAGGACTAAAACATAAAAAATTGCTGGTATAGAAACTAAAACATAGGAGTTTTTTTTTTTAATACAAAGATTGAAAAAGCTGGCACAAGTATAAGGACCAAAAGATTAATTAAACTATTTTTAATCATAAGACCAGATTGCTTGTATAAGAACCAACTCTTATAATTGGAAGTCATGTCAGCCTCCTCCAAACGATCACCTGGTTCTCAAGTGAGAACCTTACAACAGGTGAAGGAGATTCTCCTGAAGAAACAATTGAAAACCTCTTATAAAACTACTGCAAGCTGGTCCACAGTGGGCCAAACAACCTAGCCATGGTAAATAAGGCTCACTTCGCACAGTAACCAAAACGGTAAAACATCATTTATAACCTATCTCCAAAACCAACCGCAAAGGTCCCTCCTTTAAAACCGCAACCACAAAACCAAGACAGACCCACTTCCCAAAACCAACCTTTCACCAATGACCACTCAACAACCTCCCACCCCAGATAACCCCAGTTCATCAAAATTCCAAAGCTCAAGTTTTTACACCCAAAAACAGAACCCCATCATTTAAAAGCATGAAAATGGATTTAAAGGGAAGTGAACCTTGCGATTTCGAGACCAATGCCACTGGTGGAGCCTGTGACAATGCAAGTGAGGTCGTTGACGGGAGGGAGCGGCATGGGGTTGTGCAAATGGCTGGCCATGATGCGCTGAAAGAGCATTTCGTAGATCAAATAGAACCACCCTCTTAACCACTCTATCCAACCCAGACACTCCTTCTTCTTATTCTTCGTCTCCGGCGCTTCATTGCTTGAAGACGACGTCGTAGTTGCCATCTCCCTCTCTCTCTTTCTCTCTCTCTCTCTATACGTTAGCGTACAGAATCTGAGATCTGTCTCTAGCAGGAGGAGACGATGATGTTTACTTTTTTGCTTCGATTCTATAATAGTGAGTGAGAGACGAGTTTCTGTTGACTTGGATCGGGTGAGTGGACTCACCCGAGTTCTAAAGTAACTCCGGTGCCGGCTTTTATAATTCGAGAAAAAGTAGCTCTTTTCCAACAATTACTGAAATTGGAAGATTTAAGTTTCGGTCTATAATTTTACTTTATATAGTTTTTCATTATTTTAGTACGTAAAATTAAAGAATCTATAGTTTCAATTTAATCTTTAATTTTGCATTAAATGGAAAATTACATGTAGTCCTCTAAATTAACTTTCCTAAGTGAACACTTTTTATGAAATGCTAATACATAAATATTTCTTACACTTACAATTAGTGTTTACTTTTTTTTAATGCGTTAGGTAATAAGATAAGACCAAACAGTAATTTGGACCAGAATAAAAATACCGATATATTTTTCTTTTTAGGAGTGGAAAATTGTTAGATCAAAAGATGAACAATGACATTTCAGATTTTCCATAGAGACAAATTAAGTTTATGTTTTTTTTTATAAGAGTTTTGATAAATTAACTTTGCATTCTACAAGAGTAAGCTACAAATATCTAAAAAAGTTATAAAATTCATATAATTTTTTCATTATTTTTTGTTACAGTGTGAAACTTGTTCAAAGGTACGGGTCAGTTTTATTGTTTTAAAACCTAAACCTTATGCCTTTCAAATTGTGAAGAAAAAACTTAACAAAAAAAAGGCAAGGGATCAATATAGTGAATTTGAAAATCTACAGGTTTTTTCTTTCTCTGACCTGTTAGATTTTCATGAAAAAGAAAAAACAAAACACGATCTATCTTTATAAGTTCTCTTTTTCTTTTTTTCATGTTTTTAAGATAAAATCTTGTCTTACAAATGAATTAAAAATGGTTTTTGGGAATTCAATTTAGAGTGAGTACTTTTGAAATTTATTTTAATTTTCCTTTTTCTTATATTATTTGAAAAGAAAAATTATTTTTCTTAACTAATTATATCTTTATTTGACATTTATTTGTTTTTCTGTTAGTATTATTTAGATATTTAAAATCTTTGAGTTCTCTAACTCTTTTCCATGTTTCTTGAAGAGTGAGTATTTTTCAGATAAGAAAAATTAGCTTTAATAATATTTTGATGTTGAAATTAAAAAGGGTTCTTACTGCATATATGAAATTAAATTAATATATGAAAAACTAACTTTAATATAATATATGTTAATTGGTTTATGTGAAACATTCCAAGAACAGTATTGAATGCAAGCAGTAAGACCCGCTTTATTTTTCAGGCTTTAATTAAAAGGGTTGTCCCAAATCATTTGGGCCTAGGGCTGGCCCAAAGGGGATCCAAGAATCCTAAACTGCCATAACCCTAACTATTCTACTCACTTTTAAAAATTTGTCCCCTCCTTTTTCCCTAAAGCTGTTGAGAACTAGCTCTACTAGGGTTTGGTCTCCGCCACTGCTAAGTTCGCACAAACTTGTTCCACACCAAGTAAGTTGTTCCTTAACCCATACCTTTTTCTCCTTAGGTTGGTTTTCGTAGTTCCTAGTGTGGGTTCACAGTAGTGACCTCATTTCCATTTCGTGACACTGTTCACAACTCTCAACACTACTCTCGAAGCGGCTGTGTTCGTGGGGTTAAGCGTCGGGGTCCCTTGCTAGCTTATTCCAGGTAAGGGAAGCTAGATCCTTCTGTGTATTCCGTGAAATCTATTTGTTTTACGTTTATTTCATGTTGAATGGACTGTGTGAATATGAGTTGCTGGAAAGCCTGTTTGAAACTGTTTGGGGGCGTTTGTGTGACTGTTGCACGAGAGAACCATGATGAGCACTGGTTTTCTCGCCCAAGCGAGCATGTCTCGCCTAAGCGAGATTAACAGAGGCTCACCCAGGCCATTTCACGTGAGTTATCGCTCAGGCGACTAACCACGTTTTGAGCGAGCGAGTGTCTCGCTCAGGCGAGGGAAGTCTCGCCTAAGCAAGAAGGAGTTGAAGGCCACTGTTTTTGACGTCGAGCTCTCGCCTAGGCGAAAGAAGCTCGCCTGAGCGAGAGTCCCTCTCACCTGAGCGAGGCCTTTCTGCCTGAGCGAGAAGCTGGGTGAGAATGCGGCGTGTTTGGTTGTTTCTCTGTTCTAAATTGTTGGCTCTATGTATGAATGAGATAATCTATAGTCTGCAATGGATGAGTTCAATATGATTTGGGCATGTTACATGTATGGTTGGTTTCATGGATTGAATATGATGAGTTGGGTATGGATTTAATATGAGATATGGAATGATTCATGGATAAGAAATGATGACTTTTGACATGGTATCGACATGAGGTACGGTTCTATATTCATGGATTGAGAATAATGAGTTGGTATGGATTCACTGGGAATATGAAAAAGGTGGATTATAAAGGACTGGTATGTGATATACATATGGATGATAAATCTTTCTTGATTGATTGAGTGTGATTGGTATGTGGTCAGTACATAAACCCATGAGCCTCTAGGTGAGACTTTGTGGTAGTGCTTTAGTGGTCGGGACGTAATTCCATGACCCCTATTAGTGGGAGTTCATGGTGGTGCCCCATCTATATAATTTGGTAAGGATTCAAGGTAAGGTTGCATCCTGGCACTCTAAGGAGTTAGTTAGTCTCACATAGAGCGGACTGACTCTTGTGATGAGAGTAGCAGGAGGCCTAAAACTCATTAAGGGCTAACCTTGTGTGGGGGGGATTGAGATATTGCAACATTTGTAACACTTAGCTCGGAGGTGAGTAGCTCCGGGGTGAACAGAGAAATTCACCACAAGTGCAAGCATTCGCTAAATCCGACTAAATTATATGTATCCAGATGAGTCGTGTCAAGTCTTAGTGTATTGTTTGTAAGGTCATAACATGCTTTGGTGATGTATGTATAATTGACTGTGAAAGTGTATCTGATTGCATGATAAAACTATTTTTGTGGCTCTAGCTTACCCTTCTGTTATTTGTTGTGTGTTCTGCTGTGTGGTTCTCTCTTTTGCGATGATCATCAACTTGTTGATGTGAGCATATGCGAGGAACACTCGTGGTCAACAGGGAGGTGATGGTTCTGTTGTTTAGCCTTTGGACTGACTTCTTCTTTTGGGTTTTTCATTTAGGGCTAAGGCCCATGTATTGTCTTCTCTTGAAATTTATTTAAGTTATTATCACTCTCTTACATTACTTTGTATCTGGCATCGTCGTGTGCCTCTATTATCGCCCTTTAAGTACTTGGGATATATGTAGGAGTGACATTATACTCCATTGGTCTTGCTTCTCATATTATACTGTGTGACATTTCCTTTAATTAGCTTTATTAATTAAATGGGGTGTTACACAAGCATACAATGAAAGAAATTGTCCTCATTACCATTTTTATATGATTTAGAATTTTTAATTACATTATATTATAATTCAATACTTATTTGTTTTGACAACTTTTTTATCGAAGAAGAATGTAAATAGTTACATAAATTAATTATGAAAATTTTGAATCTCACGTGTAATGCAATATAGTGTGAAAGGAATTGGAGCACATTGTGCATTTTAGGAGAAGAAATAGATTGGAATAACATAGATTAGATTTTGTTGTGTATGTAAAGTACAGTCTTCAACTTAAGATGAGATAAATTATTAAAAAACATAAGGAGAAACTTATGATCTCATATGTTTGTCGGGTATTGAATTGGATGATGAATGGATCATTGATAAAGAAAATCATTGTTTGTATGTTGATTCCTTGTGGATGGATGTACATTAGTGTTTTGATGTTGAATCGGGAGCTCCATGCAAAAAAAAAGGAAGAAAGGTAGTTATTTTATTCACAATTTTTAGAAGTTGGAGCTTTAATGTTCAACAAACTACAACTAAACTGTGTTTGTTTTTCTTTAGCTAATATAAGCCTTAGAAACATAAATGTCAAGACCAATAAAAATGGAAAATCCATTGTATGATATAAGGAAGAAGTTGAAGACATTAATGCGGGAAGAACTTTCAATAGAAGATGAATATGACTTAAGTGGTGTAGATCTCAAAGAGAAAGATGATGAAATATGAATATTAGAATATACTTTTTTTAGGTTGTTTAATATACAAACAACAACCATGGTCTTTATGTAATAGTTATGCAAATAACAACAACAAAAATTGTTTTTGTAAGATTGTGTTGCTAAAATTGTGACATTGTAGTAAATACACATACAATATTTGTTTGACCATGAGGTTGTTTTGTTATTAATTGTATTTTTTTCATATTTAAATATATTGTATACTTAAATATATGTTACATTTGTTAATGTTTATGAATCTTACTATTCATAATTCAAAATTTAAACTTTGTGAAACATAGTTAGTATCTCGATTCACCTATCATTATTACACTAGTTTACCATGTTGTGTGTTTGGTTATGGTTTGTCTATCTTCTCTCATATTATGTCATAAGTGAGCAAAGGATAATATAAATGATAGTGATAAATAACTGTGAAACTGTCCATGAACTGCTCATGAGATGCATAGGAAATAGTAGCTTTACATGTACATATTTTTGTATTGTGTATATTCCTACTTTTTTTTATGGAGTTTTCATTTTGAAAATTTAAATTTTCATTTTATATTGAGAATGTGTTGAATGTACTGACTCCTAGGAAGATAGTACTACATTAATGTGACATTAGTCAAATGTATTGAGAAGTGATTCCGTCTAGAGATTATATTGACTTTGTTTGAATCTTACTCACATAGAGAAATATGCCTAGTTGTGAGTGTTTAAAGAGGTTCTATATTTGGAGTTTGGTTGGGTGCTGAGACTTACAAATATAGATTTTACCTTGTCATGCTTGATGGAAGGGAAATTTTCTGACTTGGTATTATATAGTTATAGCTCATATGAGCCTTGAGCAGGAGATGACAAGTACAAGATCTTTGAGCTTACTTAATACACATGTCTTCCGAAAGTACAGTCAAGTGTCACTACTATATTAGCCATTTTATACATGCTTTGGGACATTTGATTGATGAAGTATATGACATTAATAACTCATTTTAAGGAAATTAATTTGAATATACTTGTTTTATTTTGAGTAATAGAAATTGTTATAACTACACTAACTTACCCTTTTGTATGCTTTTGTTGTGATTTGTCTACTACAATTATCGTATGCTATACGTGAGTAAAAGGTAGTGTAGGCGAGAGATTTGTAAAGTGATATGTTTGTTGATAGTTGTCAAAAAATGGTAAAAGTAGCTTAAGTATGCAACTTTTGTATTGTATAGATCTTCCCAATTATGAAGAGTTAGTATCTTTCAAAAGTTAAGTTTTGTATTTTTTTAGTGAGAGATTTATAAATACAATTTATATATAACTCTTATCTTGAATTATACTTTTTATCAATTATATAATGTTTCAATTAGCAGCGGAAATATACTAAATTGTGATGTTACAAATCAAATATACCAAATAAACTTTTATGTAAAGTATAATATATTTAAATTAAACCAAATTATCTCATCTTCTTTTTTAAATCATTCCAAAATAATTTTCCATTTTCAACACTCTTTTCCTGAACAAAGTACAAGGCATTAGGAAGGGATTAATGATCTTCACTTAAAATATATTATAAGTGTGATGAAGAAAATGTTTTCTTCAAATATTACTTAAGAGATATTTTTCAATTTATTCTTCTAACAATAATATTAACAATTGTCCTTATCTCAATATGTATTTTAATATACAAATATATCAAAATTAAACTTATATAATGCCACGAAAAGCCGCAATGTTTAGCTGGTTATCTTATAAAGTTGATTTTTATAATGGTTTATGATAGATATGTATAGATATATATATGGTAGTGTACATGGTAATCATAAGATCGTGTATCTAATTAAAAATTTTCATTCTAAAAATTATTTTGTACACGTATTTATATCGATTTTATATAATTTTAATGTACATATATGAATACTTTTAAATTATACAATCTTAAATTACATATATACAATTACACTAAAAGCACAACGAAAGTATTCGTATAATTATATAAGTATTAAAAGTAATTAAAATTCATATATATGAATACTTTCTTAAATTTTAATTTACATTCAATCTTTTATTTGAATTTTAAAATATGAAAACTTTTAGAAGATCGTAAATTAAAAATATTATATTACATTTTAGTAATTTACAATTTATCATCAATTAAATATTTGAAAGAAATACGATCAATTGAGCAAAAATTCAATAAAAAAACATTAGATTTCCTGAGATTTTTTAACTTGAGATAAATTTTTAGCTTGAGTAAAAATGTTATGCAAGAAATCACAGAGAATAGAAAATTGTCTCGTCTCGCTTAAATGAAAAATATTTTACTTCTACAAAAATACTATAAAAAATTTATTTAACAAACTCAAACATCCAAAATTTATCCCAAAACAATTTCTTTTAATTCTAACATCTTAAACAAATTAAAAAAAAAACATTTAACATCACATTAATTATTCAAAACTCATATATCACCACATAACTCATAATGACTATTCAAAATTAAAAAAATCTCTAAACTATAATCACAATTCAAGTAACTTAAACCTAATATTATTCATGATATTCATACAATTTAAATTAATGTAACTAATGCATCTATGAGAACTTATTTTCAACATTTAAATACAATTACTTCAAACACTTAGCAAATCAACAAGTCTATTAACTTTAGATTTTCTCAATGTTAATTTTAAATTATCTCAACACATTTTATTTCCAACTCTAATATCGCAACACCAATTTAATCTCTTTTCACTACAAAATCCAAAAATGAATCAAATCAAATCATTCTGCTAATCTCCAACTTCAATGAGATAATAATCAAATTTTCAACTTCTATTTGCTATAACATATTTTTTTTCAAAAAATTACTACCAATTCCTATGTGCATTTAGTTCATTGGTAATAACACATGAAACAAACTTTAACTTCAATGAAATTTCAAACTTTTCAATAAAGAGATTAAAAAGTAAAACTATTCACAAATACCAAATATGTAGTTAAAATAAAATCAAGTATAATTTACATTTACACTTCTTACCATTTTAAATAAATACTACCTTTTTTTAAAATCAATCAATATAAACACACACTTTATACTTACGTGTCAGACTCAAACTGAAAACTTGACAGAAACGTAATTTACATTTATAATTGCAATAAAATTGATAAATCCCTTCTAAAAATATCAAGCACCACATAAGAGAAGTAAGGACTAAACAGTAATTTCATATCACACCTCAACTATAAAAATGAAAACGGAGCATCGGCGACGACACCGTTTTCTGCGCTTCAAAACCCCTAACGCACACACTCTCCCTACGGACAAACTCACGATTCCATAGTTGAGCTAGGGCACGCTTCTCTCTCTCTGCGGCCTCTTCTCTCCCTCCCCGCCGCCGCACTAAAGGTTAATTTCTTCGCCGATTCCAATCTCCGATTCCACAATTTTCATAATCCAACTCTCGATCGTTCTCTTATTTATATATGTATTTCGATTTTTTGTTCTTTATTCTTTCGATCGCTTATGTTTCTCGCGCTATCGGTAATCGTCATCATTGTTATTATTTTATGGTTCTTTTGTCTGGATTGATCGATTTAATGGGATATGATATGCTCTGATTTGTGATGTTTTAGAGACATGCACGTCAGTGTATATATATGTCTATGTTAGTGTTAATTTGTGTTATTGCGAATCTGCGTTTGAGGTTCGTTTTATTTTATAATTAGCGTCTTTGTTGTGGATTTTATGGTGTGAATATTTTATTTGCAAATTGGCACGAGGGAGAAGGTGAGCATGGAGGAGAGTGAGAAAAAAAGTTATCATTATTTTAATAATAATATTATTATTTTATTATGATTTAAATATGTCTGCACCTCATATCTTTGTTTTTTATTTGTTTCTGCTGCAACTTATGGGGAAAGTAGCGATTATTTGGGGGATTTTGGAATTGTGAGTATATGAAAGTGCTTTCAAAAGATTGTTTGAATGTTAACATGATACGATTGCGTGAAAACCTTTCGACTGATTTGTGTGTCAAATGAAATGAGTTGAATTTTGAGTCTACTTGTTGCTTTATTCATTAGTTGATTGTGTTTAGGGTTTTGTGAGTTTTTGGAGAAATGAAGTTGAGCTATGATAAATGAAATGGTTTGATGCC
>Ga0099823_1000697_pt1 | contig 24176 bp, 14 predicted proteins | sample CowpearedBW_FD_76831 | JGI IMG/M metagenome (GOLD analysis project Ga0099823, IMG submission 76831) | Root nodule microbial communities of legume samples collected from California, USA - Cow pea red BW | ecosystem: Host-associated > Plants > Roots > Nodule | place: USA: California | collected...
TAGAATAATCAGACATATGACTTAGCTAAGATCCCTACAGAAAAGAAGGTGCTAAGGAATAAATGGGTTTGCAAGATTAAAGATAGTAGTGGAAAGGTCAAAAAGTACATAAGGTGACTAGCGGTTAAAGGATTCTTCCAATTGATTTTTATGAAATCTTCTTGTTGGAAGTCCCAAATCGACTAGAGATAAGACCAATTCACAATATATAAGTGGGTGCAATCCTCACCTTACAAGCCGGTTTTGTGGGGTTGAGTTAGGCTTAAAGCCCACTTCTAATATAGTATTAGAGCCATCGTTTAAAAAAAAAGGCCTATTCTAATGAGATTCCTTGGACATTCTATTCTACCCGCTATCGGGCCGCTAACGGATCATCCATTAATTTCTAGTCCCACACACGAGATGTATATACCTCGGCGTGAGGGGGTGTGTTGGAAGTCCCACATAGGCAGTTTCATATTATATAAGTGAGGTGCAAACCTCATCTTAGAAAATTGGTTTTGTGAGGTTGAGTTAGGCTTAAAGCCCACTTCTAACACTTCTCATAGGGGTTAAAAATGACATTGATACTTGTCATGCTCGGATTGATTGTTAGTTTGAAATGATGTGAAAACTGCATTCATTCATGGTGACTTGATGAAGAAGTATACTTGATGTTTTGAGGTTTTAGAAAAGGAGAACCTTGTATGGAAATTCAAGAAGAGTTTATACGACCTTAAGCAAGCTTCAAGGTAATGCTATAAGATATTCGAGTCTTTCACGAGTCAAGGATAAGAGAATAATTGTAAAGCAATGTGTCTACTTCGAAAAATTCTCAAGAGGAGCCTTTGTTCCATTGCTACTGTACATGGATGACATGGTGATACTTGGTTAGGATGCAATAAAGAAAAAAACATATGAAGGAAAAGTATGCAAGTTGTGGCTATCACAAGAGAAGTATGTTAAACGAGTGATTCATGGGTTATACATGTAGAATATCAAGCTAGTAAGCTAACCATTGGCTAATCAATTCAATCTAAGAGTTTGTGTCTCTATTCTAAAAAGAAGATGGATGAAATGATAACAATTCCTTACTGCTTAGTGGTTGGTTTGATGGATGTGATGGTGTGAACGAGACCAGATATAACTCATATTGTTGGAGTAGTGAGCAAATGCCTTTCAAATCCTGGAAAGGATCATTGTAAAGAAGTTGAATAGATTTTTAAGTATCTTAAAGGCACGTCTAAGACGTGTTTGTGTTACAGGAAGTTGAGCCAATCCTATAGGTTATGTAGATGCTGATATGGCTGGAGTTCTTGATGGTAGAAAATTGACATCAGGTTACATATACACTTTTGCAGGTGGAGTCGTGTCTTAGCAATCAAGGATGTCGAAGTGTGTTGCTTTATCCACAGTGGAGTCAGTTGGAAAAGAAATATTACCGTTGAAGTGTTGTCTCCAAGACCATGGATTCAACAAAAATTGATGAGACTCTTCCATTGGTTTCATTTTAGATGTAGTGGAACTATACAACAATTCCTCCCCTCCAGCTACGTCTAGGATGTCATTATCTAACATTCATTCCAACAATGTCTTTGCACAACTCTAGCTTTTCTGTAGTCAGCACTTTCGTAAGCATATCTACTGCATTCTTATCCATGTAAAGTTTTAAAGGTTCCTATGTTGTTTTTAATAACAGAAAGACATGTGTATATACTAATTGATAAACGTTACAAACAAAACAAAAGAGTTTTGAGATATGAGTTCTCTAGAAGGGTAGTGTGAGGTTATTTGAGAGTTTATGTAACAATCTTTTAATCAATAAAATTGATCATTTTCTCTCAATTCTATTTAGCTACTATCCTATTTTTTCCAGCTTTAATCAATGCCCTGAGATTTAATACATGTATATAAACCTTAGTTTGATTGAACATGAGTCTTTGTAATATTCCTTTTGTTACTCATCCCATTTTAATTGTTTCATACTTTATTATTCACAGTTTGAAGGTTCAGAAGTTGTGAAAGAGCAAAACCGCCACTTTTCAGGTATTTACAATGTACACTGTGTGCGTAGTTGTACCTAGTTTTATAAATCCCCCCTTTGTTAAATTGAAGCATAAAAAAATTTTATTTTCTGTCGAAAAAAAGCCTTGTGCAAAGAAATTTATCAGTCTTCCGTATAATAGAGAGAAAAATGTTTCGTTCTCCTCGTTGCATAGCCCATATATTAAGGGTAATATTCTCCATCACCTGGTGCTGAATACTGTAAACGACTTTGGGTACACAGGGAGAAAATAATGCAATTTATCCGGATATCTGGAGAAGTTTACTTGAGAACCCTTAAAATTATTAACTTTTTAATTGCTAGTCTTTCATCACAATTTTCTGCTGAATTCAAGTTTATATGCGATGCATGTTTCGTGAGACTTTTTGGTTTTTTCAGTGCTTTTAACAACTGTCATTGTAATTTGTTAATAACTTCTCCTTTTTGCAGCATTCATGGTAAACCACATGAAATGGGGTGGTGCTGGTGCCGAATCATATTTAGAAGTTGATGTTAAGTTAAATCTCACACTTGAGGTTTGTCTTATCCTCATAAAGTATATACATATTACATATACTGTAGCATTCATATTTGTTTCGCTTTTCCTGGATATAAGAGTGGTAATCATGTATGTTATTGTTTTCAAGGACTATGAAGTCATGAATTGCCTTACTTCATGTAAATTATATTGTAGCCTTAAGAGTAAGAAAAGTTCAGGTATTCAGTTGAATTTTATTGTCAAAGTGAAATTTTTGGTTTGTTTCTTTTCTAAAAACTTATGAATTGAGTTGATAGATTCATTCTTTCTCAATTATATAACGTTCAACTGTTCATTTCTACATAATGTGGGAGTCCAACTAACTCCAACGTAATCCTTGCTAGTTCTTTTTTTGAAGCTGCGTATTGGCATACTAAAGGTCACTGATTTTGATCAAAATTAGTAGCCATTACTATATTAGCATCAATTCAGTTTGACATAACTCATTTTTGTGTTTGCTTCTCATCATTAAAATTAAGATCTCTGTCTGCAGATCTACACACAACCATTTACCATGATGCCTACTTCTGCTGTTGAGGGTCCGGGAAATATGTTAGTTACTTTTAATTTTTTGCTTTTAGATTGTTTACTCTGCATAGTCAAGTTGTCTTACGATATATTTGTACATAAAGTGTCTGTTGCATGTAGATTCGCAATTTAAATTACCAACTATTGCTGGCTATAAATGACATGCAAAACCCTTTTTATTATGTCTTTCACTAAGGTCTATGTACTTCATGTGAATGAGGAATATATTCAAAAGCAACTAAGTGGAAATTGAAAGGTTCTAGAACACTGGAATACATAGTTTAGATGACGGGTAGGACACTGTATTGCAGTCTGATGAGTTTTTTGTTGACTAAATTTAAGGAAAATCATCAAACACTATTTTTCTGATTGATGGCTTAGTTTCTCCTCCTCACTTTTTTTCTATGATGTATCCTTTGAACTTTTCTCAAACCATAGTGGTCTATCTTCACGTAAACTTTTCACCTCAATAGTCTTTCTAATCTGCTAAGTTGAACAATCCTAATTTCAGTTTTGACTTTACAATTTATGATATTAGATAATGTAAATGTTGAGATTGAATTCCAAGTGATTCTCTGGATGTGCACAAAAGTTCTTGTCGAGATATTTTAAGAAGTTTTAGATTTTATTTTGTCAAGAAAGTTTCAGATTTTATTCATATTGGTTGTAATTTTGTATGGTTGTTGTATCTTGGTTTTATCACTAACATATGAAGCAAGCAATCTCGGTGACTTGTTTCCTAGATTAGGCTATGCTTGTTTCCTAAATTATTCAATTTTTTTATGGATTTGAGAGTTTTATTTTTAGATTTTTATTTTTGCTATGGATTCTGTTTTGACATAAATGATAAATAAGAACTCAGTTTATGCAAGGTGATTGCTGTCATATTCTGCAGTTAACTTACAGTAGATATTGGTTGTCTCTCTGGGTTACAAAACCTGTAGCCTTATGGCAGAAACCAATTTTGTAATTTGGATTTAAATGAGAAATTACAGATTGAGGTTTAAAGTGACAAGAATTTAAATCTCCTGGGATTTTGGTGAATAGCTCTTCTTTTCAACGTTGTGTATCTGCCATTCAATTTGTTTATGCTTTGGGTTAAATCATTTCTTTTAGAGGATGAATTTAGGGTCCTATTTATGCTAATTTAAGTGGTTTATAACTTAGTTTAGCTTATTTCAATATGCTTTAGTATTAAAACTTATGAATAAGTTTCATTTTGTAAGAACCTTTTGAATAAGTACTCATATAAGAAAGTGAGCATGCAAATAGAAGGATGTGGTTTTTTTTTTTCTTCTTTTCTGCATGTCTTCACCTTGTACTCAAAGTATGTTCTTACCCTTGTCTATAACTTTGAAGAAAAAATTAGTAACTCTCCATTTTGTTTAGGATGATTAATCTCTTTTGGCTATGCAACAGAATGATGCAGGCTTTGGTGGACAAGTTGGTGCCACTGCTACTACAGCAGATGCTACAAGATTATGATGCCTGGGTTGAAAAGCAATCATACTCTCTTAAATCAGGATTCTAGGTATAGAGAAGTTGCATGTACACAATTTTTGGATACAGACAACAGAGAGAGAGGAAGAACAGTTGATGTTTCTGGGAAAAGGAGAAAGAATATAGATTTCTGAGAGACCCTTGGTTGAAATCTGTGTCCATGTAAACAATACACTTCTAGTTAGTAACAGTTTCTCTTTCTCTGTTTCTTTTATTTAACATTATCACAATACATTCTATCTACCTCCTAAGCATTATGGCTAGCTTAACACCAGTGAGATGCAAAGATACAACCATAATGAATATCAGTATATAAATGACAAATGGTAAAAGTTTACAAAATTTAGTGAGACAATTGTATTTCTTAACTCAAGTATCAGGATTGAGATTTTGGTTTTTAGGATTTTAGTTGTATTAATCAAGTCTCTTAACTTTTCTTGTAGTTTTATTCAAATTTTAGTCCAGTAATTTTTCAAATTTTATCCACCATTATTGAAATTTTAATTTGGCTTTTTTTAAAAAAGATATGACTGTTTTTTCTTCTATTAAATGGATGAAATTGGCATTTATACCATGTGAAGATGATAGCAACGTCATTTTCATCCTACACTCAATTACAACATTTATATATTAAAAATAAATTATAGATTAATTTATTATTTTTATTCAATAATTTATCTCAGCGTCACATCAATACTACATTGAATTCTTTGGTAGACAATACTCAACTATTAAAAAAATAGACCAAATTATAACTTTAAATATTTAATTTTCTAATAGACAATCCATGAGTCAATTTAAGAAGAGCGAGATAAAAAGTAATTTTTAATAATAGTGAAACAAAATATTGAAAATAAAATGTGAAAACGAAATGAGTCGTCGAGTAACATGACAAACTAGATGTAACATAAGCGGTGGAAATACAGTGTATCAACTTTTTTTTCTCAACTTGAAAATCATTTTTTTCTATGAAATTATAGATACAACGGAGAATGAGTTACAATCGATTATCTTATTTGCTATAAAATTTTTGTACACTCTTTTAAGACATATGAAACATAAGGAAGAAAAGAAAGAAGAATTTCATTCATATCTAATAAGAAAATCATATTACAATTATGAGAACCTAGAAAATCTTATTTTAAGAGTTACAATATTTTAAAATAATAATCCTATTTTATTTTAATAATAAAAAATTTACATATAAATAAAAATTTCATAAAAGAATTTCATTATTTAGAAATCATTTGATCTCTCTAAAATACATCCTTCTAGAACTCTCTTACTTATCTCTAAAGCCTCTCATCGTAAGCTCATCTTTTTGAAGATCGAAGATCGTGAGAGTGATAATTGCAGCGAGATCTTCACGTTTGTCCGATCAGTTTTCTAAATTGAGTAAGTCGTGTTTATGCTCTTTTCTTTGTCAACTTCTCTTAAAGCTTGCATGTGAATTTTGAGTTTTCCTTGAGAATCTCTGATGATCAATGGTTCTAATGATGTTCCCTGATAATGTTTATGTGGTTCCTAGATTGATTTGTCAGTGAAAAGGAGATTTTTGGTACTCTAGGTCGCTGAGTCATCTAAAGGTAAGGGAAGCTAGTTAGACTAATTTGATTTGTGGAAATTGTGAAATTATTAGTCCTTCATGATTTCAATTGAGTTTAACTAGTGAATTTGAAGTGTTCATTGATGTTTGTGAGGTATGAATTTGTATCTAAATTATAATTTGGGGTTGTATTCCTTCACAAAGAACTAAATTTTGGTTATGTGGTAACTTGTTTGTTGTTGGCCTAGTATATTTGATTGAGTTTGGTGTTGTATCATTCTGTTTGAGCATGAACAAGTTTTATTGAGTTTCTTTCTGCAATTTAGATTGTACTATATGATTGAATCATATCCAGATTTTGAAAATCTTGATTGGTCTTTGTGGCTATTTGAATCTGAATTACAAACTGCATTCGTGTATATTCTTTAAAAGCTACATCACATTTTCTTGTTTTTTGTGATTAGCCTAGTGTTTGGCATTATTAAGATTTGATGCATACCTTGAGTGCAGTGTATGTTTGTCCTAGTTGTGTTTTGCCTTGCAGTCTTTGTTGTGATAGACTCCTGTGTTGAAATTGAATCACAATGTTGTTCCTGTCTGGCCAAATGTTAGAGTGAAAATCTGCTACATAAATTGAGTTTATTGCACTATTTGAGATTCTGATCCTTTGTGAAGTCTTGATTGAAGTTTTGATTCATGGTTCTATTCTGATTTTGGTTGATTCATTTGTTACATGAATTTGAATTGTTTATAATTAGACGTTGTGTTGTTTGACAGTCTCAATTATTCAATTGACCATAGTAATGTTTCTGCACAACACTATCCGAGATTTACTTATTTCCTAGTGTGCTTTTCAACATTGTTTTTTAGTTGAATCAATTTTGAAATCTGTCATGTTCAATTATTAGATTGAATTGGAATTGGAAAACTGAAACTATTGTGAGCTGCTATCAAAAGATCATTGAGAGTTGAATTGAAAGAAAAATAAGTGAAAAAGAAGTAGGATGGGAAAAAGAATCTAAAAATAGAATGAAAATTGTTGTTGGAATATCAAATTCTTTGATTCCTTAGTGTGCTAAGAGTGTAGCACAACTCACAAAGTTACTACTGCCCTCTTCAATTTTAATTGCATATGTTCATGATTCAACTTGTTTTCTAGTCTTGTTTGATTTTGGTTTTGTTAATCATATTCTAGACCTACTCCTTAGGTTCTTTTTGTGTGCCAACCATTCTTGTTATAACTTATTTTTCTTGTTTGTCTCCTTGCTTATTCATTTGAGTATGTCCAGTTACTCTATCAGTTGATGTATCCAGTTTTAGATTTAAGCTTTTCTTGATTTTTTGATTTGCTATTATTTCGTGGAAGCACTTGACTTTCCTGGCTTTCTTTGCTTTGGAAACTCACTGTTTTGGCAGCCTTTGTAGGTGACTATCCTTCTTAAAGGTAGAGTTGTAGTGAGAATCCAAGTGAGACTTCCCCACTGGAATGAGAGAGAATCGTCCTTTAACCGAGAGGATTTAAGTCTTTCGCTTTGCGAATCTTCAAACTTCTTAGATAGATTGAAGATTAGAGGTTTCACAAAGGATTTCCACCAATTGGATCGTTATTCCGACGATTCTACGCGAAGTGCACCTCATCATGTGTTGACCGAATTGGGCAAGTAAATACTTGTTGGGTGAATTATGAATCAAGGATAACCTTGATATGGGAGTCATTGGGCGAGTAATTCTTGTTGGGCGACTTTCAAAACAGGGATATCTCTAATTCTTGCTTCGCTAGGCTAGTATTTCTTACTGGGAGGTTTATTGGGGATTTAATTCACTGAACTCCTTATTAGGCGATTTATTGGGGATTTAATTCCCTGAACTCCCAATGAGACACTCTTTGGGTGAACCACTTGATCGCTAGTTGAAACGTGTGTGTCGCGCAACGACATGATAGGTTCACTGGGTGAGTGTTCCAGGTTCTGCACAAATATTTTACAATTTGAAATTTAAGGATTTTCTTATGTTTTCTGTATATAATTGATGATGATAAATACATATTATTGTGTTACTGATAGAATGGAATGAGATGTGAATGATGGAATTTCATGCAGGAATTCTAAGGGGAAGAATTTTAGTGTATGCATTAGCATAAGCATTCTTTATGGTGATATCCTGTCTCTAATAACTGTTCACACTCAAATAAAGTAGAGTACGTTATGTCGTGAGGAGATACATGAGGTCCTAGCCACTGGACTTGATCAGGTCATAGGCGCGAATGGGGCTTACCTTATAAGTGGTTGGGTGATAACCCCTTAAGGTCAAACTCTGCAGAGTTTGGAAACCACCACAAGTGCACATCACCATGAGTCTGATGTTAAATGTATATATTCGGATAATTGAGTTTAAAGTCATTCATTCTCTTTGCATATGTATTTTGTGTTTATTGGTGAATGTGATTGCCTTTGAATTCTGATTTTCTCATTTTTGTATACATTAGCTTACCTTTTTGCTTGTTCTGTGTATATGTTTTATGTTATCTATTTTGCAATGATCACTTAATTGTGTGAGTAGAGGAAAATGGAGGTTAGGATACTCCTGTCATGGGCAATAGTGAGTCCACCCAATAGAAGGGCATGATCTAGTTTTTATCTAGTTTCGAGGATTAGGGTTCAGTTTAACCCTGAACCCTAAACCTTGTGGATAAAATTTTCAAAATTGGATGACATTTTTAAAACCTAATAACCAAAACCTAATACTTGGTTGCAAAAATTAGACTTAGATTATTTTAGAACTAAAGCATAAAAAGTTACAAATATTTTAAAAAATGTCACAATGTTATTGAAAATTTCGTTTTTCTTGAAACTGAAACTTATTAAAGAAAGTGAAATCATCTTTTATACTAGTAAACTTTTAATATAATTAACTTTGAAAACTATATATATATATATATATATATATATATATTTATGTATGTATGTATATGTATATATGTTTTTATACACTCGTTCCACTATCTGCTTTACATTATCAATATATAATGTTGTGTTAAGTAGTTTATGACTATTAAATGGGATGTTACAACAATGACCAAAGTTTTTTTATTTATAACAAAAGAAAGGTGTAAAATAAAAAACCCTACTCTAAGTGATGCTTCTTTTTCTCCTCTCCAGCCTATTGTCTGGTGTGGTTGTTAAAGGTCATTATGGAGAGTAGAAAAGATTTTATAGGGATGATATGATTGTTTTTTCAGCAGTTGAGTTGACATATTTAGTGCTTCATATGAAAACTCAATATTATCCTTGTGAAATGTATTTGTTGTTTCATTGTTTTTATAAATTAAAATCCTTATGAGATGGAGCATGGTAAATGTCAATAATGCCCAACTTGGAAATGAATGGTGTGAAGACTATAGGAGGTAATGCTTTTGTAAAAAGAATCAGTTAGGTTCTCTTTAGATGAAATTGATAGTAAACGTAGGTCTCCCTCTTGAAGCTTGGTTCAAACAAAGTGATAATCAATCTCTAAGTGCTTTGTTCTCTCATGAAAACCAAGGTTAGCGGCAATGCGTAGGACACTTTGATTATCATAACAAAGGGCATGCACTCTAGAACAAATGATGTGTAGGTCATATAAAAGAAATAACAACCATTGTAACTTATAATCAATAGTAGAGAGTGCCCTATACTCAGCTTCAAAGGAGGATCTTGACATTGTATGTTGCTTCTTTGCTTTCCAAGAAATTAATGATGAACAAAAAATAAGCAATATCCTGAAATGGACTTTCAAGAGTAAAGACAACCAACCCAGTCTGCATCAAAGAATCCTAATAGTTGAATTTCTTATTTTCTTGGAAAGAATAATCCTTTACCTAGGTTGTTTTTAAGATATCTCACTATTAAGAAACTTGATAGTGTGTCAATGGCTTATTTAGAAATTGGCTAATTAATTGAGTGGCAAACGTGATGCTTGTCTGGTCTAGTGGTATTCAAGTAAAGTAACTTTCGAATTAATGTTTTGTATGCTACTACATCTTCATGTGGCTTCCCTACATCTTTATGTAACTTAATTGAATGATCAAGAGTTATTTTGGGAGGCTTTGATCCAAGCAGATTGGATTCATGTAGAGGATCCAAACAATATTTCCTTTGACAGATTGATATTCCTAGTTTGGAATGTGCAACCTCTAATCCATGGAAGTATTTCAATGGACCTAAGTCTTTGATTTTGATGTTGGAGTCAATAATAACCTTTATTCTGGTAAATTAATCAAGACAATTTGCTGCAAGAACCACATCATCTACATAAGTGAGAAGAGCTATGGAAATCTTTCTGTTTTTCAAGGTGAACAAAGAATGGTTTGCATTTGATTGTTGATATCCTTGGCTGATCAACAATGATGTGAGTTTCTCATACCATTTTCTGACTTCTCTATTGAGACCATATAAGGACTTGAGTAACTTGCAAATTTGATTAGGTTTTAAGATCTTAACACCTTGTGGAATAGCAATGTAAACATCTTCATCCAAACCATCATGTAAGAAGGCATTGTTAACATCTAATTCATTTAAATGCTAGTTGTAAGTAGAAGAAAGAGCCAACAAAAATTCTCACTATGGGGAGCTTAGCAACTAGTGAGAAAGTATCAAAACAATCAAAACCTTCCATATAGTCTTAACCCTTGGCTACCAACCTAGCCTTGTATCTCTCTACATACCCATCTGCTTTGTATTTCACCTTGTAGGCTCATTTGCTGCCAATTGGATTCACATTTTCTAGCAATCAACCATTACCATGTATCATTCCTCTTAAGAGCATCTAATTCAAACTTTATGGCATTACTATAACATTGATAGTTGTTAGCCTCCAAATATGTGTATGGCTCATGAGTATATGTGATTACTATATTGTTTCCTTTGAATTGCTTGAAAGGCTACACATATAGTCATTGGGATATCTTGGTGGGTGCCTTTGCCTATGTGATTTTCTTGGATTTTCAACAACTAGGATATGTTCTGCAAGCTCTTTATGAATGTTAACATGTGTTGTAGAATCTATTGCAGAAATGTCAATAGATGTAGATTGAGTCATAAATTATGAAGCATAAATTTGTTGGTGCTTGGATGGTGATAAATGATAAGACCAAGTTGATAAAGGTGAGGAAGGCTTGTATGGTAGTATGTGTTCATGATGAATGACATTTCTAGAAATAAAAATCTCTCTATTATTGAGATCCAATAGAACAGTTCCTTTGACACAATGTTTATATCCCAGAAATATGAATTTCCTAGCTCTTGATGCAAGTTTTGTTCTACTAAAAACTTTTAAATCATGCATGTTAGGTGTATTCTTGTGTAATAAGAAGTATGATGATTTATTTGTAAGAAGAGTGTTAGGTACTCTATTTATTATGTATGTAGCATGGAGAATAGCATCGGACCAAAACTATTTTGGTAACTTTGATTGGAAAAGAAGTGTTCTTTTTACATTAAGGATATGTTGATGCTTCCTTTCAACTCTACCGTTTTGTGTTGGGGATTCCACACAATTTGTTTGATGTATTATTCCTTTTGAGGCATAAAATTGTGGTATAGAAAATTCAAGAACCTTATCTATCCTTGCAACATATATTCTTGCACTATTTTGTTTTTTAATTAATTTGATGAAATTTTGCACATGAATGAAACCTCCATGGTAGGGAAATGTACTTCTCATATTGCTCATGAGTGAAAGTAGGTGGTGTAGTGGAAATATTTGCATTTGTTGAAAAATCTTCCTTTGAATTTATATTGTCACTAAAAGCATTGTTGATCATTGAGGAATTCCCTTTTCAAAATTGAGGTGGAAATCCATGTTTCTTGTAGCAAGTCTCCACTATATGCCATGTTCGTCCACAGTAAGTGCATACTTTCTTTGGTCAAGAATTTTGAACAAAACCTCTCCCTCTTCCTTGCGACCTCTTATCATTAACCACTTTTATAAGCACCTTAATCTCATAACACGATTAAGATTATGGAAGTGTTTAGCACTCTTCATAGCAGTGCAAGTGCATTTGACTGGGTAAGCACAACAAGGAATATGCATATAGGTTTCATGTTCTTCCGAAAGTACTTTCAAATCATAATAGACTTTTATGATAGATGGTAATGGAGATGTGACAATGAGCAAAGGCAAGGATGCACTTGTAGAACTTCGAGGACCCATGACAAGGACTATAGAAAGGAAAGCAAAGGAAGTTCTTCAACAAGTGTTGTCTATATTATTTTAATACAAGCCCAAGTTTCAAGAAGAAAAGACCAAGGTTGTGAATTGCATCATGGCCCAAATGGAAAAGGACTAATGCACCACTTTACTGCAATTTTTTTTAATGTAATTAGTTTGTTTAAATAATGGCCCAATCCGTTGTAAAAATTGACTGACAAAATTATGTTTTGGGTTAACCAATTAATGGACTTTAGTTTTGCTTTATTTTCAAGTTGTAATAAGGGATCATTTATCAACCTAAGAATTAACCTTTGGGAGACAAAGAGGAAGAAGCATAGTTGAATGCTTTTGGGGTGACTTTTGGGTTTCCAAAATTGTAGTTGCAATCAGTCACTAAGTAGGGGATCATTAATAGCCTAAGTGGGATTTAATTGCAATTTATGGGTCTTTTGTAATTCTGATGGTTAAAGCTTCTATATAAGCTGAACCCTTTTCATCAATGAAAAAAATTGAGTTTTGTTAAGAAATTATTTTTTCTATCTATTAGTGAGAGTGATTCTCCTAAGTTCTTTAATGATTCAAGAACCCTTGGTTGTATCAATGGACTTTTCCATCCGTTGTGTGTTGCTTCCTTTGGAAAAAGTGATTATTTACTTCCGCTTTTATATTCACCTCTTATTTCTTTCTTCTTCACCCAATTTTTGGAAAGAAAACTCAATTCCGCCCAGAATTATCTCGTGGTCATAACTCTCATTCTACTCATCCAAAATTAGTGATTCTTAAGCCTAAACTAAAGTTCAGAATGTGAAATTTCACGAAGTTTAGGAATCATCTCAATTGGAGTTTTATAGCACGAGATGTCAATGATTATAGATTACTATCCAAATTGAAATTTCAGTCACTTTCATGTTTACCTTTTTTCAATAAATTTCCAAGTTTCCTACAAGGTTTTAACCCTAAAGATCTTAAGTAAGTCCTTGTGCAAATGAGGTTCACATTATTTGGTATTCAGAGCTTCGATTCAAGGGTTTGAACGTCAAATTGGAAACATCATTCCTTCTTTCTAAATTTACCAATTCATTACCTTATTACTAGGGGTGGCAAAACGGACCAGCCCGACCTGTTTGTTGCCCATCAAAAATCGGTTGGACCAGACTGGCCCATCAAACAGATACGGGCCAATAATCACAACCCATCTCGTATAGGACGGACTAACGGGCCAAGCTAGGCTGGCCTGTCCAGTTTTTTTAATAATGTTTTAAAAGTATTTTAATTTGTTTTCAAATTTTTTAATTTGTTTTATTTTTTAAATTTGTTTATATATACATATAAATTATTATTAAAGTCATATTTAATCAAATAAAATATTTTTTAAACTTTTAATTGATTAGTTAATGTTTTTAATTAGATAACTTAAAATAATTATTAAATTTATATATTAAATTATTCAATTATAACTAATAATTTAAACTTAATTTGTAGGTATTAATGATCTAAATTATAATACTATTATATATTTATACATTTAAAATATATAATATAAAAATTTAATTTTTTTAATTACTTTTATTTTATTTTTGTAAAACAGGCCAACGGGTCAGGATGGGCTGGCCCATACTTTGGCTTGTCAAGTTGATAGGCTGGACAGGACAAGCCAGAACGGGCTGACGGGTTGAAATCTTCAACTCAACCCGCTCCTTTTAACACAGGCTATCCGGCTGGCCCGCTGGGCCCAACCCATTTTGCCACCCCTACTTATTACTCATAGTGTTTACAATTTTGCTGAATCATTGTAAAAATTAGGCCCTTGTGAAAATTAGAAGAAAAAAAAGTTACAACAATTTACAATTGTACTAAAAGTGATAAAGAAAAAGAAAAAAATTGGGTTGAATGTTTCATGCTTCTGCGTAATTTGTTATAAGGTAATATATTGGTGTTCTTGAAGGATTTTGCTAATTTATCTTCTTTACCAATTTTCTTAGCATTTTTCTTTGTTAACCTTTCTTTGTCTACCTAGCGTTAGCGTACACATATTGGAGAACTATTCTTTGTTGTGGCCATAATCTCTTTAATTGCCTAAGAAAGGAGAATTTTGAGTGGTAAAAGGCAAGAGCGTTTCATTATAGTAAAAGCCAATCTGTGAATACAAACACTTGTGTGGGTGAGAAAATTTTCAAACACCACATATATTTTTTGTTCTTGTTACCATGATCTGTTTGTTAATCATGGCAGAAAGGAATGATATTTAGATGCAAATTGCTGCATTATCTAAACCATTTAGAGAGGTTGGTGAAGCAACAACATGATGAGTTTCATGATAGTTAGATTAACTAGAGAATACAACCCCACCAAGAGGAAGAGGATGAGGGCCACAAAGGAATGAAGGGAGAATAGAAGGAGTAAAGTTGAATGTGCCACCTTTCAAGGAGAACAGTGATCATGAAGCTTACTTGGAGTGGGAGCTCAAAATTGAGCATGTATTTTCTTACAATAATTATAATGGGGAGCAAAAGGTAAGGCTAGTAGCAGCTAAATTTTCTGATTGTGCTTTAATTTGATGGAACAAGTTGCAAAGAGAGAGGATTATAGATGAGGAGCCTATAGTGGACACTTGGGCTGAGCCTATAGCTTCCATAGGGACTTAAAATTGAAACTACAAAGATTTTCTCAAGGAAGCAAGGGAATGGAGGAGTATTATAAGGTGATGGAGATTCTTATCATCCAAGCCAAAATTAAAGAAGATCCTGAAGTAACTATGGCACGTTTCCTTAATGGATTAAATCATGATATTAAAGATGTTGTTAAGTTGCAGGAGTTTGTATTGATGGAGGATCTTTTGCATAAGGTCATATAGTTAGAGCGACAGATTAAAAGAAAGAGTATAACAAGAAAGAGTTATACCAATTTCAATTCTTCAAACTTGAGGGATACAGTAAAGAAAAAAGGTGTTGCCTCCTCTAGTAAGGCAATTGTTTCTAACAAAGGAAAAATAATTCAAAAGAAACCTAAACATCCACCAAAAAGGACTAAAAAAGTGAAATGTTTTAAATGTTTGGGCATGGGACATTATGCCTATGAGTGTCCTACAAAGAAGAATGTTCTTCGTAAGGATAATGAGGAGTACACATGTCATTATGATGATAGTGATGGAGAGGAAGAAGAGAGTGATGGAGAGTTGAAAGCTGATGAAGGAGAGTTGTACATGATTAGGAGGATGCATCTCAAAGGAGAATATTTTTCATACAAGATGTTCAATTAATGGTAATGTATTCTTGGTAATCATTGATGGAGGAATTTGTGATAATGTGGTGAGTTCAAGATTAGTGTCAAAGATGAACATGGATACTAAACCACATCCTAGGCCATACAAACTTCAATGGCTAAGTGAAGGAGAAGAAGTCCAAGTGAAACAATAAGTTGAAGTATCTTTCTCCATTAGAAAATATCAAGATAAGATATTATGTGATTTTGTTCAAATGGAGGCTAGCCATATCCTTTTGGGAAAACTATGGCAATATGACATCAAAGCCATTCATGATGGCTTCACTAATAAAATTTCTTTCATGTATCGGGATAAAAAAGTGGTTTTCAAACCCTTGTCTCCTAAAGAGGTGTGTGAGGATCAAATAAAAATGAGAGAAAAGTTAGCAAATGATAGAAAGAGTGAAACACTTGAGAGGAAAAAGAAAAAGAATGAAACACTTGAGAGGAAAATGAGAGAAAATGAAACACTTGAGGCAAACAACTTTATTTAGCAAAAGAAAGGGAGGTAAGGATAGTGCTTACGCAAGACAGCCCCTCTACTTATTGTTTTGTCAAAATCAGATTTTAAATGCTAACTAATTTGGCAATATTGAATTGCCCTCTAGTGTCGAGTCTCTATTGCAGGATTATAAAGATGTGTTTTCAGCAAGTGTCCCAGATGGTTTGTCACCTTTAAGAGGAATTGTGCATGATATTGATCTCATTCCAGGAGCTTCTTTGCCTAATAGACCAGCTTATAGGAGCAACCCATAAGAGGCCAAAGAGATTGAAAAACAAGTTGTTGAACTCATGAGTAAAGGTTGGGTGAAGGATAGCATGAGTCCATTGTTGTACCTGTGGTTATGGTGCCCAAAAAAGATGGCTCATGGAGGATGTGTTCTGATTTTAGAGTCATAAACAACATCATCATCAAGTATAGGCATCCAATTCCAAGGTTAGATGATCTTCTTGATGAAATTTATGGTGCATGTGTGTTTTCTAAAATTCATCTTAAACATGGCTATAATCAGATTAGGATTAGAGAATGTGATGAATGGAAAACTTCCTTTAAAACTAAATATGGATTGTATGAGTGGTTGGTTATACCCTTTGGTTTGACAAATGCACCTAGTACTTTTATGAGGTTAATGAATCATGTTTTAAGAGAGTTTATTGGTAATTTTTTTGTGGTGCACTTTGATGATATTTTGATCTATAGCACTAGTCTTGAGTTGCATGTTGAGCATTTTAAATATGTTTTGAATGTTCTTAGAAAAGAAAAATTGTATGCCAATCTAGAAAAATGCATCTTTTATTTTGATCATGTGGTATTTTTGGGTTTTGTTGTGAGTTCTAAAGGTGTACAAGTTGATGAGGAAAAAGTCAAGGCCATCCAAGAATGGCCTACACCTAAGACTATAAGTGAGGTAAGGGGTTTTCATGATTTAGTGCCTTGGTTGCACCTATAAATGAAATTGTTAAAAAGAATGTGGGTTTTAAATGGGGAGAGAAACAAGAGGATGCCTTTGTTGCCTTTAAGCATAAGCTAACTAATGCACATATTCTTGCCATTCCTAATTTTGCAAAATCTTTTGAAATTGAGTGTGATGCATCAAATGTGGGTATTGGGGCTGTTTTATTGCAAGATGGACATCCAATTGCTTATTTCAGTGAAAATTTAAGTGGGGTTGCCCTTAACTATTCTACTTATGATAAGGAATTGTATGTTTTGGTTAGAGCTTTAAAGACTTGGCAACACTATTTTTTACCAAAATAATTTTTCATTCTTAGTAATCATAAGTCCTTGAAATACTTGAAAGAACAATATAAGCTTAATAAGAGACATGCTAAATGGGTAGAGTTTTTGAAGCAATTTCCATGCGTCATCAAGTATAAAATAGGGAAAGGAAATATAGTGGTTGAGGCCCTATATAAGAGCATGCACTGCTTTCTATGCTTGAAACTAAACTATTGGGTCTTGAATCTTTGAAAGATATGTATAAGGATGATGTAGATTTTGCTGAAATATTTGTTGCATGTGAAAAGTTTTCTGAAAATGGTTACTATAGGCATAATGGATTCTTGTTTAAAGCAAATAAATTGTGTGTGTTTAAGTGTTTCATTAGAGAGTTGCTTATCACTGAATCACATGAGGGGGCTTTAATGGGTCATTCTAGAGTTCAAAAGACTTTGGAAATTTTGCAAGAGCATTTCTTTTGGCCTCATATGAAACATAATGTGCACAAGTTTTATGATCATTGCATTGTGTGTAAAAAAGCTAAATTTAAGGTTAAGCCTCGTGGATTATATACTCCTTTGCCTGTTCCTGAATATCCTTCGACTGCCATTTCTATGGACTTTGCTATGGGGCTCCTTAAAACAAAGAATGGAAAGGATTCTGTGTTTGTTATTGTTGACATGTTTTTTAAAATGGCACACTTCATACCTTGCAAGAAGGTGGATGATGCTTGTAATGTGACTAACTTGTTTTTCAAGGAAATAATGAGACTTCATGGACTAACAAGGAGCATTGTGAGTGATAGGGATAAAAAATTCCTTAGTCACTTTTGGAGGACCTTATGGGGTAAGATTGGTACTAAACTATTGTTTTCTACTACTTGTCACCCACAAACTGATGGTTAAATAGAGGTAGTTAATAGAACTTTAGGCACATTATTTAGGATTGTTTTAAAGAAAAATCTTAAGTCTTGAGAAGCATGTTTGCCTCATGTTGAGTTTGCTTATAATAGGGTTGTCCATAGCACAACTAATTACTCACCCTTTGATTTTGTATACGGATTTAACCCTTTAACTCCTCTTTGCTGCCTATGCCTAACATTTTCATGTCTAACCATAAAGAAGCACATGCTAAAGCTGACTATGTGAAGAAGTTACATGAGCAAGTGAGGGTCAAATTGAAAAGAAAAATGAAACTTATGCACGACAAGCTAACAAAGGTAGAAAGAAGGTTGTCTTCCAACCCAGAGATTGGATTTTGGTGCACATGAGAAAGGAAAGGTTTCCAGAACAAAGGAAATCAAAGCTTCAATCAAGGGGGAATGGTCCATTCATAATGCTTGAAGTAATTAATGACAATGCTTACAAAATTGATATGCCCGGTGAGTATAATGTTAGTTCCACCTTCAATGTGTTTGACTTATCTCTTTTTGATGTAGACGGAGAAATCCATTTGAGGACAAATCATTCTCAAGAGGGAGAGAATGATGGAGATGTGACAATGAGCAAGGACAAAGATAAACTTGAAGAACTTGGAGGACTCATGACAAGGGCTAGAGCAAAGGAAGCTCTTTAACAAGTGTTGTCTATATTATTTGAATACAAGACCAAGTTTCAAAGAGAAAAGACCAAGGTTGTGAATTTCATCATGGCCCAATGGAAAATAAATAATGCACCACTTTATTGCAGATTTTTTATGTTATTAGTTTGTTTAAATAATGGCCCAATCCTTTGTAAAAATTGGCTAACCAAATTATGTGTTGAGTTAACGAATTAATGGACTTTAGTTTTGCTTTATTTTTAAGTTGTAATAAGGGCCCATTTAGCAACCTAAGAATCAACCTTTGGGAGACCAAGAGGAAGAAGCATAATTGAATGCTTTTGGGGTGGCTTCTGGGTTTCCAAAATTGTAGTTATAATCAACCTTTAAGTATGGGATCATTAATAGCCTAAGTGGAATTTAATTGTAATTTATGAATCTTTTATAATTCTGATGGTTAAAACTTCTATATAAGCTGAACCATTTTCATCAATGAAACAAGTTGAGTTTTGTTCATAAATTATCTTTTCTATCTATTAGTGAGAGTGATTCTCTTAAGTTCTTGAGTGATTCAAGAACCCTTAGTTGTATCAAAGGAATTTTCCATCCTTTGTGTGTTGCCTCCTTTAGAAGGAGTGATTATTTCCTTCCACTTTTATATTTACCTCTTATTTCTTTCTTTTTCACCCAATTTTTTGAAAGAAAACCCAATTCTGCCCAAAATTATCTCATGGTCATAACTCTCATTCTACTTATCCAAAATTAGTGATTCTTAAGCCTAAACTAAGGTTCAGAACGTGAACTTTCACGACGTTTTGGAATCATCTCAATTGGAGTTTTATAGCACGAGATATCCACGATTCTAAATTACTGTCCAAACTGAAATTTTAACCACTTTCCTGTTTACCTTTTTTCAATAATTTTCCAAGTTTCTTACAAGGTTCTAACCTTAAAGATCCTAAGTTAACCCTTGTGCAAATGTAGTTCAAATCAGATGGAGAACCTTGTTTTAAATCGTAGATTTCTTGTTGAAGCTCTAATATTTTGATGAGGTCTCCTTGGAAGAATCTTTCCTTCAAATTCCACACATCAATAGCATTTTCCAGATAAAATGATACTTTGTCCAATGGACTTAACCACTAAGTCTATAATCCACTAATGAATAATCATGTTGTTGCAACTCCAACTCTTATTTTGGATTAAAAGTATTGGGAATTGGTATAGTACCATCAATGAACTCAACCTTATTTTTGGCACCTGAAGCATGTCTCGTGGATTGAACCCATGCATGATAATTTTAACCATTCAGCATGGGAGTGAAAGTAACAAAAGAAGGTCCATCATCAAGATGAATATAATATGGATTAGAGGGATCTTGTGATGGATCCATTTGACCACCACTAGTATTGAAACTGGAAGTACCACCTTGGGCGATCAGAGTTGTAGCTTAGAGGCTATAAGATATCATCTTATGATATATGAAACATTAAAGGAAGAAAAGAAAAGATAATTTCCATTTATATCTAATAAGAAATTTTGATTACAATGACTAAAGCTTTTTATTTATAACAAAAGAAGGGTGTAAAAAAAAACCTATTCTAGGTGATGCTCCTTTTTCTCTTCTCTCGCCCATTGTTTGTTATGGTTGTTAAAGGTCAAGGTGGAGAGTGGAAAAGATTCTACAAGGATGATACAGTTGTTTTGCACCTGTTGAGTTGGCATATTTAGTGCTTCATGTTAAAATCCAATATTACTCTTGTGAAATGTATTTGTTATTTCTTTGTTTTTATAATTTAACACACTCCATAATGACTTCCTCATTATGTTGAATTTGGATGACAATTTGTTTGCAATAAATTTTTATTGCTTTTGAGTATACCAGACGATGGTTTTCTCCAACCCAAAGATTACACTCCCATGATTTCTTCCTACACCCCATACTCTTAGTGAAACGATTTAGTTATCCCTTACTAAAAGAATAATTTAAAACCTAATTTCATGTTAGATTTTCCTCATGCCGCTATGCACCTCGATTGGTTCCAACGTGTGAGAAGTCCCGCGCCCTTGAGCTCCATGATGTCAAAGTGAGTCATCCTAACTCATATGGGTTGGCTCACCACAAGTTAAGCCAGAAAAGGGTTAGCTCAACCCGACTCACTTTTTGGTGAGTCAGAAATTTTGAAACCTAGCTCAACCCACCACGGGTTGGTGGGTTAGTAGGTTGGCTCACTTACAATTTTTTTTTCTTTTGCAATTTATTTTACATATTTATTGCACAACAATAAAAGTAAATTGACTTGATTTATTTTTTGTAATAATGGTCTACCTGCAAAAGTATACTCAACACGACTATTAATCAATAAAACTCTTGATATTGACCTTAAAACGTCATAGTTTTCAAGATAAAATGATCCGGAATGGACATGAACCTTAAACCCTAAATCCTAAACATCTTAAAAATCTCTATCACAACGAAGAGTTTTTAAATATTAAAAGGATAATTAAGTTTGAGCCTAAATATTAAAATAAAAAAGGTTTGTTTATCTCCGTGCATGATAGGTACATATAATCGTTATTCCGCATTGAATGAAAAAAATCGGTACATGCAGCATTTTATTTTTATGGTATTCAAGAAACACCAATTACACCACCAATTCAACAAAAGTAACTTTAGTATTTTTCTTTTAAAAAAACTACCAGTCACAACAGAACACAGAATTTGAAATAAGCACACATATGAAAAATATTTCAAACACAAGTTACATCATTCAAAAAGCAAAACGAACACACGTGCAATCCAAAGATTAAAGCAGCAATTAAGTATTCCCAATGCCTGGATCACAGTTCAGAAGTCTTTCATTGCTCCACTAGAAGGAACAACTTAGTATTTGGCTCTTCTGGAATAATCTCCTCGGCTTTCCCTTTCATCCCTTCTGCGGTCCTCCTCCTCCCTCCTGTGCTTTCTTTCTCCTCTGCCATCATCATCATCCCTTCGCCGCTTTCTTTCTTCATGACCATCATCATCATCCCTTCTGTGCTTTCTTTCTCTACGACCATCTTCATCCTTTGAGTGCCTTTTCTCTCTATCATCATCCTCCCTTGAGTTCCTACGTTCGCCACGACCATCCTCAACCCTATTGTGTTTTGCTTCCATATGAACATCACTCTCATCCCTTAAGTGCTTCTTTTCTCCATAATCATCCTCCCTTCTGAACTTTCTTGCTGCATGATCATCCTCATCCCTTCTGAACTTTCTTTCTCTGTGTTCATCCTCATCCCTTGCGTAATTTCTTCCTGTTTGATAATCTTCATCCCTACCACGCTTTCTCTCAACACGGTCAACTACATCCCTCAAGTTCTTCCTCTCTCCATGGTCATCCTCATCCCTTCTACGGTTCCCTTCTTTAGAATCATCATCATCCCTTGCCTGTTTTCTTTCTCCAAGATCATCCTCATATCTTGAGTGCTTTCTTCCCGTTCGGTTAACTCCCCGACCATCTTCATGCCTTCCGTGCTTCTCTTCTTTGGACTCATCTTCATCCCTAGCATGCTTTCTTTCTCCAACACCCTCATCCTTCAAGTGATTTCTTTCTCTGCGATCTTCATCCCTTCCACGTTTTCTTTCCCCACCGTCATCATTATCCCTATGATTATGATCATCTCTTCTATGCCTCCTAGCTAAATGATCCTCACCATAGCGGGCAGCCTGACCAACATGATGTGATTCAACATCCTTGTTATAATAATCCCTGCCTCTCTCCTCATAGGTATCATCATCACGCCCCGACAGCCTAACTGATTTAGATTCAGTCTCGGGTTTTCTATCATCTCCATCATGCTTGGCAAATGGGAAGGGCTCCCTATCTTTTTCTGTACGAGTTTTCCTGTCACTGTGTATCATTTCTTGAGTTCTACTATTTGGTCCCTGGGTAAAATCATTCCCATATGACCTTTTCAGGGAGTCCAATGCATCAATGTTAACACTGTTCTTCCCTTTTTCTGCACCACTATCTCTGGATTTATTTTCTTTCATGTCATACCCTTTACCTTTCTTTGCTACAGCAGAACTACCTTTTTTTTCATATCTTTGATCACTATAATTTCTGTCTGAATCAGTGTCACTGCTATTCTCAGAGGAACTGTATGATCCCCTTTTAACATTTTTGACATGGCCAGAAGCATGCTTAACATGGTCTCTATCAGAATCCTCATCCTCAGAATTATGCCTTCTTGTCCTCGTTTTCCCAGGTCTACCATATTTCTTTTCCTCACTATCAATATCAGATTCCTCCTCAGAATCATGACGTTTGCTCATTTTTGAATGTTTAATCCCTTCCTTAGTCTTATGCTTGGGGACGTCATCATGATCATCAGAATCATACTCAGAAGTGTGCCTCTTCTGAGACTCTAGTCTCTTCTTGTAACTTTTTCTTGCAATATTGCTGTCATCAGAGTCATCAGAATCGCTATCCTCCACCCTACCCTTCTTGTTGTGCTTAGGAATTTTCATCTTCTTTTTGGCCTTGACCTTCCTCTTAGCATCACTATCAGAATCAGATTCATCACTGCTGCTTGTATATTTTTTACCACGCTTCTTTGTACTTCTCTTCTCATTTGAAGAAGAGGTTTCTGAATCAGAAGAATCAGAAGAATCATCCTCGGACTTTTTCTCACGAGTTCCAATCTTCTTCTTATGGTGCCTGGTATCTCTAAGGCTCTTCTTAACCTTTTCATCCTTTTGATCTTCAACCATTTGTTTCTTCCTACTGAAATCTCTGTCCAAAAAGGCATGTTCTGACTTTGAATTATGTTTCCCGTCCATGTTAGAACCGTTTTTCCCATCATTCACATGCCCATCAGCTTCATCTGCATTTTCATTGAATTCAGATGATACAATGCCAAGAGCAGCTTTTAAAGATTCCATCTGCTTTTCCTTTCTAGCAGCAATTTGATGAGTCTGTGTATCTGAAACCCTGAAAAAATCCAAAGAAATTTTATTAATTATATCTAGTCATGACTCTACACATACCAGTCAAAAAGTCACATATACTCGATTCACATTAATCCAGATCTAACTGCATTTATGTCTTCGAAACATCTACCAACACCACTAAAATAATTAAAACAACCTTATATTCCAATAATTGCAACAATCCAACATGCAAGCATGGTAGTTAAATATGAAAATATAACTTCATTATAATGCGTTGAATAAAGATTATCTTTAGATGTATAGCCTTTATCTGCTTTTATTATCCTAGTATATCATAGCCAGTAGCCCTTATTTATAGTTTAAATATGATTAATATATATATATATATATATATATATA
>Ga0099823_1000698_pt1 | contig 24162 bp, 20 predicted proteins | sample CowpearedBW_FD_76831 | JGI IMG/M metagenome (GOLD analysis project Ga0099823, IMG submission 76831) | Root nodule microbial communities of legume samples collected from California, USA - Cow pea red BW | ecosystem: Host-associated > Plants > Roots > Nodule | place: USA: California | collected...
CACCAAAGGCGCCGACGGAATTGATGAACGCGATACCCCCGGCAGCAGCCGCGCCAGTGAGAAAGCTCTGCGGCATCGTGTACAGAATCGTCCGTGCAGAAATCGTGCCCACAAGGGCAAGTGTTAAGCATGTGAGCGTCGCCAAGAGAGACGGGAGGACCGCCGAAAGGGCGAGACCAACTGCGCCAAGCATCAACGCAGCCACCAGATTGTAGATTTTGTAGCCCTTGCGATCGACAAGCCCGGCCCATAACAACATGCCTACGCTTACAAAAAGATATGGCACGGCCGAGAGCCAACCCACCTCTATGTCGCTTATGTTGTGAGTCTTTAGAATCAGAGGAAGCCAGATTCCAATTCCGAATGAGCCCGTCGTGAAAGCGAACACGATGCCTGTCAACATCATAACACGGACATCTTTTATTGCAGGCCAAACGTCCTTTTTAACGTTCTTGTGCTCTTCCCTGGCGAGTTCTTTGAGCAGCGCTTCCCGCTCTCCAGGCGTCAGCCACGACGCGTTAGGTGGCTTGTCGGCAAGCAGGACGAAGCAGAGGAGGCCGAGAAGGCAGGCCGGAAGGCCCTCAAGCAGGAACATCCATTGCCAGCCGGCCAGTCCGCCTAATCCATCCAGTTCGAGTAGGCAGGCAGACAGAGGGGTGCCGATTAAAGAGGACAGTGGTGTTGCAGCCATGAACCAGGCGAGCGCCCTGGTCCGTGATCGCGCCGGAAACCAGATCGAAAGGTACCAAATCACCCCGGGAAAGAAGCCTGATTCAAATGCTCCCAGAAGCAAACGGACCAGGTAGAAACTGTACGGTCCAACTACAAATGCCGTCGAGGCGGCCGCAAGACCCCAGGTGATCATGATGCGGGCGAACCAGCGGCGCGCCCCGAAGCGATACATGAGCATGTTGCTGGGCACTTCCAGCACACAATAACTGACAAAAAGAATTCCTGCGCCCCAGCCGAATTGGCTAGCACTCAAGCCGATGGCACTGTTCATCTGCAGCGCAGCGATGCCGACGCTGCTGCGATCAATGTTATTGAAAAGATAACCTAGTACCAAAAGCGGCAGGAGTCGCCGCCTGTTTTTGGCAACAGCGCTAGCGACCAAGGCAGACCTCGCTTCGGCGTCCGCCATTTAGTTCTCCTTCCGCAGCTAACGACCTTTTTCATCCCGGAGCGACATGGCTAATAGAACCGAAGGTGGAAAGACGTGAACCACAGGTATCGCTGGTGCGAGGTGGATGGGGCGCGTCATTCAAGGCCAAGTTATCGTACTGCTCTCGAGCGGCAGCACTAGACGGCTGTTCAGGGATCTGGTCGCGCAAGTCCAAGCACCGAGCGAGCTTTATCTGTTGTGGCGTGCTCGTCACCAAGTTTCCGGATAACGCGCCTGTTTTCTCGCCAATCCCTACATTGGAGGCAAGGACTCCCCGTTCGACTTATCTCCCAGGCCGACGCGAAGGTAAGCGCCGGCGAGCACTCGTTGAATTGTTGCGAATATTGGTGGGCGCGATGCGGCAGCCTCGTTGGATCCGGTCGTAGCGTTCGTCTAAGGGGCTGTTAGATTTCGGCATATGCGATGCCGGTGAAATTGCCCTGAGACCAGAGCACGTTGCGTTTGTTCTTTCCATCGAGATCAGCAGAATAGATTGATCCGGCGAGATCAGTGACGAACATCTCGTTACCTGGAACGTTGAGGGCTATGCCGATCCCCTCCATGAGGTGCGTGATCAGGATCTCTGGTCCACCCTCGATATCCGGTCTTGCCCGATTGACAGTGTTGCCGCGGGGAGGGTCGCCGCGGTCAGTCCAATAAAGGACCCGGTTCAACAAATCGAACTCGAGGTGAATGGGTTCCGGCAAACCGCCGTAGAGCAACTCGACATCCGAGCGATCCGCCGGGTCCTCGCCGCCTCGAGTAGCGGTGTTGGCCCGAAAGATGCGGCCCAGCCCGCCATTTTCAGGACCTTTCTGCGTCCAATACATCTGCTGACGCTCTGTATCGATCGTGATGCCGACGCACCATCTGGTTGGATCGCGTCGATCGACCTCGCCGCGACCGGCCTCGATGAGCGTCTCGATCTCTGACCCGTCGAGATTGCAGCGCATCACGCGCATTCCTTCGCGGTCGCACCAATAGAGCTTGGCGTTCTTTTGATCGAGTTGGATCTGCTTTGGCGTGAACGTCACACCGCGTGGGACGATCACTTTCCGAGCCCTTCCATCAATGTCAGTCCGCTCGATTGAGCCGTCGTTGACATCGATAGCGGAACCCATATTGGTCCAATAGATATGACCGGCACGGACATCGACGGCGACTCCGTCTGGAAGTTGACAATCGGTGACAATGACCTTTCGATTGGAGCCATCCGGATTCATGGCCTGAATGCGGTTGGTGCTGACCTCGAGAAAAAATAGCCGGCCAGCTGACGGCTTCGGGGCAATCGAGGGCTTCGAATTGGGGGTATTAGCACCGGGCACGCTTTTCGCCTCGTGACGGATGTGTAATCTACGCTAGTCGCTGACGAGCTTGAGCTCGCACCAATTGCCGAGCCGATCTCTTCGCTTCAGGCAAGGGCGCTTTGAATAATCTAAGGCTTGAGGCATCTCAGCATCTTGTATCGCCGCCCGGTACAAGCTCCGTTGAGTGGGGCTATACAGTCCTTCGCAAGTAACGCAGCAAGAGCTGGGCCAACTCACTACGTCTGTGCCAGCTATGGTCGCCGGAATCTGCCAAAGCCCACGTTAACTGATTGTGCTGGCGTGCTTTGAAGATAGCTGCACAGCTTTTCTTGTTTCCAATCCGCCACCATTGCTGCCCCGCGGCACCTTGGACAGCCGAAGCCGAGGCAATCTGAGTCGCCTGGCCTGCTTGACGCTTACAGTTGCGGCCATCAGACGGAAGACAGGCACAAGTAGATCAGCGGCGCTTTTTCATGGGTCGGGACCGATCTTCGCGTACGATCAACTGCTGTGATTGGAAGAAGCATCCGCCGAATCGACGTAGATTGTCGCGCCGACCTGCACGCGACGCAGGTCCTGCCGGTATCCACCGGCTCTCGCCTTATGAACCGTCTCGATGGCCGGAGGATTCTCTGCACCGAAGATAAGGGCCTCCGCGAGGACGCGGCCGGTCATCGTGGACGGTCGCGAAATGCCAAGCAGGCTGAGCACGGTCGGCGCAAAGTCGCAGATACCTGATGGCACATGCGATTCCACGCCGCTTCTGAATAATGGGCCCGCCAGGATGCCGAGCGAGGACATTTCTTTGGCGTGCAGCCCGCCGTGCACACCGAGCCCAACCGGCGAATTCGGGCTCCAGCAGCGGCCGGGAAAGCCAAAGGAATCGAGACAATGGTCTCCCCGAAACGAAAACAATATGTCAGCCGACCGGGGATGATCGGCGAAAACCAGATGACGGGCGAGGCTACCTGGGGCGATCCCATCCTCCCCGCTCTTAGCGGCAGTAAAAACTGGTCCGCACCAAGGCCGTTCCATCATTGCCGCAACCAAGCGGCGAATGGCGCGGTCGGATGGCTCCCTCAGGTAAATGGCGCCAACCTGACCCGATATGACGACCGCGTCGATCCCCGGTCCTGGCACTTGGCCACAACGCATCCCAGTCGCCTTCACCGTGTCCAAGAGATCAGCCTGCTTGTGGACCGTGACATGGCCATGATCGGATGCAACGATAAGATGCACGCCCTTGGGCGCACCTTCAGATTCCCACCAATTCAGTACCCGGCCGAACTGGCGGTCGAGAAAGCGGATCGCCTCCAGGGTCGGCGTCGCGCCGATTCCGCAATGATGCGACGACGTGTCCGGCTCGCCGAAGGAGAGAATTGCGACATCGGGCTGAATTTGAGGCCAGACCTCGTCAAGAAACGCCGAAGTTAGAAAGGCTTGAGCGGCAAGATCCGGCGTACCGAGGGGCGTAGGCGCGGGCGTCGGCCCAAGCCGCGCCTCCACCCTTTCGAGCATTGCGGCCGGCGTTGCGACGCGGGCGAAATGACCCGAGAGCGTCACTTGGCTCAGCGATCGCGCCTTGTGGTTTAGCATGCGAGTTGCTCCGGCCGAATTGGAGGCGAGAACCGCAAACGTCTTGCCGTTCGCCGCGAGGATCTCGCCCAGCGACGGCGCGCCGACCAGATGGCCGCAACTCGCGGCATCGAGGTCCTCGACCAAGCGGTCGTCGCTCGTATCGATCAAGCGCGGCGCTGCGGCCACGCGGTCGACAAACCTGTTGCCGACAATGCCATGACGATCTGGCGTCGCGCCAGTGATCAGGCTCGTCAGTGAAACTCGGGTGTCGCTGGGGTAGATGGTGCGCTGCCGCGCTAGCGTAGCACCGCGGCGCTTGAGTCTATGGAGGTTCGGCGTCCGCGATGGACTAACAAGATCGGGGCGAAGCCCGCCAAACAACACGATGATAGCCCGGTTTGGACCTGATCGATCTGACATAATGGCACGCTCACTTAGCTGTATGTTTCAAGGCTCCTACGGCTGCTCGCTTGAAGCGCCGCGACACGGTTAGAGATCGACACAGGCTGGGTGAGAACATGTCACCGATGCTTTTCGCGCCGTCCATGTGAGCCTTTCCGTGATCCCATCACGACTTTCGCTCAGAACGCGAGATCGTGCCGCCATCATCACGCACGACAGCCGCTCCCGGACACAATACCTGGGCCGGCTATCCTGAATACGCATTCCTTGCCTTTAACGTCCCTCACAGAGCACTGTCGTCCCGATGATGCCTTCGCTCGCCAACTCAGCAACGTCCTTATCGGAGAGCTTGAGAAGCTCAGTCAGGATCTCGCTATTGTGCTGCCCCAGCGTCGGCGCCGCCATCCGAATCATACAAGGTCCGCGCCCCTCGCGGATCGGCATTAATGGCTGTAGATGCGCACCGATGAAAGGGCGCTCGACTTGCTGCAGAAATCCGCGCGACCTTAGATGAGAATCCTGCACCAGGTCGATTGGATGCCGAGCTACGCCGGAAGCAACTCTTACCGACTGCAATTCGACCATTGCCTGATCTGCATCACGGGTGCGCGTCCAGGCTTCGATAGCGTTCTCGATGTCATTCTCAACGCTACGGCGGGCTTCCGCAGAATTAAGCGAGGCGTCCGTGGCCCAGTCTCGTCGACCAATAAGAGTGGCCAGCCTCTGCCACATCTCATTGTCGGTGGCAGCTACTATAAGCCAGTTATCCTCGCCCGCGCATCGAAAGCAGCCGTGAGGCACGAAATGCGGATGTCGATTGCCGTACCTTTTCGGCGGCATAGGGTCGATCGAGTGGATAGTGAGCCATGGCGCCGCAAATGGCAGCATGCATTCGATCTGGGCAAGGTCAATAAGTTGTCCTTGCCCGGCATCACGGGCACAAATCAGCGCGATCAGAATTGCGGCGCAGCCGTTCAAGCCGCCGATAGCATCTCCGAAGGCAACATGGCTCATCACGGGCGGCATATCGGCCTTTCCGACCACAGTCGGCAAGCCCGAGCCCTGCTCGAGAGTCGAGCCGTAGGCCCGACAATCGCGATACCTACTATCCGCGCCAAACGCGGACATCGACAGCTTAACCAGTCCAGGGTTGAGCGCTCGTAGCACATCAAAACCCAGTCCGAGCTTCGGAAGGACATCTACTGAATAATTGTCGACGACAATATAGGCTTTCGCCAAAAGGCGCTTAACAAGAGCGAGACCTCGTGGCCGCGTGAGGTCAAGTGTAATGCCGCGTTTGTTGCGGTTCATGATGCAGAAGCATGGCGCCCGCTCGTACATTTTGTCTTCGATGAAAGCCGGGCGTCGGTCAACGCCGCGCCACCAATCCGGATATTGGATGGCCTCGATCTTGATGACGTCCGCACCAAGATCCGCCAGGATGCGCGTACACAAGGGTCCTGCCCACCCCATCGAGAAGTCTATCACGCGAACCCCATCCAACGGCGGCCGTCCGGCATTAATGCAGGCCGATGAAGGTGAGGGCAGACGCCTCCGGACGTTCGCGATAGCTTGCTGTTCGCCCGGTACCGGAACCTTACCTCCTCGGCGCGGGGGCGTTAACGTCAAGCGTTGCATCGAGCCAGCGGTCAGGCCCTCCTCTTCGTCAAGGAGCACAGGCACGATCGCGCCGCGCTCCGTCCTCTCACCGTCGTGGAGAAGATCGGACATTTGGGGTACTGGCACGATAGGAATCTTACGTTTACGCCCCTCCGTAAACCACTGCTGCGCTGTACGCGTTTTCAGTCTCGGTAGGAATTGTTGTTCGATTTGTTCAATGTCCCGCAGACGATCTTTGCCGAGGAGCAGAGCCGGATTCTCTCCGAATTCGGAAAAGCCGAGCATATCGCAAAACGCTCTCCACTGAGCGGGTGTGAAGGCTGTAACGCCAAGCCATCCCCTTTTCGTTTCGTAAATACCCGCCGGAAAGACTGGCCAGAAGCGATTGATGCCAAGACGGCGTACGACCTCGCCACACGCCGATGCCTCAAACATGAGGTATTCGCTCAGAACGAGGCTCGATTCGAAAATACTGAGTGACCACGTCCGGCCCCGCTCGCCCCGCATTCGAGCACTCACCGAAGAAGCCGCGGCAATAAAACCCCACAGGCCGGCCAGAATACCCGTCTGGAAATCTGGAGCGTGTGACGGTGGCCCTTCTGCCGGTCCAACCAGCTTGATCAGGCCAGCAAGTGCACGGATCGTCGAATCCGTCGCGGCAAAGCCGTCATAGGGTCCTCCGCGCCCGAACCAGCTCGCCTCAACGTGAATCAAGCCCGAGTGGCGGGCGCGGATCGCAGCGATATCAATGGGAGGACAATTCGCGGAATCAACATCCCGACCATCGATCAAGACGTCGCAATCCTCGATCAGCGCAGTTAGTCGCGCGATCGCGCCCGCCTCAGCAGGGTCAAGGATAGTGCTCGATTTGTTGAAATTGAGAAACGCGAACCACGCACTTTGGCCCTTGGGGGTGAGTGGCGCAGTACGGCGCATTCGATCTCCCCACGGCGGCTCGATTTTCTGAACGTCAGCCCCGAAATCTGCGAACAATCGAGCGCAATAGCTGCTTGCGTCCGAGCTGCCGATCTCGATCACCCTCAGATGTGGCAATACCCCTGGAGATTGTTCCCTTTTGCTATCCATACCATGCCCCAAATATCACTCGCCGACTCCGCTTCATTACGAGCGAGCGTGCCGCTGCTCAGCAGGCCATGAGTATCCCGGCCGTCGTGGTACAGCGATCAAGGGCCCGTTCTGTAGCCGGTACTCGGAAGCAAGCCTGAGCACGGCGGAAATCACGTGGACCCGAGCGACAATGACTAGGACACTCAACATCCGGCTCGAAGAAGCAAAATGCCATTAAGTGGCCGGCACTTGCCTGTCCACGGCGGGATGAATTGCCGAATTTTTTCAGAATGTCGGAACAGCTAGATGCAGACAAGGCTGTATGCGCTCTCTTCGCTATCGTAGAGGACGTGAGGCCAACGCAGCAACAATTGTACCAATCGCGTCCAGCGCGAAATTGATGACGCGAGACAAGGGCTAGATGGACTTTGCATCTCGTCCGACCCAACGGCGCATTGAAGCAACTATCACAAAATGTGCGGAATGAGACAACGCGTCCGCTTGCGCTCGGCTGTCTGCCAAAAAAGATCCAATATGGTGGCGGCGTGTCGCTCCGTTCTTTCTAGTCAACTACCAACTCTCGCAATTGATTCAGTGGAACGACTTGCGTTACTGCAGTGGGCGAGCGCTAGCTTCCGTCAGCGATCGAATGCAACAGGAGCTCTCCAGCTCATGGAAGCGCATAATGTCTCGGACGCGCATTCGCCAAGCACGCTGCCTCAGTTGTCACCGGAGATATTTCTGGCCCTCGTGCTTCCGAGTCGGCCCGCTCTCAGGGGCCGCATCCTCAGCCTCTTTCGTGCGGCGCCAGCTTCCTCAGAAGTGGCGGCCTTGATGAGCACTCTCATCTACTTCTGAATGACTTTGATCTAGAGGGAGATGCGATCATGCAATCGTCTGCATTATCATCTGGCGCCGCGTCAATGTCGCAAGGCTCGCCCGACTGCCCTATATGCGGACCCGAATTAGCGCAAATAATCAGGTGGCGTGACAGCTCGTATGCCGCGGATCTCTATATTGCGGCTGTCTCATGGCTGGATCTTTTCACCTACCTTGACGGTCATCCGATAACGGAGGAGGAGCTCCGGGTCCATTTCTCCCTTCGGGAGCGTCCGACGCGGACCATGCTTCGCCTCTTTGAATCGTGGGGCCTCATCACTAACGAAGCCGGCCGGCTGCACGCAACCGCAGCGTCCGTTCGGTATCTGAGTGGCAAATCCCCGGACAGCGTCGCATCGTATATTGCAACGATGAAGTATAAGCCTTCTGTTCGGGAGCTTTACGAAGTTTTGCGAGATGGAGGCGCCGACACCTGGCACGTTGAGCGCGGGGTGACGAAGAGCTGGGACGCCCTGATGCAGACCGACGAGTTCGCTGACCTGAATACACGCGGGATGGAGGAGCGAGGGCGGATTTTTGCGCCACACCTCGCAACTCTTCTTGATTGCACGGATGAAAGTTCCATCCTCGACGTGGGCGGTGGATCGGGCGTCTATTCCGCTTATTTGCTAATGCGCTATCCCGCACTCACAGCAACGATTCTGGAACGGCCGCCCGTTGATCAGCTTGCGCGGAGATGCCTCACCGAGCGGAAGCTTTATCCCGATCGCGCCCGAGTCATAGCTGGAGACATGTTCGTTGACCCGCTACCAACGGACGCAAGCCTCCATCTTTATTCGCACGTTCTTCACAATTGGGGATCAGACAAGGTCCGCCTTCTCCTGAACAAGTCTTACGACGCTCTTCGTCCTGGCGGGCGCGTGGCAATTTTCAGCTGCCACCCGGACGACCGTGGAGGCCATCCGTCTCCGGCTGCTGAAGCAGAATATTCCGTGCTGCTCACGACAGGGTACGAGGGCTGCTGTTACAGCTTCGAGGACATGCGCACGATGCTTGAGGACGCTGGCTTCGAGCAAATCGGTTATCACAAATCCATCTGCAACCGCAGCTTGGTTGTCGCACGAAAGACCACCTAAAACATCGAGACGGCTTGAGGAGGCACTTGGTGCTGCCTCTGCTCTTCTTCAATTCGTGAGTGCGACATGCCGATTCAGACCAACGTTCTGTTGTCGAAGCTCCGGACGGCCGGGTACAGTCTCTTCTCCGGCGTTCCCTGTTCACACTTTGCTGACCTGTTCGACGAAGCAGCTCGTCAGCGTGGATTCGTGGTGATTCCCGCAGCTAATGAAGGCAGTGCAGTTGCCTTGGCCGCGGGTGCGGTGCTGTCTGGTCGCCGAGCGGTCGTGGCGCTTCATAACTCCGGTTTCGGAAATATCATCAACCCGCTGACCTCATTATTAATGGTCAGCGAAATACCGGTCCTGCTCCTTCTATCCGTCCGCGGTCACCCCGATGAGCCTGCGGATGAGCCACAACACACGATTATAGGGGCCAAGACAATGGCCCTCTTGGACTTGCTCTCTATTGAGTGGCGCGACTTCGATGGAACTGATACCGGCGCGGATCGTGCGATCGCGCGCAGCGACGAACTATTTCGCAAAGGGGCACCCTTTGCGCTGCTCTTTCGGACTGGCCAGCTATCCAGTTGCAACGCAGTAAAGCGACCGCCTGGCACGATCGACTATGGGCTCAGTGTCGGGGAGGTCATCGAGACGATTTGCAAGCAGATCGACTCAGATACCCTCATTATTTCTACGTCCGGATTTATCTCTCGTGAGCTGTTCCGGGTCTGGGATCGTCCGCTGAATTTCTATGTCCAGGGCTCGCTCGGGCATTGTGGCGCGGTCGCTGCAGGACTTGCGCTTACGGCGCCTGCCAGAACGGTCCTGGCATTGGATGGAGATGGCAGCGTACTGATGCACATGGGGGCTCTGTCGACCATTGGCTACGCAAGCCCAAACAATCTGATCCACCTGGTGCTAGACAACGAAGGCTACGTTTCAACAGGTGGTCAGCTCTCGACCTCACGAACATCATCCCTCGACGCCGTGGCCTCAGGCTGCGGGTATCGGACCGCCAGCCTTTGTAAGCGGTCAGATCATCTCATAGCTGTCACGCAGCAATGCTTGAGGACGGGTGGCCCTCACTTCATAGTTTGCAAGGTCAACCGGCTTCATCCGTCGCGGCTTCCTCGCGTCACCTCTCGATATTCGCCTCTTCAGAACAAGACCACATTCCAGCGAGCGCTCCACAACCACGGCAGCGTGCCAGCTACAGCATGGTAGAAGGAAATAGTGATGCACCGGAAGCCATCATCTTCGAGTCTGGCCATCCCGCGCCTGGTCTACATTGGCAATCCTTACAAAGCGACCGTCCATCAAACAACCGTTCCGACGGCTTCGCTCTTGCATCTATTCGCGACGACGACGCGACACATTCCAGCAATGTCACACTCACATCCTGATTGAGCTATGCCTGATATCGATCAAGACTATCATCCTATGCTCATAGCAGGTTCGCCTGCCCATTCGGACCTGACGATCGAAGTGAGGAATCCTTTCACGGGGATGCTTGTAGGCACAGTCCCGCAGGCACGACCGGACGATGTACGGAAAGCGTTTCAGGCGGCAGCGCGATCTCGCCCCCAGCTGACCCGCCGCGAGCGGACGGATATTCTCCTTCGAACCGCAAGCGCGGTTAGACGAGATCAAGATCAGCTGGCTCGGCTAATTACGTCGGAGACGGGTCTCTGCCTGAAAGACGCCCTCCACGAGACCAAACGCGCTTGCGACGTCTGGTCGTTTGCCGCCCACGCAATGCTTCAGAGCGATGGCGAGATTTATCCATGTGACATCGGCACAACTCCTCACGAACGGCGCATATTTGCCATGCGCAGGCCTCTTCTCGGCGTGATCTCCGCAATCACTCCATTCAATCATCCTCTCAACCTTGTCAGTCATAAACTCGCTCCCGCCATAGCGACAAACAACCGTGTCGTCCTAAAGCCATCCGAGCGAGCTCCACTGACCGCCCTTGCGCTTGGCAGGATACTGTTTGAGCAGGGACTGCCAGAGGAGATGCTTTCAATCCTGACGGGAACCCCCAATTCGTTACAAGATGCTATGTTCACCGACCCGGATGCGGAGCTGGTGACATTTACAGGGTCCGTGTGCACGGGGCGATACATCGCCGAGCGGGCCGGATACCGAAAGCTCATACTTGAGCTCGGAGGGAACGACCCAATCATCGTTCTTGAGGATGCTGATCCCGAACGTGCAGCCTATTTAGCCGTCCAAGGTGCAATCAAGAATTCCGGTCAACGATGCACAGCCGTCAAGCGGGCGTTGGTAGCCGAAACTATCGCGGACGATTTTGCAGATCGTGCGCTCCATTACATGCGGCAGCTCATGATCGGCGACCCCAGCGATCCATTTGTAGACGTCGGAACCGTGATCAGCCAAGAGGCCGCTGAACTCATCGCTCGACGTGTTGCCGGCGCCATTGATGACGGTGCGGTCCGGCTACTCGGCAGTCGGCCTCACGGCGCATTTTATCCACCTACGCTCCTGGATCATGTCCGAGCAACCTCCGAACTTGTTGTTGAAGAAACATTCGGGCCCGTGCTGCCGATCATCCGTTGCCCAAACGATATCGATCAAATCATATCAATGGCAAATGCTACCAAGTTTGGACTTTCCGCAGGTGTTTGCTCCAACCGGATTGATCATGTCACAAGACTGATCAATGGTCTCGACGTAGGAAGCGTGAATGTGTGGGAAGTTCCCGGTTATCGGACCGAATTGACGCCCTTCGGCGGGATCAAGCAATCCGGGCTTGGCTATAAGGAGGGTGTTCTCGAGGCGATGCGCGGGTTCACGCAGCTGAAGACGTACTCACTACCGTGGCCAGTCTAGGGTTGCAACGGGCTGGAGCATTCCGAAAATTGTTTCGCGGAAAAGTGGCCGCCTGTTTGCCGTCAGCACTTATGGGACGAGTTGAAGACCAACTGAAGCGACGATTTCCGGTTCATCGTAGCCACCAACAGAGAAGATGAACGGAAATCGGACCGCGTAGAGCGCGGGCAGATCAAGTGCTAAAAAGCATTCGCCGTCGGACACGTCGGTAGTGGTCGGAGGAGAGACGATCCGCATCATGCAGGAATGAGTAAGCACCGGAGAGGGTTTCAATTACCCACAAGTTCCTGTCCTTCGGGTCGTTCGCATCCAAAATCTCACCTCGGCCCTGCTTTTGCGCGACATCAAATCGCGTGGATCAGCTCCAGACTAGATGAAGGAACCTCGACTAAGTTCAGTATTGGTTCTTGCTTCATGGCGCTGACGCAGAGATTAGAGTTCGGGCAATCCTATGATCACCGGACCTCCCTGCGACGCGTATAAGCCCAGTAGGTTCGCAACAGGGATACAGACGATTGGCGCCGGGCTCACCGTCGGGCTTTCACGAGCGTGACGCGCCCGCGGCACTACGTTGGCTCGCTCGTCCGCGTTACGCCTCACCATTACGATGGGCGACGACCTGGAAGCGCGCCATGTTTATAGTGTCAGCGGCTCTTTCATCGCAGTACAGCTGGAGACCCAATTTGCTTCGCATTTCGCTAGAGCAACCCACTGCTTTATGAGCCACAGCTCGAACCGCGGTCTAAATAAGACGAAGACGTCGCGCTTTGACGACACACTCGGTCCGGGTGCTCGTTTCGAGCTTTCGCTTCGCATTCTTGATATGGAAATTAACGGTGTTTTCGCTGACGTTCAGGATGGCCCCGATCGACCAGGATGACTTCCCCTTCTCGACCCATCGCAAACACTGTTTTTCCCGTTCCGATAGCACTACCTCTTTCTCATCGACATCCGACATGACCTTCTCCTGGGCTTGAGAGAACAAGAACGGCATCAGCAAATGCCATACCATTCAGTCGCCCAGGCAAACTGTCGCCGAATCGGAGCAAGTTCGTCGGAGATAGCGACTGCACTCTCGCGAGGCTGCCATCTCAAGCAGGCCATATCGAGAAGCTCTCGCCATATGTCGTAAACGCCACAACCGCATTACGGCAATTGTCGCGTTCGAGACCAAATTTTGTGTGAAATACTCCCTTCACTAAGCGTTCCTCGCGCCGGAGAGCGGGAATCAACGCCCATGAGCTCATAACGACGACTTTGCGTCTCGCGTCAATCCTTGGCAATCATGCATGCCCTTTACCTCAAAACAAACTACCAAAGCTGGTCATTGATCGCCGTCAATTCAAAAGGATATAAACCGCGACATTTTGCGTCAATCGAAGCTCGGCCGTCTAGGATTTGCGTATGCAGCGTCAACCACAAGCCCTTCGGCCCACCGCAGCTCATCAATACACGCGGCCATCGGCTGTCGAAAGGCTTCGTGCCGAGGTCTGTTCGAATGGTGAGCTCTCGTTTCTGATGGAGGCGCATGATGGCCTTTCGGCTAGAATCGCCGAGCGCGCGGGATTCAAGGGGCTCTGGGCGTCTGGTTTGTCGATTGCCACTTCACTAGGCTTTCGCGATGCCAACGAAGCCTCATGGAGCCAGCTCGTCGAGAGCGTCGAACGTATCGTGGATTCGACTGAGCTACCGGTGCTCGTTGACGGCGATGGGGGATTCGGCAATTTCAACAATGCCCGCCTCCTTGCACGCAAGCTTTGCCAGGCTGGCGCGGCGGGCGTATCGCTTGAGGACAGCTGCTTCCCGAAGATGAACTCGCTCATTGGTGAGCGGCATCCCCTCGCCGATATCGACGAATTCTCCGGGCGTCTGCGGGCTGTGAAGGATAAGGTCGCGGAACACCTTCTTCTCGTGGCCAGAATCGAAGCGCTGATCGCCGGTCACGGATTGAAGGAGGCCATCTTGCGTGCTCATGCCTATGCGGACGCAGGCGCGGATGCCATCTTGATTCACTCGCGAAAGAGTACCGCGGACGAGATTCTTTCGTTCGTCACCGAGTGGGGGAACCGGCTCCCTGTCGTGATCGTTCCGACGACATACTATCGAACGCCAGCCTCCGCCTATCGCGATGCGCGCATCTCCACCGTCATTTGGGCCAATCACTCCATGCGAGCTGCGACAGCTGCAATGCGACGCGTCTGCGATAGTATCGCAGCTGAGGAGAGCGTTGCCACCGTTGAACGTCATATTGCACCGCTCAGCGAGATTTTCGAGCTCCTGAGGTATGACGAACTTGCCTTCGCCGAACAGCACTATCTGCGGTCCCGATAGCTCAGGACAGCAGGGTTGGCACCTGAGTTTGCTTCCCTCGATACCTGCTTGTGCGCACCTCACCTGGCCCACTCCAGTTTCACCAAACGGGCTGCGATGCAAACTCCCAGAGACGCTCTGGACATCGCAAAACATTTGTCCCTACGGCTCAAAGTAGCACACACAGCGGCTGGCCAATGTATGCGTCGACCACAAGTCATACCTCTCTATTTCAATCAGGACGTGGTCTGGTACGTTCGCGGCAAGCCCGAACGGAGGCATCCACGATGCCTTGAGGAGCGAAATTCGGGATGAAAAACGCAAATGAAATGGCTTGAATGCTCCAAGCGTGCGCTCATTCTTTCGGCTGGAGGGGGCGCTCGTCTGCTGCAGCTTGCTGGGTGCGGTGCGATAATCTCCGATGGTACGAAATCGATGACGCGGAAAATCTGCGTACTGCATCTTCGCAAAGCCGATACGCCTGACTCAACTCGCCCAGGGCTGAGGTTCACGATGGTCCCGGAAGATTTGCCGCTGCGCCTGTTCAGGACATTCGAGGCTGCCTCTGATGCTAGCCGCGTAACAACGCCTGAGACCCGAAAGCGGACGGAGGGCAGGAACCACTGGGGCCGACTATTGTCTCAGCAGAACGCGACCGGTTCGTCCCGACATGCAGGTGCCCCACAAGCGATGGTGATAGCGAACAGCTAATTGCGCCCCCAGCAGCTTTGACTAGGGAATCGTACGGTACCTAGAGCTCGAAGGCGGCAGATGACTTGGATTTAGTCGCTTGTCCTTTTCCGCATTGTTTTCTGCAAGACAAGCAGCAACAGCTTGGCTTACTGCTGTCGCACTTCCAGCGGTCACCAGCCTTCATTCGGTACCGGTGAGGGCAGTCAACTTCCGTCCAACCGCTTCCGCCAGTCGTCCATAACGACAAGACCTCGGCCCGACGCTTCCATTGCGATGAGTATAGAGCGTCAGGTCGCATCAGCCGTAGGAGGGTACGAACATCGGAGCAATCGATGATCGGCTTCCAAGATCGCGGAACAGTTGACCTACGGCGGGCTCGTTATGACGCTTACAATCGCCAATAATATCCTAACTCATTCGAGCAGCTCCCGTCGCGCCTCGGAGCCGATCGCCTTGCTGACGTCCAGGAAAGCCCCGGGAAGGCCAGCGCGCACCAACTCCGCATCTCTGGGACGCCCGCGCTCACCTTCCCAAGAGAGCCACGGAACCAGCCTCCGAAATCTCGCCCCTAGATCGATTAGGCCCCTCACATACGGCCGCAAAATCATGCACTCGCCCATGTGCATCATCGCGAGTTCCTGTGCGTGATCGCGCCTCGAGATGCGTCGACGACTCGGATACGCGCGTTCTGTTGTCGTGTCTAAAGTCGAGTAGGTAACTCAGCGCGTTCCGCCCTAAGATGTCTCAAGATCGAGAGGCTCGGCCGAGACACCAGGGCCTCCAGGCTGGTAGCTCAACCGCCCGCGCTCTTGGCGCACAGTCCGCTCACCGTCGCGTGCAGCCCCAGTTCTTTCGCAAAACTCTGAGCCACTGAGTGATTTGTACGGTCGGCAAGCTCGGAAACCATTTGCCTAATAAGCGACAAGCGCGACGCCCGCGCGCGCGACCAAGCTAATGGCGAGTGCCACGAGTTTCCGTGGGTAACCTACTTCAAACAACTCCATTTGAGGCGTGAACATACGTTGCAGACGATAACACTCTGAGCTAGGAGTGAAGTATGGTTATCGGCCCTCTTTCAGAGAAACTGATTGCCGGCTTCGACGCTATGTCGGTGCAGTTTCAATTGGCGGCGCGCTATATCATCGACGAGCCACGTGATGTGGCGCTATTGTCGATGCGTGATCAGGCGCGTTTAGCTGGGGTAATGCCAGCTACAATGACGCGACTGGCGAAGCATCTTGGCCTCGAAGGCTACGACGAACTTCGTCGAATCTATGCAGAGGCCCTACGCAGCGGCCATGTTGGGTTCGCTGGAAAGGCTAATGCGCAGGCGATTACTCAAAAACGTAAGGGCGATGACGGACTTGCTCGCGAAATTCTCTTGGCGCAATCTGATCAGATCGCTTATTTGGCGCAGTCACCTGAACTAGATGCAATCGTATCAACCGCAAAGCGCCTCACGTCGGCGAGGCGCATCTTTTGTATCGGCCTGAGGTCGAGCCACTCAATCGCGTGGCACTTGCACTACATTCTGTCGATGATCGGGGACAAGTCGGTCATGCTTGATGGGGTCGGCGGCACCGGCCCCGATGCGTTGGCTCGCGCCAACCGCAAAGACGTACTCTTCGTGGCAAGCCTGTTTCCATACACACGCGCAACGATAGATACTGCGCATTGTGCTCATCAGAATCGGATTCCTATTGTGGCCATAACCGATAGCGAGGTCGCTCCGCTCGCGCGCGTTGCTGGTAATGTCGTGCTTGTCGATACAAAAAGCCCTTCATTTCTTCACACCACGACGCCGGCGTGTGCGGTAGCCGAAGTGCTCGGAGCCTTGTTTGCCGGGCAGAGCTCAGAGGCCGCGCGCGAGGCGCTACAGCAGTTCGATGTTCATATTGCCGCTCGCAGGACTCATTTGACGCCGAGGGCTGTGACTAAGAAGGGCAGCCCCTCCGCGCCGGCGTTTTATAAGACAAGAAAGACGAATAGTAAGTGAAGCGAGGAGGCAATCCAGAATAAGGAGCTAACGCAACAAGGTGCGATCATGCCTCGATCCCTCCGACTTTGATGCATACAATACGAAAGCTGTTCTCACTCGCGAGTGTAGACGCGCCGGAGGCGCCCGAGCTTGTTGCTTCTGCCGCAAGCTAAGCCGCGCCCGCAAAGACAAACAAACAACGGCCACCCTGATTGCACTAAAGCGATCGGGACACCGCTTCCACGGAACGCCAGCGTTGAGGTCTTAGTGGAGAGACAGAAGCAAACAAGTACAGTGACCGATCGGCGCGATAGCTGCGTGAGTCGTATTGTTTTGTCGAAGTCTCGAATCTCGTCGAGCCGAAGAGGTGATTGACATGAATGAGCAGTCCTCGTTGCGTGCAGGCTCTCTCGTTTGGTTGCCATGCCCCGACCGGGTGTGACGTCGTTGTTTATCCAGATATGAGCGACACAGTTTTTCTCTTGCGTCGACGTTAGGTTCAAGCGGCGACCATGCGCACAGTTCCAGCGGTCTCGCCAGTTCTCCTCCGGATCGGTGCCTTGCGTAAGTCTAAGCAATGAAACGGACTCGCCACAGCCGGTCGCATCCAATGAACTTTTTGACCGACACCAACGTATGCTGACCACGTCTACTCCTAAGATATGTAAATCCCCTATTGGGAAGTTTAAGAAGCGATTGTTACAATCCGATCCCCTGCTGGTATCGTTACGCAAAAAGATGCCAGGGCCCCTACTGATCGACCGGGACGACTTGCATTTGAGATGGACGACTGGTTCAATACCCCCTCACCGACAGCAAAGTTGCTGAGGGCGTCAACAAGAACGGGCCGGTGCTGCGGCGTCTAAAAGGCAAGCGGTCGCTGACGAACCGTTAGTTCATGCTGGGGAGGAAGGCGGTCCATCTAAGACTGACGAGACGGGGCTTCAATTTAGGGTCGGATCACTGGTTCTGATCGCGCGCTCGCGGCTTAAAAGCCGAAGAACTCGCAGACAAACAACTTCTCCGCTATGCAGTGGGGCCGCCGATATTCGGAGGCCCAGGCGCCAAGTGAGCTCTAGAGAAGCCGTTCACTGTGGATGGGATTGAGCACCCCACTAGCATCCCGCAACAGCTTCTGAGGGGATGACGGCGTTGCGATGAGCGAGCGAAACGAACTCGCGCCTGCGCTGCCATTCGCCATAGCGGTCGAGTACGCTGTACCCGACCGCCACGTCAATGTAGCGGCATGGCTCGACCCGCCCAATTATCGCGGCCGCACGCGGGCCGTCTACGAGCCCCGTGGCAGGCAATGAATGACGGCTGCGGCCACTACGGATTCAAACAGATTGCTGTATCAGACCACGCAGTGGATGATGGCGAAGCGAAAAGCTTCTTACAGCAATGATCGACCTCCTCTTTTAGCTCGTCACCTGTTATCCAAACTAGCCAATTTTCCTCAGCAATATCCTCTTCCACAAGCCGCAAGATCGATCCGCCGGGTTCATGATGAGGGTAGTGCGGAAGTCCTTTATCCACTCGCCAGCGAGCCACAAGCGCGCATAAGAAATCGGGGGCCCACATAGCATGCGATAGCCGGTGTGTAACGCGGGCTATCATCCTCGGGACACCCTGTCCCCTGAAATCTCTACGTGCCCAAAGATCCCCATTGTAGGCTATTCTTCCTTTCATCTCCTCTGCGGTAGAGGCGATGCAGGTGCAATGATCATCAAAGTGAGCCTGCGCGATCGGATTACTATAAAATGCATTCAGCGTCCGAAGATGCTCCGCAAAGTTGCTGTGAGAAAGATCATACATCCGTGTGGCATTTGTAAGCACGACGTCGTTGTTCCTATCGAAGCCGACCACCAAAAATCCCTCACCTGGACGGATTGTTGATCGGTCAGGTCGAAAGTTTGGAAATGTTCGCCCTTTTGCCGGCGTTGCCTCTGTAATGGAGACGTACTCATGAAAATCGAAACCTAGCAGCAAGTTGATATCTTTCTGAGCAGCGATGGTGTCGTATATTGGAATGCAACGTGAGACATGCACCGCAATGCGTGCGCACATTACTGCCGCACTCTCGTCTCTCGTCATGGGTTACCTCGCAGCCTAACAATCAAACATGATACTCCCTGGTAATGGATCACCCTAAGACCAGCGACTCCAAATTTGCCTATTTCTTGAGAGTTTTTCAGTTAGTTAACCGGGCTACAGGAGGCTGCGATCAAGCTCCCATTCAGCTCCAGAAAATCTTCGAATGCGCTTGCAACTCCCTCGAGCTCACACGCCGACATCGGTAGCGACAGGTTGAGCATGCCATTGGGGGTCAGATATTGGCCCCTCTCTAGCATCTCCAATTGAAAGAGGGGCTTAGCATTCGGATCTTCGGTCTGCGTGTCCGCGATGGTGCGGATTTCACCTTCACGGAAATGGATGTTCATCATCGAACCGCTTCCGATGAACTGTATGGGCAGTGCGCGGGCCCGCGCTATCCCGTTGAGCTTCGCCCGCAAAGCGTCGCCCATGGCGTTTAGTTGCACAAGACGGTCGCTCGTCAGTACTGTTGCCGCGGCCACGGCCGCAGCCATGGACAGGGCATTGTTATTAAATGTGCCGGCATGAGCTAGGGCATCCGGCCGATTTGGATCGTAGAGGGACATGATGTCCTCGCGCCCTCCAAAGGCGCCGAACGAAGCTCCTCCCCCGAGGTACTTACCCAGTGTTGTGAGGTCCGGCGCAATTCCGAGGACACCTTGGAGCCCGCTTGGGGCAAGACGAGAGCACATCACTTCGTCAAAGATGAGAATGATTCCATGCCGTTCGCAAACACTGCGAATTGCTGACAGGAATTCACGACTCGCAGGAATGCATCCTGCCGAACCCTGCAGCGGCTCAACGATAACCGCCGCAAGGTCGCGCGCTTCACGATTAATCGCAGCCACGGTCTGTTCTATGTCGTTATAAGTGCAGAGTACGAGCGGAAATGGCGCGTTTTGATCGGAATCGCCAGATTTATAATGCAATACTCCCCCGTGATAGCCTCCGCGAAAAGCCATAATTCGCGAACGTCTTGTGAAGGCCCTGGCTGTCACCAACGCCATGAGATTCGCTTCGGTGCCCGAATTCGTGAACCGGATGCGCTCGACCGATGGGAAGCGCGAGCACAGGGCAGCCGCCAAGCGCGCCTCGTTCTCGATGTGCCCGCCATGCACCCAGCCCGTTTCAATAGCATGCTGAATAGCTGCTTTGATCGTCGGCTCTGAGTGTCCGAACAGCCCCGCGCTGTATTCACACAAAAAATCAACAGAATCATTGCCGTCGAGATCTAGCACTCGACAGCCCGAGCTCGTCTTTACGACAAAGGGAAACGGCTTAAAAAACAGAACGGATCGCGTATTTCCCCCCGGCATGAATTGAGAAGCGCGCTCCATATAGGCGAGGCTCAGCGAATGTTGTCTGGAGTAGCGCTCTTCCGCGTCGGTCAGAGCGCGAGCCACATCTAAGTTATGCCTAATTTCGTTCATCACGATTTTTCCATGGCCGATCACGTGCGGATTTCTGGCGGGGAACGCCATCGCAAGAACAGGGCGGTTCTGCCGTCCCTGGTTCGAAGGTTTCAGCCCGTGAAGACGACTGCGCGAGCAGAGCAGGCTAGGCTTGGTGCGGAGCCGGCCTAGGCTCGCGGTGTCACTATAACAACCTCAGGTCCGGGAGACAGAAGAAACAAGTCGAGCAACGGGCGCAAAGATGCAATGGTGATTGTCGCGGCACTACGGCGAACTCGACTCCAGCAAAGCGCGGCCCCTCGCCCCTGTCGATGAACTACCCTTGCCATTTCTTCACCTTTCGTATCGTGATGAGCGACCATCATCCGTTGGACATCCAGTTAGTGATGGGTACATCACTAGCAATGATCAGGACACTACCTAGTCTGGTGAGGATCTGAAGAATCGGTGGCGACGCATCCAACAATGGCAGGGACCCTAGCGGAACGATGTGCTCTGCGGCTGCGGATAACAAAGCCACGAGCCAACCGACGAGCCGGTATTATCATCAACTGCCCCATCAAGCGCCATGAGCCGGGAAAGCTCCGGAACTCACTGCAAATCGGAGAATGTTTTCGTAGCAGGCGACCGGCGGATGATGCCGCCCGCCCCAGCGCATGATGCCGATCGCGTTTCGAGTTATCGCCACCTGCATGTCAAGCTAGGCGCGAGAGCTATCTGACCAGCAACAAGAAGCTCTTCAGCTCTTCTACCGGAAAGAGTGACTCGCGTTTCCTCGCCAAGGCGGCTCGGCGGGCGGTCGGGACCGGAACACCGATGACAGGTCGATCGCGCCGCTGGTGGCTCGCCCCCTCTCGGATCAGCTCACCAGTGGCTATTCTGACCGTGGCCGGTGACTGGTCGCGCGAGTGCCTGACGCTGGTTGCGATACCTCTCTCTCGGGCACGCGGGTGGCGCGAGAACCCGCGCGGCTGGTGACGGCGTCGGAGGCTAACGATGGCGGCCAGCGACAACGGCAGCGAGTCGAGCAGCAAGGCCAACAACGACTCAACCGAGGGGAGCTCGCTAGAAGCCAGGCGCCCGGGGCGCGCGGCACAATTGTATGCGGTCGATCTAAGAGGATCGGCAGGGTTCATGCAGTGACGCGCATCTTCGACGCTCTAAGGCGGCGGCCCCATCTCTACATCACGCTTGGGTACGCGCTATGTCGGGTCGCGTCGTGTCGGCGAGTCCGCGAACGAGCCGCCGAGCTAGGGTCTGTACCCGATGGCGTAACGCACCGTTGCGAAAAAGCTCAACAGAACGTGGCTTGGCCCGCGCTGTGGGCATCCCTCGGTACCTCGAGGTGCGTCCGGTTCATGTACCCTCGCCGGACGGATACGCTTTCTAGGACACTGGATGACAAACGATGGCTTACCAAGCTTCGCCCGAATCTGCACCGCATCAACATTCAGCAGCGGTTAGCGTCTCATGGTTCTTGAACTTTGGACCACCCAGAAAGTGGTTTCCGCATCTGTCACAATGGCCGCATTGGGGTGTCGGTCTCAAACGCCCTCTTCAATTTAGAGCCTCTGCCAATGCCTCTTCAAATATGTCAAGGCCCTGATTGAGAGTCTCGCTGTCAATCGTGAGTGCCGGCAAAAATTGTATGACCCCATCAGCCAAAGCGCATCGTTCAATAAACAATCCCTTGGCGAACGCCTTACGTGTGGTCGCGTCCGCGATTTCCGACCTCCGGCAATCAAATCCTAGCGCCAGCCCCCTCCCCCGAACAGAAAAACTGTCTCCCTGGTATGATGCAGTGGCATTGAGCCGGCGGCGCGCAAGTTTTCCCATGCGCTGTACTTCCTCCGAAAGGATGCGGCTGCGCCAATAAATATCTATGGCAGCCGTTGCAGCTGCAAACGCGAGGTCGCTTTCTGTATCGGCACGCTGTACAGACCACCTGTGGGCGATCTCATCTTTAATCAACAGCATTGACAACTGCAGACCACAGCCACTCAGAGAATTCGACATTACTATAATATCCGGCGATAAGCCCGCGAACTCGAAACTAAAAAATTGGCCTGTACGGCCACAGCCCATTTCTCTATCGTCGAGTATCAGAACGGCGCCAGTCTCTTTTGCTATTGCCTGGAGCGACAGCAACCACTCTTTGCGAGCGACATTCATGCCACGTTTTCGCTGTACAGCCTCGACCAGAATGGCAGCCGGACGATCAATGCCGATGTTCTGGTCACGCAGCACCTTTCGCAAATAGTCGGTTGTGCTAACGACGGGCCCAAGATAGCCGTCGCACGGGACAAGAGTTAATCCGCGTGTTGACACGTCAACGGCAGTACGGCGATGCCCGCCACCGCCCAGAGCGGTGGATCCCGAACCCACGCCGCCCTGTCCACCGGTGAAGAAAACAATCTTCTGACGTCCTGTGACTTTGCGTGAGAGCTCTAGAGCTGCGTCAATGGCATTGGCATCACTTCCAGTGAATTCGAAATGATATGGCAGCAAACCCCGTTCACGAGGCACGACAGATCTGAACGTATCCACAAACTTAAGTTCGGCAGAGGTAGTCATGTTAAACCCGTTGACCACCGCATCCGACGTTAGATACTCGAGAATAGCCTCCCTGATCTGATGATTGTTGTGGCCGTAGTTTAGCGACCCGGCTCCTGAGTAAAAGTCGATAATCCTCCGGCCATCCACCGTCAAAGCAATGGAACCGCGCGCTCGACTTAAAATGACCGCAGAGGTCTCCGTATCAAGGTGGCTGTTCAATTCTAGCGAATTCAAGTCGTGCATTTTGTCCGGCTCGCTACCCAGCCTTCGTGCACTGCGACTCCAACAGCGATCAGCCCGGCGCCTGCTCGGCACGACAGCATGTGCACGAATTAGTTCACTCACTTACCGGAGACCCCTTACCGGAGCCCCCCTGCGACCCGTTCCTGGACGACCGGGTAAATTGTTGCCGCGGAGTCGATGAGGCCGCAGCCTAGGATCCGCCGCCTCTTTGCTTGATCCTCCTCTGCACTTTTCCGCCCAATACGGAAGTGCTTCATCTCGTCCCGCGGTGGCCTCTAGTTCTTCAATCGATCATCCTCCGGCAGATCATCTAACCAGCAAGCGGACTCGACGTATTGCCTTGAAAAGATCTTCCCGATTTTTTCCGGACTCTTGTTTTGATGATATCGCATATAGATACGTCCATCATCACCCAGATCAAGAATCTCGATCTTCCCGGTGTAATGCGACATGATATATTTGAAAGTCTTTTCGATGCCCGCCAGACGTTGATTGATGCCGTTCGCAATCTCTATTCCGCGACGAAGCGGCACCTGAAAATGGGACGCACCCTTTACCGGCCTTGCTTGAAAGAGATAATAAGGGCGGACGCCAATTTGGTGGAACTTAGAGAAAGTCGCTGTCAAAAGCTCTGGATTGTCATTTACGTCTGCAAGCAACACAGATTGATTGAGGAACTGCACTCCTTGTGCACGCAAGGATCGGATATTTCGCTCAGCATCGACCGAGATCTCACCGATGTGATCGAAGTGCGTGACAAGCACCGCGGTCTTGCCCGCATCACGTATTCGTTGGAAGAGAGCAGGCAGAGCTGGATCCTCGAAGCGCTTTGGCTCAAAGGCGAACAGTTTGGTGCCGATTCGAATGGAAGCTAGATGCGGAATCGAGAGTAGATGAGCAAGAATCTCGTCGAGCTTTGCCGTAC
>Ga0099823_1000699_pt1 | contig 24155 bp, 6 predicted proteins | sample CowpearedBW_FD_76831 | JGI IMG/M metagenome (GOLD analysis project Ga0099823, IMG submission 76831) | Root nodule microbial communities of legume samples collected from California, USA - Cow pea red BW | ecosystem: Host-associated > Plants > Roots > Nodule | place: USA: California | collected...
ATATATATATATATATATATATATATATATATATATATATATATATATACTTAAACTAATTACTAAACAAAACTAAACTAACATACAAGTAAAAACCAAAGGTTACATATCACATACGTCACATATAATTATAAGACAAAATCGTAAAACTCATGATGAATTCTTTAATTGTGTCGGTATCCATTAATAACTTGTCGTCAATAAACTGCTATAACATACATAATACATATTAAACAAACAAATGTTTATTTTTCACCAATAACTATTACAAGAATTCTTGTAATTACCGAAGATCTTGTATCGATAAAAGTAAATTCGTCTATACATTCAAAATTACTAACAAATTTTAGAATTTATTTTCATCGAAAATTTATATTGATAGTAAATTTGTTGGTAAATTTTGTGAGTTAGATTTGTCAATAAATTATAATTTGTATTAGCAATAGATAATTTCGTCGACAACATAATAAATTATAATTTGTATTAGCAACAGATAATTTCGTTCCATTGGTTATAATTTTGATTTTTGACAGATTTATTTGTCGATAAATTGAGCGGCAAATTTTCTACATAGTCTAATAGTATTATTTATATATTAAAGCGAGATGAATAATAAGAAAATAAGGAGAAGGAGGACATAGAGGAAAAGAAGGTCAAGCTAGTGACGGCAACAAAGGTGTGAAAACAACAACAACAAAGGCATGAGTATGATAATTGTGGTGGTTCGATGACAACACAAAAGTATAACAGTGACACAAAGGTGTGGTGATCGTGACTGCCGGAGTTAGAGGCTAGGAGGAAGAAGAAGAGTAAGAAAATGAGGATGATGAGTCAAAAGGTAACGACAGTTGATGTAGTAATGACAACAACACCACGAGAAGGAAAGGAGGAAGAAGAAAAAAAAGAAGAAAATGAAGAGAAAAAAAAAAGATTAAATTATGATTTTTATCGACAAATTTTACTGATTAATATTTATTAACAAATATGTGATCCTTGATAATAGTTGACAGATAAAAAAATATGTCAATAAAATTTATCGACGAATTTTTAAATATCATTTTTAAATATCAGTAATTCTTCCATAAAATTGAATTGTTAACTTCTTGAACCATGTTTGAGTATTTGGATTTCAACTGATCCTAATAAAAAGAAGTAAAACATAAAGATATAACGTAACTTTTAAATTACTGTCATCAACTTAAATTTTATGCAACCCACTACAATTCACATTGACATACTTTTGCCAAAAATTTTACTTAACATTAAATATAATTTGAAGGAAAGTGTATTATATTTATAATTATTTATCAAACTTAATAATTTGTTAATTTTCTTATGTTTTAATATTTATTTAGAAAAAATTGTTTCTTTTTGAAATTTGAGTTAATAACTTTTTTTTTCTCAGAAGGTTTATTCTTTAAAAAAGAGATTGAGTTAAGAAAATTAAAAAACAGAAATAAAAATGATTTTGATATAATCATTTTTAATAAACAAATTTACCATTAATATTTTTTGTCTAACAAATTTATTATAATTAAAGTTTTGTTGGACTGGGTAAGATATCTTTTAATTTGTGGCTTCATAAAGAGAGAGAGGAAAAAAAAAACATTAAAGAACACTAAAAGAATATGAAAATCCATACACTTGAAACTCCTTTTTCTAATACTTGTGGGTCTTGTATTAGAACTAGTTTATTAATTTGAGTTAATCTAAATAAATTGGAACCATCGTATATAAAAAAAGTAACTTTTTAATTTATCAATGCAACTCTATTTTTGCATGCAAGAACTACAATTTTTTATTTGCATGAAAACATTTTTTTTATGAATTTTGTTTTTTCTGAACAAATAAAGGACTGATATGCTCAATCACAAACGCCAAAACCTAACTAACTGACCAATCAATTTGCAATCAAATAGATATAAAATCTGGAGGGATTGGAAAGAATGAATCCCCGTATCTATATCTAACCCAACCAATTTATCTTTCGGAATATGAATAAAAACAAACTTCAAAAACAATCATATCAAATTTAACATCTAATATAAAATTATTAATACAAAGTATTTGAAGTCCTAATTCATTACCTAATTAAGTATGAACAACACAAAAAGAGTGATATTTCTTATGAGATGAATCATTATTATTTTTTCTCTATTTTTTTTTCCCTTTAGAAGGGTTAGGGCTTCAATTATCATAAAAGAATATCAGATGGAACAAAGCATCTTGTGTTGTGTTCAAAAGATATTATCACTTACACACGTCATCATGACAAGTGTGGTTGTGAACAGGTAACTATCAACTTACACAATTGTCAGCAACTGAGAAATAATCAAATTATAAATTTCAGATAATTCAATAATTTTTTTAATTTGCTTGTAACAAAATGTGCAATAGATGTCGATAGAAATAGGAAAATAATAATGATTATATAAATTAGTAGCAGATGATTTTGATATGTCATGTTATTAAAAAGGTGTAAATAATTTGCAGTTTATATTTATTTTTTAAAATCTTAAAATATAATTAGGGATAGAATAGGAATATAAAACACACATATATAAAACGAAGAATTTTCATTATATATTTGTATAAATATTATAAAAATTGTGAAAAATTCAAATAATTACTATTTTCATCTAATATTACATGAAGTTAATATGGTTCTTTGTATTAAAATAATTAATGATTTAATTAAAGTAGACAATGAATGTAGCATTAATAGACATAAAGAGATTATTTTGATAAAATTATTTTAATAATACACATACTTATTGTTATTTTTAATATATAAAAAGATAATTTTTTATAATTATTTCTTGTCATCTGTAATTTGAAAATTTATTTTTTTATTAAAAAATAATTTCACCATTTAATAATCATATAAAAAATTTGTTTTTATAAATTATACATATTTTTTAAAATTATATTTTTTTTATACAACACAATGTACACATGCGATCAGAGAAAAAAAAAAGCATACATGTTCTTTAATTGGTATAACAAAAAATAAAATGAAAAAATGAAAAATTTATTTATAATATAACAATAAAACAATAGTGAATAAGAGGATTGTTGTTGTCAAGACTTGAGAGTTAAATCCTGTTAGGAAGGCTGAGGGTGAAGTGCGCAATCACTTGGAGACACTAAATAATAAAACCCTTTGTTTGCAGTTCACATTCGCACTCTCTTCTCTTCCTCACTTTCAAACTTAACCTAAACCCAACGTTGTCGTTTCCTCATCCCAATCACCATCGTCCCGCCTACCACTGCGTCAATGTCGGCCACTGGTGGCGCCGCCATCGCCGGTGGAAACCGAAACCGCAATCGCCATCTTGGTGAGAACCGTTTCTACAGTCCGCCGCCCTTGCGAAAACACAGAGAGAAGCAGGAGCAGCAAAGGTCTTCGTTGTCCAGAACTTCCTCGGAGAACAGGCCTGGTTCCTCCTCCGATTGTTCGATTTCTTCTCGTGCCACATCGGATATGTCCAATTTGGATCGATTGTTGGAGCACATCACGCCCCTTGTTCCCACCCAATATTTCTCTAAGGTAAAATCACCGTCAATTGCGCTGTATTTTTTCTCCTTTCTAGTTACTCGTTATGAAGGTGAAGGTGTTAAATTTACTTAATTGGCAGTGAAGTAGCAGCATTGGACCTTTTTATTTATTTAGTGAGTGAATGAATAAATAGGTAGGATGTTTGGTTAGTCAATGTAGACATACCATGAAAGCCATTTAGGTTTTGTAGTTTAGGTTTTATAATTTATACTTGCGCTGAGGTGACCCTAGATTGATTGTTGCAAAACAAACTAGTACAGTGTGAATGTTTTTTAGTTTGTTTCCAAGGACGCACTGCTTATTTGGCTGGATTTTGTTTGTGTGGGAATTAACAGACCAACTCCAGGAGATGGAAAACTAGGGAGACTGAATTGCATCCATATTTTGTGCTTGGAGACTTGTGGGAGTCTTTTAAGGAATGGAGTGCTTATGGGGCTGGTGTTCCTATAGTGTTGAATGGGAGTGAATCTGTGACACAGTATTATAATGTCTCCTTATCTGCCATTCAGCTGTATATCGATCCTTCAAAACCCTCCACTCGACTGAGGTATGTCCGTGTAAAACATTTCAGCACTATTTTGGATTCTTTAATTTTTTTACTGGATCCCTTTTTTGTTTATAGATGCACCTTTCCTTGATTGGTAATCAATGAACTTCTATTCTTATCTTTTCAATGTTCTTAAATCAGTAATCTTTTAATTGTTGTCTTGTACATGTCAAGGAAGATTTCATAATGCATTTCTATTATGCATGATGAGGAAATGGAGTTCCGATTACCCACTTAGACCTTGATGAATTTGGAGTCCTTTGATGCATGGATAAATATTAAAAGAATGATTGGTGGTCTTATTTATAATCACATTGAGGCAGAATTTAATGAGACTGAAGCAAAGTTTCACTTTTGTTTACAAATTGATGACTTTAATGCCCATGGCAGCCCTGTCTGATTTTTCTTATTTTAGTGTTTGATTTGTTCTTAAATATCTTACTGCTGTATTTGCTTGTGTGGGGTGGCTATAGTGAATAAAAATATATGAAGTCTGGATACATTATGTGACAAGGATATTATACAAACAAATATGAGAATGCAGGATATTCTTCAAGATTCGAGGATATAATCTAGATACATGAACTTGAGTTAAAAAGTACTTCACATAAATGCAAAATATATGTGAAGAGAGGTTGAGCATTTCCAATTAATACATAACTATATTGGAAGATGGTGATCATACTTTCCAAAAATAATGTTTATGATCATAGAAAAAGTTACAAAGCCGCAGTTGCCTATCCTTCCATTGAACATGTTACAAGATTACTTATTTTCCCTAACTCAAGTTAGGATGTCACAAAAGTCATTAGTCCTCCTCAAAAAGAAGTTTGCTACATATTTTGCCTAATGTTTACTGTATAAAGTCGTGTAAGTTTAGTCCTATTCTAAGTATTGGATTCATATCTCAAGAATATTAATTGGTAGTTTTTTATTTCTAGAAAATGAAAGATACGTCTTGGATTCATATCTAGGTAGGAGGATCATGTGTGTATTCATATTGGACATGATATGGGTAAGACACCTAGCTTTTCCATTTTTTAGGAGTATCTAGGCTTCACATATAAAAGTATATATCAATAGTTTTGGTTTGGCTTCTGATTATTGTGCTATAGAGATGCCTTTGGCAAGGTAGAGAGAATATTCTCCCATAACTGGGTCTTGAAGGATAACATATGAGGTAGGGGGAAAAGCTAAGTAAGTAGCTTAAGAACTCACATGCCATACATGCATAGTGCATGATTGAATTGACTAGGCCAAGTTGCCGATGTCTGGTGGATAAATCAACTTGTCTACAATTTTATAATGGTTGACTAAGATGGTAACATATTCGCCAATCAGTAATGTGTGATCTAACTCTCTAAGAGACCTAAGAATCGAGCACAATAATGGCAACTACTGAAACCTGATCCTTTTGTTGTGTGAAATCAAGCTAACTGTTTTAATACTGTAGACAGTAATTTCCTTATCCAACTATTCTTATATTGTGTACTTGCATCTTAAGTCATTGTATTGTATTTAGCATATTTACTCTATTGTCCATCACCCTCTGCAGCTCTATAAAATGTATTGTTACTAGTATTTTTACTTGTTATAACTTTGATGTACTGTTACTACGCCTACTCATAGTAGCTTTCTTGGTGTCTACTACTAGTTGCCTATTTTAATAAATTACATTTAGCAAGTTGTAGACACTATTCAATATGATAGAAATTTATCTTACAGTTTTATGCTCATAAACACAATCATTTAAATGTAAGGAGTTCAGATCAAGGAACCAAATTATTTTCCCTTTTTGCTCGTGTCATGATCTACCCTTTCCAGGACCAGTTTACCATTTTAGCTGAATTTAAAGACTTGGCACAGTATGATATGTAACATTGTCATTCTAATGTTCATCTTTTTTCCAGGAAACCCAGTCAAGAAAGTGATTCTGAATCAGCTAGAGAGACAAGCAGTGACAGCAGCAGTGGCTATTGTCATGAAAGAGGAGCTAAGAGTGTTCATGGCAGTAGGAATCATCTTAATGTTTTGGATGCAAGCAATCATGCCTTGGAAAGGGTCTCACAAGGTAAACCTTTCATGGGTTCATCAAGTGATGAGACTGAGAGCTGCAACCCTCCTGGTCAGCTTATATTTGAATTCTTTGAGCATGAGTCACCTTATAATCGTGAGCCATTAGCAACCAAGGCAAGATGTTATCATTTGTTGGACTTACAAATTAGATTGTGTGTTTTTTTGGATAAATTTTTTTGTAGCACTTTTATCTAAATAAAAATAAAAGGAAAGATGAAACTAACTTTTCGTGAGCTAAATTAGCTTGTGAAGGATTTTGTTTCATTTTTTTCTTATTTTCCGTAAGTGCTTATAGGAAAAAAATTTAACCAAATAAATCGTATGTTCTTTTTAATCCTAACAAGTATTCATATTGCTTGACTCAGATTTCTGATCTTGAACGACAATTTCCAGAGTTGAAAACATACTGGAGCTGTGATCTTTCCCCTGCAAGTTGGGTTTCATTTGCTTGGTATGTTTTTCTCATCCTCTTGGTCTTCTAATTATTGTGGTTGGACAATAGCCGTTGTAATTACTAATTTAAAATTATTTGTTGCTGTGCATTTTTAAAGGTACCCAATATACAGAATACCTACTGGTCCAACATTACAGAGCCTTAGTGCTTGCTTCCTGACATACCATTCCCTGTCAACAGCTCTGCAAAGTATGTCTTGTTGTCTGTATAATTTCTATGTATGCTAGATGTTTGTAAATAGGTATCAACCATAACACGTGTAATCTCTGAATCAGGTTCAAATACTGATGGGCTACATAATCATTATTCGAGAGGTAGGGACATATCGAAGCTATCATTACCAATCTTCGGGCTTGCCTCACACAAGTTTAAAATTTCTGTCTGGGATCCTGACGGAGTTTCTGAATGTCAGAAAGCGAACTCTCTGTCGCGTGCTGCTGAAAACTGGCTCAGGCTATTGCGAGTGAATCATCCTGATTACAATTACTTCATGACTCATTATACATATTTGAGATGACCGGAGATTCTCTCAACAGAAGCAGCCCAACTTCCTAATACCAGTTTATGTAATCCCTGCCAGTATATTTTTGTTGTCCATTAAATTAGCAGTTATTTTTCCATATGCTCACAAACGCCTGAATCACTTGTGTTTTGCTAAATAGAACACCAGGGTCACTTCTTCAGTAAGGGGAGAATAGGTATTGAAAACTATACACCTTTCATATTGAAGGGTCTGCTTCTGATTTCATAGGGATGCAAAAAAGAACATTATTAACCAAATTTAAGCTTTTTGTTTTTTATGTCTGTTATCCTGATGATGGCTGAAAGATCCAATTGATATGCCACCTGATACATGTCTAGTATAAATGATGCCAATATAGTTGTCCATAATAAACCTCTTTATGGTGTGATGGAATTATCAATTATATAGACTGATTTAGAATTATTCGTCAGTCATAAAATTTGAAGGGCTTATCCATGATTGTGAGGACATTAAGAACATTCCAAATCATAGAGTCAGATTAAAAGCGAGCATTATTGTGGAATCTAGATTGATTTTCACGAATCATGTCAGTGAAGTAAAAATCATGACAGCAAAAAGTATTGGTAACATTATTTATATTTCATGCATGTACGCGTCTTCCCTAGTCTCCACAGCTTTCAAACTTGCCATATGATGACCTTTAATGATTTCATGTGTTATGACTATTACCAAATCTTGGTCACTTATAAGTATAAGTGGGACTAAATTTATCTAAACTAGCATTTAGTCATGAACGATTATCTTACCTTAAGAGTTCAAAAGGAGCATAGATAGAAGATCTTTCAAAATATTTAAAATGTAAGAACTAATCAATTTTTGTCAATAATTATGGTAAAATGTATCATTTAAATTTTTTTCTTATTGAACTAGCACAATTGATTTTCTTGTTTTGATATTCATGGGTAATGTCAGGGTTTTCTTTCACCTCGTTTTGGCATTCACAGGAGACAATGACGTTCAATTTTATTTTATTTTATTGTTTTCCACAATAGTTAGAGTAAACTTTAACTACAATGTTAATATATGCTAATCATAAATTATAGTTTATCACGTAAATTCCAATTTTTCATGACTCGGAGGTTTGATGACGTTTCCTATTTTTCATGCAGACTATAGTAAATGTATTTTGAATAACATTTTGAAAATTCAAGTAACATTTAATATATGAATTGATGAAACTTCCTCTATCCAGCAGTGCTTGCAAACGTATATAGGAGTTGGGTATTTTGCAATCATCAAGGTTTCAAAAAGTTGTAAGAAACAATTGTGAACATAAGCATCTTATGAAAGATGTCAAGCAGATTATTCGTATAAATTTGTATCAATATATTTTGCATCGTACATATTCTAAATCCAAAGTTTAATTTTATCACATGAATCATTTAAGTTTAGTTTTAATATACTTGTCACGCTCGAAATTATTATGTTAAAGTGTAGGTGTATAATTCTGTTCTACATTACGCTTTAAAACAGATTATTGACTTGCCCATTTTACTAATTCAAAATGTGAGGCTATAGAAATATAGCTAAATTCAAGCTAAAAAGAAGAAAAATATTACTTTCAAACTTGAATTTATAACTTACAAATTATTTTTCAAGAAGCTCTCGTAGCTCAGTTGGTTAGAGCACCCGTTTAGTAAGCGGGAGGTCTTGAGTTCGACTCTCAACGAGAGCAAAATTTTAATTTTACTTTCTGGTTTCTATTTTTTTGGTTTTTGGGCTTTGGCCCAGTTACGCTACCATTTAAAATGCTTCTTTTTTCGGACACTTTTCTGTTAATTTTTTTTTTGGGCTTTGGCCCCATTACGCTACCACTAAAATCATTTTAAAACGTAAGAATTTCGTTTTTGACTTGTCTGTCTTATATGTACAAAGTTTATTAATGGCCTTAACAACGTAAAATCCTCAATATAACAAAAATTTGGTTAACTTTACTATTTCCCCTGCTTCTTCTCTTTTCACGGGTAAAAAGACTAATGATGTTTCGAACAAATTTTTTCTTTAACGATTTTTACATAATAACTAAATTTCCATAAGTTAAAATTAATCGGTATACGTTATTTTTCCAAAAAATATATTCTGTATTTTTTAACTTTTTTAACTTATAAAAAAAAAAAATTTATTTTCTATATGTTTATCGTGTTTGAAAAAAAAAAAAACTAGTCCAAAAGCTCTTTTTTTTTTCTTCTTTTGGGTAAAATGACGCATTTATTTAGAGAAAGTATCTGTTCGGCTTACTTTTTTTTTAACTGAAGTATTTTGATGGTAATATTCTTTCGTTTGTGTACTGTGAAACCACACTTCTTTCATAGTGCAGTTTATTTAATATATCGCACAAAAAAAAAGTTAATTTTCCATATTTGTCACTTTAAAAAATATATTTAAATAGTTATCAAATGAATTATTATATAAATTTCCTTTCTTAATTAAAATTAAACTAATTATAATACAATTAATACAAAAGTACAAACTACCCTACTTAATAGAAATTGAATTGGTATGTACAATAATTAATTTAATTACTATTAAAAGGATACTTTTTGTATCATAATTTATTCAACTACTACCAAAAAGGGTATTTTTTTTTTTTAATATCTTGATTTTAATTTGCTGATAAGGAGGTGAATTTTTGCGATGGGTCACTATCTGTATAATATTTGAGTAATGAAGGGCAGAGTGATGGTAAAGAAAAGGAGATGGAATGGTCTTTATTAAGGGACCCAATTGGATGTTCACAAAATTTGAGATAAAATTTGTAAAGTTTTGTGGTAAGAGGAAGTAAAAAAGAGTACTTGATTCATTGGTACATATGTAACAAAAACAAATGTGTAATCATAGTACGTAACCTTCACACATCGTCCAATTATTTTGGCTTTAATTGTAACTTGGTTTTTGACTTTTAGCAATCATATTGTTCCATCACATGATGACCAAACAGACACAAAGAAACGTATGATTGCTCCAACTGGAATGACATGGAGAAAAAGACTTTTCCCATACACTCTCTCTAAAATACTTTCAATTTTAACACTCATTTTCTTATTCCACTTGCTTGATTTTATTTTTTTAATAGGAAGATTCAATATTAATAAGTTTTCATTTAATTCTAATTATTTCTTTTTTAAGTTTGAACATCTTTATATCTTTAAGATTTATCTTAAAATAGAAATTACCTGTTAAGTCGTTATCGTAATAAATCTGATCCTGATATCACTGTTAGGTTTTTTTTAAAAAGACAAAAGACATTTGATATTAATGAATTATGAATAAGTCTATATAAAAGATTAAGATATTCTTTTATATCTAAAACTTTAAGAGGATGAATTTATCTCAAGAAAAAGAATTTATGATTCTTTCGTTTATATATGATTTATTTACTTATATGTAAGTAAACTCTTTTATATTTTCTGATGTGAAACTTACAATTTATCTTGAATCCTAACGCTTTATGTATTTCAATAACCATTGTTTTTCTCAATCAACTTGATACTAAAGTTTCTGATCGTATTCGTAATATGATAAAGTATTTGTTGTGCACAATTTGTTAAGCTTTACATTTTATTTAAAGGTTATTGGGTAGAATATATGCAACTATATGTGAGGTGGATTTGGTTGTGTCTGCTCCATGTGTGTGCATTGAACATGTTTGAAAGAAAGACGCAAAGAAGATGCTGCTTATTCACTTTAATATGCTGCGCTGACTCAACCTTGCACACCTATGCGGCTTTTCCACTTCATGGCTTCATATATACCCCTCATTCCTAAGGACAAAAAAAAGAACCCTCATTTTTGGTTCAGTTTATTAGATCCAGTGAACACTAAAATGCCCCCAACTTGGCCCAACAATTGCTCATCATGAATAAGAATTTACTTTATATTCCTTCAACATCATGTCGGCGTGGATTCTATATTGATTTTAGCTGAGTTAACTATTAATATCGAGTGCTTATCATTAAATTAAAAACTATAATCAATAGTTAGAGTGTAATTCTTTTTACATTGTGACCGCAATAATTCAAAAGTTTTGTATTATAGATAGTTAAAAATCTCACGTCGATTGATCACATTTTTTTGATACCCAGTGATTCAATTCAAACATAAGGTGGAAAGAGTGATGTTTTGTTTATGTAGAAGAAACTTTGAGGGTGATTTATGCAGCAAGAATATGTTTGTTGTGGGATTGATCTGAAATGAATATGTATTTATATAAGGTGTTTATGGCCTAAAGAAGGTAAAAGGAGCACAAGCACATGTTAGGAAGTGGTGAGACCACAGAAATGATGAGGCCATGATAAAAAAAAACTGTGTTGTGAATGAAACATTTCCTAAATGTAATGGTAGGTAGTTGAGTATGCATGCACAATTGTTTGAAACATGCATGCAAAGGGATATGTACTTGCAGATAATGTCACATGTGAGTGTGTTGTTGGAAGAATAAAATTATGTTTTTGTGAAGAATAATGCTCTCTCATGCATTATTATCACACACATGTGCTCTACTTCTATACTTCTAAATTCATCACCAATATGAATATATGCCAAACCTTTAACTGCCTCATTTTCTTCTTCTTTTTCTCTTTCTTTTTCTTATATTCCCACACTTAATGTCTCAACGTCTCTCACCCCTACAATGCTTAATTCTTATTATTTTCATCAATTTTTCTCATTTTTCAAGTAAAAAAAGTATGGATTTCTTTTTTTGAAAAACTATTGGAGAGAGAAAAGTAGAGGAATTCATTCGATCTACACGAAATATTCTTGATAAATGTGTTACTATCAGTAAGATAAATATTATAAGTTCGATATTCAGAAAGAGTGAGAACAAAATCACCCATAAATAATATTGAAAATATTGATTGTCTTTATTCAATCAATTGCGAATGAATAAAAACAAGTAAATGAAGATAGATTACTAGAATAACATCGAGCGTAACATATTTTCCAGAAAATGTTTTTTTATCATTGATGACAAATTTAGAGATTTAATGATAAAAAAAAAAGTTCTATTGGGTACTGTTAGGTTTACAAAGGAGGTTCACTGGGGGGCGTTCTTTTCTTTAACCGGACACGCTTACCTGACCCACACTGTCAGTAAGACTTTCGATACTAGAACCATATTGCACTCGTCTGAGCCGGTTTTAACCATCGGCTCTGATACCACTTGTTAGGTTTTTAAGGAGGGAGTTATATTGAGGAGAACAAACACCCATGAGACCTGAGTCCAACTACATAAGGCATTGACACCACTCTCAACCCAAAACCTTAAGGTGATGTGTTTATGGGTCTTTATTTTTATATAATGCTCTATTTTCTCATTTTTTATTAATGTGGGACTTAGACTCACACTTGAATTCTTAACAGGTACATGATAAAAGAATTAGTCACATATTATCTATTAAGAACGAAATGTTAAAATTATTTTATTATAATACATTGATAAATAGTTCAAAACATTAGAAAATTAATAACTAATAAGTTTTGTTTAAATTTTATCTTAAATTTAAAATTTTATAAATTTTTTCTTGCAACTATTTAAGATAGAAGATAGTACGAAAGATTTGGGTTCATATAACATTCCAATTTATATAGTTAATACTACAAAATAGACATAGACATGATATCATAAAAAAAAGCATATGTATAATTTATATATTACTAGTAAAAATATATGCGCTCACTTGTTTACGATAATAAAAAATAATAAAATTAATCGATGTTCCTGACATTATATTTTATCACTGAATTTATAATGATATTGTGATGTTGTGACAGATTTATAGTGGAAACTAATCACTAACTTTATTTCATTCATTGTCATATTATAATCGAAAATGTAAAGAGTCAAATTCCTCGTCATGTTCCACCAAACAACTTTTCCCACAAACACAAGTTAATAAATCTCATGTCTCTTACATGTATTTGCCACATCTTTAATTATTTTTAAAAATTCTTTTTTTTTTTCTCTCTCGAGGGATAGTGCTATATTTTAGTTCCACGTGATTTGATTTCTAATTTAAAAAAATATATATATAATTTATTTTGTCCAATAAAACAGCACTTGAGAAATTTTACTACTAACAAGTAGAATTGCAATTTTATTTAAAAGTGATTATTAATTAGTTGAATGAACAGTAGAATGAGTTTGAAAGAAAGAGAAAAAAGTAATATTATATATCTGGATGCCAACCCGCACGTTGTGATAAAATGAAAGTCTCTAAATTTGTGTGAAGTAACGTACGAATGCGCAATGAATTGCTGTTTTCCTCTTTTGTAAGCTGTAACACACATCACCTACCTCACCTCCTTTTTTCACGTACTTAACTTCTACTTCTTTATTAACATATAGGGACAAATCTAAAACGTCGTCGTTCCATCTCACAATAACATGTATTCCTTTCTCTCTGCAGGATCCCTGAAATATACATAGAATAAGTGTTTTGAACTAGTTTTAATACCTTTAGATCATATATATGACCGCTACAACTTTAATCTTTTAGATTATGTTTTATTACTTTATATTTATTCTAACCAAAAATAACTTTAACCCTTCACCCTTTATTTTAGTAAGAAAGTTACTTCTAAGAACCGTAGTCCAGAATTAATTTTCTTGAAACAGTTAACTTGAGGATTTAATTATAAACTCTAAAACAGTTGTATTTGTATTCAGTTCTTTCTAATAATGAGTCTTGAAGAATGAAGTACTATATGATAATAGAACTTGGCTTTCAAAAGATAATTTTGTAAATCCTATTTAATAGCATAAAACTATTAAACAAAATATTTTGTAGTTGATAATCATAAAATATAGATTATTAAGATGTATTTATCATATTACATTCAATCAAATCAAAAGATTAAATGAGATACAAGTTTATGACAATCTAATGATCAATCTAAAGATTTGGAACTTTTAAAAAAGATATACACACGAGTCTAAAATATCATCTATACAGCTGCATCTTCTTTCCTTTTAATTGATCCAGCTACAACTTTTTTCATCTGTCCATATCAATTAAGTGATCATTGTTACAAAAGAAAACAAGACATAGAGAAAAGGTAAGCTAATGTACAAACAAAATTTAATCATTAAAGAATACAAACACTTAAATCATACATAACCAATCATCATATCTCATACAAAGACCTAAAAATATGATTTAATTATCCGGATACATGCATTGATATTAGACCTGGTAAGTAGTGGCGGAACTTGAACAAAAATTTTAGGGGGCCAAATTATATTTGTTATATATAAATTAATTTTTTAATTAAAAAAAATTCATTTCTTTACATCGTTTTCTTTATTCAAAATAAGTACTCATGATAATAAAATCCAAACACTATGACAATAATATATATGGAATCAAAAAAAAGTTACCTTTAGTCAAAGTGTTCATCTATGTTCTTTCAATGACTTAAAATCTTCAATAATTGAATCAAAACTGAAGCTAGTTGCAATATCACTTTCCATGAAAATCAACTCAATTACGTGTAACAATGAAAACATCTGAGTTAGGCCGTTCGCTTGATTTTTTACTAAAAAGATAGCACGGTAATCAATATGCATCATCTTTTAGTGGCGACATGAAAGAAATAAGTTAAACCATGTATATTGAAATCTTCTTGGATGATCATCTTTACCGGACAACGAATAATTTTCTAGATGCATTTGATATGGACCTCATTTTAGATAAGCCCTTCGTACCTCATTAATTTGATTGTGGGTATTGTCAAGTTTGAATACGCTTATCTGGATCACGATCTAAAGCATTTTCAAATTCATTATATATAATTTAGGAACCTTTTTTTTCCAGCAAAGAATGAATAAACTAAAGAAGAACACTTATGGGGTGCTCTAACCCTTTTACAAAAAGATCAATAACATGTATAAAAAGATGTAAAAGCTTGACATCGAAACCTTTCAAGACATGACAGTCAATAACTAGAGATCCATCAAAGATTAAAAAGACCCTAAAGAAGATGCACATGAGACTAAAGCAATAGCCACAAACTTGTTATGCTGCTCCAAAATACACAACCAAAAATAGAGACAGAAAGATCCTACACATGAATAGGTACAGGCAAGCGTATAATTTAGGAACCTTATAAAGTTGTTTTTCATTTTCTTCAATTTTTGAATTCTCGTGAAGTTTCACAATTTTAAATGACGTATATGTATTTTTTTCATCTTCATCACAAGCCTTTCTCTTGAAAAAAGAATCAATTATTTTACTCTTTTCCATAATTTTTCTAATATAAATTTGTCACATCTCACCTATTTACAAAAAGATAAAATTATGAATACCCCAAATTAAATCTTAAACAAAAACTCAATATTTTAAGAAAATTAATAACTTATAAATGATTAGCTTCCCTTATCTTAGAGTAGATTCCTAATTTTGCTTTTCCTTTACACAACTTCAAAGCCTAAAAGAGCTCTATCTACACAAAGAAGAGTTTAATCAACAATTAGAGCATGATTTTATTATCTCTAGCAAATAGAGATATGCCTAGAGCGTAGAAAAGCTACATATAAGAGAAAAACATATTGTTTCGAAAAAAAGGTAAAAAATGAACTTATTTAAAAGAATAAATTGTCCGGTCCAAAATGTTTCTTAACTCTTCAATTTTTTCGTAGTGCAATTTGATTTTGAAAATAATGGTGGTGAAAATTGAGATTGAAATAAGAGGAGAGAAAGAAATTGAGGCACGGAAGAGAGAAACAAAATAAAGAAGTGTAGGAAGTTATAATATAGAGAGAAAATGTGATTTTTAAATTTTAAAAAAGTTTTTTCAAACTAAATTAATATAAATAAAGTAATAATATATAAATATTTTTTTTAAATATATAAAAAATAAAATAAATAAAATATCGTTGGGAGATCCATGACTCCCCTGTCTCACTTATGTTTCGTCACTGCTGGTGAGTTGTGCACTTGTGGTGACATCCAATGCTCTGTCAAGCCATAGATAAAGAGTTTTTACTCTACCATACACAAAGTTAGTTTGTTAACGTATTTGACCAAGGTAAAACTCCTATAATAGGATCTCATGCTCCTCTCACCACATACTCTATTATTATTATCTATTTGAGAATTGAATAGTTATTAAAACATCAACAAATAACTTTCAACTGAATCCCCACATTAATACATACATTACTACAAATCACTATTAATCATCCTTGAATTCTTGAATTAGCATTGACCAATCTCAACTCAACCTCATCTAAATAATATCAATTACATATTATATATCACTCATTTCCTAGACAATAATTCACGTTTACCACAAAACACCAAAATTTTAGCATAAAAAATATTATTTGATTCTAATGTATTCGTTCAACATAATCATGTACTCGTTGAACATTTCTATTCTATTAATACTTTTTATTCGAATTCACAACATTTCTATTAAATCAAGTCACCTCCTTTTTAAATACCACATTTTATTGTTAAAAAGTTATTGCGCACTTTTTTTTTTCAAATATAATTATGAAAAAATTAATTTACTAAAAATCAATCTCATCAATCTAATGATTAATAATGTGTTTTGTGATATATCTCCTTTATTAGGTGGACTGTCTTATCCTAATCCCATAATAATTATGTTAATCAATATATTATAATAATATTTATAACAGTAGTAATTTTTACAACTTGAAAAAATCTCATTGAGGTCTTAAATATTTTTCCTCGTGTTATTCAGGATTTCTTTTTCTTCCATGTTGAAAATACCATCTCCTTATATTATTAGTGGGTTTTTATTTATACCGTCCGCATGATGAATTCAGGATAAATTGGATTTTGATATAGTAATAATTTGATTAATAATAGTAGTTATTAGCATATTAGAATAAAAACAGACATTACAAGTGTTCACAATTTTTTAAATATTTATATCGTATTATAAGTTAATATTTATATTGTATTTTTAGTTATAATATGTATATAAATTGATAAAAACAATGAGAATATTAAAAAGTACATGAATGTTAGGAGTAGAAATTATAAATATATATATATATATATATATATATATATATATATATATATAAACCTGTGATAGTTATATACAAAATATTTCAAATGATTATTTGACTTGAACTAATATTATAGATATTTTATTTTATTTCGAAAAGATTGATGTATTGAATAGATTTATAAATTTTGCACTTGCCATACTACATTTCGTTCGCACAGAGTCAATAACCACTTATATAATAAAGTAGATTTCTTTCATCTATGAGATTGTATGATCCTTTATCGATTCTCACTACCTAACACTTTTCTTTATGTGAGTTTAATATTATTAAAGTCAGGATAATCTCATACACAGAATCAACATTAATCTCATTCACACATAAATCAACATTTTACACTAGATTATGGGTCATGCGCTCACTATACTTGGCCACATACCCCACACAAAAATAGTAGATTATGATTAACATATTGAATCTACTTAGTCATATGCTCACTCATATTATTTTCAAAATATTAAAACATGTAATCCAATTTATTTATCGAAAAAAAAAATTTAACAAATCTTAATAATTAAAAGCATTTAAAATAAAATTTTCAAGTTTTTGGAACATTGTTCGGTTCAACCACTTGTCTTTCTCCAAGAGAGCCCACTTGTTGGCCCAACAAGTTCACCTACACTCACCTTATCATAATAGCTCGCACAATGAGGAAATTGTTTCGCCGAACAATCTAATCTCTAGAAGAGGTTTGTCTATTCACCAATCTTCTTTGAGCTCTTTAGATTTTCAAAAATTCACTTTCACTCAACAATTGGATGGCTCGTCCAACGAGTTTACACAATTTCAAAAATTCAATAGATGTATCAAATCAATCAATGGGTAAATTTGGAACAATTTTACTCTCTTGTACTGAAAGTGCTATAATTAGTTCAAAATGACTTTAAATGATACCAATTAATACTCACATAATTACACAAGCATCTCAATTATTAGATACATTAATAACTTTTATCACAACCCACACATAATCATAATCTATCATCATATAACAACTATATTTACTTTGGTCAACAATATATCACACAATTTTCCATAATCAATTCATTCAACCAAACTTACTCGTAAAGAGCAAACTAGTTTCCTTTACCTAAATAGAGTTTTTGACTCAATTAAAGACATTAACTCTCACATGATGTTCCATCTAAAAATAAAATAAAAACACATATCAATTATATAACATACCATAATATAATGATTACAAACATACGAAAAATCATCTTAAGCTTTTTTTTAACCATTTGCAACCGCACCACGTGCAACAAAAAATTCAATCTAACTCAAAACTTATACTAATCACAATTTTAATAGGATATATTATGACTCATGTCATATTCTCTAATCTATAAATAAAAGAGAATTATTTAAAATATATATATATATATATATATATATATATATATATTATATTTTATAGAATGACTACTTCTACTTTCAACTAATTTGTAGATTAATATGATATGATACCCACTTGTTTGATATGTTTCATGTAAGCAATTATATTATATATTTTATCTCAAAAATATAAGACAGATAAGGTAAGAGCTAACTTATTATTATTATTTAAAGTAAAGTTAAACAATTGTTTTAGTGTCACGATGTTATTTTTATTTTGTCTCTTATTTAAAAAATAATATATGTATTTTTTTAAAATAATCAGTATGTTTTCTTCTATCAAACTAATTAATAGAGTTAACAATTACATTTAACATTAAAAAAATTAAAACTATTAAAAACTGTAGGATAAAATGAAAAATTCATCATAATAATAAAATAAAAAACTATTTAACAACTATTTGACTTAGAAAATAAATTCCAAATATTTTATTTCACACGCTTCCATTTAGTGGCGAAAAATAAAGAAAAACAAAGATGCAGTTATTTTATAAAGAAAACTATTAACACTTTAATTATAAAAAAAATTATATCGTATGATTTTTTATAAAAATGTCAATATTTTTGGAATTGAAAAAATTATAAAAAATAGAAAATTAATAATTTAATTAATTTATTCAGTCATACTTTGTATGTAAGATATTAAAAAAAAATATATAGTATGTAAAGAAATTAATATAGTGTTTTTAAAAATTTGTTTGAAAAAGGGCATTATTTAGTTTAAAAGTATGATGTGTATGGTGTGTCCTGAAACATTAATTAGAGAAGGTAGAAGAAGGTAAAAAATGAAGAAAAGGACGTGTAGGAGACGCGCACGTACGTGGGAGTGGGGCCGCTTTCTGTTTTCAGCGATGATGACATATGAGTTTCCGTGGGTCCCACTTTTCCGCGTTGGTCCACTCGCTCTGCAACATCTTGCCCTCTTTTCCATGGCCCCACACCTTCCCAACACGCCACCTCTCTTTATCCTCTCAATTTTTTTTCTTTTTCATTTAAAACCCACAACAAATATTTTCTTCATTATTATTATTTTAAACACAACTAATAATTTCTTTATAAATAAACTAAAATAAAAATCTAAAAGGCATTGCTCTTTTGAATAATTGGACCACTCTCGCTCACTATTTTTTGTTAGTTATATCTAATCTAAATCGAGTTATGAAGTCAATTTTAGTTATTATAAATTCACAGAAATGCGATTACATATAATTTAAAAAATAAATAGAAATAAATATACAAGCTAACAATAAATACACAAGCAAATAATAGACATTTTTAGGAGTGTGTCAAATCAAAAATTGATAACTACAAATACTTTTTGGAAAAGAAAAACATTAATAACTTATGTCTTTTTGTCGTGTTTAAGATTTTTGAAATTCACTCTATGGACACTGTTGATGTTCATGATATGAAATTATCAATAATAGATAAGTTTTTATGTGTAAGGTTGACTGAATATGAATTTGATATTTCCGATTATTAACTCAACCAATAAAATTAGTTTATAATTTCAACATAACTTTAATCATCTTGCTAACATTTCAAAGAAATAAGAAATATCAGTATACATCATTCACTCTGATAATCACCTGCTAATTTATTCTTTTCGTATATTAAATTTATTAAAAAAACCATCTAAAAAAATATGATTGTCAATATATTCTTTTACTTCACAATTATATTAAGTAAATACAAAATGTTAAACTTATATGATTTTTATTTGTACATAACTACAAATTTAACAATTGAGCAATTTCATTAGTTTTTTTTTTTTTGTGAAAAATTTATTGTGATGATAAATTTGATTTTTTTATTTTCATTCAAATAAAATAATATACAAAATTTAATATTATACTTATATCTATTTATTTATACTTTTTTATAATAAGTATGGTTTAATTATTTTTTGCGAGATGTAATTTTTTATTATAGGTTTGATGTGGTTTACTATGTTTTGTTTCTAATTTTATTTTAATGATATTTAATGTAATAATAAATGGTTTTTGAAATTTCAGAATAATTAAAATGTGAATTTTGAAAAACTTTCGCACCTTATATGGACCAGTCTCATAAATTCTATTTTTGTTCTATATATATTTAAAATTTTCAATACAATCCATAAACAACTGTCTATTTTTCTAAAGCTAAAGCATGTTTATTCAATCATGAGACTTGGAAAATTTTAATTTAGGACACTCCGCAAACTATTATGAGAATTGAAAATAAGAACAGCAACATAATTATTCATTACTTATTATTCAAAGTCACTATTTTGTTAGATAATTGTAACTTTTATTTGTTAAATGTTTTTATCATTAAGAATGCATCCCAATAGTTAATAACTAAATTATAAAAAATAGCATCTATGCTTTCATAGTCAAAAGTTTATCTTTCATTAATAATTTGTTTCTTGATGGAGGTTAGGGTGGTAGACTATTACATGTCTCCCACCATGGAAATTTTCTTCGCACCGTTAGATCAACTCAATCTCAAATAAAAGGTTCAGATTTTTTTCTCAGGTGATGATCTTTATCTTCTTTCATTTGGTTCTTGTGCTCCGTCGAAGGTGATTTTTTGACAAGGATATTTTATTTTATTTATTGTCAATGTTTTTCCTCTTCTTTTCTTATTCTATTTATTTAATATTATTATACCAAATACTGATAATTGGAAATTTCAGATTTTCTTTGTAGATTTTTTTTTTTTGCAGAGCAGACTTTAGGGAAATATTAATATCAGGAAGTTAGCCAATTTTTTAAGAACAAAAAACCGTTATTTATTATAAGGTAAATTTAAATAAAATTCATGATTTATCATAGGTTAATGAGTTTTATTTTATCCATGATTTAAAAAGTGACATTATTTTACTTTGACTGATGTTTCCTTAATATTTAGGCATCTGGCGGACAAATTGTGGGTCATACATACATGATAAGTTCAGTTTGGATAGCACCATGCATGACCCCATATTAGAACCAGAGAATTATAAAATTATTTTATAATAGGGTTAATCAATGATCATGTGAACTAATTAAAAATCTAGAGGTGTTTATTTTTCCAATTTTAACCCCATCCCTATTAACTCGGTTTGACTAAATTAGGATAAAATGAAAAGGAATGTTATAGGATTTGCATAGTGTTTTGCTTTATCATTATCTAAGGATATTTTCCACATTTAACACGTGTACTAAGTATTTTTCTTACATGAGTAAATAACATATAAATAAATAAATGCCATGTTACTTGACTTTGACTAATTTACATAGATTAAAGGGAGAGATGTTAATGTGTTTAAGTTAGTCATGAAACTGATGGTGTTATGTGTTTGGACTAAGAAATGGTTTTGTTAACATTTTGTGGTGGTTATAACTAATTTAAAAAGAATAGCATTTACAGTAATTATGAGATAAATGAAATAAAAAATTAATTCTTTTGCGATAGCCATAATTAGATATATATAGAAAATCTAGATTATGATGATTAAAAGAATCGATTATTGCATGTTTGATTTATTTTTGATAAAGTATAATAAATGATAGCAAAATTGCATTAGAAGCTAAAATTGGGGGCTGTGGTAGATATGAATGATTAAAGGAAGAGATGATGGATGGTGGCATTGAAAGAATGGGGATTTGAAGAAAATAAAAGTTAGTAGATGAGAATGGGAGTGATGATTGAAATGCACACAGAACATAAACAGAGACAGAAACAGAGGTAGAAGGAGCAGAGAGAGAGACAGAGAGTGAATTATTAGAATGGTATGCCAAGAAAGACAGGGAAAAGTTGGGGAAAGTTACTCACACTTTTCTCCAACTCCCATGAATCGCCATGTGGCTTAACTTAACTCACCATCTCCACCCCACACCCACACATTATAAATTATATATAATAAATATTTTAATTCCGCGCATGAACCCTCTCTCTCTCTCTAACAGTGACGCACACAAATATTCCATTTTCCTTAAAAGCATATATCACCTGTTTTCACTATTCTCTAGCCCATAAAAAGCTTAAATGCAAGAAACAACAAATAAATAAATAACCAGACATTATTAATAATATTGAATGATGAACTTTAAAGATTTAAATCTGTTGGGAGAAGACAAAGCGAAAGGCAAGAGTTAAGAGAAGAGTGTCATTGTGGGAGTAGTGGCCACTGGGGAATCAATGTCACAGTTTGAACTTCTATATATATACAGTCTACAGTTTTGTTTTCTAAACTAGTATTATTCTAAATAATCCCCACTTTTTCACAGTGAAAAGTGTTTCTTCTCTGCTCTTATTTATTCATCGTAAGTAAGAAAAGGTTCCCAACCGAATATACGTTTTTCAGATGATGCTGCTTTTTTGCACTGCTTCACTGCTTTTCCTGCAATATAAAAATTAAAAAATTTTGCCCCCCAATATATATAATAAAAAATGAAAAAAATGTATTTGTATTTTAGAAACATTCCCTGTGAAAATTGTGGTAGAGGAGATGAATTTGTAGTAGGTGGGAGTGGAAAAGGAAAGAGGTTATCCTATGAAAGGGGTTTGACGAGACACGTGGCGAGAGGGGGGAGATGGTGGAGGAATAACCAATATAATATTATCTTTGCATAAAAAAAAAGGCAAAGAGTGAGTCAGAGTGCACACTGATGAACGCAAAGAGAGAAAGAGAAAGGATAGGGATAGGGATAGGGATTCAAGTTGTTGAGTGAATGAATAATGAAAGGATTGAGTTGAAGTGGCTTCAAAAGTAGAGCTTCGGAACCATAAAGTTCTTCAACGGAATACCCACTTTGCACTCCCTTTCTTACGTTACACATTTTCATATCCTTTAAACAATTAATAAAAAGCAAATATTAGTTCAAAATTTCTGAATACCCACTCTTGGCACACCAAAGTGGGTACCAAAACCACCAGCACTTGAAACATGATTTTGGACACATGAATGCTATTTTAAGGTAATTGTTGTTGAATAGGTTTCGAAGGTTGAGAATTTGGTTACGTTTGGAAGGGGTGCATGTCAAGGTGCTTACCATGGAATGAAGTTATATATATATTTTTTGGAGTCAAATCAATGAACTGGCTTGCATAAGTTGGGCATTGGTTTACATGTATGTGGACATTGACCCAAACTACCAACATCAAACTTTGTACTATTTTATTTATTTGTTTGCATAAAGCTTAAATGAGAACAGACCCACCATCGCCATGGATAATGCTTCCTTTAGTAAATGCTATAAATTAATTCCCTCTACATGCACCCTGCCCTACCATTTTTTCATCACAACAAAAATTAACACCAATCCGATACTTCTTATCTTCTAATATTACATTTTTCCTGTAAATAAACATTTTCCTTCGAATTCAATTATTCTATCTTCAGACACTTTAAATTAAATTAAATTAAATTAAATTAAAAAAATCAAAGTTAAAAGTTATATTTTAATTTATACATTACTTATTCAATCAGGAATACTTTCAAATATATGGATTACTTATTATAAGTTTAAAACATATTACGTGGATACAAAATTCATGAAAAAAAAA
>Ga0099823_1000705_pt1 | contig 24108 bp, 33 predicted proteins | sample CowpearedBW_FD_76831 | JGI IMG/M metagenome (GOLD analysis project Ga0099823, IMG submission 76831) | Root nodule microbial communities of legume samples collected from California, USA - Cow pea red BW | ecosystem: Host-associated > Plants > Roots > Nodule | place: USA: California | collected...
CTGAATGTGTGGGTGTTGTGCATTTTTTCTTTTTGGCAGTTGATGTTTTTCTTCGTTCTCCTGTAACGGTTATGATTTAAAATAATTACTTTCTATTTATAATAGTTTATTATATAAGTACGTTGCTTCATTTTAAGCAATTTTGCTTGCCATGCCAGGATTCTTGAATGATTTGATGCTTACCCTGGTGGAGATGCTATAACAGGTCTTATATAGTAATTTTGCAAGTTTGTACTGTGTAGCAACTTGCACCGGAGAGCCAGACATTATAAAAGCTTTTTCTTTTCTTTTATTTTCGAGGGGTTAAGTAATGGGGTCGATCAATGACCCATAACAACAGCACAACAATACTGACAAACAACGAACACTAAACAGTCAGTAAAATGAATACAAGGATGGGACCTGATTTATGCATCTCTATAGACGATGAATTTGGTCTTTTGACAACCGTTTTAAGTACTCCTTAGCATGCTCACGCACCTGCGAGAAAACAAAAAGGCACAAAGCCCGTTAGAGTTACTCAATACAGAAGGCAAGCTCAAGTTTAATGATTCAGCGACCGGCAATGTGACGGGTTTGAGGTTCGAAGAAAGTGAGGTTTTGTCACACACCAGTGTTGTAACACCTCCCAAGAACCAAACCAAAATATATATAAAGGGAAACCTTGACTATAAAATACGTACACAAACAGTAGAATCATACTTCCACGTGCATGAAATATAGGATAAGAATGAAGTTTGTAATTGAATAGCTTATCTCAATTTGGGGAAAGAACTTCAACACATGGTAGCTCACTTATGGGATGGCATTTGGTGTTTACTTGTATTAGGAAGCATATTCTACTTTGAAATATGAAGTAATAAATGCTTGATGTACTTAACCATAATACCAATTTCAGACCAACTAAGTCCAAGTCAAATAAAAGCCTGCAATTCTCATCCTAGAACTAAAATAGTTAAAATTAATAAGTCAGCAAACTCCTTATGCCATAAATCCATTAAGTACTATTGATATGAATGATAGCTACAAGTTACATGTTCACATTTTCCCCTTGAAACTGGAAACACACAAGGCTGGAGAAGTGATATTATCAATGAAGCTAGACAGACGAAACCAACACCAGTGCTGAAATGTGTGCAATACAGCTCCGAGTCCTGGGCTTTAGACACTTTCATATGTTTCAGCGCCTTTAAAATAAGGTGTTTTCCCTTCCATTACATTCTGTAAAACATCACCCAAGTGCACTTGCAGGAAAGCCTTTCAGTACTCAAAATCTTCTGGGCCTTTTCCTATCCAAAATAGCACCAAGATTGGCTAATGCATCATTATATTTCTGAATCCTGAGGAGGCCTTTGATAATAGATATTTCGGATTGTGAGAATCTTCCTTTTTCCATCACCATATTGATGAGTTGGACAAGGGTGTCCTCCCTTGATAAAGAGCAAAGACCTTCAGCCAAGAAACCAAATGACTGGAACTCTGGTAATATTCCTTTCTCCAACATTTCAACCGTAAAATCAACAGCCTCTTGTATGGGTCCTCCACCATTACAGAGACCACGGAAAAGAATCTTGTATGATACAACATCCGGAGGATCACCCTTTTCCATCATTTCTCTGAAAAGCCTCATGGCTTCGCTGGTTCTCTTCCTTTTGCAGAGTGCTTGAATCACAGGGTTATAAGCATGGGGAGTCAAGACCATACCTTTCATCTGAAGAGATCTAAGGAGCTTACTTGCAATCTCTACTCTCCCCGCCTTACACAGCCCCATAATAAGGGTCCCATAAGTTACAATATCCGGTTCACACCCATTCAAACTCATATTCTGCACAATATCAGCTGCCTTCTTTATATCCCCCTGTTGGCAGAAGTACTTAAGCATTGAAGTATAAGTGAATTTATCCGGCTTTAACCCTTCCATTATCATCTGATCCATAAGCTGAGCAGCTTCTTCCACTCTCTTGCTCATACAAAGGCCATTAATAAGGGTGTTGTACGTCACCGAGCTTCTCGATACCCCCAACATCTCCATCTGATCAAAAATATCCTCTGCCTCCTCAATCCTATTGCTCTTGCACAAACCATCAATCAAAGTATTATACACCACCACATTTCTAGCACAACCACATTTCTCCATCTCTTTCAGCAGCCGCAACGCTTCCTTAAGTCTCTTGTCAGAACACAGACTCTCAATCAATATACTATACGTAAACTCATCCGGCTCACACCCTTTCTCCTTCATCTCCTCAAACAACTCCATCGCAATCTCTCGGTTACTCGTCAAACACAAACCTTGTATCAAACTATTGAACGTACACACATCAGGCAAAAAACCCTTGCTGGTAAGAACACGGGCAAGCTCGGTCGCCGCTTCAACATGATTCTCCTTACACAGAGTACTAATCAGTGTGTTAAAAGTCACAGTATTCGGCGAACAATCCCTCGAAATCATATGGTTTAGAATTTCAACAGCCTCATCAATCTCACCCAACTTACACAACCCAGAGATCAAAGAGTTATAAGTATAAACATCCAAATCAAACCCTTTCTCAAGCATAAAATCCACCATCTCCAAACCCTGCTTGATATGCCCGGTCCGACACAACCCACTCACCAAAGCATTGAACGTAAACTGGTCAGGGGAAAACCCTTCTTCGTCATAAATAAATCTCAAAGCCTCTTCAATTCTACCCTCTCTGCAAAGCCCATTCACCAAAACATTCACGGAAACAGTAGTTAGCGTGCACCCGGACTCCACCATGAGTTCCTTAATCCTCAACGCGCCGTCCACATCACCCTCTTCGATAAATCCCTGCATGAGCGTGGTGAACGTTTTCTCGTCGGGCCTGAGGCCGTGGTTAGGCATGTCCTCGAGCATGAGAATGGCGGGCCGCAGCTGGTGAGCCTTGCAGAGGGCCCGAATCAAAATGTTGAAGGTGGAAACGTCAGGCGCGACGCCGTCAGCAACCATCTTGGAGTGCAGCGTTTCGACGAGCTTGAGCTTGTTGGCTTTGACGAGGAGGTTGAGGGCAACGTTGTAGAAGCGCGTGTGGGGTTTGAGGGCGAAGTCGCGTTCCATGAGGTGGATGACGGCGTTGATTTCAGCGTGGAGTTCGAAGTTGGCGTAGGTTTCGAGAAAGATGAGGAAGGTGGACTCGTCGACGGGGCAGGCGGAGGACTGCATCTGGTTGAGGAGGGATAGCATTGAGTCCACGGAGCCGACTCGGCCGAGTTGGCCCAGGAGCTCGTGGAAGATTGAGGGGTGGGCCGAGTAATTGGGCTGGGCAGAGGCCCATTGGAAGAGGCGGAGCGCGGAGGACTCGTCGGGCTGGCGGCGGAGGAGGTCGAGGAGTTGGGAGGGGGAGAAGTCGGGGGGGAGAGGTTGGTGCGTGGCGGAAGTGGAAGATGAGAGAGCGGAGGAGAATCTGAAGGTGGAAGAGATAGAGAAAGAGAGGGAGAAAGGTATTGTGTGGCGTTGGGTTATTACAGTGTAAGGAAAAGGGTGGCAATGGAGAGAGGATAGTGCCATTGAAACAATTTTACAAACATGTGGCGTGCGTGAAGAATTGGGTGACCGCTGCAGCACTGTAGAGTGTGGATGAATTGGGAAGAGGGTTTGCCACTTGGTGGTGAAGAAGAAACAGTGATCCTGGTGTCGGATGAGGACCAGAAGAGAATCTCTTTCAGGGGGTAAGAAGCTATGTTCAAGGAGGATAGAATTCTATTTGTTTGGATATTTTCACCGCATATACGAAAACTAGCTTTATTTCGAGTTTTAAAACTGGAAAAACAAATGTAAAAATTAAACAATGCAAAATAAATTAAGATAATTTAAACATTGAGGATAGAAATTAAGATTTTTGCAAATACTTTAAGATCTTACGCTTTTTTGTTGTGACCTGTTATGCGAAAACTAATTATACATCTTACTTTGTGGGAGGCTTGATTGTATGGTCATTTGTAAGATAAAAAAAAAAAGTGTTGATATTTATTTTGTGGAGATTTCATCTCTTCTATGTATTAATGAAAGACAACACACAACCTACCTCACAAAAAATCTTCTTTATTTACATGGTTTTACAATTCTTCATTGTTTTCCTATTCCATGCTATGATATATATGGGGCTTCACTATTTTTAAGGGTTTATGAGAGAATAAAAATACAAAGTGATTAGATACCAGAAAAAATACTCCAAAGAAAAAAAAAATGACATCCATTAACTATTTTTTACTATGAATCATAAATAAGGATACAGATACAACAAACACGACAATTAAATACAATTTTTTTATAATTATATATTTATTAAGTAAAATATATTTTTAATATATTTATTAAAATATAGTAATAATATTTCATTTTCTTATTCAGTGGCTTATTAAGTATATTTATCTTAATTTTCAATAATAAAAATAAATTAAACATCATGTAAGTACCGCACCTAGGCGATCCCATACAATTACACAGTAGAACTCGTCTACATGAATTCCCGCAAAACATGTGAACATATATTAGATGAATCAATCAAGCAAGCGTAAGCGGCCCAAGCTGCCTATATCAGAAGATAAAACGAAAACCTGTCAACTATTCCAGACTTAAGGTACTACAAACAAGTCCCCTAGAGCCAATAGGGATCGAACCAAAGGGCTTGGCCCAACCCCAAACGATGGCCCAGCCTATGACGTGGTCAAACATAATTAATGATCTATAAATATGCATGGACCCCAACAATTAAAGGTACGCATTCATTAATCCCTTAATCACGAGATTTGACTTTTTGAGAATCCTTTGCTGACTTGAGCGTCGAAGTCTTCTCCGCAGGTAACCCCTCTTGGGTCTAGGCCAGTCCAAGCCGAGATACCAGCAGATGGAATATGCGAGCTGAGAAGAAGCCAACTAGAGAGATTGTGGGTTGAGGTAAGGTGATATTTGTGTCTGACTTCTCTTATTTGTTCTCCGCAGGAACAATTGGCGCCCACCGTAGGGCACGAAGTAACATCTTACGTATCAACCCGCACTTTCTTGACGATGGTTTCTACTCGCAGCAGAGTTAGAGTCACGAAGCAAACTGAAGCAGGTCCTGCAGCACCTGCTGGCACCACCCCGGACTTGACCGCCATCCTTGAAGGCCAAGCCAAAATGCAACAAGAGCTGGCTGATCTGAAGAAGCACAGTGCTGATGAGATGGAGGCACTCAGACAATAAAACTCTCAGCTAAGGAGGAAGATCGAGGCTGACCCCACCCTGAAGGGGAAAGCCAAGGAAGCGTCAGAAGCCACAAAGTCTCCGGCTTACCAGCCTAGTGAGGAAGAAAGCGAGTACAATCCTACCCCGCACACTTTCACCACCACTCAGCAAACACCCATCATCTCTACCCATCACACACACTTCCACCCCACCCTCCCAAGACACCCTGGTGCCACCATTTCCACTACCCATATCCCACCTCACAACTTTACATCCACCTTTCCCACCCTCGTCCACCATCTCATTCCGCCTCACCCGTTACGACCCCAACAACCCAAGCGTCGCCACCCTTTTACCGATTCCATCACCAACACCCCTCTTCCTGCGTAGTGGGAACCTTTCACGCTAGACCGTTATACGGGAGAAACCAACCCAAACGAGCACCTCAAAATATACATAACATTTGTCGCCCTCTATACATCCCATAATGTCGTTTTCTACAAAGCTTTTCCAATCACCCTCGAAGGCCCTGCACTCGAATGGTTCACTACTCTCCCGCCATATTCCATTGACTGCTTTGACACCCTCTCCCACATGTTCACTACTTATTTCGCCGGCAGCCGTCCACATCAAACCACAACCGTCTCTCCTCGACGTTAGACAAGAACAAGACGAGACGCTGCAGATCTTCATAGACCGCTTCAGCAAGGGCGCCCTCCGCACACCCCACCTCAACCAAGAGATGATATTGCAATGTATGGCCCTCACTCTCAAACTCAGTTCGTTCGCTAACAACGTCTACCCACACTCACCCGCATCCATGCATGAACTTAAGCTCCGCGCCGCGAACTACATCCGCATGAAAGAGATGCAAACCCTCCACACGAAGTTCTGCAATGACTACACACCCTCTGCTGCTGCCCTCGCAAAACCACCCTCACGGCCTAACTTCAGACGCAGACAACCCAGACAACCACGCTTCACCAGATACGCACCATTAAATGTCCGAGATCCTGCCTTCTTGATGAAGCTCTCCAAGCCGACCTCATCTAACCACCTCGTAAAACATCAACCCTCCCAAATACTGTCGCTACCACTGTAACAATGGCCATACCACAAACGAATGCAAAGAACTCCAAGACAAAATAGAAGAATTGGTTCGTGCTGGCCATTTCCATCATTTCATCCACAGAGACGACCACCCACATCCTTCACGATCTGATCACCGATACACCCCCACGATTCTCGCCACGACAGACGCCTCACCCAACCAACTAGCCATGACCCACAACCTGCTCGCACTGATGTTGCCCCGTCTGATCCCCTACTACGCGGCACGATTAACACCATCTCTGGTGGCTTTGCTAGTGGCGGGTCCACCTCCTCTGCCAGAAAGAAACATCTCCGCCAACTCCAGTCCATTAACCACATAACCCACTCCCACCACAGACGCCGCATGCCTCCCATTACCTTTACAAACGATGATTTCCGTGGCATCGACCACCAGTAGGACAACCTCATGGTCATCATGGTCGAACTCGAAAACTACACAGTAAAGAAGGTCCTTATCGACCAAGGCAGTTTAGTTAACATGCTATATTGGACGACATACCAGAAACTACAGCTCCCCACCACTGCCATGGTCCCCTATGATGAACCTATATACGACTTCTCCGGGGAGAAGGTCTCCACTCACGGGTACATCGATCTCGACACCGTTTTTCATGATGGCACTCAAACCAAAACAATCCCCATTCGTTTCCTTGTCGTGGATGCGCCTACATCATACAATGTTCTCCTCGGCCGACCATCCCTCAACACTCTAGGCGTTGTCGTATCTACCCCACACTTGGCCATGGAATTCCCCTCTCCATCTGGTGACATTCTTACCATTAACGACGATCAACGGCTCGCGCGCGAATGCTACATGGCCTACTTGCGTCCACAACTACCCATCCTCCAAACAAACAACATTGAACGCCCACCCAGCTTTGACATAGCCTTATTTGGGGATGACTTGGACCCTAGAGTAGGACGCGATGCACGCCTTGAACCAGTCGATGAAACTGTACCCTTGGAACTCCCTAATGGACGCACCCTCAAGCTAGGCACTGGTCTCCAACAAGAATAGCGTGACATACTAACATCCACCCTCATCAGCAACACCGACCTCTTTGCCTGGTACCAAATGGTGGAAAAGCTGGCCCTATCCCTAGTACATCCAGCACGACGCCTACGCCCTTACTTCCAAAACCACAACATCATCATCAAAATCGATTATCCCATCCAGGAGATACTCCATAAGCCGGACCTTGTCGGCCCCATGTCATTTTGGGTCGTGGAACTATCCGAGTTTAATATACGTTACGAACCCCACGACCCCATCAAAGCTCAATGCCTTCTCGACTTCGTCAACGACCTGTAACACACCCTAGAAGAAGACCAGTGGACACTTTACGTATATGGTTCTTCGAATTCGAAGGGGGCGGGGGCCAATATTGTCCTTAAAGGCCCCAACGACATCCTCATTGAAAAATCCCTCCATTTCGCCTTTAAAACCTCCAACAATCAAGCCGAATATGAAGCTATCCTAGCTGGCATATCCCTCGCACGCGAAGTTGGCGACAAAACACTCACGTGCAAAATCGATTCCAAACTCACAGTGGACCATCTAAACGATGAATTCCAAATCAAAGACCCTACCCTCCTACAATACTATCACCTGGTCCGCAACGTCATCCAATATGCTTTTGAACGTGTGTGCGTCCAACACATCCCCAGAAGTGAAAATGTCAGGGTCGACATACTATCTAAACTAGCCAGCACTAAGCTAAAAAGTCGGCACAGATCCCTCTTACAACAGACATTATCCGCACCAACCACAACAAACATTTGCCTAAACCTAGACCTGAACCAGGCCGACACTGGACAGCTCCCTACATCCAGTATCTCAAAACTGATAGCCCTCTGCCGGATGCTGACAAGAGCTGGCTGGCTAAAGTCGCTGGGTATACGATGATAGGGGATGACTTATACAAGCGAGGATACGGTTAGTCACTCCTCAAATGCATCACAACCGAACAAGCCCAGTACATAATAAGAGAATTGCATGAAGGCATATGTGGATATCACTTTGGTGCACGAACCATGACCACCAGAATACTCATAGCTGGTTACTTTTGGCCAACTATGGAGGCGGAATGTCACACCTTTGTCATGGAATGCATACCATGCCAAAAGCATGGCAACCTCATCCTTCAGAAGCAAGAACAACTCCACCCCATACTCTCCCCATGGCCCTTTCCAAAGTAGGAAATGGACATTCTCGGCCCTTTTACCCCGGGAAAAGGACAAGTGAAATTTTTGATAGTAGCCATCGATTACTTCACCAAATGGATAGAAGTAAAACTGTTAGCCACCATCACAGCTCAACAAGTCCAGCAGTTTGTCTGGAAATATATCATATGTCGCTATGGCATCCCACATACGATCATAACTGACAATGGCCGACAGTTCATAGACAAAAAACTCGCTAAGTTCTACACCGGCCTCGACATCAAACATGTAATTAGCTTTGTCGAACATCCGAAGACCAATGGTCAAGCTGAAGCAGCCAACAAAGTTATACTAGTGGAGCTGCGCAAAAGGTTGGATAGCGCCAAGGGTCGATGGCCAGAAGATTTAGTGGAAGTGTTGTGCGCCTACAGGTGTACCCCCTACTCAGCAACAAACGAATCCCCTTTTAGCTTAGTATACGACACATAGGCCATGATTCCAGTAGAAATTGGCAAATCATCTCTGCCCCGAGAACTATACGACCCAGATCAAAACCACCAAAATATGTGCACCCACATCGACCTCCTAGATGAATTAAGAGACAAAGCGCAAATCTGCAACTTAGCAGCTAAGTAGAGAGCGGCTAGAAAATATAACGCGAGCTTATGCCCGCGATCATTTGTAAAGGGAGACCTAGTTTGGAGAATGGCCAACAGCGCAAGAAAAAAGGATGGCAAATTCTCCGCCAATTGGGACGGCCCGTACCGAATACGTGATGATGCAGGAGGCGACGCTTATAAGCTTGAACAATTATCAGGAGAAGAGATACTGAATACGTGGAATGTATCTCATCTCAAATTTTACTTCAGTTAGACTAATTACTGTACTGAATACTTGTAACTCTAGGCGTACTCTTTTTCCTCACCTGTCATTTTCCCCTAAGGAGGGTTTTGGCCAGGAAGTTTTTAATGAGGCACCCCAAATTTCATGAATAAAACAAAGGGTTCTTGATCACACGCTCGACTCTTGTTCCAGCTTCTAATCACTTAAGTTCCCCACTCTTACCATAAGTAAGCGGCCTGGGTCGAACACCCTCTACATGTTTTTAATCGTTTAAGTTCCTCACCCTTACCACAAGTAAGCGGCCTGGGTTGAACACCCTCTACATGCTTCTAATCACTTAAGTTCCCCGCCCTTACCACAAGTAAGCGGCCTGGGTCGAACACCCTCTACATGTTTTTAATCGTTTAAGTTCCCCACCCTTATCACAAGTAAGCGGCCTGGGTCGAACACCCTCTACATGTTTTTAATCGCTTAAGTTCCCAACCCTTACCACAAGTACACGGCCTGAGTCGAACACCCTCTACATGTTTTTAATCGCTTAAGTTCCCCACCCTTACCACAAGTAAGCGACCTGAGTCGAACACCCTCTACATGTTTTTAATCGTTTAAAGTTCCTCACCCTTACCACAAGTAAGCGGCCTAGGTTGAACACCCTCTACATGTTTTTAATCGTTTAACATTCCCCACCCTTACCACAAGTAAGCGGCCTGGGTCGAATTCCCGCTATATAAGTTTTTAATTGTTTAAGTTCCCCACCCTTATCACAAGTAAGCAGTCTGGGTCGAATAATACAACTTACATATCATCCACACAACAATACCCTAACTACACTACAACAGTCAATAATACTCATCCCAACAAACAACATATAAAGTAACAAACTGAATACATAACAACATCATTCAAACAAGCATGTTCCTATCACATATACTATCGTCAACAACCACAAAATAGATATATCTAAAATATGCATCACATTAAAAACAAGGAAAAATATTGTACGAGTTATTACAGACTTAGAATAAATCGCGAATAGAAAACATAAAAAACTCTATCCTAAGTTTGATCATCACCACCCTTCACGGCCTCTTCAGCATTCATGTCTTCGTCAACCGCCGTCTTCTCTCCCTCCTCCTCAGGACTCGTCTCAACTTCACTAATAAGTTGACTTTAATCTTTTCTTTAGAATCCAAGCATCGAACCCTCCACGTTCCCAGCCTCTTCCTCTCTTCCCGCCATTCCTCCATTTCTTTCTCCCACGCTTCCTTCTCCTCCGCATGCTTGTTGACTTGACCTTGCAGCTCCTCGAGCTTTGCCCGGTTCCCCTCCTTCAGTTCCTTCTTGTACAACGATCCCACTCGACGCCCCAATATTAGCGCCTTATTATTAAACTCCATCGTAGCCCTAACCAAAGCATTTGGCTCCATGCTATCAATTGAGTTAATCAATATCTCCGACACATTAATTTCAATATCTCACCGAACAACCGTCTTTGGCAGCTCGATTAGCCCAGCTTTAAGCCCCTTCCCACTAGCAGACGATCCCGACCCTAACAAAGCGGCCTTTACTTTCTTCACGTCTTTTCCTTTACCGGGCCTAGCCAGCAACTCAGTCTTCCTCTTTGTTCCCCTGTGCACATGTAAGTTGGGAACCTTAGTGCTCCTAGCAGCCTTGGCCTTTGCTGCCTTTTCCTTCCTTAATGTCTGAAAAAGCGTTAGATTTTTCTTTCCCATTTGTGCCATATGACCTGTAAACAACAACGCACACCCATTAGTTAACTCAAACACAGTATAATACTCAGAAATACAAAAAGATACCTTCAATATCAATAATCGGATGAACCGAATTATAAACCCTAACTAAGCCCTTAGTGGGCATCTTATCGCTAAATTGCATTACAACATCCACCACCTCCTTGTCAACCACCGACAACTCCTCCCTTACCATCCCCTTATACCTCTAGGGGTTGTCAGTCCAGTAAAAGGGGAACTTAGTGCTCCCATCGATAGTGTAAAAATGTGAACGTCCATCCTGCTTCACCATCACCTTAAAGAACCCATCCTTAAAGTGTTTAAAAGATTGGGTAAACGCATCCAATCTATTTATCCTTGGCCGACTTATAAGTGACAACCAGGTTGTTGGACTTCTCAGCCGCCTGTCAAAGAAATAAAGAAATGACCGTGGAGAAGGCTGTAGATACAACGCCCTGCATAGCACTCGGAACACCTGCAGATATGCCCAACTATTCGGATGCAGCTGAGTAGGAGTGACGTTCAGCAACCGCAACACCCCTATGGTAAACTCATCAAACGATAGCCTAATATGCAGCTACGAAAAATGACACATATACATATAGAAGAACTCCTCGACAGCTCCCTCTCGGCCGTGGCATACACATTCGACAGCACTAACCCTCTCCGATGCAACAATGTCTCTTCGAGTGCCCTTCTCAAAAATGGGAGTACAATTCAGCCACGACTTCAGTAGTCACTACCACCGAAATATAGAGTATTGTGTTCGCATATCCATCGCAACCCATTCATATCCTACTTTCGCCGGCCAGTTGCTTTTCGCCAACTCTTCTGGCAGATCTTCCCTAACTTTAACCATTGTCTCAATTGGGATCCTCCCTACACCTCCCGATTGCTCCCTATCACTACTATTTGACTTACTATTTCCACTCCCCCTGATCGATCACTACCCAGACTCGACAAGGAAACACTATCACTACTACTCGATATACCTGTTCTTTTTCAGGAAGACGGTGGAAACAAGGAAGGTATCAGACACGATCTCACATAAACAAATAACTCCCCCCAATTTCTTACAAATGAAACAAAGTGAAGTTCTTTTTTTCTCCTGCACTTGTATTTATAATCATCATCTCAAACGTTTCAACTTTTCCCGCCAAAAACAATGATTAGATGAAGTGTCACAACGCATACGAAAACCCACAAACCTCAAAATGACGACGCAAAACCCTTTTGATTAGACCTCTGACATCTGCCACCCCTTCACCTCCCACAACCTATTAAGATTCTAGCCTTAACACTGTTCATCACACTCAAAGGTTGGGGGACTGGTGTACTGCACCTAGGCGGTCTTACAGAAACTATCCACACTTCTCATCCTTTACCGTTATATCTTCACCAGCAAAGGTTGGGAGACTGATGTACCGCACCTAGGCGGTCCTATACAACTACACGGTAAAACTCGTCTACATGAATTCCCGTAAAACATTCGAACAGATATCAGATGAATCAATCAAGCAAGCGTAAGCGACCCAAGCCGCCTACATCAAAAGATAAAACGAGAATGATCGAACCAAAGGGCCTGACCCAGGCCTAGGCCCACCTGCAACCCCAAACGATGGCCCAACCCATGACGTGGTCAAACATAATTAATGATCTATAAATATGCATGGACCCCAGTAATTAAAGGTACACATTCATTAATCCCTTAATCACGAGATTTGACTTTTTGAGAATCCTTTGCTGACTTGAGCGTGAGAGTCTTCTCCGTAGGTAACGCCTCTTGGGTTCAGGCCGGTCCAAACCGAGATACCAGCAGATGGAACATGCGAGCCGAGGAAAAGCCAACTAGAGAGATTGCAGATTGAGGTAAGGTGATATTTGTGTCTGACTTCTCTTATTTGTTCTCCGTAGGAACCTAAAATATATCACAATTTGAAAATTAATTATAAAATAAATATATTATATATTTTTAAAACAATATTAAAGAATTAGACTATTTAATATTATGTTATATTTGAATTTCGATTTGATTATTGTTTAAAAATATTTTAAGATTTAATTTTTTTTCTTAAGAAATAGTCTAATTTATTTTTGCATAATTTTTATACCTAATAAGACTTCAAGTTTTCATTTAAAAATGTAAAAGTGGCTTCAAATAAGAAAAAAATGCACACAATATATTAATTTTTAGGTTTAATTAGTCAATGTGTTTTTATCCAAAAATGTTAAGTTAGTCACTCAGTTTTTTTTTCTTAATTTGGTTTCGATGTGTGAAAATGGATGCAATTAGATTTTTTCTTTAATAATGTACAAACATGGTTAAAAAAAGGGTTAAATATGTTTTTGGTCCCTTAACTTTCAGCGAATTTTGAAATTAATCAATTTCAAAAATTTAGACCAAGTTATTCTTTCATCTTTCGAAATATGTGGATTTAGTCCTTTTAATCAAATTTTGTTAGATTTATTGGATGTTTCGTATGCATTTGAAGATTGTATTTAAGTTGTTTATAATGTTTGACACATTTTTTCTTTAATGTTAAGTCAAATACTATTATGAAAGGCACTTGAAATGTCAAATAAACTTAACAAAATTTGATTAAAAGGACTAAATCCATATATTTCAAAAGATGAAGGACTAAATTGGTCCAAAGTTTCGAAATGAACTAATTCCAAAATTCACTTAAAGTATAAAGACCAAAAACATATTTAACCAAAAAAAAATGTTACGTGTCAATTTGTAATTTTTTTAATTTTTTTAAATTTTTATTACAATATTACAAAATTAGTAAATACTATGTATATTTTCTATTTTATTTTATTAAAATTAGTTATATCCGACTGAGATGTTACAGAATGAATTTATTTTTGCTTGTTAGTTTTCATGACTTTTGGGTTGACTTTTTGAAAATCAACTTTTACCTTAGAATCAGCTTTGGGAAGCTATTTGGTACGTCAAGATATACTTATTGGAAGTTGGAGAACCCTCGAAAGAGCGCTAGAAGTTGACTTAACGGGTCATTTCATTTTGCACTTGTTAAGCTAATTAGCTCAGGGTGTGTTTGGATTTGAAGATGGATTTGAGAGAGTGGATTTGAGTGAATTTGGAAGGAAAAAGAGGTGAAGTTGGAGTTGTTCAAATTAAGGAAAAAATAGTTTATGTTATTCTATTACAATAAAAGTATAATACTTATACATTTTATCACATAAGCTTCTTTGCGTGCAAATTTTGCTTATAAGTGAAGAAAGTTTTCAATCAAAACTCATCTCGTGCCTTATGCTTTTATGCATCGAAATTCCCACTTCCCTCATAAATTGTTGCATGTTATCTTTCCGTTTGTGGAGCCAAACACAAAATTAGTTAGATTAGCATAATTTGGTGGTCTTTTTAGTAAACTAATACACTAACTTGAATTTTATGACTTTGGTACAGTCTATGCAGACAATGCAAGTGATCAAGGTTGGCTAGAAGAAGAGCGAACACTATTGACAACAAGTGCAGATTGACAAGGAGGGTAAAGCTTTCCCATGCTGGAATGTTGACCTAGAGTCAACTTTCACATTTTGAGCTCCAAATTGTGGCTAGGTTGTGGGAGACTCTTAGAGGTGCATTTTATGACTTGTTGAGCAGCTTTGGAACACTTGGAATGGCCTGACATTTGTATGGTTATGAGTTCGAACCTTGGCCTAAGAAAAATAACTTTCTTTTTGCCAAAATTTCTTTTGGCGTGAATGTGAAAGGCCATAAACCCTAACTACCTTAGGATAAACCAAAAGGGTTGGGAAACCCAGAAATAATGAATCATGAATAACAATTAAGCCTTGTTAATGACCACTTTCGTTTTTGGGTCATTAAGCAAAATTAAGGCTTGGTTAATTGTCCGATTAAGAGAAGGAGAGAGGGTTTAGTGTCTGACCTTGTTGAGCACTGTGAGGGTTAAGAATTCAGAGGCAAAACAATGAGTATTGAGTGAGGAAGAAGAGCTAAATTGCGAGATAACTAAGGCAAGTCAGCGATGATCAAATAGGAGCTCTATATTCATCAAGTTTTAGCAAGGAATCCAGGTTAGGGGAGTTGGACTACGTTCTCTTTATGTTTTTGCGTAATTGTATGAATTATAGCATGTATATGTATGATCATTCTCTATTTTCGCTTGAAATTCGTGTTTCCGGAATTTTTACAGAAACCACCTAACGGGCGATGAATTGCCGCCAAGCGACTCATGTCTTTTCTGATTGTTTCAGGGTTCCTGAAGAGAAATCGGCTGGCGATACAATCCTAACCGCCAGGTGACGCATGTCTGCCACCCAGTTTTTTGGGTTTCTGGATGAAGAGCCTGGCGGTGATAAACACCTGCCAGGCGATGCGAGCCAAACTGGTTCGATTTTAATGTTTTGGGCTTTCTGGGCGATTTTTGATCGGTGGAAAGGGTGTTTAAATCATTAACTGATTAAATGGAAGTGAATAATTGTGAAATCATGATGTGATAAAGGGAAATTGGATGATTATGGCCTATTCTCGTTCTAGGGTTTGAATAATTATGGATTCTTGGGTTTAGAAATCAATTACAACGTAAATTAGACTGAGAGTGATTTGTTGTATGTTAATTTAATACTCGAGTGCATTTAGTTGTGTTATGATTTGACGAATTGGCCAAATGAGGATGAGGGCGAGTTTAAGGTTTCAAGGTGCAGGAAATTCTAGATATTTTTCCAGAATTTGTATACGCCGCTTGGCGGCACCATGTTTTCTGCCAAGTGCCAGACCAGAATCATGGCATTGTGTGTTAGGGTGCAGTGGGGAAATTGGGAAATTCAACCTACGACATTTGGAGTATTAAAAGAAAATTTGGATATGCTGGATAGGGACTGAAAGGAGAGGTAATGCATGAGATGGGGTGTGCAAGAATGCTAAGTTATGATGTTTGGATACATTTGGATGCTATGATAGAGGATTTCAAGTTAACTAAACCAGAGTTAGGTTTGGTGGGAAGGAAAATTGAAATTGTAGAAGGCGATGTTAATTGAAGTTGTCTAAGCTAAAAGTGTGGTGTAAATGTGGTTAAGTTATAATTGTTATGTTAGTTGAAAATTAATAGAGGCTCAGGTACTAATTGGAGTAAATGATAAAGTATAAGTATTATGAGATTAACAATGACAGATTGTGAATTTGAAAGGTTGAACTTAAGCAAGTCTAAGTATGGGTAATCTTGAGTTGATGAACCTCAAAGGACATAAGTACATTGGTAACAGGTTAAACACGTGAGAATTGATGTAATTCACTTAGTGAAGTTCAATGTGGGTTTTGATACCTGGCTTAGAGTGTGCAATCTGACTTGTGTGCCTGGAAAACAGCACTACGCAAGTCCTGGTGTATCGCCTGGCGGTGGGGTTTGCTCTGCCAGGCGATAACTACAAAATTAGAGTAGACCTGGAATGCATGACGCTTGGCAGTGAGGGTGGTCCTGCCACGCGATGTCTGCAACGTTAGTGTGTCTCAAGGCGCTTGGCGCCTTGCGGCACGTGTCCCCCGCCAGGCGGTCTAGAAGTGCGTTTCGCCTGACGGCTCAAGGGCAACACAAGCAATATTGTTGAGGCAGAAATTGTGCTTGCTTGCTTTGGATGAGCGTGGTCTACATGGCTTTGGTGATACTTCGAAGGTTGGCTTGCTGGTGTTCCTTGAGTTGTGGCTCGAAACGTATCCCTTGAGTTGTGGCTCGGGATAGGGGTTAAGCACGTGGCATTCTTTGAGTTGTGGCTCGGAATGACATCTCTTGAGTTGTGGCTCGGGATGGTGAATGAACACGAAGAACCCTTGAGTTGTGTTGTCGATGTGAATGTGCGTGTTATGGCTCGTACGGATGGGTCCAAGTAGATTGCCCTCCTCAGTTTCAAACCTACGAGTTTGGTAGTCTTGAGACGTTATGAACTATGTTTGTATTGGGAACTCCACCTGGCATTACAGAATATGGTCTGTAGTTGGTTTCCCGCACGTGTTCTACAAGTTGTGGCTTGTAGGTGTGGCGGCAAGACATCTTGAGGTATTCATCTAAAGACGTAGATCATGGATAACATGGTGGTGGCCATGTTTTGTGGAATCAAAGGATAAAATTTCCTTTGATGTGTATGAATAATTCACGAATTGTATGTATATGTTTCATACTGTTAGCTCACCCTATCTGCTTGTGTTTGGCGATGATTGTGTATTGCGTTACACGTGAGCAGATGATGTTGCAGGTGGATCTGGTGAGGCTTAGAGACGGAGCGGGGATAAATCGGGAGAAAAGAATTATTAGAGTTTTTACAATTTTTGGTTTTAAATAAATTTGTAAACACCCATGTGATCGACTCTTATATTTTATTCGAGTTTATAATTATGGATTTTGGAATAATTCTGGATGTGATAAATGTTTTAAATTTCCCGCATTTTTAGGGAAATGAACTGGATAAATGAGGTATTATTATTATATTTTTATTTTATTATTTAAAATTTGTAATTTCCGGACGAGATGTTATAGTATAAACTGCTCTACCAAGCTACCACTCACAACATTAATCCTTGTTATCATCATCAGAATAGTGGAACCACCCTTATGAAAAGACTTCCTACTACTCTCTCCACCTAATATTTCGCCTCTACATGAGTATGAATAGTTAGTAGAGTTCAGGATTGCCTCACAAAATGGAATAGTCCTAATCTTAAGGCATTCCCTAGTGAACACAACTCATCAATGGAATTTCCTCTCTAGGAAATACCTTACAACAACTTAAAACATACCTTTGTGTCATAATATAAACCAATCATATACTTCATTTCAAAAGTCCACAACATTCACAAAAACAAAACACCCAAACAGTGAAAACAACAAAACAAGGCATTTGGCATTCAACATTAGCGCTTAATGTCATTTGCCTCGTAAAAATGGGCGTTGTGTGCTAGCATGCCGACACCTTGGAGCTAAAATACTCCCAGACCTCTAGTGGTCTCCAACGCTCAGTGCCACATGGCCAACGTTTAGCACCAAACGAATCGTAAAATGTGGCACTTAGTAGTGGAGAATGCCACTTAGCGCCATATCCGAAAACGACACATGCATTTTGTGGTTGTAGGTGATCTGGATTTGTTTCATAGTTTAATTTGGTACTCCTCATATAATATTGATCCTTAATAGTTCTTCATAGCATAAAAATTGGTACCAAATTGACCAATGACTCAGATTCAATTTTCTCCCAAATACCATAAGATCAATCAAATTAATAAAAGTTAATTTAAAATAAAATGTGGACATCAAAGTTTTAGAAAATGAAAATGAAATTAAAAATAAATAGAAAAAAAAAGAGAAGTCATGCTTCAATTGAAAGACTTTTACACAAATAAAAACAATAAAATAATATAATATGAGAATCCAAAAATGAAGAAGTCGTTCAATTCTATCACGATTATGCTTTTGGAAGAATTCACCAAATCATTTCACAAATTTAGCTTAAACATAAGTCGCGTAACACTTTCATGATTTTGATTAAGTCTATGATTAATTACCGTTTATCTAATGAAAGTCGCTTTTGATTCCTAGGACTTTAACATTAACAAAGAAGTTGTCATGTGCTTCCTCAACTTCACCTCCACAAGTTAGAAGTCGTCCAGGACAATGGTGGCTTTTTCATAACAAAATCGTTCCTATTAGGCACGATTTAACCCTAAAGGTAGTTTTTTTGAAAAGCAACCTAGATACATAATTTCAAAAGAAAATTAACCTAGGAATATGGCTACTAACCATATTATCACAGGAGAAATATACCACACCACCTTCTTTCAAAAATACCATCAAGAGGATGGGTTACTAACCAAATCGTATCATATGCATATACATAGGAATTGAAGCTTGGAGTCTCCTTATTTCTTAGTCCTTTCATCCTAAAGAGAATATTCTTATTTATTATCTTAGGATCAACTAGCTCTAATGAATTAAATACTAAAGCAAACAAATCTAATGCAATCCATACATAGCAACTATAAACAATTCCTAGCTTCTCATCAATAGAAAGAAAAAAAATACTCACACCAATTTAAATATTAACAAGCAAAAAGAAAGTTACAACAAAAGAAACTTACACCTATGTAGCATAAACAACTTACAAATATAATGAAAATAAACAATGGTTAGAATAGAGATAACTGATGGATCTCAATATTGAAAAGATAACATGCTCAAAGTTCTACTTTACTATATATCCTTGTAATAAAAATGTTTATTATTATGCTAAAACACCAAATATTTGTTATCATGAGCTAGTAAAAAAATTCATACATTTATGTTCTAGAGTAAGATATTTTTGTGTATTTCTTAGTTCTTGATTTAAAATTTTATTAATGTGAATTAGAAGAGCAAGTCAGGTTCTTTCCCAGCTCTTGAACATAGTTGGGGTGTTTTCAGGCCCTTATTTAATATTTCATGGCCAAATTCCTGAAGAGGTGATCATAGGCGTGTTGATTTTGGTGATTACCTTATGGGTCCTGAACTGGAAGAACTTATTGAGCAACTCACCATAAATGACAAGAGAGATGCCATGCAACCATATATTTACCATTCTGACTGCATTGTTCCTTGGTCTGTTTAGCATAACTCATGCCAGCACCACCAGCAGTGGTAGCAAAAGGCAACAATTGATAATTCTTCACAAGAAAATATTGCCAAAACAAACCACAACAGATGATACCTTTAACAAAAAAGAATGCGAGGAAGATAGATCATAAGACAAATTGTATGTAGCAAATTCAATCCCTTCTAATCCTGATAGCTCTACTGTGTTTGTTATAATCATTAATTCACAAGGTAAATGTGGTACTTACATGAAACACACAGGTCCTCATGGCAACCAGTAGCCTTTCGTGTTTGCTATAATCACTAATTCATGGTTAAAAATCCTAATATCCTTACCAAAATTGGGTAAATCATGTTACATCTTCAAAAAATTGATCGAACACTCACCAATTGCCCTTAAATGAATATTCTATCGGATTCTATGACCTAATCTAGAAAATCATGTTTGGAGCATTTCTTCACTCAATCTCTTAGCCTCATCTTTCCTTCCATGATTTGAGAAATCATGTACCATGATATCATATGTCCATCCATTAGGTTCATAACCCTTTTGACATATCCGAGCAAACAATAAACGAGCTTTGTCCATACCACTCTTGGATAATTCTTTCAGCAACAAATTGTAGGTAAAAATCAGGCAGAAAGCACTTCTCTATTAATCGTTCCAATTCTGAAATATATTGGGCCACTCTCAAACGAAAAATGCACCAATCACTAAGTTAAGTGTTGAATTACCAGAAAACCCTGTCAAATAAATTTGTAATTTTCATACGATTATATTCATTATGGAAAACTATTTTAGGATCTTTAAGATTTAAGATTCTCACACAATAAAACATAATAGAGCACTAACTTAATCCATAAGAGATCCTATGAGAATACGCTCTTCAATTTGTCTCCAACCACCATTTCTCAATCTATCTCTTTGTTTTTTTTTCTCCTCTCACACGTTCTTGATGACTTAATGTGGAAGAACCTTATAGGTGAGACAAAATCCTAAACCTTTTTAATAAACCAACATCCATCAAGTTGATTTTTATTTTATCTTTATTTCATTTTATTATCACTTCCCATGATAACCAATAAATTTTTATATTTTGTTAAATCACAATTAGACCCATCATAATATTTCAAATGAGTCACATAATAGAATTAATTCGTCAATTAATTCTAACAAATCCTTCCTCTTCCTCTCATCTTAAATAGAGGCATGTATTGTAGAGTTTTGGTGAAAGCAAAGAATGATGAAGATTTATATTACCGATAAAAGAACTCATTGGTCATCCAATTTTCTCATATGCATTAACAATACATATTGCTTTGTGATATCTTCGTAATGAGCAAAGCTTCTACATAATAAGCTCATAGTGAGGGACCACACAAGAGTTTGGGAGGCCTAAAACAAATATAAGAATGAGGTCTTTTAATTAAAATTTATTTTTTGAGCTTTTTTTTATGTAAAATTATTTATTAAATTGTCATAATTGATTTCATTTAACTTTCACTGTTTTTCAATTCCAATTCATGTTCATCACTTATTTCATTATAGATTTGATCTCCATTATCTACCAAAAGGCTAAACCCTAACCTAGTTTATAGTTTTGCAATTCAATCAAAAAAAAAATGTTGGTTCATCATAAAAATATATGCATAAAAACTCTCGAAATCCATAAACTGAAAAGTACCTAACATCAAAATCAAGCAAAAGAAACACATTTTTAATCCTATAATTCAAATTCAACCAATAGAATAAAAACAACAACAATACAAATAGTAAGAAAAAACATACTAACAAAAAATAAGGATAAAAAGATTGGTACACATAGACACCATGAGATTTAAGGAGTGGAATCTGACTAAACCTCAAAAGAAAAACTCTAAAATAGAAGAAAGTAAAGAGAGATAATCACTAAAATGGTTAGTAGATGAGGAGTCACATAGAGAGAAAAGAAAATAATAGAAAACAAAATTGATTATAAGAGAATATAATAACTAATCGTTATCTTTTTCTTAAACAAAATAATAATTTATTGAAAAAACATTTTAACTCTTTAAATATCATTTTTAATACAAATTAAGAGATACTAATAATAATTTAATTAAATTTGATTCTCAAACATAAAATTATAATTAATTTAATAGAGATATTTTAGTACTAAATTTATTTTAGGCATTTTTTTCCTTAAACATAATTTTATAATTAATTCAATGTAGATAAATTAGTAATTAAAAAAATATTTTGAGGTCTTTTTCTTAAACATAATTTTATAATTAATTTAAAAGAGGAATATTAGTATTAGAAAATATTTTTAGGCCTATATTTGTTAGAGGCCTAAGGTAGGAGTTTTACCTATTTCACCTCGAGCCAACTCTCCTCATAACATTTCAGACTTGGATTCAAAAATATTTTTAGGCCTCTATTTGTTGGAGGCCTAAAGTAGGAGCTTTACCTATTTCACCCTTAAGCTGACTCTCCTTGTAGCATTCCAGACTTGGATTCAATCCAACTTTGATCATTCTAAAAAATAATCCTAATGGCATGTCTATCCTATTGGACTTGCAAATACCAATAACCAAGGTAGTATACAACGTCTTGCGTGCCAAAACCTGACCCCATACAACATTAATAGAAAACTAAGAGCATAAAAATTTCTCCCACTGAGCAAATAACCTCACAACACAAAAGCACGAGAGAGAAAGTTGGGCTCAACACCATTTCTTTCCATCAATTCAAATACTTCCATACATAAATCAAGCTTCAGGGCACGTCCAATTCCTTTGATGAAAAAGTTATAAGTCTGACGAGGAAGTTCACAACGAGTGAGCATTTCTAGTAAATTGAAAAAGTGTTATTGAATTTATCCATTTTAGGTAAGCAACAAATTATAGTTCTACACAATTTATATGTCAACTTATACCCTTCACTTTCATTTCAACAAGAAGTCGAGCATCAATATCTCACATACCCGACTTAACAAAACCCTTAATCATTTTAACATACAAAGCCCTGATAGCAATAATCTTGAGTTCCCCATGTACCAAATAACCATTTTCCAATCTCGTAGCCTAGCACAAAGTAGATATGAACTGGCTATACACTAAAGCAGGTGGCACGATATTTCGCTGACAAAAAGATGCATAAACTTTTTCATCTCATCAATCTTGCACTCACTACACAATGCAATAACAAACATGCAAAATGTGCGTGCTCTGTTCTTTTCTCATCTTCTCTCGTTTTTCTTATGTTGTGTTTGTATTTAGGGATGAATTTGGGGGAGTGGATTTGAGTGGATTGAGAAGTGAAAATGAGGTTGTTTGGATTAATTATGTGATTTAAGTGGATTTGAGTGAAAAGTCTGTGTATGATGTGATTGATAAAATACATTGAACTTTTTTATTTAATATATAAAAATAAAAGATTGTCATTTTGCCTTGATGATAAATATATAAATTTCAATTTCATTAAGGGAAATAATGTTGAAATAAAATTATTGTTATTTAAAATTAGAAAAATATAATTTATTAGTATTGTTATTATTAATTTATTATTATTATTATAATTTTTATTATTATTAATATTATTATGTTAATTAATATAAAAATAAAAATAAACTAAAGTTACCCAACACAGCACAACAAAGAGTCTCTGGTTTTCATGACAAATGCGGTGCACGGTACAATGAAAATAAGTTCAAAAAGAAGTAAAAAAATAATTTAAAAATGAGGGTATTATTATAATTTCATGCAAGTTGAACAATCTTTCTCTTCTTTTCTCCTAATTACAGCGAGGAGCGAATGGATGCCTAACCATTCATTTCTCCGCTTCTAAACACAACATTAGTGTCTTTCTGTCATGGCCTCAATGTAAAATCCGAGAAAATTAAATATTTATTTAGTTAATTATTTAATTAGGACGGGTAATGAGAACATTTAAAGCAATAAATGTGAAGGACTATGACGTGGAAAAGTACTAGCTCAAGTGGTTGAGAGTACTTTATTATGTGTGAGGACTTGGGTTCAAGTCCTATGTGTGTCACTTAGATGTTATTAAATTATGCTTTTTTATGTAATTATATATTGAATGCGTGGTGTCATGATAAACTCTTAGAATTGTAGGACTTATCATGAAATAAGGATTGGTTGAATGGTTTGGCCTTGGTTGGGTATTTGTATGAGTGTGGGTTCAAACCTTGGTGAGAATTAAATAATTCCTTTTTGCCAAATTTTTCCTTGTGCATGAATATGGAAGGGTTAGAAACCTATCAGCCAAGGGAGAGGTAACCTAAGGGCTGGAAAACAGAGAGTTAATTAAACATTTGGTTAGCCTTAGTGTCATTTTTATTTAAAATTCGTGTAAGCCACTAAAGGAGCAATTAAGTGAGAGTGATAGTGAGAGAGAAGGTTAAAAGAGGAGAAAATAGCATTGAGGGTTCGTGGTAATCATAAG